>WNFV01000158.1_pt1 | contig 113390 bp, 96 predicted proteins | sample 5400101 | NCBI WGS metagenome assembly WNFV01 (sample SAMN13153361, study PRJNA577476) | soil metagenome | isolation source: 115 cm soil or saprolite under grassland replicate 1 | place: USA:California | collected 2016-06-15
CTATCAACTTGACTTGGACGAGATCGCCGATAAGCTCAATGGGCGGCCACGGGAAACGCTCGGATGGAAAACGCCGGCGGAGAAACTCGAAGAGCTGCTGAGAAATAGTGGTGATGCATTGACCACTTGATTCCGCCACACCCAGGTCTCGGACCGATCAACCATGGCTCCGAAGTCGCGCTGTGAAAGCCCCCGCTGGGCCCGGTAGAAGGCGATCTTCCTACCGAGGGAGGCGGCCGACGCGTCGAGCTTGCCCATCAGTTACCTGGCAAGCCCTCTCCCCGGGCCTGGAGACAGGAACTCAACGCGATGATCAATTAGCAGTGGATTCTTGGCAGCGTGGAAGGCCTTTACGTGCTCGGCCTCCTCGTGAGCTTTGAATGCAACCTCACGGTCGGCGTACACCTCGTAGAAGACACGGGCAAGCGGCTCACCCTCAACGGTGTGGGTTGCATAGACCAGGGTGCCGGGCTCGTGCTTCTTGATCTGTTCGACCACTTCCGCAGTCAGCTCATCGAATCTCTTCGCTGCCTGCTCGTCGCGAATGTTGAATCGAACCACCAACGCGAACATGATGCCCTCTCTGTCCCCGACATGGCCGCACTTATTGTGCGGGTCGTTACGGTCCAGCGTACGTGGCGTCCAACTGGCCGCACGAGCACCCTGGCGCTGCGCGTCGTCCTCCTGGGCGAACCGGCTACCAGTGCGGCACCGGTCCGCTATGGCTGCGGGTCGAGCGCATCGACGCCACCCAGCCTGTCCGGCGCGACGGTGAAACCGCGACGGTGAAACCCGGCACAACGTTGAAGGTGTCCAACTCACCAGCATTGGCGCGGAAGTCTGCCACCGCCCGCGTCATGGTGTGTGGCCGAAGGCTGGCCGCTAGGCGATCTTGGTTACTAAGGAGACTCTTGACCCAGGGGGTACCAGCGTCCAAGATCTCATTGTTCGCCGCCCGGCGGGACGAGGGCTTCCCCGCCCGGCGCCGGAGCGTATGCTCCTGATTGCTTACGTGCATTCATGTGGATCGATGGGGGCATCATGGGCATCCGGTCCCGGGTCCGGCGGCTGGCGGCCGGGCTGGCCGTGTCGGTACTGATCGTCTCCGCCGCGGGCGCCGCACCCGCCGGGGCCACGCCGCCGGACCGGGCCGAGCCCGGCTGGCGGCTGCGCTGGGCACCGCAGGCCGACCGCGACGGGCTCTCCGCCTTCGAGCACTCGGAGGACGACCGGGCCAACTCCAATCCCGCGAAGGCACCGCACATCTTCGTGCAGGGTGACGCATACCGCTTCAACATGTTCCTGGAGGACCGGGACACCTCGACCGACCGGCAGCGCCAGGAGGTGCGCGGGATGCGCACCGACGGGCACACCGTCACCATGCTCTACGGCGAGACCTGGCGGTTCACCTACTCGGTGTTCATCCCCGACACCCTCAAGGCGACCACCACGTTCAGCCACATCATGCAGATGAAGATGCCCGGCACCGGCAGCAGCCCGATCGTCGTGCAGTCGCTGCGGCGCTTCGGCCAGGCGCCCATGCTCGAGCTGCGGGTCTTCGAGACCAACACGCTTGTCGGCGCGGTCGACCTCGCGCCACTGCAGAACCACTGGGTCGACATCGACTTCACGATCGGCATCGCCGACGCCCCCGGCGGCTGGGTGCGCTGGGCCGTCCGGGACGGCGCGACCACCGTGATCGACACGACCACCACCGGCGTGGACACCTGGCTGGGCGACCGGGTCCGGCCGAAGTGGGGAATCTACCGGTCCATCCGCGACGCCTCCGGCTCGCTCGAAGACACCTACATGCTGATCAAGGACCTCAGGGCGTACCAGTGGGTGGTCGGCGACGGTACCCGCCTGTACAGCCGGTACGAGGCGGAGACCGCGACGGTCCAGGGCGGCACGGTGGAGCCCGGCCTCGACGGCCCGTACCCCACGACGTTCGTCAGCTTCCCCGAGCAGCCGGGCGGCTCCGTGGAGTGGACCGTCTTCGCGCGCCGCCGGGGGCCGGCGACGCTGAACCTGTGGTACGCCAACGCCACGCCGGTGACCCGGACGATGGACGTCACCGTCAACGGCGTACCGGTGGCGCCGGGCCTGGCGTTCGAGCGGACCCCGGCGTGGAACGACTGGGAGACCCGGACCCTGATCGTCGACCTGCACCCGGGTCCGAACAGGGTCCAGGCGACGGTGACCGGCGCGGCCGGCGGCCCGCACCTGGACAGCCTGGAGGTGGACCAGCGCGCCGCCCGCCCGTAGCGCTTCCCGCACACCGGTACTACCCTCTGTGAACCCACCGGTGACGCCCGGCCAGCCGGCAGCCATCGACGTATGGCGATCGGTCGATCACTACTGACCTCGCGTTCCGCGAGGTGGTGCGTTCCCGTGCGCACCGGCCTCGGGATAGCTACCATCCGCATCGATAAGCTCTGATACAGAGCAAGATCATTTAGGTCGGCTCCCCCGCCACCCGGCCTGGACCACCCACCCCCGGGTGGTCGGTTGCGAACAGGGAGGTACCCCTCTATGTCCGGATCAGCACCGGCGAGATCGCGCCTGCCGCGGATCCTCGCCGCCGCCGCGGCGGTGGCGACGGTACCGCTGGGCGTCATCGCCGTGGGAGTGGGCTCGGCGTCCGCCGCCGCCACGGTCTACGAGGCGGAGAGCGCGACGCTCGCCCAGGCCACGGTGGCGACGAACCATCCAGGGTTCACCGGAACGGGCTTCGCTGACTACAACACGGTGGCGGGCAGCTACGTCGAGTGGACGGTTGGCGCCGCCAGCGCCGGCACGTTCAGCATCACCATCCGGTACGCCAACGGATCCAGCGCCAACCGGCCGATGAACATCGTCGTCAACGGTACGGTCGCCCGCAGCACCCTGGCCTTCAACGTCACCGGCTCGTGGAACACCTGGCAGACGGTGACCACGACGGTGCCGCTCGTGGCGGGCAGCAACAAGATCCGCGCGGTGGCGACCGCCGCGGCCGGTGGACCCAACGTCGACAACCTCTCCGCGGACACCGGTGGTGGCGACACGATCCCGCCGACCGTGCCGGGCAACCCGCGGACGAGCAACCTGACCTGCAACACGGTGGACTTCGCGTGGAACGCCTCCACCGACAACGTCGCGGTGATCGCGTACGACATCTTCCACGACGGCCAGATGATCAAGACCGTGGGTGGCGGCACGACGTCGACGAATCTCACCGTCGTACCGACCGTCACGTGGGGCCTGTACGTGCAGGCGCGCGACGCCGCGGGCAACGTCTCGCAGGCCAGCGACACGGTGAGCATCACGCCGCCGCCGTGCGGTGGGCCGGACCCCATCCCGCCCACCAACCCGTCCAACCTGCGGGGCACGGCCTCGGGTACCAACGTGACGCTGAACTGGACAGCGTCGACCGACAACGTCCAGGTCATCGCGTACGACATCTTCCGCAACGGGACCCAGGCCGGTACGGTCGCGGGCACCGTGGGCACGCCACCCGGGACCACGTTCACCGACTCCGCGCTCAGCCCCAACACCACGTTCCAGTACTTTGTGGTCGCCCGGGACTCGGCCGGCAACACCTCCGGGCACAGCAACCAGATCTCGGTGACGACCGGCGCCGGCTGCTCCAGCGTCTGCGCGGTCACCCAGATCACCACCGACACGGACATCCCGTGGGGTCTGGTCACGCTCCCCGACGGCACGATCCTGTACAACCGCCGGGACGCGCACGACATCATCCACCTCAACCCCAGGACCGGGGCGAAGAAGAACATCGGCACGGTGCCCAACGCGCGCAGCACCGACGGTGAGGGCGGCCTGACCGGCCTGGAGATCAACCCGCGGACCTACAGCACGGACCACTGGCTGTACATCATGCACACCTCGCCGTCGGACAACCGGATCGTGCGGATCAAGTACGACCCGGCGGCCGACGTGCTGCAGACCGGCACCGAGCAGGTCCTGCTGAGCGGGATCCTGCGCAACAAGTTCCACGACGGCGGCCGGCTGCGGTTCAGCCCGGACGGCAACTTCCTGTTCGCCACCACCGGTGACGCGCAGAACGGCGCCAACGCGCAGAACCGCAACGGCCTCAACGGCAAGGTGCTGCGCATCCGGCCGGACGGCTCGATCCCGTCGGACAACCCCTTCGGCAACGCGGTGTGGAGCTACGGGCACCGCAACCCGCAGGGCCTGGCGTTCGACTCGCAGGGCCGGCTGTGGGAGCAGGAGTTCGGCAACAGCATCATGGACGAGACCAACCTCATCCAGCGCGGCGGCAACTACGGCTGGCCGGCCTGTGAGGGGACGTCGGGCAGCTGTGGCAACGCCGGCTTCATCGCGCCCAAGCACACCTACTCGGTGGCCTCGGGCTCGTGCAGCGGCATCACCATCATCCGCAACGTGCTCTACGTCGCCTGCGAGCGGGGCACGCGGCTGTACCGCGAGGTGATCAGCGGCAGCAGCCTGACCAATGTGACCCAGCACTTCCAGGGCACGTTCGGCCGGCTGCGCACCGTCGAACCGGCACCGGACGGCGGCATGTGGATGACCACGAGCAACGGTGACAAGGACAGCACGCCCAACAACAGCAGCACCAAGATCTTCCACGTGGTAGTCGCGTAGGCGGCGCATCGACCGTCGCGGGCCCGGAGCTTCTCCCGGGCCCGCGACGCGTCCGGGATCCGTTACTGGTGGGTCCCGATCGCGTCGCGCAGCGCGGCCAGCGTTCGCCGGGTCCGGGCCAGGTCCCGGTCGGCCAGCCGAAGCCGCAGCCGGGACAGGTACCGCAGCTCGCGCTCGGTTATCCGGCGGATCAGGCGGGTGCCGGCGGGGGTGATCGTGATCAGCGGCGACCGGCGGTGCGCCGGGTTGTCCCCCGCGGTGACCAACCGGTGCTCCAGCAACGTGTTGACCAGTGTCTGGATGTGCTGCCGGGTCACCCCGCGCTGGCGGGCGATCGCCGACACCGACGCCGGGCCGGACCGGTGCAACTGCTCCAGCACCGCCCGCCCGCTCGCGGTGACCGGCTCGGTCCCGTGCAGCCGCTCGTTGACCTGGACCGCCCGGTGGGCCAGCAGCCGCACCTCGTCGAGCACGGCGACGATCTCGTCCTCGATGGACATGTCAACCATTCTGACATTTTGACAATGAAACTGACAAGTGCCCTCAGGGGCACAGGTGGTTGCGCGCCGCGTCGACGATGAGCGCCGCCTTGGCCCGGTCGATGGCGACGGTACCGGTACGGAAGCGGGCCATCGCGTCGCGCACGACCGCGTCCTCCGGGCGGTGCGCGGCCAGGTCCTGGCAGGTCGCGCGGCCACCGGCCAGGGCCCGCGCGGGATCGGTGACCAGCGCGGGATCGATGGCGCCCAGCTCGTCGAGGAACCCGGTCGCCGCCTGGCCCGCGGGATCGGTCCCGCCGGTGGCGCCCGGCCGGGCGGAGCCTCCCGTGGCGCCCGGCCCGCCCGGCGCACCGGGCCCGCCGGAGGCGCCGGGCCCGGCGGGCGCCGCCGACCCCGCGCTGGGCGCGAGACCCGGCGGGTAGGTCCGCGCCGGACCGCCGCCACCGGCCAGCGCCCAGATCAGCGCGCCCACCGCCACGAGCGCGACCACGGCGGCCGCCACGACGGCGGCCCGCCGGTTCACAACTTCGCGCATTGCCCCTGCTTATCCCCGCCGGCCGTGTTCGGCAACCCGTTGTCCACCGGGGCCGGGTCGTTGGCCGTGCAGCTCAGGCTCCCGCCGATCCAGTCCGCCGACACCAGCGGCGGCGCGTCCCGGGGCCCGGTGTTGGCCGTCAGCGCGGTGAACCCGCCGATCCTGGAGTCCTCGATGCTCAGCTCGCCGGTGGCGCCGGTGACCGCCACCGGCTTGGCGACCGCGGTGTGGGCCAGCACGACCGCCCGCGCCCCCACCGCCACCACGGGCCCGCCGATCGCCGCGTCGAACGCGTACAGCGACGCCCCGGCGTTGACCGCGACCGAACCGGTGACGGTCGAGCCCGGCGCCAGGCAGGTCACTCCGGAGGTGACCGCGAGCGTCCCCTCGTGGCGTCCGGACACCGTCGCGGTGCACACCGGGTCCGGCCGGGCCAGCAGCTCCACCTCGGCCAGCGTGGTGGTGGCGTCGCCGGTGTTCGCGGTGACCTCCAGGCGGTACCGGTTGTACCGGCCCGGCCGGCTCACCGCGAAGGCCCGCGTCTGCAACCGCCACCGGAAGCTCTCCCCCGCGCGCTGGTCGATGGCCGTCCACGCGATGCCGTCGTAGGAGCCCTTGAGCGTCCACGCGGTCGGGTCGCCGGCGGTCACCCCGTCGGAGAGGGCGAACTCGGCGAGCTGCAACAGGTTCACCCCGCCGGCGTTCGCGGTGATGTCCAACCGGTAGAAGCGGTACGCGGTGGTGTTGGCGATGTCGTACCCCTTGGTCTGGCCCCGGTCGGTGAACACCTGCCCGCTCCGGGTATCCAGCGTCGTCCACGTCGTGCCGTCCGTGGAACCGCTGAGCGTCCAGTCGCGCGGGTCCCGCTCCGGCGCGTCGCCCGCCGAGGTGAGCGCGTAGTGCACGGTCCTGACCGGTTGGGGCAGCGTGAAGGTGAGCGTGGCCGTCGGCGTGAACGCCAGCCACTTGGTACCCGCGTCCCCGTCGACGAGGTTCTCCTTGACCTCGTTGGGCGGGTTCTCCGCGGTCGCGCCGACCTGGGTGTCCCGGCCGGTCACGCTGCGCGGGGCACCGAGCGTGGGCCCCGAGGTCAGCGTGTAGTAGCTGACCCGGTCGCGCGGCGTGCCCGGCGGGACCTGGTAGTCCACGGTCGGCGTCGCGGTGGGGAAGTTGACCCGGGTGGCGGACGTGTTGTCGAAGAGCGGTCCGGCGGCGGGCCGGGTGATGTCGCGCAGCGGCCGGGCCACCGCGTCGTCCTGGGTGATGGACAGCGGGGCGTTGGCGGCACCGGTACCCCACCGGGACGGCTGCGGCCCCATCGAGAAGTCCAGCACGGCGCCCTTGGCGAGCAGGTCGTGCGGCAGGTACGTCCTGGGGTACGCCTGCCCGTTCACCCGCAGGCTCTGCACGTAGACATTGTCGCGGCTGTTGTTGGGGGCGTTGACGACGATGCTCTTCCCGTTCTCCAGGTGCACGGTGGCCTTGGTGAACAGCGGGGAACCGATGGCGTAGTACGGGCTGCCCATCTGCAGCGGGTAGAAGCCCAGCGCGCTGAACACGTACCACGCCGACATCTCGCCGTTGTCCTCGTCACCGGTGTAGCCCTGGCCGATCTCGCTGCCCAGGTAGAGCCGGGACAGCGCCTCGCGCACCTTCGCCTGCGCCTTCCACGGCTGCCCGGCGTAGTCGTACATGTAGATGATGTATCGTGCCGCCGTAGAACCCGGGGAACATCGCCGTCTCCGGGGTGGCGAAGAACGTGTCGAGCTTCTCGGCCAGCTTGCCGGTACCGCCGTAGAGGTTGGCCAGCCCGCGCCCGTCCTGCGGCACGTGGAAGGCCATGTTCCACGCGTCGGTCTCGGTGTAGTCGCCGCCCCACACACGGGGGTCGAAGTCGGCCGGTTTCATCCGCCAGTTCCCGGCGGTGTCCTTACCTTGGAAGAAGCCGACCGACGGGTCGAACATGTTGACGTAGTTCTGCGCCCGGTCGAGGAAGTAGCGGTACTCCTCGGCGAGCCGGGCCCGCTGCGGGTCGCCCGGTGCCAGCGTGTCCATCCGGGCGCGCGCCATGTTGGCGATGCCGAAGTCGTTGATGTACCCGTCCATCGCCCACGACATCGCCTCGTCGGTCGCGTCCAGCGCGGTGTACCCGAGGAACGGCGCGGAGGCGAAGCCCTTGCGCCCGATGTTGTCGTTGGGTGGGACGACGGTCGCGTTCTTCACCGCCGCGTCGTAGGCCGCCGCGGTGTCGAAGTTGCGCACGCCCTTGACGTAGGCGTCGGCGAACGCGACGTCGGAGCTGGTACCCACCATGAGGTTGGCGTAGCCCGGCGCGGACCACCGGGCCACCCAGCCGCCGTCCTTGTACTGCTGGACGAACCCGTCGATCATCTGACCGGCCACCGACGGGGTGAGCAAGGTGTACGCCGGCCACGCAGTGCGGTACGTGTCCCAGAACCCGTTGTTGACGTACACCTTGCCGTCCACCACCCGCGCCCCGGTCTGGGTCGGCGTGCTCGGCGGGGTCATCGTCGCGGACTGCACGGCGTGCTTGTACACCGGCGCGGCCGCGCTGCCCACGTTCTCGAACGCGGAGTTCGGGTAGAGGAACAGGCGGTACAGGTTGGAGTACAGGGTGACCCGCTGGTCCTCGCTGGCCCCCTCCACCTCGACGATGCCCAGTTGCTTGTCCCACAACGCCTTGGCCCGGTCGCGGACCGACTCCAGGGACTCGTCCGGCCCGATCTCCAGCTCCAGGTTGTGCCGCGCCTGGTCCAGGCTGATCAGCGAGGTGGCGATGCGCATCGTCACCACCTTGTCGGCGGAGGTGTCGAAGCGCGCGTACCCGGTGGACACCCGGTTGCCGGTGGGCAGCATGCCGCTGGCCACGACGGGCCTGTCCAGCTTGGCATAGACGAACAGCCGGGTGGCGCCGGTGGACAGCCCGCTGCGGTTGTCCGAGTACCCGGTCACCACGCCGGTGGCCGGATCGATCGCCAGCGCCGAGGCGTTGTTGAGGTTGTCGAACACCAGGCTCGACGCATCCCCGCTGAAGGTGAACCGGAAGACGGCCGCGTGGTCGGTGGGCGCGAACTCGGTGCGCAGCCCGTTCTCGAACGTGACGCGGTAGTAGTGCGGATGCGCGATCTCGTTGTCGTGCCGGAACTCCAGCGCCCGGGTCGCCCGCATGCCGTCGGGGGTACCGGACGCGGACGGCATCACCTGGAAGGTCTGCCGGTCGCCCATCCACGGGCTGGGCTCGTGGCTGGCCGCGAACGCCTGCAGCATCGGCAGGTTGTGCGCGTCGCTGTTCATCCGGTGGTACTCGTAGAGCCAGCTCGACGAGCCGGCGTTGGTCATCGGGGTCCAGAAGTTGAACCCGTGCGGCACCGCCGTGGCCGGGAAGTTGTTGCCCCGCGAGAAGCCGCCCGAGGAGTGGCTGCCCCGGCGGGTGTCCACGAACTCGGCCAGGCCGGAGCGCACGCTCACCGACGGCGCACCGATGCGGATGTCGTCGACCCAGGTGCGGAACACGGTCGGTGGCCCGGCCGGCTTGTCGTAGCCGATGAGGATCCGCTTGGCGGTCCTGCCGGCCGCGACCGCGCCGATCGCGGCGCGCTTGGCGTTCCACTGCATCGTGTATAGCGTCTTGGACGTGCCCTGCCCCTGCGGGGACAGCACCGCGCCGTGCTGGTCCCGCGCTCCGAGATCGGACAGGTAGGTGCCGTCGGAGAAGGCCAGGTCGACGGCGACGTACGTGGCCGGGTTGCTCAGGTCGTCCGTGGTGAACTCGGGGAACACCACGTACGACAGCTCGGTGTCGCGGCTGATCGGCAGGTCGACGTCGAACACCTTGTTGTACGAGTACGCCCGCCCGTCGGTCAGGTGCCGGCCGGAGATCTGGAACGCGTGCAGCCCGGTGAACCCGACCGCGCGCTTGGCCGTCGGTGACGCGCCCGGGCCCTTGCCGGTGAAGCTCTTCATGTCGCTGGGCGGCGGTACCGTGGTGTCCCCGTTGGACAGCTGCCACTCGGCGAGCTGGAGCAGGTCCACCCCGCCCGCGTTGGCGGTGATGTCGAGCCGGTAGTACAGGTACGGCGTGGCGTTGGTGAAGTGGTACTCCTTGGTCTGGAACCGGGCGCTGAACATCTGCCCGGCCTGGGTGTCCACAGTGGACCAGGTCTGCCCGTCGGCCGAGCCCCGCAGGGTCCAGTCGCGCGGGTCGCGTTCCTGCGCGTCGTTGGCGGAGGTGAGCGCGTAGGCCACGACGGCCACCGGCTCGGCGAGCTTGTACTGCACCCAGCCGGTCGGGGCGAACGCCAGCCACTTGGAGTTCACGTCGCCGTCGTTGAGGTTCTCCTTGACCTCACCGGCGGCGGTGTTCTCGGCGCTGGCCTGGATCTCCACCACTTTGTCGGCCAGGTTGCCGGGGATCCCGCGCGAGGACGTGCCGTCGATGCCGGCGGCCTTCTTGTGGCCGGCCGCGTCGGTCTCCACGGTGTCGGTCCAGGCCGGCTGCGGATCGGTGGGCTCGAAGGAGGAGGCGAACAACGGCGCCGGATCGGCCGGCGGCATGCCGGTCAGTTCCGCCAGCGCAGGCAGCGGTACCGCGAGCAGCAGCGCCGCCGTCGCCGTGACCGTCGTCGCCCGCCTGATGACTCGCGCTCGCCGGCCTCTCATCGCCCTGCCCCTTCCGCGCCACCGCCGAGCGCAGGCAGCGCTCGCAATCGATGCCTGGGGCCAGACAAGTCGAGGAAGATAACGTTGTCAAGCCTGGGCACGAACACCGTGCGCGTGACTCCAAGATCTACTCATCGAGGGTACGGGGACCGCGCAGCCCGAAGACGATGCGTCAACTCGACGCTGCGACCGGCCAGTCCCAGCCACCCAGGCCGGTACGACAGCGGCCAGCCTTGGATTCCCGCTTGCTGCCCATGACCCCTCCCCGCTGCTGCGGTCGTTGGTGAATCCGTCGCGTCCGGGATCTCTCAGTTCTCATCGGCCACACCGGTGAGCCACCCGAGCGCCACGGCCCGGGCTCCCAGGTCGAAGCGGCTGCGCGCTCCGGTGCGCTCCATCATGCTGCCCACGTGCCGTCGAACGGTCCGCGCCGAGATGCCCAGCCGTCGGGCGGCCGACGTGTCGGTATGTCCGGCCAGCAGGCACCGGAGGATGGCGCGCTCGGCCAGGTCGATCTGGTCGGGCGCGCCGCCCGAGGGTGTGGCGTCGTGCCAGGTGTGCTCGAACAGCGCGACCAGGGCGGTCACCAGCGTGGTGGTACGCACCACCAACGCGCCGTGGTCCGGCTGTCGCGGATCGACCGGGACGATCGCAATCTGACGATCGACGACGAGAAGCTGCATGGGAACGTCGGTCGCGACCCGAACCTCGGAGTTCGCCGGTCGAGCCAGCTCCTCAAGATAACGAACACCGACGGCATTGCCGTGAATCTTGTGCGAATAGAGGGTCCTCATCTGCAGCCCGCGGCGTAACGACCTGGTGTCCAGCCGACGAGCATAGGCGATGTCCGCGGCGGTGTGCCGGGTATGGGAGACCGCGGAGAGCAGCTCGTACCGGCACGTCCGCTCAAGTGCTACTAGACGGGCACGGACAATTGCGCCGGATTCCAGGAATTCAACATCGGAAGCCGTCGGACGGTCGGCGAGAATTTGTCGGTTGATCAGCTCCATGATGCGGCTCCCGGCCGTCCGGTACACTCGCTGGTCGTTTCTCAACCTCCAGCGACACAATACTGCATGATCATTATGGGGTAAATGAAACAACATTGGTACGGTGCTTTAGGAAACGACTACCTCACTTTCGCCGAAAGGCTCATCCGAGAAGGGCCCGGTAGGTAGCGGCGGTGGATGTCCGTCCGGTGAACCAGCTCATGACCGGGAGAAACAGGCGGGCGACACGAAGGAAACGGTCTATGATCTTGGCCGACAGTTTCGCCCTGGCGCGCCGGATCTGTGGCAATAGTGATGCCGTCGAGGTCAGGACTTGATCCGGTGCCCTCAATCCGAAATGTTCGTTGTTGCGGGTACTGATCGGTCCGTTCCGCCGCCAGTCGAAAGCTGACCAGCATTCGTCAGCATATTACTTCGACGCGCAAGTAACCGAGCGTCGCCGAGACATTGAACGGCCCGCGCCGGAACCCAAGGTTGTCGGGCGGCGGGGGAACCTTCGACCACGCTCGTTCGTCGTCTGGGTGTGGCAACCCGAGGAGGAGCATTGCGAATCGACGATCGCGAAATGATCCGCCTGGTGTATGTCGGGTCCTACCAGCGTCTGGTCATACAGCTGTACGCGATTACCGGCGATCTCGCCGACGCCCAGGACGTGGTGCAGGAGGCTTTCGTTCAGGTACTCGCGTCGCCGCACCGGTTCCGCCAGGTCGACAACCCCGAAGCCTGGCTCCGGACGGTCGCGGTCAACCTCGCCCGAACCCGGTACCGGCGCCGCCGGATCCTCGACCGCTTGTTACGCCGGGTGAGCGAACCGACACCGGTGGTTCCGGGGACATCCCCCGAGCACATCGCCTTGATGACGGCGGTACGGAACCTGCCGATGGGACAGCGTCTTGCCGTCGCGCTGCACTATCTCGCCGATCAGCCGGTGGATCAGGTGGCCAGGACGTTGGGCGTCTCCGTCGGTACCGTCAAGTCCCGGCTGGCCCGGGGTCGTGCCGCACTGGCGGTCCTGCTGGAGGACCGGGCGTGCGACCGCCCGCCGGGCACCCGCGCCGCACCTGCCTCGGCCACGTCCCGATCGACAGCAACCCGCCCGAGGAGCAGCGATGTCTGATCTACGTCCCAGGTTCGATGCGGGCCAGATTGCCACCCGCACCACGCAACCCGACTTCGCGGAGCTGGAGCAGCGGGCCGCACGGCGCGCCCGCAACCGGCGGCGTGCCCTCTCGGTGGGTGCCGCCGCCGGCGTCGTCCTCGTCGTGCTCGCCGCGCCGTCCGCGATGCGGCTGCTCGGCGCGCCCAGGACCAACGAGTCCGGCGGCCTCGACGGCAGCCGGACGGACGTGGTGCAGGGCGAGGCCAGTACGCCGCAGCGGGCGGCGCCGCCGGCCGACACGCCAGAACTCGAACCGCAGGTTCGGTTCATCGATCTTCGAACCGGTTTTCTCATCGACCGCACCGTCGTGGGCGGCCAGCGGTGCGGGCTGCACGTCCGGGTGACCGTCGATGGGGGTAACAGCTGGAGCGGGCCACGGATGCCGGACGCGCTGCGGTGCGGTGCGCCGAACCCGCCGGTGGGCGGGCAGCGGGTACGGGTGGTGGACAGCGGTACGGTTGTCGTTCTGGGCGACGGCATCGGCTACCTCAGCCATGATGCCGGCCGACGGTGGAGCACGTACCGCCCGCAGACGCTCACTGTCGACGAATTGCCGGCGGGTGTCCCGCCCCAGCCGGCGTGCTTGCGCCTCGCGCAGTGCAGGACCGACAACCGGCTGGCGGCGATCGACCCGGCGACCGGGAACCAACTCCTGCTCCGAGCCGGCCCGCAGCTCGGGGCGCTCCGGGAGACGATCGAGGCCGACGATGGCAGCTGGTGGGTGCCCGGCCAGGCCGCGGACGGTCGGTACGGCGTCGCCTGGAGCCGCGACCGCGGACGTAGCTGGACCACCAAGCTGTTCGACTTCTCCGGCGAGGACTCCGAGGGCCCGACCATCGCGACCCTCGACGGGCGCTCGGTCCACGTCACGGTGGTCGACGTGCGAAACGGCTCCGGTGCCGCACAGGTGGTCACCCATGCCTTCTTCCGGTCGACCGACGGCGGGACGAGCTGGGATCGGGTAACGCCCGACCCGCTCCCCACCGAGCGGCTGGGACAGTTCGGCGCTTACCTCGCGCGGGACGGATCGCTGGTGCTCGACGGTGGGGACCGGGGATGGTTCGTCAGCCGCGACGGCGGTCGGCGGTTCGCGCCGGCGCCGGGGGTACCCATGACCACAATCGTGTACCGGGTACGAGACGGATATGCCTGCTTCGATGCTGGCCGTCGCGCCGCGTACGTCAGCGACGACGGCCTGAGCTGGCGTCCGGTACCGCTGCCGTAGTCGCCACACGAACTGGCCCGGCGGGATGACCGCCGGGCCAGCGTGCTGTGCTTGAGTCCACCGGCCGGTTCAGCCGCCGTACCGCCACGTGTTGTAGCCGCTGCCCCGCACGGTCTGCTCAACCCACGGGTACTTGTCCTGTACGCAGTCGAAGTACGAGACGAAGCAGAAGTGTCCCTGGCTGCCGACCGTCCAGTAGGTGTAGCCGCTGCCGCCGTACGACCACCTGTTGATGACTCCCTTGTAGCTCCAGCCCGGCCAGTACGTCTCACCCCACCGGCGCACGACCGACGTGTACCACACGCGGTAGCCGTCCCGGCACCAGTAGATCTCCTGGAAGTACTTCCACAGGGTGGAGCCCCAGATGTTCGTGCCCTTCACGCCGACGGTCCAGGTCCAGCAGCTGAGCGACAGGGTCGTCACGTCCGCGCTCAACGGCGTTCCGGCCTCGGTCCGGGCGGCCGCGTACCCGGTTGCGCTGGCCGGGTTCACCTGGTCGATTTCCTGGGTGATCGCGGCGACCGCGTCCTTGGGATCGATGGTTTGACGGGTTTCGGCGTGCGCGGGTGTGGTGACGAAGGCGACGAAGAGTGCCGAGCCGATCGCAGCCATAGCAGCGATTCGGCGGAGCTGTGGTACTCGCACGATCTCTCTCCTCTCGTGACCGGCTGGTGTCCCGGATAGGCGGCTTGTGGCCGTCCGGTAGCACACCGTAGGAGCGGACGTGGGTACGGCAATACCTGACTGGCCTAATCCGGCCATTCCCCGGCCGGGGATTGACGGGGCCCGAAGGAGCAGACCCGGCCGGGGAAGGTAGAGGTATGTGTCGATTCGATTGCGATCGTTGACCGGCGGGACGTGACCTGGTACGACCGAGACAGACAACGTTGTCACACCTGGGGAGGTCGAGTTGCGCAGGATCATGGTGGTCGCCGTCGTCGCGGCGCTGGTGGCTCCGTTCGTCGCGGCGCCGCCGGGGTTCGCCGAGGACCCGGAGGCGGCATCCCGGGTGGACCCCGCCACGCTCGTCAACCCCCTGATCGGCACGGCCGGCGGCGGCAACGTCTTCCCCGGCGCGGTGCTGCCGTTCGGGATGGTCTCGTTCAGCCCGGAGAACTCCCGCGGCAACCAGACCCGCACCGCCGCGCCGGGCGGGTACCTCTACAGCGCGACCCGCATCCGCGGGTTCAGCCTGACCCACCTGTCCGGCACCGGGTGCGCCGGCGCCTCCGGCGACATCCCGTTCTTCCCGCACGTCGGCACGGTCACCACATCCCCGTCGGCTGACACCACCGACGCGGTCTACGCGAGCACCTTCGCGCACACCAACGAGGTGGCCCGGCCCGGCTTCTACTCGGTGACGCTGGACTCCGGCGCCGCCGCCGAGCTGACCGCCACCACCCGCACCGGCGCCGGCCGGTTCACCTTCCCCGCCGGCAAGCCGGCCACCCTGCTCGTGCGCACGTCCAACTCGGAGCTGGTGAGCACCGACGCACAGGTACGCGTGGATCCCGCCACCCGCACCGTTACCGGCTCGGTGACGAGCGGCAACTTCTGCGGCTACATCGGCACGGAGAACCGGCGCAGCTACTACACCCTGTTCTTCCACGCCGAGTTCGACCAGCCGTTCGCCTCCGTCGGCACGTGGACCGACGGTACGGTCACGCCCGGCGCCACCACCGGCAGCGGCGGTACCCAGTTCGGCCCCAACGGCTTTCCGGTGCCGGGCAAGGGTTCCGGCGCCTACCTCCAGTTCGCCGACGGCGCAGCGGTCCACGTGCGGGTCGGCATCTCGTACGTGAGCCCGGACAACGCGCGGGCCAACCTGCGCGTGGAGAACCCGTCGGGCACGGCGTTCGAGCGGGTCCGCGACCGCGCGAGCGCGGCGTGGCGACGGATGCTCGAGCGGATCCGGATCGACGGCGGAACCCCCGAGCAGCGGACCATCTTCTACACCGCGCTGTACCACGCCCTGCTGCACCCGAACGTCGCCAGCGACGCCAACGGCCAGTACCGCGGCTTCGACCAGCAGGCGCACCGGGTCTCGGGGCGCCAGCGGGCGCAGTACGCCAACTTCTCCGGCTGGGACGTGTACCGCTCGCAGCTCCAGCTCGTCACGCTGCTCGCCCCGGACGTCGGCAGCGACATCGCCCAGTCGCTGCTGAACCAGGCCACCCAGAACGGCGGCGTCTGGGACCGGTGGACGCACAACAGCGGTGCCACCCACGTGATGACCGGCGACCCGTCGGTACCGGCCCTCGCCGGAATCCACGCCTTCGGCGGGCGCGACTTCGACGTGCGGGCCGCGGTGCGCTCGCTGGTCAAGGCGGCCACCACGCCGACGCCGCTGGACCTGAGCGCGCGCGGCAAGCCGGTGATGTCGGTGGGCCAGCGGCCGTCGCTGGACAAGTACCTGAGCCTGCACTACGTGCCGGCCAAGTCCAACGCGTGGGGCGGGGCTGGCGAGACGCTGGAGGACGTGACGGCCGACTTCGCGCTGGCCCAGCTCGCGCTCGCCACCGGCGACGTGGGCACCTGGCGGCAGTTCGTGACCCGGTCGCAGTACTGGCAGAACGTGTTCAACCCGGAGTCGGACCCGACCGGCGGGTACATCCAGGACCGCAACGAGGACGGTAGCTGGGCACCGTCGGCGCCGGACTCGTTCAACGGGTTCGCCGAGGGCACCAGCGCGCAGTACACGTGGATGGTGCCGCACAACGTGGCCGGGCTGTTCGCGGCGATGGGCGGTACCGCCAAGGCCGCGGCGCGGCTGGACGCGTTCTTCCGCAACCCGGACGGGAGCTGGGCGCTGACCCGCGCCGGCGGCACCCACGCCGAGATGGACAACGAGCCGTCCCTCAACGCCGCCTGGCTCTACAACTACGCGGGGCAGCCATACAAGACCCAGGAGACGGTACGGCAGGTGGTCAACACGCTGTGGTCCACCCAGCCGGCCGGCATCCCGGGCAACGACGACCTCGGCGAGATGTCGTCGTGGTACGTCTTCGCCGCGCTGGGCCTCTACCCGCAGGTACCCAGCCGGGCGGAGCTGGTCCTGGCGAGCCCGCTGTTCCCGTTCGCCCGCATCGCGCGCGACGACGGGCGGGACATCGTCATCCGGGCGCCGCAGGCCGCGGCGGACACCCCGTTCGTGCAGAGCCTGCGGGTCAACGGGCGGGACACGCAGCGGTCGTGGCTGCCGGCGTCGTTCGTCCGCGAGGGCGGCCGACTCGACGTCACCCTCGCCAAGACGCCCAACCCCGCGTGGGGTTCGCGGCGGCGGGACGTGCCGCCGTCGTGGCGCCTGGGTGAGCTGCCCTACGCGGTGACGGCCAGCCCGCGCTCGCTCGTCATCCCGGCGGGGTCGACCGGACCGGTGACGGTGAAGGCGTTCCGGCTCGGTACCGCACTGCCCGCGGCGAGCTTCACGGTGTCGCCGCCGGCCGGGCTGCTCGCGCAGCCGGCGAGCGGGGCGCTGCCAGTCGACGCGACGAGCGGGGTGGGGGCGGTGCCGGTCACCATCACGGTCGCGCCCGGTACCCCGGACGGGCGCTACTCGGTGCCCATCACGGTCACCACCGCCGACCGCGCGGCGCTCCCCCGGCTCGCGGCGACCGTGGTCGTCGGGCAGCCGGGCAGCTTCGCGGTACTGCGGGACAACGTCGGGATCTCCGACGACGCCGGTACCCACGACGAGGCTGACTTCGACACCGGCGGGGTCAGCTTCTCCCGGCAGGCGCTCGCCGCGGCCGGGCTCACGGCGGGCGCACAGTCCACTGTGGACGGCCTGGCGTTCACCTGGCCCGCGGTACCGGCCGGGGAGCCGGACAACATCGCCGGCGGCGGTGTCCAGCTCACCCTCCGCCTGCCCGCGACCGCCACCCGGCTCTCGTTCGTCGGCAGCGGCTCCAACGGCAACCAGCAGGGCACCGCGATCCTGAGTTACACCGACGGCACGGCCGACCAGATCGACCTGTCGTTCAGCGACTGGACCCTGGGTGGGGGCGGCGGCATGCTGATGTTCGGCAACCTGGTCGTGGCGAAGACGCCGTACCGCAACGAGGCGGGTGGCGGCCGGGACCCGGTGGCCACGTACATGTTGGCCACCGCACCGTTCACCATCCCGGCCGGCAAGCAGGTGGCGGCGGTGAAGTTGCCGGCCAACCCGGACCTCCACGTGTTCGCGGTGGCGTCCGGCTGAGCGAACCCCCGCCGCCCCCGACGGCCCGTGGGGCGGCGGGGCCGGGGCGGCGGGCCGGCCGCGGTCAATCGGCCAACGCACCGCGGCCGGCCCGCTCCCGCCCCTCGACGAAGAACCCGGTCACCGCGTCCGCCGACGCAAGCTCGCGCAGCGGGCGGGGGCGTACCGTGCCGCTGGCCCGCTGCGGGGTACGCCTCGGCGCGCTGGACATGGCTCGTGAGTGTGTCAGTGAATGTCACCGTGGACGAGTCGAATCTGTTGAGTCAACGCGGCCCACGGGAATAGCTCAGCGGCCGGCGGCCCCATGTTCGGCGTGGGCAGTGGGTAGAGGTCGGGGTCAAAGAGAACGGTCATGCCCCAGGAGCGCAGGCGAGCGACGCTTTCCAGGAAGGCCGGGTGCTTGGCCAGCGCGGTGCTGGGATTGGGTACGGCCACGACCGGGATACCCAGGCCAATGGCCTCGTTGAGAAGCCCCAAGGCCAGGGTGTCGCTGGAGCCATGAACTTGAGGGCGGACGGCGTGGCGATGACGCAGACATCCCAGCCGTCAGCCTGGAGGGTGGTGACGAAGTCCGTCGGTGCTGTCCGTCCAGGCCCGGACCTGCGGTGGCCCGAACTACGCTGACCCGGTACCGATGATGGGAGGTCCGGGATGAGTCCCATGCGCGAGGCGTACCTGCTGGCCGCCGAGTCGGCCGCGACCCTGCTGGCGGACCCGGCCGTGGCGGCGGGGTGGACCGCGCCGAGCGCGCTGGCGGAGTTCACCGTCGGTGGGCTCGCCGAGCATCTGGCCCAGCAGATCCTGAGCGTGCCGGCGGCGCTGGACCGGTCCGAGCCGACCGGCGAGCGGGTGTCGCTGCTCGGCCATTACGAGCGGGTGACCTGGATCGGCGCCGACCTCCACGCCGACGTCAACGTGGCGATCCGGCAGAGCGGCGAGACCGCCGCCGCCGAGGGCGTCGAGGCGCTGGCCGCCCGGGTCTCCAGGGCACTTTCCGACCTGCACGAGCGGCTGCCCGGTCAGCCGTCCACGCGGCGGGTCTCGCCGCCGGCCGGCCCGTGGGCGCTGGTCCTGGAGGACTTCCTGGTCACCCGCATGATGGAGGTCGCGGTGCACTCCGACGACCTGGCGTTCAGCGTCGGCGTGCCCCCGCCCGAGCTGCCGGCGTGCGTGCTCGACCCGGTGCTCGCGCTGCTGTCCAGCCTGGCGGTGCGCCGCCATGGCGCGCCGGCCGTGCTGCGCGCGCTCAGCCGGGCCGAGCGCGCGCCGGCCACCATCACCGCCTTCTGACCTCAGGCGACGTCGATCAGTACCTTGCCCACCGCGCCGGCCTCCACCGCGTCGTGGGCCGCGGCCGTCTGCGCCAAGGGGTACCGGTGCAGGGGCAGGCCGGCCTCGGGGCCCACGCGCACGGCTCCCGCCGCGACGGCCGCGGCCACGTCCTGTACCGCGTGCGCCTTGGCCTCCTCCGGCACCGTGTAGACGAGCACGAAGTGGTACCCGATGTTGCGGCCCATCAGCGTCCGGCCGGGTAGCGTGACGTCGCCGGAGCGCCCGGTGGCGTAGACCGCCACGATGCCGCCGACCCGCACCACGTCGGCGTCGAGGGCGGCGTTGTCCGCCGGGGCGACCTCGACCACGAGGTCGACCCCCTCCGGGGCGGCCTGCCGGATCACGGCGGCCGCGTCCTCCGTCCGGTAGTTGACCACGGTGTCCGCACCCGCCGCGCGAGCGAGGGCCGCCTTCTCCGGGCCGCTGACCGTGGTGACGACCGTGGCGCCGGCCCAGCGGGCGAGCTGGATGGCGGCGTTGCCGACCGCCCCCGCACCGCCCGCGACGAGCAGGGTGCGGCCGGCCAGCACGCCGGGCCCGAGCCGGTCCGGGCCGCCTGGGGCCAGGGTCAGGCACCGGTGGGCGGTCAGCGCGGGGATGCCCAGGCTCGCGCCGAGGTCGAAGGAGGCGCCGTCGGGCAGCGGTACCGCCTGCCGCGCGGGCAGCACCACGTACTCCTGCGCGGTGCCGTCGGCGCGCTGCCACGCGGCCTCCCACAGCCACACCCGCTCCCCCACCCGGTCGTCGAGGACGCCCGACCCGACCGCGTCGACCGTACCGGCGCCGTCCTGGTTGGGCACCACGGTGGCGAAGGCGGGCGGACCGCCGCGCCGCTGCTTCCAGTCGGTCGGGTTCACGCCCGACACCTGGACCCGGACCCGCACCTCGCCCGGACCGGGCCCCGGTACCGGGCGGTCCACGAGCTGCAACACATCGGAGTCGCCGGGCCGGGAGTACACGATCGCCTTCATACCCGGCTACAAGATCCTGCGGGCGCCGGATGTTCCCGCGTGTCACAGGACGCGACCGGTGGCGCTGCGGGCGACGAGCAGCCAGCCGAGCGCGAACGACCCCACCACCCCGACCACGCTGACCACCGTCGCCTTGACCTCCGCCGGCAGGTGGGCCGGGCGCAGCGCCAGGGCGAGGCCGATGAGCACGTGGCCCTGGAGCAGGAAGGCGGCGTACGCGCTGCGGTTGGCCGCCGACCGGACCGGGCCGGGCGGGGTGTCCAGGTGGCGCTGCGCGGTACCCAGCAGCCACACCGACACGGTGGCCGCGAGGAGCCCTTCGGCGGCGGCGGTGGCGAGCGCGGCCCAGTGCCAGCCGCCGTAGAACTCCTCGGCGGCCACCCCGCGCGCGGCCACCACCCCCGCGAACGCGCCGATCGCCGCGACCCCGACGAGCGCGGCCCGCCCGCACGCCCGGCGCAGCCCGTCCGGTACCGGCGCGAGCCAGCCCCGCCGCCCGGCCGCGACGCCGAACCCGAACAACGCCAGGCACTGCGGCCACTGCCACACGTGCAGCTCGGCGACCTGGGTGGAGTCGAGCGGGAACCACAGCCGCACCAGGAACGTGGCACCCGCGATGCCGGCCGCGAGCGCGAGGACGGCCGCCAGCCCCGGATCCGTCGGGGTCACCGGCCGGACGGGGCGCCACCACCGCCATGCCGCGTAGCCGAGCGAGTACAGCAGCAGGACCTCCACGAACCACAGGTGGTCCGGGTCGAAGGCGGGGTGGTACGTCCGGCCGGCGAGCCGGTCCCGCAGGTACAGCACCGGCGGCCACAGCACGACCGTGAACACCAGCAGCGGTACCCCGAGCCGGCGCAGCCGGTCGCCGGCGAACCGGCCAGGCCCCTTGCGGGCCACCGACCGCGGCGTCAGCAGCCCGGCCATGAGGAAGAAGAAGCCCATGACGAACAGCCCGAACGGACCGAACACCACCTCCCCCACGATCACCGTGACCGGCGCGAGGGTCACCTCCCGCACCTCGGTGTAGGTCCACGACCCCGGCTCGGCGTACCCCGCCCAGGCGTGCCCGAAGATGATCCCGGCGACGAGCAGTGCCTTCAGGGTGTCCAGGTATGCGACGCGCGGCGGCACGGCTACCCGGACCGGTACACCCGGCGGGCGGTGCCGGCGCACACCAGCGCGGCGATCCGCTCGGCATCCACTGTGGACAGTGCACCGTCGGCACGCCAGGTGTCCAGCAGTCCGGACAGCGCCGCACGGAACTGCGCGGCGGCGACGTGGTACAGCTCGGGCAGGCCGTACGCGTCGGTGGAGAACATGAGCTTGCCGAACGGAGCCAGCTCGAAGAACTCACCGAGCACCGCCGTCGCCCGCACGCCGAGGTGCGTCATGGTCAGCCCGACGTCGGCGTACACGTGCGGGTGGACCAGCGCGAGCCAGCCCGCCTGGCGCTGGTACGGGTAGCAGTGCAGCAGCACGACCGGTACCCCGGCGGGCTCGACCGCGGCCAGAAACGGTTGCAGCAGCGCGGGATCGGCGTCCCGCAGCGCCAGGTCCCGGTCGCCGAACCCGGTGTGCACCTGAAGAGGCACTCCGGTGTCGACGCCGGCCCACAGCACGAAGCGCAGCAGTACCGGATCCGTGAGGCGCGGCTGCGGCCCGGCCGCCGCGAGCCATCCGCCCGCCGCGCGACGCACCTCTTCCGGCGACGGGCGCTCGGGCGGTACCGCGAGCCCGTGGCGGTAGGCCACCACGGACTTCACCGCCACCGCGTCCGCCACCCGGGACGCCAGCGCGGTGCGGTACGCCTCGGCGAACCCGGCCGCGGTGCAGCCCCCGTCGGCGGCGAGCCGCTCGGCGACCCGCTCCAGCCGGACCACCTCCCGGACCGGCGCACCCGCCAACCCGCCCAGCTCCGGCCAGGGCACCAGGTCGGCACCGTCCAGCCCGGTGTCCACGAAGAGCGCGGCGAGCCCGGCGGAGCGCATCAGCGCGGCGGTGGCCCGGCGCCAGCCCAGCTCGGCCCGCCGGGCCAGGTAGTCGCCGAGCGGTGCGTGGGCCGGCAGGTCCAGCACCGGCGGGCACCAGCGCCGGATGGCCAACCCGACCTGACTGTCCAGATAGGACGGTCCGGGCCGGTCGGCCTCGGTGGCCCAGTGGGCGAACCCGGCCGGGTCGAGGTCGGCCGCCACGACGCTGTGACAGTGCGCGTCGACGAGGGGGGTCAGTACTTCCACCGGGTCGCCTCGGCGACCGCCTGCGGTGCGGCGTCCGCGAACAGCGCCTGTTCGGCGAGGCGTACCGCGCAGAACGCCTCCAGCAACGGTTCGCCCAGCGCGGCGGGCAGCACGTCGTCGGCGCGTAGCGCGGCCACCGCCGCCGGCACGTCGCCGGGCAGCCGGGGCGGCTGCTCCTCGGCGGGCAGCACGGCGGGCTCACCGGGTACCTCCGGGGGAAGGGCGAGACCCGCGTCCAGGGCGGCCGTGGCGACCGCGGTGACCGCCCCGGTCAGCAGGTAGGGGTTGGCCGCGCCGTCGAAGCATTTGAGTTCGGCGTTGGCGGCCCGGTCGCGTTCGCCGGTGCTGCCGGTGATCAGCCGCAGCGCCGCCTCCCGGTTCTCCCGCCCCCAGCACTGCCACGGTCCCGCCCAGTGTTGCGGGACCAGCCGCAGGTAGCTAGCCGGGCTCGGGGCGCCGACGGCGCACAGGGCGGGCAGCCGGCGCAGCAGCCCGGCGAGGACGGACTCGCCGGCCGGGGTGAGCCCGTAGCGCCCCTCGCCCCCGCTGAAGAGGTTGCGCCCCTCCTGCCACGCCGAGAAGTGCAGGTGCCCGCCGTTGCCCACGAGGCCGGCCGTGACCACCGGCGCGAACGACACCTGGTACCCGTACCGCTGCGACACCGCCCGGATGGTCTGGCGGACCAGGACGGTGCGGTCCGCGGCGGCGACCGGATCCGCGGCGGCGACCGAGAGTTCGAGCTGGCCCGGGGCGTACTCCGGGTGGAACTGGTCGACCGGCACGCCCTGGTCGGCGAGCGCGGCGAGGACCGCGTCGCAGTACTCGGACAGTTCCACCACGCGGGTCATGCCGTAGGCCGGGCCCTGGCAGGCGGGCGTGCCGTCCGCCGTGCCGACGAACCACTCGACCTCGAACGCCATGCGCAGCTCCAGCCCCCGCTCGGCGGCCCGGCGCACCGTTTCCTGGGCGAAGGTGCGCTGGCAGCACGGGTAGGGCGCGCCGTCCTGGGTGCGCCGGTTGACCGGGGCCCACGCCCAGCCCGGCTGCGCCGCCAGCGCCACGAGCCGGTCGACGTCGGGAAAGAGGCGCAGGTCGCCGGCTGGGCCGCCGACGTGGCGGCTGGTCGTCACGGAGTCGTCGACGAGGAACACGTCGAAGACCGGGGACATGCCCACGCCCCAGTCGATCGCGTGCGGCAGCCGGCGCAGCGGCACCGCCTTGACCCGGGTCACCCCGGCGTTGTCCACCCAGGTGAGCGCGATGGTGCGAACCCCGCGCTCGGCGAGGCGCTCGGTCAGCGACTTCGGTGCCGGCGCGCTGAGGTCGTTGGCCAGGGCGCTGCCGTGAGACCGCGACTCCGGAGTCATGACGGCATCCTCTCAGCCGCGGATCTCACCGGGTATCGCCGTTCCTGCAGAAGGCGCAAATCCGCTGTCCCCGTCGGCCAGGCATCCGCTACATCTGGCCGCCACCCGGACGGCGCAGATCGCGCTGATGCGGGACATCCACGGCGCCGCGGGCATCGACCTGACCGAGCGGCAGGCGGCGATGCTGGTCACCACGATCACCGGGCTGGTACACGTCGTGCTCACCACGCCGGAGGCGATCGGGGTCGGACGCCCCGACGACGTGCGGGAGCTGGTCCGCGCGGCGGCCGACATGGCCCGTGTCGCCCCCCTGCGCACCGGAGATCTTGGACGCTGACGCCCCCTCGAAGGGACGGGGTGGAGCGGGTCGTCCCGGCGCCCGGGCCCGGAGGGCCGTCCGGCCCTACCGGATCCGCCGGAGCCGGGCTAAGGCTGGCGGTAAACCGAGGAGGTGACCGGCCATGATGACCGCTGCGATCGTGGTCGGCGTCGACGGATCGGCCGTCGGCCTGCGCGCCGTCGACCTGGCCGTCCGCGAGGCCAGGCTCCGGGACCGGCCGATCCGGGTGGTGTGCGCCAACACCTGGGCGAGCCACCCGGCATGGGTCGACGTCGTGCCCACCGGACCGCTCGCCGAGCGGCTCAACATCGAGCCGCAACGCGCCGTGCAGGAGGCGCTGGACCACGTCGCCGCCCATTCGCAGGTACGCGCGACCGGGGAGGTGCTGCCCGGCCACCCGACCACCGTGCTCATCGAGGAGTCGCGGCACGCCGCGCTGGTCGTGGTCGGTCACCGCGGCGGAGGCGGGATACCGGGCCTGGCGGTCGGCTCCGTCGCCCGCAACCTCGTCACCCACGCCGCCTGCCCGGTGCTGGTCACCCGCGGCATCACCGAACCCAGCGGTGACGTGCTCGTCGGCGTCGACGGCTCACCGCACAACGAGCCGGCGGTGGACTTCGCCTTCGAGGAGGCCGCCCTGCGCGGGGCCGAGCTGGTCGCGCTGCACGCGTGGACCGGCCCGGTGACCGCGGGGCCGGACGACATGCTGCCGCTGGTGTTCGACCCGGCCGTCGTGGCGGCCGACGAGACCCGGGTACTGGCCGAGGCGCTGGCCGGGTGGCGGACCAAGTACCCCGACGTGGTGGTACACCGGCGGGTGGTCCGGTCGCGGCCGGGCCCGGCGCTGGTCGAGGCGAGCGGCCGGGCGCAGCTCATCGTGCTGGGCGCCCACGGCCACCAGCCGGCGGCCGGGTTCCTGGTCGGCTCCGTGACGCACCTGCTGCTGCACCAGACGCGCTGCCCGATCGCGGTGATCCGGCCCGGCTGACCAGGGTGAGCCGGAGGCGGACAGGTAGGTCCGGAGGCCCATGGCGGATACGATCAGGACGTGCCAGACGAGGTCCAACGACGGGCCGGGGAGTTCTGGGCGGCACCGTCGCTCGGCCTGTCGCCACTGTCCAGCTTCCGCCTCGACGAGCTGCTGGGCGAGCTGCAGAACCGGGTCAGCGACGTGATGGCCAGCCGGGAGCGGCTCTCCGCGCTGCTGGACGCCGTGGTGGGCATCGGCAGCGACCTCGACCTGCGCAGCACCCTGTACCGGATCGTGGTGGCCGCCTGCCGGCTGGCCGGCGCCCGGTACGGCGCGCTGGGCATCATCGGGCCGGACCGCCAGCTCGTCGAGTTCATCACCGACGGGATCAGCATCGTCCAGCACCAGCGCATCGGCGACCTGCCCACCGGCCGGGGCGTGCTCGGCCTGCTCATCGACGAGCCCAAGCCGGTGCGGCTGCGCGACATCGCCGAGCACCCCCGCTCGTACGGCTTCCCCGCCCACCACCCGGTGATGCGCAGCTTCCTCGGCGTCCCGGTGCGCATCCGCGACCAGATCTTCGGCAACCTCTACCTCACCGAGAAGCGCGGCGCCGACGAGTTCACCGAGGACGACCAGGAAACCGTGGTCGCCCTCGCCGTGGCCGCCGGCGTGGCGATCGACAACGCCCGGCTCTACGCCTCCTCCGGCCACCGGCAGCGCTGGCTGGAGGCCACCGCCGAGATCACCAACGTGCTGCTGGGCGAGGTGGACCGCACCGCCGCCCTGGAGCTGGTGGCCCGCCGGGCCCGGGAGGTCTCCGGCGCGGAGACGGTGATGGTGCTGCTGCACGAGGGCGCCGCCGACCAGGTGCGCGTCGAGGTGTGCGACCCGCCCCGGCCCCGGTTGCGGGGCACCATGCTTGCGGCCAACGGCACGATCCTCGGGCGGGTACTCGCCGACGGGGAGGCGGTCATCACCGACGACCTGGGCCAGGCCGCCGACTGGCCGGTATCGGTCTCCACCGGGGCCGCGCTGATCGCGCCGCTGGCCGCGTCCGGGTCGGTGGCCGGCCTGCTCGTCGTGGCGCACGCGCCCGAAGGGGCCCGGTTCGACGACGAGCTCGACGTCAACCTGCTGTCGACGTTTGCCGGGCAGGCCGCCCTGGCCCTGGAACGGGCCCGGGCCCGCGAGGAACGCGAGCTGCTCGTGGTCCTGGAGGACCGCGAACGCATCGCCCGCGACCTGCACGACGTGGTGATCCAGCGGCTGTTCGCCACCGGGCTGCACCTGCAGTCCGCCGCCCAGCTCGCGGCCCGGCCCGAGGTCGGCGGGCGGATCAACGCCGCGGTCGACGACCTGGACGCGACCATCCGCGACATCCGCTCGGCGATCTTCGAGCTGCGCACCCCGGTCAACGCCGCGCTGCGCGCGGAGATCCGGTCCACCGTCGACGCCGCCGCGGCGTCCCTGGGCTTCCGCCCCGAGCTGCGCCTGGACGGGCCGGTCGACAGCGCGGTACCGGACAAGGTCCGGCCGGAGCTGCTGGCCGTGTTGCGGGAGGCGCTGTCCAACGCGGTACGGCACGCCCGGGCCAGCCGGGTCGCGGTGTCCGTCGTGGTCGGCGCGGGACGGCTGACGCTCACGGTCACCGACAACGGGATCGGCCTCGCGGAGCCCTACGACGAGCGCAGCGGCCTGGCCAACATGCGCCAGCGCGCCGAGCGCTACGACGGCACGCTCGACCTCGGCCCGGGGCCGGACGGCGGCACCCGGGTGGAGTGGTCGGTACTGATCGACTAGGCGCCGTCTCGCGGTCGAGGTCCCGGATGACCGGGACTTCCGCCTCTGGGCATCGTGATCACCGGCCGCCGACGCTCGGGACATGCAGACGATCCCGGCTGACGCGGCCGATCGCGGCACCATCGCGCGGGCCGCCGGGGGCAGCCCCGATGCGCTCTCCGGTACCGCCACCGCCGACGGCGGTCACGACGCCCTCGCCGCCGACGGCGCCATCGTGCGCCTCCGGGCGGTCCGGCCTGGTGACCCGGGCGACCGCGCGGACCTCGCCGACCTGTACCGGCGCACCAGCGACGACAACCTGTACCGGCGGTTCATGGGTGCCGGCCGCTCCGGCATCGGGCACGAGCTGGACCGGCTGAGCCGCCCCGGCGACGACGACCACCAGGTGGTGCTGGCCCAGGAACGGGGCCGGGTCATCGGCGTGGCCTCCTACGAACGCCTGTCCGACCCGGCGGCCGCCGAGTTCGCGGTGCTCGTCGACGACACCGCGCACGGCCGGGGCATCGGTACCCTCCTGCTGGAACAGCTCGCCGCGACGGCCCGCCGGCAGGGCATCGGCGACCTCATCGGTGACGTACTCGTAGGGAACAGCCCGATGCTCAAGGTGGCCCGCGACTTCGGTCCCGGGCTGGACATCCGGCCCGACTCCGGCGTGCTGGAGGTGCACATCCGCACCGACGACGAGGACAACCCCGCGCTGGAGGCGCGCAACCGCGCCGCGGAGAAGTACTCGCTGACCCCGCTGCTCGCGCCGCTGGCGATCGCCGTGGTCGGGGCCGGCCGGACGCCGGGCGGGATCGGTCACGCGGTGCTGCGCGGCCTGACCGGCGGCGGCTTCACCGGCCCGGTCTACCCGGTCAACCCGAACGCCGCCGAGGTCGCCGGGCGGCCGGCGTACCCGTCGGTCGCCGCGATCGGCCGGCCGGTCGACCTGGCCGTGGTGGCGGTACCGGCGCCGGCCGTCCGCGACGTGATCGACGACTGTGGCAAGGCCGGCGTGCGGGCCGCCGTGGTGATCACCTCCGGGTTCGGCGAGGAGGGCGCCGCCGGCCGCGCCGCGCAGATCGACGTGGTCCGCACCGCGCGCCGGTACGGGATCCGGCTGGTCGGGCCGAACTGCCTCGGCCTCATCAACACCGACCCGGCGATCCGGATGCAGGCCACGTTCGCGGCGGCCGCACCGCCACCTGGCGGGCTCGCGGTCGCCTCGCAGTCCGGTGCCGTCGGCATCACCCTCCTCGACCACGCCGCCCGTACCGGCGTCGGCCTGTCCACCTTCGTCTCCCTGGGCAACAAGGCCGACGTGTCCGGCAACGACCTGCTCTCGTACTGGTACGACGACCCGCACACCCGGGCCGTCGCGCTGTACCTGGAGTCGGTGGGCAACCCGCGGCGCTTCGCCCGGATCGCCCGCGCGATCGGCCGGCGCAAGCCGGTCCTCGCGGTCAAGGGCGGGCGCACCGCGACCGGTTCCCGGGTCGGTGCCTCGCACACCGCGGCGGCGGCCGCCCCCGACGCGACCGTCGGGGCGCTCTTCGCCCAGGCCGGCGTGATCCGCTGCGACGGGCTCGGTGAGCTGCTGGACACCGCCCGGCTCCTGGTCGAGCAGCCACTGCCGGCCGGCGGCCGGCTCGCGATCGTGGGGAACGCGGGCGGGGTCAACGTGCTGGCCGCCGACGCGGCCGACGCGGCCGGGCTGACGGTACCCCGGCTGAGCGCGCCGGTCTGCGCCGCCATCGCGGAGGCCGCCCCGGCCGCGGCGATCGCGTCGAACCCGATCGACCTCGGTGCGGCGGCGACCCCGGACGCGATCGACGCCGCCGTTTCGTCCACTGTGGACAGTGGCGAGGTGGACGCCCTCCTGGTGGTGTTCACGGCCACCCTCGCCAACGACGTGCCCGCGGTGCTCGCCACGATCGACAAGGCCGCCACCGACTCGCCGCTGCCGGTGGCGGTGGTCCTGCTCGGCGTGCCCAACGCCCCCACCACCCTCGGCGGCGCCCCGGTCTACGCGCTGCCGGAGCAGGCGGTCACCGCGATCGGCCATGCCGCCCGGTACGCCGCGTGGCGGGCCCGGCCCCTCGGTACGGTACCGCCGCTGCCCGGCATCGACACGGCGACCGCGCGGGCGGTCATCCACCGGGCGGTGAGCGACGGTGCGGGTTGGCAGCCCGCCGACGTGGCCACCGAACTGCTGGACTGCTTCGGCATCCCGGTGGTCGCCGGGCGGGTGGCCGACAGCGCGGCCGCCGCCGTCGCCGCCGCGGACGAGCTGGGGTACCCGGCGGTCGTCAAGGCCGCCGAGCCGGGACTGGTGCACAAGAGCGACATCGGCGGGGTGCACCTCGGGTTGGCCGACGCCCAGGCGGTGGCCACCGCGTACCGGGCCGTGGTGGCCGTGACCGGGTCCCCGACCGTGCAGGTACAGCCGCAGGTCAAGGGCTCGGTCGAGCTGGTCGCCGGGGTGGTGCACGACCCGCAGTTCGGCTCCGTGGTGCTGCTCGGGCTCGGTGGCGTGAACACCGACCTGTTCGCCGACCGGGCCCTGCGGCTGCTGCCGGTCACCGACACCGACGCCGCCACGATGTGGCGCTCGCTGCGCTCGGCCCCGCTGCTCACCGGGTACCGGGGCGGGCCGGCCGTGGCCACCGCCGCCGTGGAGGATCTGGTGCTGCGGCTGGGCCGGCTGGCCGAGGAGCTGCCCGAGGTCGCCGAGCTTGACCTCAACCCGGTCCTCGCCGGGCCCGACGGGGTGCTGGCGGTGGACGTGAAGCTGCGGCTCGCGGCGGTGGCCGACGAGCCCGACCCGGGAGTACGGTCGCTGCGCGAGCCGGCCTGACCACGGTCAGATCAGGCGATCAGGCGAGCCGTGTGGTGGGCGATGGCCCGTTCCTCATCGGTCGGGACCACGCACACCGCGACCCGGGCGCTGTCCGGGGAGATCACCCGGGGGCCCGTCCCGGCGTCGTTGCGCCCGGCGTCGACCGCGATGCCCTGTGCCTCCAGCCCGGCCATCGTGCGGGCCCGGACCAGCGGGCTGTGCTCGCCGATTCCCGCGGTGAACACGATCGCGTCGACCCGGCCCAGCACGGCGTAGTACGCGCCGACGTACTTGCGGATCCGGTGGCAGTACACGGCCAGGGCCAGCTCGGCGTCCGGGTCGCCGGCCCGCGCTCGGTCCTGGACGGTGCGCATGTCGCGGTCTCCGCACAGGCCGAGCAGCCCGCCGTGGTGCTGGTACAGGTCGTCGATCTGTTCCAGGCTCATCCCGGCCGCGCGCCCGAGGTGCGCGGCGATGGCCGGGTCGAGGTCGCCGGTCCGGGTGCCCATCACGAGCCCTTCCAGCGGGGTCAGCCCCATCGAGGTCTCCACGCTGCGCCCGCCGGCCACCGCCGTCGCGCTGGCCCCGTTGCCGAGGTGCAGCACGATCAGGTTCAGATCGGCGACCGGGCGGTCCAGCAGCCGCTCGGCGCCCGACACCACCCACTCCACGGAGATGCCGTGGAACCCGTACCGGCGGATCCCGTACCGCCGCGCCACGTCGCGGTCCAGCGCGTAGACGGCCGCCTCCTCGGGCAGCGTGCCGTGGAACGCGGTGTCGAACACGGCCACCTGGGGTACCCCGGGCAGCGCCTGCCGGGCCGCCTCGATCCCGGTCAGCCCGGCGGGGTTGTGCAGCGGGGCGAGCGCGCACAGCTCGCGGATCGTCGCCAGCACCTCGTCGTCGACGAGCACGGGCGCCTGGAATCGCGTGCCGCCGTGCACCACCCGGTGCCCGACCGCCGCGATCGGCTTGCCGCGCGGCCGCTCCAGGACCCGCGCCACCGCGGCGGCGTGGTCGGCGAGGGGCCCGCCCGGTTCCCCGATGCGCTCCACGATCCCGCCGTCGACCGTCGTGTCCCCGTCGAGGAGCCGGTACTTGAGCGTCGAGGAGCCCGCGTTGAGCACGAGAATGTCCGCCACACCGTCACCCTAGAGGGCCGTCGCCCCGCGAGCCGGGAACATGGCCTGCTTCCTGCGGGACCTTCGGCACTGATCAGTTCACGCCGTACCCGCTGTGGCGCGTGGACGCGCGGCGGTCGACGTGCTGCGGCCCAGCTTCCGGCGTCCCACCGTCCACTGTGGACGCCGCGGGCAGCCGGTCCGTAGACAACGCCTCCGCGACCCCGTATACATTGAAGATTATGACTTGGGTGGCCGTGGCGTTCACCCCGATCGTCCTGCTGTACGGGGGCTGGACGTACTGGGTGTTCCGCCGACGGATCGGCGCGGAGCACCTGCGGTGAGGCCGCTGGACCCTCGGCTGCGCGAGCACGCGCGAGGGACCCAGGGGTTTCTTGTCATGGCAGGCGCGTTGGGCGTGGCCGGAGCCGGGCTTATCGTGGCTCAGGCGACGCTGCTCGCGTCGGGCGTCGCGGACGCCTTCGCCGGTGCGGGCGTCGCGGGCCGCACGCTGGTTGCGCTGGCCGCCGTGGTGGCCGGCCGGGCGCTGCTCGCGTGGGCGCGGGAGGCGCTGGCGACCCGGACCGCCACCGCGGTCCGCACCGAGCTGCGCGGCCGGCTGCTGGCACACGTGGTGCGGCTCGGACCGGGTTGGCTCACCGGCAAGCGCAGCGGTGAGCTGGCCACCCTGGCCACCCGGGGACTGTCCGCATTGGACGGTTACTTCGCGCGGTACCTGCCGGCACTGGTGCTCGCCGGTTCGGTACCGGTGATCGTGCTGCTGCGGGTGTTCCCGGCCGACGTGCTCGCCGGTACCACGATCCTGCTCACCCTGCCGCTGATCCCCGTGTTCATGGCGCTGGTCGGGCTCGCGACGCGGGCCCGCAACCGGCGCCAGTTCCGTTTGCTGGCAAGGCTTTCCCACCACTTCCTCGACGTGGTGGGCGGGCTGCCGACGCTCAAGGCGTACCGGCGCGCGACCGCCCAGGTCCGCACCGTCCGGGTGGTCACCGACGAGTATCGACGGGTGACGATGAGCACGCTGCGCCTGGCGTTCCTGTCCTCGCTCGTGCTGGAGCTGCTCGCCACGGTGTCGGTGGCCCTCGTGGCGGTCGGGATCGGGCTGCGCCTGCTGGACGGGGCGCTGGACCTGCGCACCGCGCTGCTCGTGCTGATCCTGGCCCCCGAGGCGTACCTGCCGCTGCGCCAGCTCGGCACGAACTACCACGCGGCGGCCGAGGGGCTGGCCGCCGCCGAGGAGGTCTTCGCGGTCCTGGAGACGCCGGTACCGCCGACCGGCCGGCGCACCGACGTGCCGGACGGGCCGCTGACCGTCGAGGACCTGACGGTGTCCTACCCCGACCGGCCCGGTGCGGTGCTGGACCGGTTCCACCTCACCGTCGCGCCCGGCGAGGTCGTCGCGCTCACCGGGCCCAGCGGCTGCGGCAAGTCCACGCTCCTGCACGCGCTGCTCGGGTTCGTGCCGCTGGACGCCAGGCGGATCCGGCTCGGCGACGTCGATCTCGCCGACGCCGACCCGGAGGCGTGGCGCCGGCGCATCGCGTGGGTACCGCAGCGCCCGTACCTGTTCGCCGGTACCGTCGCGGACAACGTCGCGCTGGGCAGCACCGCCTCCGGAGAGGCGCTCGCCCGCGCCGCCGCCGGCCTGTCCGCCGGGCAACGGCAACGGGTCGCGCTGGCCCGGGCCCTGCTGGGCGATGCGCCGATCCTGCTGCTCGACGAGCCGACGGCAGGGCTCGACCCGGACACCGAGGCCGGCATCCTCGCCACGCTGCGCCGCCTGCTCCACGGCCGGACCGTCCTGCTCGTCGCCCACCGCCCGGCCCTGCTGGCGCTGGCCGACCGGGTGGTCGTGGTGGCGCCCGCGCCAACCGCATCCCTTGCGGTAGCACCGGCTGACGGGGCGGTGCCGGTGTGAATGACCCGGTCGCGCGACTGCTCCGGCTGGCCCGGCCGGTCGGGTGGCGGCTGGGGCTTGCGGCCCTCGCCGGTGCCGGCGCGGCCGGCGCGGCGATCGGGCTCATGGCCACCTCGGCGTGGCTCATCTCCCGGGCCGCGCAGCACCCGCCGGTGCTCTACCTCATGGTGGCGATCGTGGCGGTGCGGGCGTTCGGGATCGCGCGCGGCGTGCTTCGCTACGGCGAGCGGCTGCTCGGGCACGACGCGGCGCTGCGGCTGCTGGCCGAGCTGCGGGCGCGCTGCTACGCGCGGCTGACCCAGCTGGCCCCGGCGGGCCTGTCCCCGGGCGCCGTCGCACCCGGGCAGGTCGCGCCGGTCGCGCCCGGCGGCGGGCCCGGCGAGGTCGGGCCGGGCGACGGCGACCGCGCACCGGGGGTGCAGCTCGGCGACCTGCTCGCCCGGTTCGTGGCCGACCTCGACGAGGGTGTCGAGGTGCTCGTCCGGGTGGTGGTGCCCTACGGGGTCGCGGCGCTCGCCGGGGCGGGGTCCGTGCTCCTGCTGGGCCTGCTGCTGCCGAGCGCCGGGATCGCGCTCGCGGTGGGGCTGCTGCTCGTGGCGGTCGGGGTACCGGTGCTGCACGATGCGGTCGGGCGGCAGAGCGAGCGGCGGCTGGCGCCGCTGCGCGCGCGGTACACCGCCGGTACCGTCGAGCTGCTGCACGGGCTGCCCGACCTGGTGGCGTACGGGGCGGCGGGGTCGGTGATGGCCGAGCTCGCGGCGACCGACCGGGCGCTGTCGCGGGCGAGCGCCCGGGGTGCGGGCGCACTCGGCCTGGGCGCCGCGCTCGTCGTGCTCGCCGGGGGCGGGTGCGTGCTGGCCGCGCTCGCGCTCGGCGGGGCGGCGGTCGCCGCGCACCGGCTCGACCCGGTGCTGCTCGCCGTCGTCGTCCTCACCCCGCTCGCGGTCTTCGACGCGGTCGGCGCGCTGCCGGACGCGGCCGCCCAGCTCGGCACCGGACGGGCCGCGCTGCGCCGGGTCTTCGCGCTACTCGACCGGGCCGACCCGGTACCCGATCCGGACCGGTCGGCGCCGGTGCCCACGCCGCCGTACCACCTGCGGGTCGAAGGAGTGACCGCGCGATGGCCCGGCGGGCTGGACGTGCTGCGCCGGTTCGACCTGGACCTGCCACCCGGTACCCGCACCGCGCTCGTCGGGCCGAGCGGCTGCGGCAAGTCCACGCTGGCCGTGTTGCTCGTGCGGTTCCTCGACCCGGTCGCCGGCCGGGTCACCCTCAACGGAACCGACCTGCGCGAGCTCGCCGGCGACCAGGTGCGCGCCGTCGTCGGCCTCGTCGACGAGACCGCCTGGCTCTTCGACAGCACGATCGAAGCCAACCTCCGGGTCGGCCGGCCCGACGCGACCGCCGAGGAGCTGCGCGCCGCGCTCGCCGGCGCTCGCCTGCTCGACTGGGTGGACACCCTGCCGCGAGGCATACAGACGCCGGTCGGCGAGCACGGCGCCAAGGTGTCCGGCGGCCAGCGGCGCCGGCTCGCCCTGGCCCGGGCGCTGCTGTCCGACCCGGCCGTGCTCATCCTCGACGAACCCACCGAGCACCTCGACGAGCCCACCGCGGCGGCGCTGACCGAGGACCTGCTCGACGCGACCCGGGGCCGTACCGTCCTACTCATCACCCACCGCCCGCACAGCCTGGACCGGGTCGACCGCGTCGTGTCCCTCGGCGTCTCGTCCCAGCTCACGGCTGACAACGACCACCTGCCGTGAGACGACGGTCCGGATGTCGCGGGCACCGGGCCCTACCGCTATCGCCTGGACCAGACCTAGCGCAGCCCGCCGGGCCCGCGACACCAGCGCGACCTGATCGCGATGCAACGGCATGACCCGCCGGCGGTGTTGGCCAACCCGCGCGCACGGGATCGTGTACGTCGCCCTGCCGCCGGGCCGATGACCCGGCGTCGTAGGCTGGTCCCGCGTGCCCGCACGTGGACCGCGCCGAGCAGATGGGAGGTCGAAGCATCGGTGGATGCGGCGACCCGGATCCCGGCGACGGCGATCGTCACGCGTTACGGCGGGCTGGCGGGTTCGGCGCTGCTCGCGGTGGCCGGTGCCTGGTCGGAGCAGCGGCACATCTCCTGGGTCTGGCTCGCGGGCCTGGTGCTGCTCGTCGGTTCCTGGCTGCTGCTGGGCCGGCGGCTGGCCGGGGTGCGGCTGTCCTGGCTGCTGGTCACCGCGGCGCTGTGGGCGCTGCCGGTGCTGGTCAGTGGGCCGCTGGAGAGCCGCGACGTGTACTCCTACGCGTGCCAGGGCAGCCTGGTGGTGCACGGCATCGACCCGTACGCCCACGGTCCGGCGAGCCTGCCCTGCCCGTGGCTGTCGCACGTGACCCCGCTGTGGCGCAGCGCGCACAGCCCGTACGGGCCGCTGTGGCTCATGGTCTCCGGTGCCGGCGCGGCCACCGGCCGCCTGGCCCTTGCGGTCGCCGTGTTGCGGGTGGCCGCCCTCGCCGGTATGGCACTGGTCGGGTGGGCGGGCCACCGGCTGGCTCGCACCGTGGGCGCCGACCCCGTCCGGGCGGCGTGGCTCGGCATCGCCAGCCCGTTGGTCATGATCCACGCGCTGTCGGGGGCGCACAACGACGCGCTGCTGGCCGGTCTGGTCGCCGCCGCGTTCGCCGTGGCGACCCGGGTGCCGGCCACACCCGCCCCGACGGCCGACGCCGCGGCACGGGGATGGGGCCGGACCGGCACGGCAACGCCGGTCGTGGGCCGGCGCTGGGGCCGGACCGGCACGGCAACGCCGGTCGTGGGCCGGCGCTGGGGCCGGACCGGCCAGGCGGCGCTTGTCGGTGCACTGCTCGGCCTCGCCTTCGCGGTGAAGGCGAACGCGCTGGTGGCGCTGCCGTTCGTGGTGCTGCTGATCGCCGCGGACCGGCGCTGGCGGTCGATCCTGGGCGCCGCGGCGACCGCCGGCGCGGGCCTGATCGGGGCATTCGGGCTCCTGTGGGCGCTGACCGGCTTCGGGCTGGGCTGGGTGTCCGCCTTGTCCAACACCACCCGGTCCATCATCGAGCCGAACTCGATACCCACCGGGTTGGGCCTGGGTGCCGCCAAGGTCCTGGGGAAGCTGGGGCAGCCGGACCTCGCCCGCCACGCGGTCGGCTACTTCCGTGCGGCCGGCCTGGTCGTCCTCGCCGGCCTGCTGGTCGCCGTGTGGCTGTGGGCGCGCCGGGAGTGCCGGGCCGCGTCGGTGGTACCGGCGGCCGGCGTGGCGTTGCTGGCCTCCGTGGTGCTCGCCCCGGTGGCCTTTCCCTGGTATGCCCTGGCGGGCGTGGCCCTGCTGGCGTACGGCCTCACCGACGACCGCCTCCGTTACGGGCTGGCCCTGCTGGTCGCCCCGGTCGGACTGTTGATCCTGCCCAACGGCCGCGGCCTGGCGATCCGGTACCTCACGGCGTCCGCCCTGTTCGAGGCGACGCTGGTGGTCGCCGTCGCCAGCGCGGCGGTGATCTACCTGGTACGGCAGCGCCGGGCCGAACGCACCCCGACCGGCGCCGCCTGAGGCGAAAGGCGGAGCACCGACCCTCGACCGGTGGAGATCCGGCGTCGCGGCGACCGGGGCCGAAGGTCCCGGGACCCCGGTAGCTTGCGCCCTACTGCGCTCCCGAAGGGCAGTCGAGGCTAGGGCACAGGCCCAGTCAAGGAGGACTGTCATGCAGACCTACCGCATCGTCGTCGGCGTGGACGGGTCCGACGGCGGTGTCCGTGCGCTGTCCTGGGCGGTAGCCGAGGCGGCCCGGCGGGGTGGGACCGTCCAGGCGGTGACCGCCTGGCAGTGGACGCAGCCGCAGTTGGGTGCGGACCTGATGGTGGAGCACGAGAAGCTGGCCCGGCTCGCGCTCGAGGAGGCGATCACCGTCGCCCGCGCCGGCCACCCGGACGTGCCGGTGGCCACCGATGCGGTACCTGGTCGGGCGGCGGACGTGCTGACCGACGTCGCCACCGACGCCGACCTGCTCGTCCTCGGCAGCCACGGGCACGGCCGGCTCTTCCACGCGGTCCTGGGCTCGGTGGCCGAGGAGTGCATCCGCGCCGCCGTGTGCCCGGTGGTCGTGATCCCGGTGCCCCACCCGGTGCGCCGGCGGGCCGAGCCCACCGCCCCGGTGAGCACCGCGACCTACTAGAGGCCTACCGGAAGAGGTAGCCATGAGCAGCGCGCCAATCGCCGGCAGGCGGCGCCCGGCCCGGCACCGCCATTCGTTCGCCAACCTGGTGGTGCTGGCCCTGTTACGGTCCCCGGCGCACGCCCTGGTGGACGCCGGCATGTGCGAGCTGCGCTACGTGGGACGCGCGTCCGGCCGGCGGTACGCCCTGCCGGTCATGTTCGCGCGGGTGGATGAGCGGCTCGTGGTCCTCGTCGGCGACGCGCCGGCGAAGCGGTGGTGGCGCAACTTCCGGGCGCCGGGTCCGGTCGAGGTCCGCCACCGGGGCAAGGTCACACCCGCCGTCGCGCGGATCCTCGACCCCGCCGACGACGGTTACGGTGTGGCCGTCCGGGCATACACGCAGCGGCACAACCTGGTGCCCGAGCCCACCGACCGCCTGCTCGTCATCGACCCGTCCGAGGGAGTCTGATGCTCATCGCCGAAGGTGCGCCGTTGCGCACCGAGGAACTGAACAAGATCGATGCTTACTGGCGCGCCGCCAACTACCTGTCCGTCGGGCAGATCTACCTGATGGGCAACCCGCTGCTGCGCGAACCCCTGCTGCCCGAGCACGTCAAGCCGCGCCTGCTCGGGCACTGGGGTACCACCCCCGGCCTCAACCTCGTCTACGCCCACCTGAACCGGGTGATCGCCGCCCGGCGCCAGGAGATGATCTACGTGACCGGGCCCGGCCACGGCGGCCCCGGCCTGGTCGCCAACGTGTGGCTGGAGGGCACCTACGCCGAGGTGTACCCGCGGGTGTCCCAGGACGTCACCGGCATGTCCCGGCTGTTCACCCAGTTCTCCTTCCCGGGCGGCGTCCCGTCGCACGTGGCGCCGGAGACGCCGGGCTCGATCCACGAGGGCGGCGAGCTGGGGTACTCGCTGTCGCACGCGTACGGCGCGGTGCTGGACAACCCCGACCTCGTCGCGGTCTGCGTGATCGGCGACGGGGAGGCGGAGACTGGACCGCTGGCCACGTCGTGGCACTCCAACAAGTTCCTCGACCCGGCCGGGGACGGGGCGGTGCTGCCGATCCTGCACCTCAACGGGTACAAGATCGCCAACCCGGCCGTCCTGGCCCGCATCGGCGACGACGAGCTGGACGCGCTGCTGCGCGGGTACGGGCACGAGCCGTACCTCGTCGAGGGCGACGACCCGGCCGCGGTGCACCAGTCGCTCGCGGCCACGTTGGACGCCGTGTTCGACCGCATCGCCGCAATCCAGCGCGCCGCCCGCGAAGACGGCGTGACCGACCGTCCACAGTGGCCGGTCATCGTGCTGCGCACCCCGAAGGGCTGGACCGGGCCCAAGGAGGTGGACGGGCTGCCCGTCGAGGGGACGTGGCGGGCCCACCAGGTACCCCTGTCGGCAGCGCGCGACGACGCGGCGCACCTGGCCGCGCTGCGCGAGTGGATGCTGTCCTACCGCCCGGACGAGCTCTTCGACGAGTCCGGGACGCCGCGACAGTCCATTGTGGACTGGCTGCCCCGGGGCGACCTGCGGATGGGCGCCAACCCGCATGCCAACGGCGGCCGCTACCCGCGCGAGCTGGAGCTGCCCGACTTCCGCCAGTACGGCGTCAAGGCCGGGGAGACCGCCGAGGCCACCCGCGTGCTGGGCGGCTGGCTGCGCGACGTGCTCCGGGCCAACGTGCGGTACCGCAACTTCCGCCTGGTCGGCCCCGACGAGACCGAGTCCAACCGGCTCGGCGCCGTGCTGGAGGAGACCGACAAGGTGTGGCAGGCCCGGATCGACCCGGTCGACCAGCACCTCGGGCCGCACGGCCGGGTGATGGAGATCCTGTCCGAGCACACCTGCCAGGGCTGGCTGGAGGGCTACCTGCTGACCGGCCGGCACGGGCTGTTCTCGTGCTACGAGGCGTTCGTGCACATCGTCGACTCGATGTTCAACCAGCACGCCAAGTGGCTCAAGGTGATCCGCAAGCTGCCCTGGCGCCGGCCCATCCCGTCGCTGAACTACCTGCTCACCTCGCACGTGTGGCGCCAGGACCACAACGGCTTCTCGCACCAGGACCCGGGCTTCATCGACCACGTGGTCAACAAGAAGGCCGACGTGATCCGGGTGTACCTGCCGCCGGACACCAACACCCTGCTGTCGGTCGCCGACCACTGCCTGCGCAGCCGGAACTACGTCAACGTCGTGGTGGCCGGCAAGCAACCGGCGTCCACGCTGCTGGACGTCGAGGACGCGGCACTGCACTGCGCGCGCGGGTTGGGCATCTGGGAGTGGGCCGGCAACGACGAGGGCGATCCGCACGTGGTCCTGGCGGCGGCCGGGGACATCCCGACGGTAGAGGTGCTCGCGGCGGCCGACCTGCTGCGCCGGTACCTGCCGGAGCTGAGGGTCCGGGTGGTCAACGTGGTGGACCTGATGCGGCTGCAGCCGGCGAGCGAACATCCGCACGGGCTGCCCGACCCGGAGTTCGACGCCATCTTCACCGACGACCGGCCGGTCATCTTCGCCTACCACGGGTACCCGTGGCTGATCCACCGGCTGACGTACCGGCGGACCAACCACCCCAACATCCATGTGCGTGGCTACAAGGAGGAGGGCACCACCACGACGCCGTTCGACATGCTGGTGCTCAACGACATGGACCGGTACCACCTGGTGATGGACGTCATCGACCGGGTACCGGGACTGGCCCGCAAGGCCGCCACCATCCGCCAGCGCATGGTCGACAAGCGCTTCGAACACCGCGAATACGTCCGGCGAACCGGCGAGGACCTGCCCGAGGTCCGCGACTGGGCCTGGGCGCGCCCCGCCTGAACCGGCGCACGTACGAGGAGAAACCGACATGAACCCCCGACCCGCCGTCGCCGACCCGTGGTCCGTCGAAGCCGACGGCTCGCTCGGCACCGCGCTCAGCGGCTGCCTCCAGGCCGCGATCGCCGCGCCGTCGATCCACAACAGCCAGCCGTGGCGCTTCGCCGTCGGACCGGGTGCGGTGGACCTGTACGCCGACCAGGGCCGCCAGGTGCGGGTCGTCGACCCGCGGGGCCGGGAACTGTTGATCAGCCTGGGCGCGGCGCTGCTCAACCTGCGGGTCGCGATCCTGCGCTACGGGCGGGTGCCGATGACCCGGCTGCTGCCCGACCGGGACCGGCCGGACCTGGTCGCGACGGTGCGGGTGGGCCCGCACATCGACCCAGATCCGACGGTACGGGCGCTCGCGCACGCGATCCCGACCCGCCGCACCAGCCGGCGGCCGTTCACCCGGGTCAGCGTCCCCGCGGAGGTGCTCGCCGAGCTCGCCGCCGCCGCCGAGGTCGAGGGCGGCACCCTGCGGGTGGCCGACGACCTGGCCCGGGACCAGTTGCTCGGCCTGGCCCGCTCGGCCGAGCGGCTGCTGCGGACGGACCCGCGCTACCGGGAGGAGCTGACCGCGTGGACCACGTCGGACCCCACCCGCACCGACGGGGTAACCCGGACGGCGTTCGGTCCGTGGGACGCGCTGGAGACCCTGCCGTTGCGCGACTTCGGGCTGACCCGGCCGACCGAACCCCGCCGGGCCGCGCATTTCGAGGCGCGCCCCACCCTCGTGGTGCTCTCGACGGCCGGCGACAGTCCGGACCAGTGGCTGCGGGCCGGGCAGGCCCTGGAGCGCGTGCTCCTGACCGCGACCGTGCGCGGGCTCTCCGCGACACCGCTCAGTCAACCGCTGGAGCTGCCGCAGTTGCGCGACCTGCTCACCGACCCGACGGACGGGACCTGTCCGCAGGTGATCCTGCGGCTGGGGTACGGACCGCTGAGCGCCGCGTCGCCGCGCCGCCCGCTGTCGGAGGTGCTGGTCTGGGGATAGGTCCTACGGGGATTGGCGGCCCCCGCCGAGCAGCCGGGTCGCGAGCACGGCGGCCTGGGTGCGCCGCTCCAGCCCGAGCTTGGCCAGCACGCTGGAGACGTAGTTCTTCACGGTCTTGTCGGCGAGGAACATCCGCTGGGCGATCTCGTGGTTGGTCAGCCCTTCCGCGATGTACTCCAGGATCCGCCGTTCCTGGTCGGTCAGCGCCTTGAGCTCGCGCGGCTCCTCGATGCCGGTGCGGATGCGCTCCAGCACCCGGGCGGTGACCGCCGGGTCGAGCAGCGACTGGCCGGCGGCGACCCGCCGGACCGCGTCGACCAGGTCGGTACCCCGGATCTGCTTGAGCACGTACCCCGCCGCGCCCGCCATGATGGCGGCGAACAGCGCCTCGTCGTCCTCGTACGAGGTGAGGACCAGCCCCTTGATCGTCGGGTCGACCGCGCGCACGTCGCGACACACGTCGATGCCGTTGCCGTCGGGCAGCCGGGCGTCGAGGATCGCCACGTCCGGCCGCAGCGCCGGGATCCGGTGCGTGGCTTCGACGGCCGAGGCGGACTCGCCGACCACCTCGATGTCGCCCTCGGCTTGCAGGAGGTCGGCGAGGCCCCGGCGGACCACCTCGTGGTCGTCGAGCAGGAAGACGCGGATCATCCCCCATTTCTACCCTGAACGGGTGGGTAAACGCACGACCAAACCGCCGGAGCAGAAGGGACAGCTACCCCGAAACCAGCACACGGTCCCTCGGTGAGGGGACCTGTGGCCCTGGTTTGCGCGCGCCCAGGTGGGGCAGCGTGTTAACGACCTCGCAGGAAGGAAAGCCTCGACAGTGGAGACGATGACCGGGGCGCTGGCCAACGCGGCCGCCCTCGCCGGTTACGCACCGTCCATCCACAACAGCCAACCGTGGCGGTGGCGGGTGAGCGACAGGGTACTCGACCTGTACTCCGTGCACAGCCGCCAACTGGCGATCACCGATCCGGATGGCCGGCTGGCCGTGCTGAGCTGCGGCACGGCGCTGCACCACGCCCGCACGGCGCTGGCCGCGGAGGGCCACACGACGCGCACGATGCGGCTGCCCGACCCGGCCGACCCGAGCCACCTGGCCCGCGTCGAGGTGATCGAGCGCGGCCCGGTGACCGCGGAGGCGGTCCGGCTGGTGCAGACGATCCGGGTCCGGCACACCGACCGGCGGCCGGTCACCGGCCCGCCGTTGAGTCCTGACGAGCTCGACGCGATCGCGGCCGCCGTCCGGAGCGACGGCGCCCGGTTGCACATCCTCCGCCCCGACCAGGTGATCGAGCTGGCCGCGGCGGTGTCCTACGCGCAGCGCACCGAGGCGGCCGACGAGGCGTGGCAGGCGGAGCTGGCGTACTGGACCGGCGGTACCCGCCCGGCCGGCACCGGCGTCCCCGACACCGCGATCCCGGCGCAGCCGCCGCAGACCACGGTGGCCGGGCGCGACTTCGGCCACCCGGGTACCCTGCCGCCCGGTCCCGGACACGACAAGGGCGCCACGTTCGCGATCCTCTACGGCGAGCAGGACAGCCGGGAAGACTGGCTGCGCGCCGGCGAAGCCCTGTCGTCGGCGTGGCTGACCGCCACCGAGCGCGGCATCTCGGTCCTGCCGCTGTCGGCGACGATCGAGGTGGCCACCACCCGGCAGACGCTGCGCCACCTGCTCGCCGGGCTCGGCGAGCCGTACCTGGTCCTGCGCCTGGGCCGGGCCGACCCGGACCACGCCGGGCCGCCGCACGCCCCCCGCCTTCCGGCGGAACAGACCATCGAACGGGCCTGACCCCAACCGAGGACGGTTTCCGATGACCACCACCACGCAGGGACGGGACGCGGCGCTGTTCCTGGCCGCCGTCGAGGCCGCGATCCGGGCGCCGTCCATGCACAACACCCAGCCGTGGCGGTTCCGGCTGCGTGGTGCGGTGATGGAGATCCTGGCCGACCGGACCCGCCAGCTCGCGGTCGCCGACCCCCGCGGCTGGGCCCTGCGCCTGGCCTGCGGGGCGGCCATCTTCAACGCCCGGCTGGCGTTCGCGGTCGGTGGTCATCCGGCCGAGGTCCGGCTGCGCCCCGAGCCCACCGAGCCGGACCTGCTCGCCCAGCTCGTACCCGGCCCGCACCGGCCGACGACGCCGCAGGAACGCGCGCTCTACGCGGCCATCCCGTTGCGGCACAGCAACCGGCAGCCGTTCAGCCCCGAGCCGGTACCCACCGACGCGCGCCGCCAGCTCGTGACCGCCGCGCGCGAGGAGGGCGCGTGGCTGGATCTGCTCAGCGGGCGCGGCCCGCTCGCCGTGGTCGCCGAACTGGTCCGCGCCGCCGACACGACCCTGATCCGCGACTCCGCCTACCGCCGGGAGCTGGACGCGTGGAGCCACCGGGTCGGCGCGGCGGACGGGGTACCGGCCGACGCCGGCGGGCCGAGTCCGGAGCCGCAGGACCTGCTCGCCATGCGCCCGTTCGGCGACCACCCCCGGGCGCCCGGCCGCGACTTCGAGTCCGACCCGCTGGTCGCGGTTCTGGGTACCCCCGGCGACACCATCCACGACCACCTGGTCACCGGCCAGGCGCTGCAACGGGTCCTGCTCACCGTGACCGACCACCGGCTCGCCGCGTCCATGCTCTCCCAGCCGATCGAGGTACCCGCCGCCCGCGAGCGGCTGCGCCGTGGGCTGGGCCGCCTCGGCACCCCGCAGATGGTCCTGCGCATCGGCTACGGCCGGCCGACCTTCCCCACCCCCCGCCGCCCCGTCGCCGACGTCATCGACAACTGACGGCATCGCACTTTCGCACCCCGCCACAGGGGTGCGAAAGTGCGAGATCTCGCGCGAACCGGGGGAGCCTTCAGTGCTTGGCGGGGTTGGGGTACCAGCCGAAGTTCATGCTGTCCCGGTCGTCCACGTCGTAGTGCAGGTCGTCGACGACGTCCACGACGCCCGGCATGGCCTTGGTGAAGGCGATCACGATGTCGGCCGTGCTGCGGCGATCCACCTTGCCGGACAGGGTGACGATGCCGGCGCGGACCTGGATGAGCAGCTCCGCCGGGTCGATCCACAGGGACCGGAGCACCCCCTGGGTGACCGAGGCGTGGATCTCGCGGTCCGGGCGGGTGTACATGCGGACCAGGTCCCGGCGGGACACGATGCCGATGAGGCTGCCGTCGTCGTCGATGACCGGCATCCGCTTGATGCGGGCGGCCTCCATCAGCCGGGCCGCGCGGGTCACCGTCTCGATGGCGGGGATGGTCACGGCGGGGGCGGTCATGAGGTCGGTGGCGGTGTCCCCGGCGGCCTTCCGGCGCCCGTTGCGCATGCGCCGGGTGGCCAGCGGGTGGCGCGGGACGCGGTCGGCGTACTCCAGCTTGGCCAGCAGATCCGCTTCGGACACCACGCCGAGCACGTGGCGTTGCTCGTCGACGACCGGTACGGCGCTGATGCTGTGGCGGACCATCAGATCGGCGATCTCCTTGTACCCCGTCGTGGGGGCGACGCTGACCACGTCGGCGGTCATCACGTCTCCGACATACCACCGTTTCATCGCTTCCTCCTCATACCGGTTCACGTTCCAGACCACCTCAGCGCGGGCCCAGTCAACAGATCCGTTGGCCCCTCCGCGGCCGGGACCTTCGCCGCTGCGGCCGGGAAGTGGGGAGGGTCACGCTGGCGGTAGAGGAGAGGAGGCAGCACCGGGCAGCGGATCGCGCTGCGCCTCGACCTCGACGCCGCGTACTTCTTCGATGCGCTCACCGGCCTGGCCGTACCCCGGACGGCGACGACCGACGCCGGGCCGAAGGTCCTGGCCGGCCAGTCGGTCTGACTCTGGGCCGACAGGGGCGATCGGACCAGGCTGAGGGCCGCGAGAACGGAGGTCTCGATGTCCAGGCTTCAGCGTCCGCCGGTGGTCGTCGGCGTCGACGGCTCGGCCGACTCCCGGCGGGCCACCGGGTACGCGGCCGGCGAGGCGGCGCGACGCCATCTCCCGCTGCGGCTGGTGCACGGGCTCCAACCGCCGACGATGTACTCCGCCGGCACGTTCGTGGCGGTCGAGATCGGCGCGGTCGTCGCCGATGTCCGGGCCATGCTGCTCGAGAACGCGACCAAGGTGCACGCCCGGTACCCGAGCCTGAAGGTCACCACCGCGGTGATCGCCGGCTACCCGGCGGCCGTCCTGGTCGGGGTGTCCCGCGCCGCCAGCCTGGTCGTCGTGGGCTCGCGCGGGTTCGGCGGGCTGCGGGGCATGCTCGCCGGCTCCACCGGCGCGCAGGTCGCCGCGCACGCGCACGCCCCGGTGATCGTGGTCCGGCCGCCGGCGGCCGAGGACGCGCAGCTACCGCCCGACCCGGGTACCGGCGTCCTGGTCGGCGTGGACGGGTCCACCGGCTCGGCCGCCGCCCTGGACTTCGCCTTCGCGGAGGCGGGGGCGCACGGCAGCGAACTGACCGCGGTTTACGCATGGGATAGTCCACCCACCACAAACCTGGGCCCCATCACCCGACGCCACTACGATCCGGTAGAGGCGCAGGAGGAGGCGGACCGCATGCTGTCCGAGGCGTTGGCCGGCTGGCAGGAGAAGTACCCCGGGGTGCGCGTGACCCGCCGCGCGGTACACAGCCTGAACCCGCTGGCCACGCTCGTGGCCCAGAGCCGGGAGGCGGCCCTCGTCGTGGTCGGCGCCCGCGGTCGCGGTGGCTTCGCCGGGCTCCGGCTCGGCTCGGTCAGCGACGGTCTGGTCCGCCATGCGCACCGGCCCGTGGCAGTCGTCCACGCGGACTAACCGACCGAGGGAGGCCGACCATGAACACGCGGGACTGCTACCGCATCGTCGTCGGGGTGGACGGCTCGCCGGCCGGTAGCCGGGCGTTGCAGTGGGCGGTACGGGAGGCGGCCGCGCACGGCGGCGCGGTCACCGCGGTCACCGCGTGGAACTGGGACGGCATCGACCCCACCGTGATCCCCGATGCCGACGCCGAACAGGGCCGCGCCGAGGAGCTGCTGGGCGAGGCGATCTCCGAGGCCCGCGCGGCCGAGCCGTGCGTGCCGGTCGCCGGCGTCGCCACCGCCGGCCGGCCGGGCCCGGTGCTGATCGAGCACTCGCGCGACGCGAGCCTGCTCGTGCTGGGCAGCCACGGCCACGGCCGGCTCTTCCACGCCGTGCTCGGCTCGGTCGCCGAGGAGTGCGTGCGCGGCGCGGGCTGCCCGGTCGTGGTCCTCCCCGCCCCCCGTCGGGAGCGGCCCGCTCCCGTTTCCTCCACCGCTGTACGGAGGCCCGGCAGTGTCCTCTGACGTGACAATCCAGATCCCCGCCAGCACCGCGGGGCGTTCCCCGCGGGAGGTCGACGGGGCACTGCACCACGCGGCGGTCGCCGCGGGCAGCGCCCCCTCGATCCACAACACCCAGCCGTGGTTCTGGCGCGGCGGCCGGGGGGTCCTGGAGCTGTGGGCCGACCGCTCCCGCCAGCTACGCATCGGCGACCCGGCCGGGCGGATGCTGACGATCAGCTGCGGCTGCGCGCTGCACCATGCCCTGGTCGCGCTGGCCGCGCAGGGCCAGCGCACCACGGTGGTACCGCTGCCCGACCCGACCCAGCCGGACCTGCTCGCCCGGGTCACCGTCACCGGCAACGCCGCCATCGACGCGGCGACGATCCGGATGTACGACGCAATCGCCCTGCGCCGCACCGACCGGCGGCAGGCGGCCGACCAGCCGATGGATGAGAGCACGATGCTCGCCATCGCCCACGCGGCCCGCCCGCACGGCGCGTTCCTGCGCTTCCTGCCCCCCGACCGGATCGCCGGCCTGGCCGAGCTGGTCAGCGCCGCCATGCACGCCCAGGCGGCCAACCTCGCGTGGCGCGCCGAGCTGAGCCAGTGGGTCGGCGGTACCGGCCGGTCGGTGGGCGTGCCCGACGCGAACCTGCCCAGCCATCCGGTACCCGGCCCGGTGCCGGAGCGCGACTTCGGCCGGTTCGGGACCCTGCCGGTGCAGGACGAGCCGGCCGGCAGCCCGTCCTACGCGGTGCTCTACGGCGAGGAGGACACCCCGGCGGGATGGCTGTGCGCGGGGCAGGCGCTGTCGGCGATCTGGCTGGTGGCCAACGAGCTGGACGTGTCGGTCGTGCCGATCAGCGCGGTCGTCGAGGTACCCGGGACCCGGCGCGGCCTGCGCGAGCTGCTCTACCGCACGAGCTGGCCATACCTGGTGCTGCGGCTGGGCCTGACCGATCCGCGGGAACGCGGGCCGGTGGCTACCGCGCGCCTGTCGGCGAGCTGGACGGTCAGCGACCGGTAGCGCGGTCGACCAGCGCCAGCCGCGCCCATCGTCATGTCCCGCGCCCGTCCATGTCGAGCAGGCGCAACCGGGTGGCCTGCATCCGCTCCACCACCACGACGAGGAAACGCTTCATCAGTTCCTGGCCCAGCTCGGCGTCGCGCTCGCACAGCTCCCGTACCCCGGGCCCGTCCAGCTCCACGGCGAGCGTGGTCTCCACCGCGCTGGCCGAGAAGTGCCAGCGGTAGGGCGGGAAGAGCCAGGACCAGCCGAGCACGGACTGCGGGCCGAGGGTCTCCACGATGACGTTGCCCCGCCCGGGCACGTGGGTGTCGAGCGTGACATGACCCTCACGCAACAGCCAGAACCGGTCCGCGCGGCGGCCCTCCTCGAAGAGCCGGGCGCCGGCGTGGAAGGTCGCCTTCTTCGCCCAGTAGGACAGCTTGTCCAGCTGTCCGGGGGTGAGGCCGGCCAGGAACGGCTGGCTCGCCAACAGCTCGTACGTGATTTCCATCAGGCCTCCTCGGACTCGATGGCGAGCGCGCCGACCTCTTCGGTGATGTCGATGCCGACCGGGCACCAGGCTTGTCTGCTCAATGGGTGAGCCGGACCGGCCCGGTGGTGACCTGTTCCAGGTCCAGGGCCGCCGTGATCAGCAGCCGGTGGCCCAGGTCGGTCAGCGCCCGCGCCACGGCGATCTCGTCGCCGATCTCGGGGACGTCGTCGTCGTCCGGGTTGAGCCTGGCCCGCCCGACCCCGACCAGGTGGTCGCCGACCTCGGTCCGCAACCGGGCTTCGGCGTAGGTGCGACCCTCGTCCTCCCCGACGAAGATCTCGACCCGCCAGCGCTTCATCGTGGTCATCGCTGACCTCCTTGCGTCCTTCCGGCACCGACTCTGCGCCGTCGGGTGGCACCGGGCCAGAGGCGAAGGTCCCGGCTAGTGCTGCTCCGCGCGCATGGCGATGGGTTCGGCGTCATGGCTGCTCACTTCGTTCCGCGGGGATCATGCCGTACTCCCGGATGGTGCGCTCGGCCATCGCCTGCAGGGTGTCGAGGATGTCGGCCCGGCGCTGGGGAGTGAACAGGTGGGCGAAGCGAGCCTGCGGGCGCAGGTACTCCTCGACCGGAACCGGCCGCCGGATCGGAGTCACGGACACCACCTCGCCGTACTCGGCCTCGTAGACCGGGAACAGCCCGCACTGGGTGGCCAGCCGCGCCATCCGGATCGTGTCGAACGACGCGGTACCCCAACCGAGCGGGCAGGGCACGAGCACGTGCAGGTACCGCGCCCCGCGCAGCACGGTCGCCTTGGCCACCTTGGCTTCAAGGTCGCGCAGGTCCGCGACGGTGGCCGTGGCCACGTACGGGATCCGGTGCGCCCGCGCGATGCGCGGCACATCCTTGCCCTGACCGAACAGGTTGCCCGGCCCCATGACGCCGACCGGGGTCGTCGTGGTCCGCGCGGCCGGCGGCGTGGCTCCGGAGCGCTGCACGCCCGTGTTCATGTACGCCTCGTTGTCGTAGCACACGAACAGCACGTCGTCGTTGCGCTCGAACATGCCCGACAGGCAGCCCATGCCGATGTCGACCGTGCCGCCGTCGCCGGCCTGCCCGATGACCCGGGTGGTGCTGTCCCCCCGGGCCCGCAGCGCCGCCGCCACGCCGCTCGCCACCGCGGGCGCGTTGCCGAACAACGAATGCAGCCACGCGACCCGCCACGACGACTCGGGGTACGGCGTGGAGAACACCTCCAGGCATCCGGTCGCGTTGACCACCACGACCTGCCCGCCGGTGACCCGCATCGCGGTGTCCAGCACGTACCGGGCACCCAGCGCCTCACCGCACCCCTGGCAGGCCCGGTGCCCGCTGGTCAGCGTGTTGGCCCGGGCGGCGTCGGCCTGCACCGACTGGTCCTCCGCGCCGAGCAGCCGGTTGCCGGCCGCCCAGCTACCCACCTGGTAGAACCTCGCCGTCATGACACACCCCCCAGCCGGGCCAGCTCGGCGCGGACCCGGTCGGCGTCCAGGTCCAGGAACGTCAACGCTTCCAGCCGGTCGGCGGCGACGTCGTGCAGCAGGCCGCGCAGCGCCGCGGTGGTCACCGGCCGGCCGCCGAGCCCGGCCACGGCGGTCCACAGCCGGGTGTTGCCGACCGCGGCACGCACGTCGGCGGTGACGATCCCGCCCACGCCGAGGGCGAACGCGCGTTCCAGCACGACGACCCGCCGGGCCTCGGCCAGCGCGGCGCGGACCGTCTCGAACGGGAACGGCCGGAACGTGGTCACCCCCAGCACCCCGACCCGCATCCCGTGGTCGCGCAGCTCGTCGACGGTGTCCTTGAGGGTGCCCAGGACCGAGCCGAGCGCCACCACGACGATCTCCGCGCCGTAGAGCCGGTACGGGTCGATGATGCCGGGAACGTCGTGTCCGAGGATGCCGCGCAGCTCCCGGGACAGCGCCGGGATCCGCTCCAGGGCGGCGAGGGTACGCAGGTGGGCCAGGTAGCGGACCTCGGTGAACGCCTCCGGCCCGACCATCGCGCCGATCGACACCGGCGCGGCCGGGTCCAGGAGCTGGCGCGGGGCGAACGGTGGCAGGTACGCGTCGACCTGGACCTGCTCGGGCACGTCCACGCGGTCCACCGCGTGGGTGAGCACGAACCCGTCCATGCACACCATCACCGGCAGGGACAGCTCCTCGGCCAGCCGGAAGGCCAGGACGTGCAGGTCGGCGGCGTGCTGGTTGTCCCCGGCGTAGAGCTGGATCCAGCCCGAGTCGCGCTGGGACATGCTGTCGCTCTGGTCGTTCCAGATGTTGATCGGCGCGCCGATCGCCCGGTTGGCCACCGTCATGACGATCGGCAGGCCCAGGCCCGAGGCGTTGTAGAGCGCCTCGGCCATGAAGAGCAGGCCCTGGCTCGCGGTCGCGGTGTAGGCCCGCGCCCCGCCCGCCGAGGCCCCGATCGCCATCGACATGGCCCCGAACTCCGACTCGGCCGTGATGAACTCGCACGGCTTGAGCTCGCCCGAGGCCACCAGCTCGGCCACGGCCTCCACGATGTGGGTCTGCGGCGAGATGGGGTAGGCCGGGACGACCTGGGCCCGGCACCGGGCGACGGTCAGGGCGACCGCCCGGGAGCCCTCGATCTGGCTAAGCATGGCCCACCTCCGGGTATCCGCGCAGCACCATCTCATAGGCGGCCTTCGCGGCGGCCACGTTGCCGAGCGCGACGTCGTCGCGGAAGCGCTGCCGGAGCACGGCCAGCACCGCCTCCAGCGACACGCATCCGGTCAACGCCGCGAAGGCGCCAAGCAGCGCGGCGTTCGGCAGCGGCCGGCCGGCGTGCTCGCGGGCCAGCTCGGTGGCCGGGACCAGGCACAGCCGCAGGTCCTTCTCCGGGGCCAGGTCCAGCTCGCCCGCCGACCGGGCGCTGTTGACCAACAGGTACCCGCCGGGGTGCAGCCCGTCGAGGACGTCCACCTGGTGCAGCACCGTCGGGTCAGCGACCACCACGGCGTCGGGCGCCACGATGGGTTCCCGGGTACGGATGGGTTCGTCATCGATGCGGCAGAACGCGGCGACCGGCGCACCGGTGCGTTCCGAACCGAAGCTCGGGAAGGCCTGCGCGAAGTGGTCCTCGACAAAGGCGGCGACGGCCAACATCTCGGCCGCCGTCACCACTCCTTGACCGCCTCGCCCATGCACGCGCACCGCAAACACAGCGGCCACCGTCAAGCGGGCTGCTCTGCGAACAGCAGGCTGAGGTCCACCAGCCGGTTGGTGTAACCCCATTCGTTGTCGTACCAGCCGAGCACCTTCACCAGCGTGCCGTGCGCCTGGGTCAGGCTCGCGTCGAGGACGCACGAGGCCGGGTCGCCGACCAGGTCCCGCGAGACGATCGGCTTGGTGGTGTACCGCAGGATGCCGTCGAGGCGCCTGCGCGACGCGGTGAGGAAGACCTCGTTGACCTCGGTGGCCGTCACCGGTACCGAGAGCTGGCAGGTCAGGTCGCACAGCGAGCGGCTGATGCCGACCACGTCGATCCCCCGACCCAACAGACCGCGCTCCAGGACACAGCGCAGGTAGTCCCGGCCGATCCGGCCGAACCCGTTGATAGCCACCCGGTAGCTCATCGACTCCGCCCCTCACTCCCCCCTCAGCCTGCTGCCTGACCTGGGAAGGGGAGCAGAGTCGAAGGTCCCCCAGGGTCAGGGCCCACGACCGGGCCGCGACCGGTGACGGTCACGGCTGGTCCAGACCGCCGGCGCAGTCCTCGACGGCCCGGTCGGCGAGCGCGGTCAGAGACAGGTCGATGCGCCGGGCACCGCGGGTGCCGATGACTCCGCCGTCCTCGGCGGGCTCGGTCCGGGTCCCCGGGCCCAGGCTCCGCCGCGCCGCCGCGATCAGGGCCGCGTGCAGCCGGGGGTACCCCGGATCCGAGCGCACGTCCAGGACCGTCGCACGGGCGGCGGCGCGCAGCGTCTCGTACCCCTCGCGGCGCGCGGCGAGCAGCACGGCCCGGGCCTGCCGGCGGACCCGGGACCGGTCGGCGCCGAGCGCCGTCGCGGCGTCGGCGGCACCCCGCTCACGGGCTTGCGCCCGGATCTGGTCCGCCTCGTCACGGGCAGCGGCGACAGTGGCCTCGGCGGCCGCGTCCGCCGCCGCGCGGATCCGTGCGGCTTCGGCGCGGGCACTGTCCAGCAGCGCCTCCCGCACCGGTGCCAGCGCCCCGGCCAGGTCGTCACGTCCAGTCATGTTCTTCTTCACCACCAGGTGCATCACGCGTCCCCGGGCCGCCGCGACGGCGTCGGTACGTTCTCATCGCCGACCAGCGCGGACATCTCGACCCGCACGTGCGCGAGGACCAGCGCCACGAGGGCCGGCAGCCGCTGCGCGGCCCGGGCGCGTACCAGCCGCGCCTCCTCCTCGGCCCGCCCGAGCAGCTCGGCCAGCTCGCCCTGGGCCTGTGCCCGCAGCCGGGCCACGGTCTCCGCGCGCTCGGCCTCGGCATCCACCCGGGCCTGCCGGATCAGGTCGGCCGCCTGCCGCGCGGCCCGCTCGCCGCGCTCGCGCGCCTGCGCCAGCGCCGCGTCGTGCAGCTCGGCGCACTCCCGTTCCACCTCGGTCAGCGCGGCGAACACCGGACCCGGCTCCAGTTCGGCGGCCAGCCGGTCGTCCGGGCCCCCCACGGGTCGCATCCGGTCGAGCAGGTCGCTGACGCGGGGCATCGGAGGGCTCCTCCCGGGCGGGTCGGACACTATTCCACCGTCTCCGGACCCGGCCCGGTCCGCCCAGGGGACAAGGTCCCGGGGCCCACGCCGGCCGGCCCTGACCAGGTACCCCCCGGCCGCCCGGCACGGGTCGAGGAACCAGCACCGGCCCGGCGGTCCGTCGCGAACCACCGGCACAGGTCCCGGCGCGGCGGGCCGTTGGACCCTGAGCCTCCCGGTGGCGGCGCCGGCGGTTGGGATGAAGGGAGGTGAATCCCATGAAGCTCTCCATCCGCGACGGCTTCGCGACCCTGCTGCTGGCCGCGATCCTGGTGCCCTACGTCGGGTTCCTGGCCAACGGGTCGATGCCGTTCATCAAGGACCCGCCGGGCATGGCGGCGACGGCGCTGATCCTCGGCGCGGCGGCGTTCCTGTTCGGCGGCCGGTTCACCGCCGACACCGTGCTCGGCGTCACCGAGCTGGCGCTGGTCCTCGTGACGCTGGGCATCGGCGTGGCCGCGGTGTTCGCGGCCGAGACGGCGGCGGCGTACCTGCTGCTGGCCCTCCTGGTCGGGGCGATCGTGCTGACCTGGGCGGTCCAGCTGCTGCACCACGCCGGGATCATTCGGGCCGGACCCGTGCCGTCCCACTGAGCCCTCCCATCGACGGGTGCCGCGCCGGCCATCCTCGGGGCGGCACCACTGTGTGCGCCGGGCCGCGCCCGGAACGGGACCTCTGGCCGGTGGACCCGGGACCTATGGGCCTGACGGCGGGACCGGGCCAACCGGGAAGCTCAGATCACGGCACCCGCCGGCGAGATAGGCAGGCAGAGCCGGGGAGGCGGAACAGAATCGGCGGCGCTCGCACCGCGAGATCGACCATCATCAAGATGTTGTCCGCCTCGCCCGGTCCTGCCTGCCGGATCCACGCCGACGGGTGCCGTCGCACGGACAGCCGGAGGAGGTGTCGGGGATGGCCCGCACCGACGCGCAGCGTTGGTCGCGGGACTCCTCCGACGCTGTTCCCGCGCCTCCTCCGGCCGCCGTCGTCCTCCGGGGTCCGCGATGACCAGCCGGTCGCTACTCCTGGCGCTGCTGCCGGTCCTGGTCCTCACGCTCGCGGTCGTGGGGTACGGCCTCGTCCACCTGGTCCGCGCGCCCAGCGCGCCCTACCTGCCGAAGTGGGCCTGGGTACCGGTGATCCTCCTGGTGATGCCGTGGGGCGCGGTGGTCTACCTCGTGCTCGCCCGGGCGCAGCAGAGCAGCACGAGCGGCGCCCCGGCACCACCGCCGCCGCCGGTACCGCCGCCGGTACCGGCACCCCCGGCCCCGGCCCCGGCCCCGGCGCAACCGGAGCAGGTCCTGGTCCGCACCGACGCCCTGACCCGCGACTACGGCGGCGGGGCCGGGCTGTTCGACGTGGCGCTGCGGGTACCGGCCGGCTGCGTGTACGGCCTCGTCGGCCCGAACGGCGCGGGCAAGACCACGCTGCTGTCGATCCTGACCGGGCTGCGCCGCGCCGACCGGGGTACCGTCCACATTGGAGTGTCCCGGGCCGGTGTCGCGGTCTGCCCCGACGTGCCCGAGTTCGAACCGTGGCTGAGCGCGTTCGAGGTGGTCGACCTCGCCCGGTACTACGTGGCGCCGGAGCTGGACGCCGACGCCGTGCTGCGCACGCTGCACACCGTCGGGCTGTACGAGCAGGCGGACCGGCGGGTCGGCGGGTTCTCCCGGGGCATGACCCAGCGGCTCGGCCTGGCCGCCGCGCTCATCGGCGACCCCCGGCTGCTGCTGCTCGACGAGCCCACCTCGGCCCTCGACCCGGCCGGGCGCGCGGAGATCCTGGACCTGGTCGCGGCGATGCGCGGGCACCGTACCGTCATCTTCTCCAGTCACATCCTCGGCGACGTGCAGCGGGTGGCAGACCAGGTCGGGGTGCTGCGCGCCGGGCGCCTCATCTACCAGGGCGAGGCCCGCGCGCTGGTCGACGAGTACCTGGACCCGCGCTGGATCGTGCGGCTGGGCAGCCCGGCGCAGGACGTGGTGCGCGAGCTGGGTACCCGGTCCTGGGCGCGGCGGGTGGAGCAACTGGACGAGCGGCGGATCCGGATCGACGCCGACACAGTCGCCCACGGCGAGCAGGGCATCCCGGAGGTGCTCGCGGCGTGCCGGGCCCGGCTCATCTCCTGCGAGCCGCTCGCGGCCGACCTGGAGGCCGCGTTCCTCGCGCTGACCGGAGGGGAGGTCCGCCGTGAGCGGGTACCCGCACCGTAGCGCGATGAGCCCGGCGCGGCTGGAGTGGTTGCGGATGACGCGGTCCCCGCGCGGTCTCGTGCTGACCCTCGTGTACCTGTTCTTCGGCTTCACCGCGCCGCTGCTGGTCCGGTACCTGGACCGGTTGGCCAAGCTGGGCTCGTCCGGCGTGCAGATCATCGCGCCGACGCCGAAGCCGGCCGACGGGATCGTCAACTTCGTCAGCCAGAGCAGCCAGACCGGCATGATCGTGCTGGTCGTGGTGGTGGCCGGGGCGCTGTCCTACAACGCCAGGCGCGGGCTGGCGACGTTCTACCGGACCCGCGCGCCCGGACCGTTCGCCCTGATCTGGCCCCGCTTCGTCGCCGGTACCGCGGTCGCCGTGCTGGCCTACCTGCTCGGCACGGCCGCGGCGTGGCTGGAGACCGGACTGGTGCTCGGTCCGCTGCCCGCCGGCCGGATGCTGCTCGGCGTGCTCGTCGAGGTGGTGTTCCTGGCGTTCACCGTCGCCGTGGTCGCCGCGGCCGCCACGTTCGGGCGGGGTACCACGGCCACCGCCGGGGTCGCGCTCGTGGTGCTGCTGATCGCGCTGCCGCTGGCCGGCATCGTCAAGCCGGTGGCGCGCTGGCTGCCGAGCAGCCTGATGCACGCCCCCGCCGGCCTGCTCACCGGCACGGCACCGGGCGGGTACCTGCCCGCCGTGGTGGTGTCCGTGCTGGTGACGGGCGGGTTGCTCGCGCTGGCGACGGTGCGGGCCCGGCACCGGGAGCCGGCGCCGTGAGCCGGCAGCCGGGCCCGCCGGCGCACCGGCACCGGGTAGACGGGCGGCGCCGCCCGGACCTGGTCACCGGCGTCGGGCCGGCGGTCAGCCAGGGCCTGCTGCGCCGCCGGGCGGGGTTGCCGGCCGGGCACCCCGACCGGGAACGGCTGCGCCGCGCCGCCATCATCGCCAGCCTGCCGATGGCCCGCCAGCTCGCCCACCGGTACGCCGGGCGCGGCGAGCCGCTGGACGATCTGGTCCAGGTCGCGTCCCTGGCACTGGTCAAGGCGGTGGACGACTACGACCCCGGCCGGGTGGAGACCTTCGCCGGGTACGCGGTACCGACGATCCTCGGCACGCTGAAGAACCACTTCCGGGACCGCACCTGGGATATCCGGGTCCCCCGCCGCCTGCGCGAGCTGGCCGCCGACGCGACGGCGGCGACCGAGGAGCTGAGCCAGCGGCTGCGCCGCCCACCGACGACCGCCGAGCTGGCGGCGCACCTGCGCGTCGAGCCGGGTACCGCGGCGGAGGCGGTACGCGTGGCGCAGGCGTACCGCCTGCCCTCGCTCAACCGGCCCGCCACCCCGGGCGGCTGGGAGGAGCTGATCGACGCGGTGGGCGCCGACGACCCGGGCTTCGCCCGCGTGGACACCCGGGTCGCGCTGCGGCCGCTGCTGGCCGCCCTGCCCGCCCGGGAGCGGCGGGCGCTGGCCATGCGGTTCTTCGAGGGGATGACGCAGGCACAGATCGGCGCCGAGCTGGGTGTCTCCGCCGTACACGCGGCCCGGCTGGTCCTGCGCTCGCTGACCAGGCTGCGCGCCGGACTCGACGGCTGACCGCGTGGCCTCCGGCGCAACCCCATGACAGGAAGGGACCAACGATGACCCAGGTGCTGAGCCCGCTCACCATCACCGCACTGCGCGACCTGGTCGGCGCCGAGGACCCGGTCGCGTCGGTGTACCTCGGCCTGCAGCCGCAGTACCCCACGCTGGACTCCGCCGAGGACCTGGACCTGCGGTGGCGCGCGCTGGTGGCCCGGCTGGCCGAGCAGCACGCCGACGAGGCCACCGTCGCCGCGGTGACCGGGCGGCTGGCCGCCACCGGCCCGGCTCCGAGCGAGCTGGCCGTGTTCGCGGCACCCGGCCGGATCCTCCTGGAGCAGCCGATCCCGGGTGGCGCCCGGTTCGACCGGGCCGGGTTCGCCGCGCCCGCGGCGCTGCTGCCGCTGCTGGACTGGTGGCAACGGCACCCCGCGTACCTCGTCGTGATCACCGACCGGACCGGGGCCGACGTGGTCGCCGTACCGCAGGGCACCACGCACGGCGCGGTGAAGACGGTGATCGGGCCGGACGACGAGATCGAGCGCAACGCCCCGGGCGGCTGGGCGCAGGCACGGTACCAGCGCCGGGCCGAGGACAGCTGGCGGCACAACGCGGCGGCCGTCGCCCTGACGACCGCCCGCGCCCTGCGGCATCTGCGCGCCGGGCTGCTGCTCGTCGCCGGCGATGTGCGGGCGGTCCAACTCCTGTCCGACGACCTGGCCCCGCTGCGCCAGCGCGGGCTCACCATCCGGCGGCTGCCCGGTGGGCGGGCCCCGGACGGCTCCGCCGCCAACCGCGCGGCGGCGGTGACGGCGGAGGTGGAGCGGTACACGGCGCATCAGACCGACGCGCTGCTCGCCGCGCTCGCCCGGCACGCCGGCCCGCGCGGTACCGCGGTGCACGGCGCCCAGGCCAGCCTCGCCGCGCTGGCCGCCGGCCAGGTGCAGACGTTGTTCGTGGCCGACCGGGCCGGCGACGAGCGGCCGGCGTGGTTCAGCCCGGGCACGTTGTGCGCGGTCCGGGCCGGCTCGCCGGGCGCCCGCCGCGGCCGGTTGGTGGACGTGGCGGTGCGCGCCGCGCTGCTGACCCACGCCGAGATCCGGGTGGTCCCGCCCGGCACCGTACCGGGGGACGTCGCGGCCCTGTGCCGGTTCCACACCGGCTGACCGTCGCCGCGGGGCGACGGCCGGGCGGCCCACCCAGGGACCAAGGTCTCCCCGGATCGGGCCCTGCAGCCCGGCCGCCGCCCGGCCCCGGCCGGAAGCATGGAGGTGGTGCCCAGGGAGGAGTCGACGATGGCCAGCCAGCACGACGCACGTACCGCCGCACGTGCCGAGGTGCCCGACGCACGCCTCGCCGCGTCGTACGAGTACTGCCGCGTCCTGCATCGGACCTACGGGCGGACCTACTACCTCGCGACCCGGCTGCTGCCCCGGTGGAAACGCCGACACGTGCACGCGCTGTACGGCTTCACCCGCTACACCGACGAGCTGGTCGACGCGCTGGACGGCACCCCCGTGCCGGACCGGGTGGCCCGCCTGGCCGCGTGGCGCGCCAAGTTCGCCGCCGCGCTGGCCGGCCTGCCGGTCGACGACCCCGCGCTGCCCGCCGTCGTCCACACGATCCGCCTGTTCGGGCTGGACCGCGCGGACTTCGCGGCGTTCCTGCGGTCGATGGAGATGGACCTGACCGTCACCGAGTACCCGACCTACGACGACCTCCTGGACTACATGGAAGGGTCGGCCGCGGCGATCGGCACGATGATGCTGCCGATCCTGGGTACCAGCGACCCGGCTGCCGCCCACGAGCCGGCCCGGCAGCTCGGCTTCGCCTTCCAGCTCACCAACTTCATCCGCGACGTCGGTGAGGACCTCGACCGGGGCCGGATCTACCTGCCCCGCAAGGACCTGGCCGACGCCGGGGTCACCCCGGAGGACCTGCGCGCCCGGCAGTTCACCGCGCCGATCCGGGAGCTGATCGCCGCCGAGGCCGCCCGGGCCCGCGTCCACTACGCCTTCGCGGCGCCAGGCATCCCGCTGCTCGCGCCGGGTTCGCAGGCGTGCATCCGGACCGCGTACCGGCTCTACGCCGGCATCCTCGACGAGGTCGAACGCAACGGCTACGACGTGTTCACCCGGCGCGCGACGGTGCCCGACCGGCACCGGCTCGCGATCGCCGTGACGAGCCTGCTGACCCGGCCGGGCCGGCCGGTCAAGGGGGCGTGATGCGCACCGTCACCGGACCCACGGACCGGGTGGTCGTCGTCGGCGCCGGCCTGGGCGGGCTGTCCTGCGCGCTGCACCTGGCCGCCGCCGGCCGCGAGGTCACCGTCGTCGAGAAGGAGACGGTACCCGGCGGGCGCGCCGGCCGCCTGACGCTCGACGGGTACGAGTTCGACACCGGCCCCGCCGTCATCACCATGCCCGACCTCATCGAGGAGGCGCTGGGCGCGGTCGGCGAGCGGCTGGCCGACTGGGTGGAGCTGCGCCCGGTCGACCCGGCCTACCGGGCGCACTTCCCCGACGGCTCCACGCTCGACGTGATCGCCGACCCGCCCCGGATGAGCATGGAGGTCGCCCGGGTCTGCGGGGCCGGCGAGGCGCGGCGGTACCTGCGGTTCGTCGCGCACGTGCGGCACCTGTGGGAGCTGGAGCGGCGCGACTTCATCGAGCGCAACCTGGACAGCCCGCGCGACCTGCTCACCCGCAACCTGCTGCGGCTCGTTGCGGCGGGCGGGTTCGCCCGGCTGCAACGCAAGGTCGACCGGTTCTTCCGCGACCCCCGTACCCGCCGGGTCTTCTCGTTCCAGGCGCTCTACGCCGGCATCGCGCCACAGGAGGCCCTCGGGCTCTACGCGGTCATCCCCTACCTGGACGCGGTGGCCGGGGTCTGGTATCCGCGCGGCGGCGTGCACGCCGTGCCGCGCGCGCTCGCCGGGGCGGCCGAGAAGCACGGGGTGAGGTTCCGGTACGGCACCACGGTGTCCCGGGTGGACATCGCCGGGGACCGGGCGCGCGGGGTGGTGACCGCCGACGGCGAGCTGATCCCGGCCGACGTGGTGGTGCTCAACCCGGACCTGCCGATCGCCTACCGGGACCTGCTGCACGAGATGCCGTCCCGGATCCGCCGGCTGCGCCCGTCGCCGTCCGCGGTGGTCCTGCACGTCGGCTCCACCCAGCGGTACCGGCGGATCGCGCACCACAACCTGCACTTCGGGCGGGCCTGGCGGAGCACGTTCGACGAGCTGGTCAACCGCGGCTGGTTGATGAGCGACCCGTCGCTGTTCGTCAGCAACCCCACCCGCGCCGACCCCGCGCTGGCCCCACCCGACCGCGAGGTGTACTACGTCCTCGCGCCGGTGCCGAACCTCGCCACCGGGCAGCACGACTGGCGCGGGGCGCTGCCCCGCAAGTACGCCGACGAGCTGGTGGCCACGCTGGAGGCGCGGGGCTACGTCGGGTTCGGCGCCGGGATCGAGGTGTCCCGCCTGGTGACCCCGGCCGACTGGGCGGCCGCCGGGATGGCGGCCGGTACCCCGTTCGCCGCCGCGCACAGCATGTTCCAGACCGGGCCGTTCCGCCCGCAGACAATCCACGGTGGACTGTCCAATGTGGTCTTCACCGGCTCGGGCACGCAGCCCGGGGTCGGGGTGCCGATGGTGCTCATCTCCGGCAAGCTGGCCGCCCAGCGGGTGACCGGTCGATGATCGCGCCCCGGTTCGACGCGGTCATCGCCGGCGGCGGGCTCAGCGGGCTCTCGCTGGCGGCGCACCTCGCCGCGCGGGGCTGGGGGGACCGTGCCGTGCTCGTGGTCGACGACCCGGCGGCCCGGCCGGCCGCGCGGCGGTGGGGTTTCTGGTCGGCCGGGCCGGAGCTGCTGGACGCGGCGGTGTCCCGCAGCTACGGCCAGGTCCGGGTGCACGCCGGCGGTACCGACGCGGTGCTGCCGCTCGGCCGGTACCGGTACCGCGTGGTGCACCGGCCGGATCTGGAGCGGGTGGTGCGGGAGCTGACCGCCGGCTGCCCCGGGTTCCGGTTCGTCACCGGACGGGTGGCGCGGCTGCACGAGACCGGCGACGCGGTCGAGGTCATCGTCGACGGCCGCACGGTACGCGCCGACTGGGTGTTCGACAGCGTGGGCGGCCCGCCCCGGAACACCCCGGTCGACGCGCGGCTGGCCTTCACCGGCTGGGAGGTGCGCTGCACCCGCCCGGTCTTCGACCCGGACACGCCGGTGCTCTTCGACTTCCGTACCCCGCAGGACGGCGGTACCCGGTTCCGCTACGTCCTGCCCGACGACCAGTACCAGGCCCTGGTGGAGCTGACCGCGTTCGTGCCGCGGCACGCCCACCCGCCGGACGAGGCGGCCCGGTCCGCGGCGCTGGCCGGCTACCTCGGCGAGGGGTACCAGATCCTGGCGACCGAGTCGGCCGTCCTGGCGCTGCGCAGCCGCGGGACCGACCGGGGCTCGGGCCGGGTGCTGCGCATCGGTGCCCGGGGCGGGCTGGTCAAGGCGAGCACCGGGTACGCCTACCACCGCATCCAGCAGGACAGTGCGGCCATCGCCGACTCGCTGGTCCGGCACGGCCACCCGTTCGGCCGGGCGGCCGCCCGGCGCCGGTACCGGCTGCTCGACGGGGTGCTGCTGGAGGTGCTGCACCGCGACCCGGCCCAGTTGGAGCGGGCGTTCGCGCGGCTGTTCCGCGCCAACCCCGCCGAACGGGTGCTGAGCTTCCTCGACGAGGACACCGGCGCGCGCGACGAGCTGCGTCTGATCGCCGCCCTGCCCCCGGTCCCGTACCTGCGCGCCGCCGCCCGGCTCGGGCTGCACCGCACCGGCTGAGGTACCCGTGCGGAACGGGCTGGTCGGCCCTGCGCGGCGCCGCCGTCGCCATGCATGTTGGTACTCATGAAGGCGGGCCTGCACGGCTGGAACCTGTTCTGGTACTCGGCCGGACTGGCGGTCGGCGGCACGGTCGCCGCCGGCCGTACCGTGATCCACCGGTTCGCCCCTCCCCCCGCCGGGACGCCGGACACCGGCCCGGCCCGGTCGGACACCGGCTCCGCCCGGCCGGACACCGCGCGGGTTCGGACCAGGTCCGCGCCGGCCCGGGCGGCACGGCCCCCGTCGGCACCGTCCGGCCGGGCCGCCCCGCACCTCGCCGTGCGGAAGCCGAGCCGTCCCGCGCGCCGCGCGCGGGCCTGACGGCGCGGGTAACGGGGTTGCGGGCGCCGGGTCCGGTTGGCAGGCTGCGCCTGATGCTCGCCGCGGGTCTACGCCCGGGTCGGGGACCGCGGCGTCGGTGAGATGTTGCACATCTCCCGCGCCCCTTGAGGTGCCGGCCCCGGGTGGGTCTGCTTCACTCACCGCATGTCGGCCATTGACCACCTGCTCCACGCCAACCAGGCCTACGCCGCGCGGTTTCCCGGCCCCCGGCCCCTGCGCCCCCGGCTGCGGATGGCGGTCATCGCGTGCATGGACTCGCGGCTGGACCTCTTCGGCGCGCTGGGTCTGGACATCGGCGACGCGCACCTGATCCGCAACGCCGGCGGCCTGCCCACCGACGACGTCCTGCGTTCGCTCGCGCTCAGCCAGCGGGCGCTCGGTACCCGGGAGGTGGTGCTGATCCATCACACCGAGTGCGGCATGCAGGGCTTCGACGACCAGGCGTTCCGGGCCGAGCTGACCGCCGAAGCCGGCGAAGCGCCACCGTGGGACGTGCCCGGCTTCACCGATATCCGCGCGCGGATGCGGCAGTCGGTCGAGGTGGTCCGCGGGTGCCGGTGGATCCCGTACCGGGACGACGTGCGCGGGTTCATCTTCGACATCGCCACCGCCCGCCTGGAAGAGGTGCAGCGATCCGTACCCCGTTGACGGCCCGACCCGGGGCGTTCATACTGGATGACGGCCACCCGGCCGAAGATGCCTTACACGCAGCGCCTGTAGGGCGCCAGTCTACGGAACTGGTACTTGACCGGCTTCTTCACTCGGGTGGCATTACCTTTTCCGGAGAGGGATTGCGGTTGCCGGACGGGGCGGCCGGCCGGACCATGGTCGGCCAGGAGGCACACACATGACCATCCTCGCCGAGGAGCGCGGAGCCGCCGAGCGCCTGCTCGACCTCGTCCTCAACAGCGGAGCCCACCTGTGGCACAACCGGCCCGGGGTGGACCTGAACGGCATCTGGTACCCGGCCACTCAGGCCAACCGGCGGTTCGCCGGCACCCGGGTACCGCCCGGGCTGTTCGTCCCCGCCGCCGTTGACCTGTACAGCAAGCTGCTGGACATCTACCGCCTCGACGCCGAGCTGGCCGCCCGGTTCGCCAGCTACGCGCTGACCGAGACCGAATGGCGCGACCTGCAGGTTGCCTGCGCCGCGCTGATGCTGGTGCAGCCCCGGGCCGGCGCGCCGGTCCACGAGGACGACGGCACCGTGGCGTTCTACGACGACGACTACCGGGCCGTCGGCGAGGCGATGCTGCTGCACTTCAAGTCCGGTTCGACCCGGATGATGACGCCCAAGGCGGTCCTGCGGGTGGCGCTGCTGCTGGAGACGGCGCCGATCGCGGCGCTGAACCGGCAGGCCGGCTTCGCCGACCCAGCGGGTGGCCGGGCGCCGCTGGGGCGCTGGCCCTCGGCCGCCCGGCAGTGGCTCGCCCACCGGGAGCGCAACCTGCCGCTGCTGGAGGGCCTGGTGACCGCCGGCTACAAGGAGACCATCAAGAAGCTCGCGCGCAGGTGCGGGTACCGGCCGCAGAGCCCGCGCTTCTTCGAGGTCCTCGGCTGGCCGCAGAAGCAGGCGGCGGCCGGGCATCGCCGGGTCGGGCTGGACGGGCTGACGCTGGCCCGCCGGGAGCGCTTCGACGGGCTGTCCGAGGCGGAGATCTGCGCCCGGATCGCGGCGGAGCACCTGTCCTACAAGGAGGTCGTCGGCCGCCTGCCGGCCGGCACGGGGCTGACCCCGGCCATCATGGCCGCGCTGCTGCCCTCGCTGTCCGACCGGGACCTGCGCATCCTGACGCCGACCCTGGAGAGCCTGGGACTGCTCGCCGACGCGGCGGTCCAGCAGCGCTGGGAGCGGGCCCTGGCGACGGCGACCGACCTGCGCAGCCTCAACGTCGCGCGCAACGTGCGTAGCCGGGAGCTGCGCGACAAGCTCGAAGGTGCCGCAGAGACGGCGGTCCGCACCGCCGTGTCCGAGGCGGTCGCCGACGAGCAGGTACACGTGATGTTCCTCATCGACAAGTCCGGCTCGATGCAGGGCGCCATCGAGAAGTCGAAGGAGGCGCTGGTCCGCATCCTCGCCGGGTTCCCCATCCAGCGGCTGCACATCGCGACGTTCGACAGCATCGGGCGGGTACTGCAGCCGAAGGCGACCAGCCGGGCCGGCATCGCCCACATGCTCGACGGGGTCCACGCCGGCGGGGGCACCACGCACGCGGCGGCGGTCCGGGCGCTGGCCGAGGGCGGCGTACGGGTACCGCCCGGAGCCAAGCTCATCGTCATCGTGGTCGGCGACGAGGGCGGCGAGTCCGGCGACCGGTTCGGCCGGTCCTTCGCCGAGCACGGGTACCGGCCCGACGCGATCGCCCTCATCCTCAACGTGGAGCGGGCGAGCTGGCGCGGCTCGACCGTCCGGGACGCGGCGGCCTACCTCGAACTGCCGTTCGGCGAGGTGGCGGTGGAACAGTTCGCCGACCCGTACCAGGTGACCCGCGTGCTCAAGACGCTGCTGGACGCGCCGGTGGCCAGCCGCACCGCCGCGCTCTCCGGCTGGCTGGACAAGGTGCTGGCGACGCCGTTGCTGACCAAGCCGTGACCGGCTACGAACGGTTTCTCGGCGCGGCCAGCACGCAGGTGCTGCCCTACGTCGGCGGGCCGTTCGTGGAGGCGGCCGACCGCCGGCTCCGCCTGGCCGGCACGGCGAGGACCGGGTACTGGCGGTTCGAGGTCCGCGGCCGCGACGCGTACCCGGTCGAACCGGCCGAGCCGCCGGACCTGTCCGGCCTGCCGGCGGTGCGCGGCTACGCGATGTCGGGCTACCTGGCCGGCCCGGGCGGCACCGCCGAGCGCCTCGCGATCGGCCCGCCCGACGAGCCGCTGCCGTTCGCGCCGCTGATCGCCCGGCGGTGGCCCAGCGGGGTGCTGCTCTTCGACGCGCTGGACTTCGAGTCCGGAGTGGAGGACGCCGTGCGCGCGGCGTTCGCGCAGCACCGGCCCCTCGCCGGCATCCCCGGGGTACCGGCACCGCTGCGGGCCGCCTACGGGTACGCCGTCCTGCTGCGCACCGCCACCGAGCTGGGTATCCCCGCGCGGCCGGCGGAGGCCCGGTCGCACCTGGCCGAGCTGGCCGACGAGGGTGAGCCGGCGGCGCGCCGGATCCTGCACGCGGCGCAGGCCCACCGCGCGGCCGAGCCCCAGGTCCGGCCCCATTGGATGATCGCGCGGGACGAGGCGCTGGCCCGCCGGCCGGCCGTCGCCGCGCGGCAGCGCACCGAGGAGCGCGCGGCGGCCGCGTTGCAGGCGGTGCGGGCGGTGCTGCGGGACACCCGCTGGCTCGCCGACGGGCTGCTGGAGGTGCGCTACGACTACGAGGGCGAGGCGTTCGTGTCCATCGTGGACGGGCAGACGCTGCGGGTGGTCGACGCCGGCATCTGCCTGCAGGGCCGCGACGAGCTGCTCACGCTGGAGAGCCTGCCGGGCGTGATCCGCGAGGCGGTGCGCACCGACCGGCTGCACATCACGGCGTGGTGAGCGGTGCGCGAGGTCTGCTTCCTGATCGGCACCGACGGTACGGTGCTGTGGCACGACGCGTCCGGTACCGCGACGGCACTGCCCGACTCGCGGCAACGGTGGGTGGCGATCTGGCGCCACCGCGCGGAGCTGGCCGAGATCGCGCACACCCATCCCGGCGGGCTGCTCGCCTTCTCCACCGAGGACCGCACCACCATGGCGGCGATCGACGACGCGCTGGGCCGGCCGCTGTGCTACAGCGTGGTCACCGCGGATAAGCTGCTGCGCCGCACCGCGGACGGCGTCACGCTGGAGCCGCCGCAACAGCCGCCCTGGGTCGGCGCGCTGCGCGCCGCATCCGGGCTGACCGATGAGGAGGGGTGACCCGTGGCGATCCTGAACATCACCTACCGGGGCCGGTCGGCCGAGCTGGCCCAGCCGCTGGACGACCGGACCGGCGACGCCGACGTGCGGCGCATCGCGGTCGAGGTGGTCCGCAGCGGCGAGCTGCCCGGCCTGCGGGTACCGGACCTGCCGGCCGACGCGTTCCGGCACTTCGTCGTCGACCGCATCACCGACGGGGCCGGGGTGCAGCACATCTACCTGCGCCCGAAGGTACCGTTCGGCGGCCCGGGCCGGTGAAGGTGCTCTTCTGCGGCGTCGGTGCGCTCGGCTCGACCGCCGCCACGCTGTGCCGCACGCTGCCGGTGACGCTCGCGCTGGCCGACTTCGACCGGGTGGAGGCGAAGAACCTGCTGTCGCAGGCGTTCACCCGCCAGGCGGTCGGCAAGAACAAGGCCGAGGCGTTGCGCCTGCAGCTACGGACCTTCTACGGCGTCGAGGCGCACGCCTACCCGGTACGGCTGACCGCGGAGAACATCGCCACCGTCGCGACCGGCGCCGACCTGCTCGTGGACTGCCTGGACAACATCGCCGGCCGGCGCACGGTGCTGGAGCACGCGGCGTCCACCGGTACCCCGTCGGTGCACGCGGGCCTGTCCGGCGACGGCACCTTCGGGCTGGTGCGCTGGGGTGAGCGCTTCGTCCCCGACGCCGAGGACGAGCCGGGCCAGGCGACCTGCGAGGCCGGCGAGCACCTGCCGTTCATCGGGCTGGTCTCGGCCACGCTCGCCACCGTCGTAGCGGACTTCGTCCGGCACGGTACCCGCCGGGACCGGCTGGTCACCGCGGGCTGAACGGGCGGCGCGGCGTCAGCGCGCGGCGAGCACGCCGGTGATGCCCTCGGAGGGCACCGGGCGGCCGAAGTGCCAGCCCTGCGCGGCGTCGCAGCCCACCGCGCGCAGCCGATCGGCCTGGGCACCGGTCTCCACGCCCTCGGCGGTCACCACGAGACCGAGGGTGTGGCCGAGCGCGACGAGCGTGGTGAGCAGGGCCTCGTCGGTGGGGTCGACCGCGGTCGCGGTACGCAGGCCCTGCACGAACGGGCCGGCGAGCTTGAGCCCCTGCACCGGCAGCGCGCGCAGGTAGGCCAGGTTGGAGTACCCGGTGCCGAAGTCGTCGATGGCCAGCCGCACCCCGAGCCCGGCCAGCTCGTGCAGGGTGGCCAGGGTCTCGTCGTCGTTGTCCATGATCGCGCTCTCGGTGATCTCCAACTGGAGCCGGTCCGGCGGCAGGTCGGTGCGGTCCAGGACGGAGATGACGTCGGCGACCAGGCCGGGGTGGCGGACCTGCCGCACGGCGAGGTTGACCGACACGAACGGCGCCTGCGGCCGCAACCGGCTCCACCGGGCGGCCTGCTGGCAGGCCTGCTCCAGCAGCCGCAGGCCGAGCTGCACGATCAGGCCGCGGTCCTCGGCGAGGTCGATGAACCGGTCGGGGGTCAGCAGCCCCAGCTCCGGGTGGGACCAGCGGGCCAGCGCCTCGACGCCGGAAAGGGTGCCGTCGACGAGGTCGACGATCGGCTGGTACACGAGGTTGAACTCGCCGCGTTCCAGCGCCCCGGGCATGGCGGCGGCCAGCGTGTAGCGAACCACCTCGTGCGCGTTGCGCTCAGGGTCGAACACCCGCCACCGCGCCTTGCCGTCGGCCTTGGCCCAGTGCAGCGTGATGTCGGCGGCGCGCATGACGTCGGTCGCGTCGGTGCCGGCGACCGGCCGTTCGACGATCCCGATGCTGGCCGAGACCGGCAGGTCGTGCCCCTCGACCCGGAACGGCTCGCCGAACGCGGCGATCACCCGGTCGGCGACCTTGATCGCGTCCTCGGCCCCGGTCGTCTCCTCCACGAGGATGACGAACTCGTCGCCGCCGAAGCGGGCCACGAGGTGCCCGAACTCCCCGGCCAGCGCACCGAGCCGGGCGGCGGCGGCGACCAGTAGCTGGTCGCCGACCCGGTGGCCGAGGCTGTCGTTGACCGCCTTGAACGCGTCGAGGTCGACGAAGCAGACGCCCAGGCGGGCGTCTCCGGCCGAGCCGGTGAAGATGTCGCTGAGCCGCTGGGCGAACATCGCGCGGTTGGGCAGGCCGGTCAGCGGGTCGTGCAACGCGGCGTGCCGGAACCGCGCCTCGCTGGCCCGCAGCGCCCGCTCCGCCTGGTCGCGGGCGACCAGCGCGGCGAACCGGATCGCCTCCTGCTCGTCGAGGGTCCGGTCGCGCAGCGCCCAGGAGTACCCGGCGGCGAGCGCGCCGAGCAGCTGCGCGAGCCGGCGCCGGGGCTCCTCCCCGGCCAGCCCGGCGTCGGCGAGAAACCGGTCGTCGATCACCTCGACCGTGCGCCCGAGCGCCTCCGGCGTCGCGAAGTCCGCGACCACCAGGTCGGTGCCGAGGTCGTAGCCGGGGGTACCGCTGAACGGCTCGGCGGTTACCGCCGCGGCCAGGCGGGTGCCCAGGCTGTGCAGGAAGTCGTGCCGCTCGGCCCGGGTCATGGGCACGTAGCAGGTACCGGCGAGGGCCTTGGCCCACGCCCGTGCGAAGTCGGCTAGGCCGCCCTGGTCGCCCCGACGGCCCGCCTCGTCCGCAAGGCTCATCGCTTGCGCCCCACCCCGACGTAGGCGGCCGAGCGTTCCGGATCGTCACCGACCTCGTCCGGATGCTCGGGACGCCACTCCGGCGTCCAGACCACCCCGGGCTCCACCAGGTCGAGGCCGGCGAACAGCCGTTCCACCTCCGCACGGGTGCGCGCGAAATACGGTGTCGGGGTACGTTCGAACAGCTCCCTGCCACGCTGCGCGACCTCGTCCGACAGGGTGTCGGCCGTGCCGTGGGAGATGGCCACGTAGCTGCCTGGGGCGAGGGCGGCGTGCAGGCGCTTGACGATCCGCTCCGGGTCGTCCTCCGGCGGGATGAAGTGCAGGACGGCGAGCAGCAGCAGCGCGACCGGCTGGTCGAGGTCGAGCAGCCGGGTGGTCTCCGGATGCGTGAGGATCCCGTCGACGTGCCGCAGGTCCTCGTGGATCACCGTGACGCGCTCGTCGCCGGCGAGGATGTGCCGGCTGTGCGCGACCGCCACCGGGTCGTGGTCGACGTAGACGACCCGCCCGTCGGGCGTCGTCTTCCGCACGACCTCGTGCACGTTGCCCAGGGTCGGGATGCCGGAACCGATGTCCAGGAACTGCCGGATGCCGGCCCCGACCAGGTGACGGACGGCCCGGTGCAGGAACGCGCGGTTGGCCTGCATGATCAACGGAACGTCCGGCACCATGGCGGTGACCTCGCGGGCCATCTCCCGGTCGACGGCGAAGTTGTGGCTGCCGCCGAGCCAGTAGTCGTAGATCCGTGCCGCGCTCGGGCGCTCGATGTCGATGTTGTCCGGCGCCCAGTCCGGCCGCTCCATCCCGCACTCCTTCACACGCCGGCCCCGCGAAAGGATGTTGGCGTGCGCCATCTTCTCATCAACTCCAGCCCGTGAACACCACCCACACGACCGGTAGCGCGGATCGGGTGGGTTGGTCCGCCGGGATGCAGGGTAGTCAATCCCCTGGGTTACCCGAGGGGAGGCGGTGTCGTGCTCGCGGTCCTACTTCTCGCCGGTGTCGTGGCGGCCCCGGTCAGCTCGGCCGTGCTGTTCGTGCCGGTACGGCGGCCGGGCCGGGCGGCCGGGCGGTGGCCGGCGGTCCGGCGGTTCCTGCTCGCCCTGCTGGGCACGCTGCTCCTCGGCGCCCTGGTCGCGGGGGTTCTGAGCCTGCTGGGGGTACCGCTGCCGCGCCTGGTCGCCGCCGTCGCCGGCCTGGTCTTCGCGAGCCTGATCTGGCTGCCCGGTACCCGGCGCTGGCGCGCGCGGGCCCACCTGTGCTGGGCGTCGAGCGTGTTCCTGTTCGTCAGCTACCTCGCGTTCATCCTGCAGTGGACGTTCGCGAGCCACCTCGGGTTCTTCAGCACCGCCGGCGGCCTGCTGCTGTGGCTGCTGGAGGTGTTCGCGGCGGTCCTCGCCTGCGCGTACCTGTGGGAGCTGTGCGACGCGCTGGGTACCGAGCGGTGGCGCCGCCGGGTCACCGCCAGCACGCCGACCCCGGCGCTGGCCGGGGAGCCGCCGTTCGTGAGCCTGCACGTGCCGGCGCACAACGAACCGCCCGACATGGTGATCGCGACCCTGCGGTCCCTGCGCCGCCTGGACTACCCGAACTTCGAGATCATCGCGATCGACGACAACACCGACGACGAGGCGCTGTGGCGGCCGGTCGCCGACTGGTGCGCCGCGCACGGCGTCAAGTTCGTCCATCTCGCGGACTGGCCGGGCTACAAATCCGGCGCCCTCAACTACGCGCTGCGGGAGATGACCGACCCGCAGGCGGAGCTGATCGGTGTGGTCGACTCGGACTACCAGATCGACCCGGGGTTCCTGCGCCGGTGCGCGCCGCTGTTCGCCCACCCGCGGGTCGGCTTCATCCAGGCGCCACAGGACTACCGGGACTGGCAGCACGCCTCCTACTACCGCCGGCTGTACTACTCCTACAAGTACTTCTTCGCGGTGTCCCAGCCCTCGCGCAACGAGCACGACGGGGCGATCTTCGCCGGGACCATGGGGCTGATCCGCCGCCAGGCGCTGGAGGGCCTGGGCGGCTGGGACGAATGGTGCATCACCGAGGACGCCGAGCTGTCCCTGCGCCTGCTCCGCGCCGGCTGGTCCGGCCTGCACGTGGACCAGTCCTGGGGCCACGGGGTCATGCCGCTGACCTTCGAGGCGCTCAAGAGCCAGCGGTACCGCTGGTGTTTCGGCGGGATCCAGATCCTGCGGATGCACTGGCGTTCGCTGCTGCCCGGCCGGCATACCCGGGGCAACCAGCTCGACCTCGCGCAGCGGTGGGCCTACCTGACCGGTGGCCTGCAGTGGTACGGCGACCTGCTCGGCCTGGCGTTCTTCCTGTTCCTGCTCGCCGGCGCGATCAACATCGTCACCGGCGGGGACCAGCTCTTCCGCAAGCTCACCGCATTCCTCGTGGCCACCGTGCCGGTACTCGTGGCGCTCGGGCTGATCCGCGCGGTCGCGTTGCTGCGCCGGGGTACCGGGGCGTCGTGGCGGGACGCGATCGGCGCGTTCTTCATCTGGCAGTCCACCTCGCTGGTCGTCGCGCGGGCCTCGGTGCAGGGGTTGTTCTCCCGGCGCGCGGCGTTCCTGCGCACGCCCAAGACGACCGAGCGGGCCCGGTGGTGGGAGGCGTTCCGGGCCAACTGGGCGGAGACCCTGCTCGCGGTGCTGGGCGCGCTCGCGATCGGCGGCGCGCTGACCCGGCCGCAGACCTACAGCGGACCGCTGCTCGCCGGGCTGCTGCTCTTCCCGACGCTGGGCCTGGCCGCCGCCCCGTTCAACAGCCTGGCCGCGCAGCGCGCCGCCCTGCCGCCGGAGCTGCGGGCCCGGCGCCGTACCGAATGGTCCCGGGAGAGCCGCGCGCTGGCCGGCGGCGCGGCGATCGGCGGTACCGCCGCCGTGCTGGTCGCGACGGCGGCCGTGCTGGCGCTGCTCGTCGCGCCGTCCGGGCATCTGGTCAATCCGCCCCGGCTCAACCCCGGACCGGCACCGAACCCGTCCAGCAGCCCCGGCTCCCCCGCGCCGAGCCCGTCGACCGGACCGTCCTCCGGACCATCCTCCGGCCCGTCCTCGGGGCCGACCTCGACCCCAGGCCCGACCGGTACCACGACCACCGGCCCGGGCCCGACCCCGACCTCCGGGACGACGGCCGGCGCCCCGACCCCGGTACCCACGACGGCCGGCCCGACGCCGGGTATCGGTGCGTCGTAGCCGGTACCGATGGCACGAGTCGGCACGACCCGCCGGCCGGTTCGGTGCGACCGGCCGGCGGGTCGGCCGGTCACCCGGTGAGCCGGGTGACGAAGATGCTGGCCGGGTCGGTGCCGTGGGTCTGGGCGAACGCCGACACGAAGGCGCCCGCCTGGACGTCCAGCCCTTCGTAGTCGCCGAGGAACAGACCCCGCGCGAACGGCGCCTTACGCATGTCGAACGAGGTCGGCGTGATGCGCGCCTCGGTCCACGTCGCGCCGCCGTCGTGCGAGTGCAGGAACCAGTAGTCGGTCGGCAGGGTGCCGCCGGCGTCCGGCGTGTTGAACCGGAAATCGTAGTAGGTCACCCCGATGACGCCACTGGGCAGCACCCGGATCATCGGCGTGAACGCCTGCGTCGCCGGTACCGTGTTGATCCGGACCGGGGCAGACCAGGTCAGCCCGCCGTCGGTCGACTTCGAGAACGCGACCGCCGACCCGGACGGCGCCAGGGTGGCCTCCTGCCACACCATGTACACCGACCGGCCCGGCCCGGCGGCGATCTCCGGGATGATGTCGCCCGTACGCACCGCCCTACCGTCCTCCGGGTCGCTGACGATGCCGGGCAGCGCCTTGGCCACTGTGATCGGCGCGGTCCAGGTCACGCCCCGATCCTTCGAGATCATGACGGCGACCTCCTGGCCCTTCTTGTTGGAGCCGGAGCCGTGGAAGAGCATGAACCCGTCGACCAGGGTGCCGTCGCCGAGTACGACGATCTGGTGGCCGATGCCGAACTCGTTGGCCTTGGGCGCGAAGATCGCGTGCGGGGTTTCCCAGGTCGCCCCGCCGTCGGTAGTCCGGGAGAAGAACGCGTCGCTGCGGATCGACCGCGGGAACCCGGAGATCGAGTGGATTTCCCGCTTGTCGCTCGGGAAGCGGCTGCGGTCCCAGATCGCGTAGACGAAGCGGGAGTCGAACGGGTCGGCGGTGATGGAGTTCTTGTCGTTGAAGTTGAAGACGCTGTCCTCCTCGATCAGCGTGACCGGGGGGCTCCAGTGCAGACCGCCGTCGGTGGAGCGGTTGACGTACAGCGCCGAGTCGTTGAGGGCCGAGGTGGCGAGCGTGAAGTAGTAGGCGGTGCCGTTCGGGGAGAACGTCACCCACGGGTCGGTCGCCCGCAGGTGCGTACCGCCGGCGCACACGGACGTACCCGGGATCGCCACCTGTACCCATGCGCCGTTAAACAGGACGCTGGCGTAGACGCCCCGGGCCCCGCCGTTGCTCCAGCGGTCCTGCTGGTACCCGGCGACGATATCGAGGGCGCCGTCGCCGTTACGGTCCACCGCGCTCGCGGCGACCGAGGGTTCGAGCTCACTGCTCGGGTAGACGGTACCGGTCTGGGTGGCGACGTGATCAGCGGTGCAACCGGCGAAGGGCGAGGCGCCCGACACGCGTTGCACGGGTCCGACCACCCCGGGGCCGGCCCAGGCCGCGCCGGGGATCACCAGCGTCGCCGCGGCGGCGAGGCTAAGGACCAGCGAGCGGGGCAGCGAGGAGATGCGCATGCGACCTCCTAGGTCAAGTCGGCCTCCCCAGCGAGTCCCTCTTGCGCCATGCTGGTCCGCGCTCTTCAGGCGGGACAAGCCCTCGCGCGGGTCATTCGGAATCGACAGCCGACAGTCAGCGCTACAACCGCACATCCGTCTTCTTGACAAGGGATCCGGCGTTATCCGATGGGACCCCGTGGTCGGTCTCGATACCGCTAGGGCACCGGGACCGACGTGGTGGGCACGTTGTAGCCGCGTACCCGCAGATACGGCGGCTGGCCGCCGAGGTCCCCGGTCTGGTACGTGGCGGTGATCGTGGTGGACTCGCCGGGCCAGAGCGAGACGTAGTTGTCGGTGTAGCTGACCGGGACCACCTCGTCGCCGCCGTTGCCGGCGGTGACCTCCGGGCGGAGGAAGAACGCGAGGGCGGTCGGGCTGGTGTTGGTCAGCGTGATCCGCGCGGTCTCCGTGCCCCCCGCGACCGACCGGCTGACCGCCGTGGTGACGCCGGTGTCGGTCGGCAGACTGTTGAGGCCGGTGAGGTTGGCGTAGCTCTTGACCGCCGTCTTGTACCAGGTGCTCCGGTTGCCCAGTACGTCCGGGCTCGTCGAGTACCAGTACAGGTTGTTGCTGACGACCGCGCCGCCGGAGTCCTTGAGCTGCAGGCGAATCAGGTAGGTCGGCGACAGGCCGGTCAGCGCGGGCACGGTCAGCGCCGGCACCGACGCGTCCGCCGGCAGGTCGAGCCCGGCCTGGGTGGCGTATCGGAGGCTCAGGTCCGGCAGGTTGTACACCGTCGCGACGGCGGTCATCCCGGCGTGCGCGGTGAGCGTGGAGTTCACCGCGAACACGCCGCCGGTGCGGTAGTCGTAGCTGACGTGCAAGGGCTCGTTGGCCTTGCGGCTGCCGAAGTATCCCCCGCCGGGCTTGAGGTAGTAGTCGTAGAGGTTCCAGTGCACCGAGGGCCACGCGTTGTTGAGCATCCAGAAGATGGTGCCGAAGGACTGGCTGTACTCCCGGGCGCTCCACGCCTCGAAGAACGCCCGCGACGTCTCGTAGTTCTGCAGCTCGGCCTTGCGGGCGTAGTCGGCCGCGTCGGCCGCGGCACCGTACCGGTTGGTGATGCCGTTGCTGTACTGGGTGATGTTGTCGAAGACGCTGTGCGGCTTGCCGGCGTGGTAGTTCCACACACTGCCGATGGGCCACAGGTCGGCCGGGCCGATGAACTTGCGCAGGCTCTCCAGCGGCGGCGGCGCCTCGGTGCCCTCCTCGGCGGTGGTACCGACCGCGCTGCCGGCCTGCGCCGGGTCCCACCACAGCACCGGCGGCTCCCACATGTACGGGCCGTCCATCTTCATCCCGGCGTCGGGGTTGGCCCACGTGGCCACGCTGTCGAGGGTCGGGTTCTGCCAATGCAGCCGGGTGGCGGTGTTCTTGTAGGCGGCCAGGTGTGCCGCACTCACCGGCTGGTCGCTGCCGTATGCGAACACGAACGGGCTGGCGTGGGCGCGCAGGGCGCGCATCTGGCTGTCCAGCGAGGCGACGGCCACCTGCTCCTGCTCGGCCGACCACCGGTCGTTCTCCCAGGCGCTGCAACAGACGAAGCCCGGCATGAGCATGACCCCGGCCCGGTCGGCGAGGTCGTACAGCTCCTCGTTGCCCAGCGTGCCTTCCAGCCGGATCGTGTTCAGCCCCATCTCCTTGACGTACCGCACGTGCGCGGCGTTGGTCCGCGTGTCCCAGCGCTGGAGCATGTCCCACACGTAGCCGCCGCCGCGGAACAGGATGTTGCGCCCGTTGACGCGGTAGCCGACGTACGAGGTGCCGTTCACGGTGGTGCGGTAGTCGGTGAACTGGCGGACGCCGAAGTCGATCGCCTTCGTGTCGGAGACCGCGCCGGCGACGGTGGCGGACACGTCGAAGTGGTACAGCTCCGGGCTGCCGAACTGGTACGGCCACCACAGGGCGGGGTTGGCGACGCGCAACTGCGGGTAGGCCACCGGATCGAAGACGATTTCGCGCCGCTCGTTGGCGCCCAGCGTGACGACCTGGCTGACCGAGATCGTCGGGTACCCCGCCTTCGTGACGGTACCGGTGACGGTCGCGCTGACCGGGGCGTTGGTCGCGTTGACCGCGTCCACGTACGCGGTCAGGTCGGCCGAGGTCGTGGCGGGCAGCGGCAGGACCGTGCGCACGTACGGATCGCGCAGCGCGACCGCGCCGGTCGTCTCCACCCGCGTCCGGCCCCACAGGCCGGCGTTCATGTCCGGCGCCTCGGGGTTCCAGTCGACCGTGCAGAACGACAGGTCCTTGCAGCCGTGCGCCGGCGGGGTCACCAGAATGGCCAGGGCATTGGACGTGCCGGGCCGGATGGCCCCGCTGACGTTGTACTCGTGGGTGACCATGGTGCCGACCGCGTTCGCGTCGAGCTGCGTGCCGTTGAGCCAGATCTGCGCGCGGTAGCTGATGCCGGCGAAGCGCAGCCAGTACACCTGGCCGGGGCTGGCCGCGGAGGCGGTGAACTCGCCGCGGAACCACCACTTCTGGCCGGTCAGGTCGGGTACGGACTGAAGGTTCGTACCGAAGTAGATGTTCTGGTAGACGTTGTTGGCCACCAGGCCGGCCAGGACGGTCGAGGGCAGCGACACCGGGCTCCATCCGGCGGTCGGGTAGCCGACCTGCGAGATGGTCCCACCGGTGTCCGTCACGGTGCCGGCCGAGCGCAGCGCCCAGCCACCCGACAACTCGGTTGACGTGACCGTGGCCGCCACGGCGGGTGCGGCGCCGACCGCGCCGACCGCGAGCACCGACACCAGGACGAGCAGGGGTACGCCGAGCGCCCGGCGCGCGCGTACCGCGGAACGGTTGGTCAGCAAGGCTCTCGACGACATCGGTGATCCTCGACCTTCTGTGCGGCCGTTTGCCCGTTCACGTTAGTCGGGGCCGCTCTGAAAGGAAGCCTGCTTGACAGTCCTGTGCCGGCAACCTCACTTTGCGTCGCCGGGCAGCGACGTCCCGGGCAAGTGCGGTAGTGGTCGGACCGCCGGAATGCCCGGGATTCTCACCGGGTACGCCGGAACGGTTAGGAGGTGAGTTATGAAGCTGTTGCGTTGGGTCCTGGTGATCCTGACCGCCGCGGTGCTGCTCGTCCTGTCGCCGGCCGTGGCGTCCGCAGCCGTGACCTACTCCGACTCGGTCAGCGGGTACGAGGTCTACGCGACGTCGACGGAGGGCACCTTCGTCGGGCAGGCGACCGGCGCGCTGCCGGGGTACTGGGCGACGACCGTGGTGCACACACCACTGAGCCCGGACGCCGTGGTGACCGGTGGCGACTTCTCGGTCGCGACCACGCTGAACGGCACGCCCACGCTGGTCGGCGGGGATGTCACCGGGGGTAGCGTGATCCGCCAGAACCCGGGGGACACCGGGTGCGTGAACCAGTACTACGGGGTCGACCTCGTGCTCGGTGGCGTCGGACCGGGCGGTTCGGGCAGCGGGTCCGGCACGTTCGGCGGCACGCTGGTCCACCGGCGGACGTTCGTCCTGGGTCGATGCATTACCTACGCGGCCACGATCAACGGATCGCTGACCGTGACCTTCTGAGGCGGCCGGCTCACCGACCGAGGCTCGCGGAGACCCGGTCGGCGGGCCGGTCGAACTGCAGCAGGTTCGTCGGGGGGGTACCGGTGCGCACGTAGTGCCGGGCCGCCTCGACGGCCGCCCGGGTGGTCACCCGCGTCCACTCCGGCTTGAACTCGACGATCTCGCGTCCGCAGTCGAACGCGATCGGCTCATGCCACGGCAGGATGCCCGGCTGGACGGCGTACACGCCGGGCGGGTCCAGCGTCAGCACGAACGCCCGCTCGGGATGGCCGATGCCGAGCTGCAGCCCGCCATCGCGGGCGTCGGCGGGCAGCAGGTCGACGGCGTACGCGGTCCGGGTCCGGCGGTGGGCCCGAGCCAGGGTGCGCAACAGATCGTCCAGATCGTCGACGCTACGGACGCGTGCGGCGTGGTCCAGGCCCCAGTAAAGAGTGAATCTCACCGCGGATCGCTCCCTCCGGGTGTCGTGATCGCGGGTCGGCCACCCCCGCTGCCGATCCACACCGGTTGCCCGCTCGCCGTTGAGCCGCGCGGTCCCGACGCCGTTCGCCACGAACGGTAGTCGGTCCCGCATGCAAGAGTCACGGTGCACGATGCACCGGGCCTGCGCAAGGGGTCACGCCCCTTCCGTCAATCACCGCGAATATGCGCCGCTCCGCTGGCCGGCCGGCGCGTGCCGCGCCGGGCCTCGGCATCCGGGGTGTCGTCGAGGGCGGCGAGCTGCGCGCGGACCTGCTCGGCCTCGGGGACGCCGAGGTCGGCGTGGCCGGCCAGGGCCTCCTGCCAGTGGTGGCGGGCCCGGTCCCGGTCGCCGGTGACAAGGTGGGCGCGGGCGAGGCCGTGGTGGGCGCGCGCCTGCTCGTGCCTGTCGCCGCTCTGGCCGGCGATGCTGAGGGCGGCCGCGTGGTGGCCGCGGGCCTGGTCGTGCCGGCCAGCGCCGAGCAGGGTCTCGCCGAGGCCGTTGAGCGCGTCGGCTTCACCGCTGCGGTCGTCGATCTCGCGGAAGAGAACGAGCGCCCGCTGGTGGTGCTCGGTCGCCTGCTCATGGTCACCCAGCCGCTCGTAGGCCAGACCGAGGTTGTTCAGCGCGTTGGCCTCACCGTTGCGGTGACCGACCTCGCGGTAGAGGGAAAGGGCCTGCCGGTGGTGCTCCGCGGCCTGCCGGTGACGGCCCGCCCGCCAGTGGACGAGCCCGAGGTTGGTCAGCGCACGGGCCTCCCCGACCCGGTCACCGACCTCGCGGAACAGGCCGAGCGCCCGTTGCTGGCTCTCGATGGCCTGCCGGTGACGGCCCATCCGCCAGTGGACGAGCCCGAGGTTGGTCAGCGCACGGGCCTCCCCGACCCGGTCACCGACCTCGCGGAACAGGCCGAGCGCCCGTTGCTGGCGGTCCGCGGCCTGCCGGTAGCGGCCCAACTCCGAATGGACGGTACCGAGGTTGGCGAGCGCCCGGGCTTGACCGGACCGGTCGGCCAGCCTGCGGAACAGGACGAGCGCGTGCCGGTAGTGGTCGGCGGCCTGCTCGAAGCGGCCCAGGCGGCCGTGGACGTTACCGAGGTCGGTCAGCGCCTGGGCCTCGGCATGCCGGTCGCCGCTGTGCTGGGCGGCCTGCCGGGCATGGGTGTGGACGGCGACGACCTCGGCGTAGTGCCCCCCGGTGTCGAGGTAGCGGAACAGGGTGGCGGCCAGCCGGGTCGTGTGGTCGGGCCAGCCGTGGGTGGCGGCGTGGACGGCTGCGGCGACGAGGTTGGTGCGTTCGGTGTCGAGCCACGCGCGGGCCGCGCCGGGGTCGGCCACGGCCGGGCCCGGGACCGCCGGCCGGGGCACGCGGGGGCGGCGGTGCCGCTCGGCCGGGTACAGGGTGTCCATGGCGGTCGCCGCGGTGTACAGGTAGTGGTCGAACAGGCCGGTGAGCGCGGCCGCGCGGTCCGGTGCCCGGTCCTCGTCGAGCGTCCGGTCGGCGGCGTAGGTACGGACCAGGTCATGGAAGGTGTACCGGTCCGGTGCCGGTTGCTGCAGCAGGTGGTCGGCGTGCAGCCGCCGTAGATGCGAAGCCGCGGCGTCCGCGTCGATGCCCGCGAGCGCGGCCGCGGCGAACGGGTCGAAGTGCGGGCCCGGGTGCAGGGCGAGCAGCCGCACCAGGCGCCGCCGGTCGTCGGGAAGCTGCTGATAGGACAGGGTCAGGGCGAGTTCGATGCCGGCGTCCAGGCGCCGCTGGCGGTGGCGTTCGTCGAGCCGGTCGGCGTGGTCGGTGACCGTCCACCCGGGCCTGCCGCGCATCTGGGCGGCGACGAGGGAAAGCGCCAGGGGCAGGTGACCGCAGCGCCGCGCCACCCGAATCAGCGCGTCCCGGTTGTCGCCGACGCGGACGTCGGGCACCGCGCGGTTGAGGAACTCCACCGCCTCGTCCGGGGTGAACACATCCACCGGTACGCGGGTGGCCGCGGGCAGGCCGGTGAGGCTGCGCCGGCTGGTCACCAGCGCCAGGCAGTGCGGACTCTCCGGCAGCAGCGGGCGGACCTGGTCTTCGTCGGCGGCGTTGTCGAGGATCACCAGGGCCCGCGTGCCGGTCAGCCGGCGCCGGTACAGGGTGGTGCGAGCCGGCAGGTCATGCGGGATCGCCTGGCCGGGGACGCCCAGCAGGCGCAGGAAGCTGTCCAGCACGGCCGCCGGGTCGGCGGGCGGCTGGGTCGGGTCGGGGTGGAAGCCGCGCAGGTTGACGAACAGCACCTGGTCGAACCGCCGCTCGGCGGCGAGGACGTGCCCGGCGTGCACGGCCAGTTGCGTCTTCCCGACCCCGGCCATGCCCTCGATCGCCGAGATCACCACGGCGCCGCCCGCCTCGGCCCGGCGCCGCAGCGCGTCCCGCAGCCGGTCCAGTTCCCCGGACCGGCCGGTGAACTCGGCCACGTCGTCGGGCAGCCGGTCCTGCGCCCGGACCTGCACCGCCGCCGAGATCTCCCCCAGCGCCACGCGCAGCGCCTGACGCCACTGGGCGACGTAGCCCTCGTCCGGATTCAGCGCGCGGACCACGGCGACGACCAGGTCGGTGTTGAGCCGCCGGCGGCCGAGCTTGAAACAGTCGACGACGGTACCCCGGCGGGCCAGCTCGCCCGGCGGCCGGCCGGCGGCCGCCCAGGCCGCGTTGATCCGGTCGGTAATCGCCTCGTAGGACGGATCGCCCGCCCACACCTTCAACGACCGCAGCCGCTCGATCAGCTCGTCCACCGTGCGCGCCACACCGGGGTCGGGCGCCACGGCGAACTGATCGACCGGCGAAGTCGTCACAGGCCACCCCCAGACAGCGTCCCACCATAGCCACCACGCGGAAATCTTGGACGCCCATCCCACCACGGGGTACGAGCGCCCAAGATCTACCTGCGTGCGGTGGTCAGGGTCCGAAGTACAGGTCCGTGCGGACCGTGTAGGCCCCGCCGTTGTCGCCGAGGTACACCCTTCTCTTCCATCCGACGTGGTGGGGACCAGGATCGGTACCGGCATCAAGGTGGCGTCAAAGCCGGAGACGCATCCGCCGAGAAGACCCGGCGGGCTACCGCGGTGGGGTGCCGTAGCTTCCGACGAGGCTCGCCCCGCTCGCCACCGGCTTGCCGGACGCCCGCTCGCCGAACTCCTCCTGGAACTCCTGGAAGGCCGCGGTGCGGCCCAGTACGTCATCATCACCGTCGATGGTCCCGAGGTGCACGAAGGTGACCCCGTCGGCCAGCCGGAAGCACGAGTACCACAGCCCGGCCGGCTGCTGCTCGGCAAGCTCGGCGAACACCCGCTCCACCAGCCGCTGGTTCTCGTCGGCGGTACCGGGCTGCATTTCATAGCGGACCACGAACGTCCTGCTCATTCTGGCCCCTCCTGGTCGTCGGGTAGGCGAAAGCTCATGGTCCACGGCTGCCGGTACCGCCGCATCTTCCACAGTGCCGACCCGCTCAGGCGCGCAGGAAACGCAGCACCGCGAGGACCCGCCGGTGGTTGCCGGACCATCGGGCCGGCCGCACCCGCGGGACTGGGGAAGACCACACCCCCGGACTCAGGTACCGGTGAAGCTCCAGCTCCCCGCCATGTCGAGGGGTGCCTGCAGCGCCTGGAGCGTCTGCGGGGTGATCACACCCTCGACCGTCGTGGACAGCGTGACCAGCTGGTTGCCGTGCCGGAACACGAAGCCGACGAGATAGGGCTGTCCGTCCTTGTCGATGTGCACGCTGAACCCCTCGTCGACCAGCCGGCCCAGGCTGTCGGCGACGGCCGGCACGGTCCTCACGTCGTGCGGCGTGGCGCCGGCGCGGACGATGCGCGTGCGGCGGTCGGTGAAGGCGGCCGCCGCGGCCGGGGCGTCGGCCAGGATCTCGTCGTTGACCAGAACCTTCTGCGCCCCGTACCGCAGGTTCAGCGAGTACCCGTCGAGCCGCTGGGCCGGGTACGTGGCGGCGGCCAGCCGCGCGGGCAGGTCGAAGGTGAACGGAATGGCCGGTGCGGGCTGCGCGTCACCGTACGGCCCGGTGAGATGGGACGCGTCGAACCGCAGGCTGGTGACGATGTGTTCGGCGTCCGCGCGGGCCGCCGCGTCGCGCTCGGCGCCCAGCGACGCCTTGAGCGAGACGGCGATCGGCCCCTTGGCGAAGAAGTACAGCAGGTACGTCTCGCCGCCGACCGGGTACTCGGCGCGGTAGCCGGTACCGCCGTCCACCGCGACCGGGCTCATCGACCAGTGCTCCTTGTCGCCGGTGGTCTTGTTCTGCGTGACCAACCGCGCGGTCGCGTCCGGGTGCGCCGGATCCACCTCGAAGCTCAGGCGCAGCAGCGGATGCTCGCGCAACGTGATCAGGACGTGGTCGTAGCGGACCTCGTACGAATCGGGCTTGCTGGAAAGCCGGTAGCTGAACGGGACCCGGGGCGGTACCGGGCGGGCGGTCGCCGCCGACGGGCTCGCTCCCCCGGCCCACCGCGCGGTGCCGGCCGGCCCGCAGGCCGTGCCACCGGACGCCAGGACGAGGATCGCCACCAGTCCGGCCAGTCTTGTCCGCGCCTGCGTCACGTCATCGCCCCCGTGGTCGGTTCCGCCCGCCGGCGCCACCTTAGCAGCGCCTCGATGCCGGCCGGGGTCAGCCGGTGATGCCGGCCACGTAGATGTCGCCGTCGGCGGTCGAGACCGAGCGGGCCGACGAGTTGCCGCTGGCGAGGATCCGCGCCGGGTCCAGCGCGCCGGCGATCGAGTGCGGCTGCGCCGACCGCGCCATGACCAGCCTGGCGTTGTGCACGCCGACGAACATGCGCAGCGGCGACCCCGCCCAACAGCACCCCGCCGGCGCCGACGCCGCCCGCGCGTAACAGCTTCCGGCGGGAGAAATCCCAGTCCACCACGGCCCTCCTCAGACACCGTCCGATGGGTCAGCCACCGTCCGATGGGTCAGCCCGTGGCGGGAACCGGCTGATCGCAGATAGAGCATCATCAGTCTGAAGTCTTGTCAATGCGACGGCGCGCGCTTCTCCCGCCTCGTGGACAGGAACGCGCACCGGTGGATCAGCGGCCGAGCAGGGTGGCCACCCGGAGCAGCGGCGCGACCAGATCCGGGATCTGCTCGGGCGGGCCGAGCCGGCCCGACCGGTAGGTCACCAGCTCGGTGCCGTGCAGGCTCCATGCCGGTACCCGCCCGGCGATGTGCTCGCCCGCGAGCGCCGGACCGACCAGGTACCGCGCGGCCCCGGGATCCTTCGCGGCGATGCGGAACGCGCGGTCGAACGGCTCGTACCCGAGCGCGGTCGGCCGGTCTCCGAAGAGGGCCCGGCCCAGCTTCGACAACCCGTGCCGGGGCACCACCTCGACCGACGGGCCGGGCCGGGGCAGCCGCACCACGACCACCACGAAGTGGTGGGTGGTCGAGCTGGTGCTCGTGGAGGTCGTGCCGCTCGCGTTGTGGGTGGTCGACGTGTGGGTCTCGGTGTAGGAGTACTCGGCGACGCTGACCGGGTGCCCGTCGAGGACACCCGACAGCAGCAGGGACACGCCGCGCCGGTTGCGTCCCGGCAGCCGGGCCGTCCAGTCGACCGCCGGTCGTTCGACGTAGGCCCATTCGTACCGCGTGGCCCAGTGCCGCAAGCGCTCGCGGCGCTCGCGTTCGCGGCGGGCCGAGATGACGGCCGCCACCACGATCAACGCGACCAGCGTCGCGCACACGACGCCGATCAGCACCGGCCAGAGCTCCACTGCCTTCACCCTAGGACGTGCGGGCAACGGACGCCCACCGGTCCCGGCCCGCGGTCAGTAGCGCCCGGCGGTGCCGCTGGCCCAGGACGGTGTGGCGTCGCTGTCGCGGTACAGGACGAGGTTGCCGTCCTCCTGGACCCACAGGGTCGACGGGCCGTTGCCAGGCGTACCGGACGCCCAGGCGACCGTGCCGTCGGACCGGTACAGCACCAGGCTGCCGTCGGGCTGGTTGTCCAGGTGGGCTCCGGTGCGGGTGCCGGTGGCCCAGAGCGCCTGGCCGTCCCGCCGGCGGTACAGCACGAGGTTGCCGTCGTCCTGCAGCCACACCTGGAAACGGCCGTCCAGGGAGGTCATCGGCCAGTGCCCCAGCAGGCTCTGACCGGAGCGCAGCGCGGCCGACGCGTCGTACCGGAGCGCGGCGGACAGGTCCGAGAACAGCGGTTCCTTGGGGGCGAAGCTGGCCGTCACCACGCCGAAGTGGCACTCGGGATCGTCCGCGGCGGCGCAGGCGTCCCGGAACGAGTAGAGGAGCAGCGGGCCGGTGTAGCTGAGCCCGCGCCACATCCGCACGCCCTGCACCAGGTAGTCGCGGATGGTCGCGAGCGGGGTGCCGGCGGCGCCGGAGGTCGGGTAGCCCCATTCGGTGGCCCAGATCTTCTTCGCCGTGTCCCCGTGCCGGACCATGACCGAGTGGACGTAGGCCAGCTCGCCGCACGCCGGGTTCTCGCCGTCTGGCCCGAACATGTTCCACCAGCGGTACGTGCACTCGGGACGGGCCGGGCCGAAGCCGACGTTCCACGCCGGATACGGGTGGTGCGCCACCGCGTCGAAGTCGTCGCGGTACCCGTTGGTGTATGCCCAGTCCAGCCACGCGCCGGACTCGGCGGCGGCCGAGCCGCCGTACCCCGACGCGCCGGCCACCACGACGCAGGCCGAACACGTCGCGTGGACGCTCTGCCAGGCGAGGCGGACAAGCTGCCAGTACCGCACCTTCGGATCGCCGGCGTAGTTGCCGAAGAAGCTGATGTTGGGTTCGTTCCAGACCTCGTACGCCTGAACCTTGGCGCCGACGTGCCGTACCGTCCGGTCGATGATCGAGGTCCAGTCGCCGTCCTGCGTGGGGAACCACTTGTCGTCGGCGTGCCCGCCGTTGGCCCACGGCGGGGCGTAGGCCAGCACGAGCAGCACGCGCATGCCCCGGCTCGCGGCCGCGTCCACCACCGGGTCGAGACGGTCCCAGCGCAGCGCACAGCCGGGGCAGCTCTCCACGTACCACCAGTTGAGGTCCACCCGGACGATCGGCGACCGACCGGGAACATAGGCGGCCATGCCGTCGAGTCGCGGCGCCGGATCCACCCACAGCCCGGAGCCCTCGGCGAAGCCGATGTCGCCGGACGTGAACACCGGCGCCGGCGGCGTCGCCTCGGCATGCACACCGAGAGTCGGCCGCGCCACCGCGACGACCGCGACCAGCACGGCCACCGCCAGCCAGGTTCGGCGACGAGAGACAAGCCTCATCCGGGTACCGCCTCCCCGTGTGCGTCTCGCCCTCGACAAGCCGCCCGGGCGACCGGGGCCGACCGTAGCAGAGACGCCCGCCGCGCGGGGGACCGCGAACCGGCGGACCCGCGCTAGGTGGCTGGGTCTGGTCCGGGGTCAGCGGGATGGCCGAGGCACCCGGCTCGGTGCAGGTGTTGCCGGACCAGGCGGTGATGCTGGCCGGGTCGTCGATGGAGAAGGCGCCGTACGTGGCACCCCAGACGTGCGTCGCGTCGAGGTCACCGGGCGACGTCGGCTACCACCCAGAGGCCGTCCGGGGCCTTGCGTACCGGTTGGACGAGGGTCAGCACCGCGACGGCTCCCGTGCCCTGCTGCGCCACCTGGACAACGGTCTCGGTGAGCTGCTGGACGCGCGGCTGCGGCCAGCCGAGGACGCGTTCGGCGTAGTTCGTGCTCGTGCCGACTGGCGAGCCGGGCAGCAGCCACGGCTGGTGCCCCTCGTCGGCGGCCTCCTGTAGCTCCCTGGCCTCGGCGATGGTGCGGGCCGGCCAGAGGAGTTGGCACGGCGGTACCGACCAGAAGTCGACCACCAGGCGCGGTGGCCCGGAAAGCGCCGTCACATGCAGGCCGGTTACCCGGTCGACGCCGATGCCGAAGCTGAGTACCCGCTCGAAGTCGCCGGCGATCGCGACCTCCTTGACCAGCGGGTGGTCGGGGCTCAACCGGGTCGGGCCGGTGTACCGCGGCGCGGTACGCGGGTCGGGCGCGATCGGCGCGGTGTCCGTAGTCCCGCCCTGGAAGGCGACCCGCAGGAAGGCGTTGCCCCGCAACGGTACCGGCCGGTCTGACGGATCCTGGTGCACCTGCGGGACGTACTCGATGTGGTGCTCGGGCACCTCGGCGCCGGCGAACTCGAATACGACCCGGTCGAAGCTGCGGTGGTGTCCGGTCCGGATCGCGCGCAGCAGCCCCGTCAGGGGTACGCCCGGCGGCCCGGCCTCGGAGTCGGAGGCGGCGGGTGAGTCGGCCGGGGCCGGGCAGGCAGGTGGCGTCGGCGACTCGACGGGAGTCGAGGTGTCGGTAGGTGCCGCCGAGACCGCCGGCGCCGGACCGGCCGCCACCTCGTGGCGGGGACTGCAGGCGGTGAGCGGGGCGAGCAGGCCGGCGGCGGCCAGGATGATCGGAAACGTGTACCGCTTCATGGATGCGCTCCTTTCGGGGAACGCACCCAGGATCGGCGGCTTACCCGGCTATACCTTCACCGCGAGGTAACCGCTGTGTCACGCGCGGTCGCGAAGAACGGGTAAAACGGCCTGAGGATGTCGAGGAGCAGAAACGATCTCAATTACGCGACACTAGCGGCTATGTACTAGCTGCCTTGGCCGCCGATACGCGGGCAGGCACCCGCGGGCACCTACCGGCGCGGCTGAGCCACCGGCGGGCCGGTGGCCGGGCCCGGGTGCGCCCGGTCCGGCCACCGTGCCGGGTCTAGTCGAAGAGGTCCTCCAGGAAGCCACCGCGCTTCTTGCGCTTGCCGTGGTGGCCGCCGTAGACCGGGTACTCGTCGGAGTCGTGGTCGCGGTACGGCCGCTGTTGGTACGGCTGCTGAGGGTACGGCTGCTGAGGGTACGGCTGCTGGGACGCGGGGGCGGGCGGCCGGGTCTCGTGCCAGGCGTTCTCGGCGTCGACCAGGCGCTCCAGCTCACCCCGGTCCAGGAAGATCCCGCGACACTCGCCGCACTGGTCCACGGTCACCCCGTTGCGCTCGTACTGCCGCATCTGGCCCTGGCATTTCGGGCAGGTCATCTGCATGCGGTCAACCCTACCCACCCGGCCGGGTCAGCCCTTCCGGCGCTCTTCCAGGATGTCCAGGTAGTGCTGGTTGTACATGATGCCGAGAACGTTGCCGAACGGGTCGACCACGGACGCGGTGACGAACCCCGGCCCGCGCTCGGTCACCGGATCGTGCTCCGTGGCACCCATGGACAGCAGCTTGTCCACGGTCGCCGCCACGTCGTCGACGTGCCAGTAGACGATCGCGCCGGCCGGACCGGCGGCCGCGGCCCGGGGCGCGTACCGGCGGTCCACCAGACCCAGCTCGTGCTGGTAGTCACCGAGGCGGAACTCGACGTACGCCGGCGGGCCGTCGACCGGGCGCATGAAGTACGGCTCGATGCCCAGCAGCTCGGCGTACCAGCGCGCGGCCGCCCGGATGTCGTCGGCGAAGAAGCTGACCGTCGTGAGTCCTCGAAGCATCTGCGGATCCTCTCCTGCGGAGTTGCTGACGCGGCTCATCCTGCCCGGCTGACCCGGCGGTACGGCTAGCGTGGCATCGGGTACGCCGGGTTCACGGTTGCCGAGTCGGGAAGGCGACCGAGGAGCGGTCCAACCGTATACAGATCGACGGCTATGGTCAGCCGAGGCTGTCGCTCGTGCCGGTGGCACGGCGGTCGCGCATGGCGGTCATGACGGGGAGGTCGCACCATGCCCAGGCCCGAGCGTGCTCTTGATCCGACGGCGGGGCCGGTCCAGAGCCTCGCCGCCGACTTGCGCGAGATCCGGCGCCGCGCCGGTTCCCCCGGGTACCGGGAGCTCTCGCGCATCGCCGGCTACTCGTCCACCACGCTGGCCGACGCCGCCGGTGGCCGGCGGCTGCCGCCGCTGCCGGTCCTCCGCGCATACGTCAGTGCCTGCGGTGCCGACCCGGCCGAGTGGGAGGAGCGCTGGCGTACCGTCGCCGCGCAGCTGGCCCAGGACGACGCCGCCGCCGAAGCCACGCCCGGTGACCCCGCTCCCTACCTGGGCCTGGCCAACTTCCAGCCGGCCGACGCCGACCGGTTCTTCGGGCGGGAACGGCTCGTCGAGGAGCTGACCGGCCGGTTGTCGGGCGGCGGCTTCCTGGCCGTGGTCGGCCCGTCCGGCTGCGGCAAGTCGTCGTTGCTACGGGCCGGCCTGCTGCCGGCGCTCACCGGTACCGCGCCGGACCGCGACCACCTGCTGATCACGCCGGGTGCGCAGCCACTGCGGGAGCACGCCGACGTCCTGGCCGGCCCGCCCCCGCTCGTCCTGGTCGACCAGTTCGAGGAGGTCTTCACGATCTGCCGGGACGAGGGGCAGCGCACGGGTTTCCTCGACGCGCTGCTCGCGGCGGCGGCCGTCCCGGGCACGACGGTCGTGGTCGTCCTACGGGCCGACTTCTACGGGCGGTGCGCCTACCACCCCGGTCTCGTGGCGGCGCTGCGTGACGGGACCGCGCTCGTCGGACCCATGTCGGACGAGGAGCTGGGCCGGGTGGTGACCGGACCGGCCGGGGTGGTCGGCCTCAGCGTCGAGCGGGCCTTGGTCACCAAGGTGGTCGCGGACGCGGGCGGGCAGGCGGGTGCGCTCCCGCTGCTGTCCCACGCGCTGCTGGAGACGTGGCGGCTGCGGCAGGGCCGGCTGCTCACGCTCGCCGGGTACGAGGCGGCCGGCGGGGTGGCCGGGGCGATCGCGAAGACCGCCGAGCGGGTGTACGACGGGCTGAGCGCCGCCGAGCGCCGGATCGCCCGGCACGTCCTGACCCGGCTGACCGCCCTGGGGGAAGGCACCGAGGACACCCGTCGCCGGGTGGACCGGTCGGACCTGGACCTCGACGGCGCCGACCGGGTGGTCGACCGGCTCGCCGCGGCCCGCCTGCTCGTCACCGGGGAGACCACGGTGGAGATCGCGCACGAGGCGCTGATCTCGGCGTGGCCCCGGCTGCGCGGCTGGCTCACCGAGGACCGCGACGCCCTGCGTACCCACCGGCAGCTCACCGAGACGGCCGGCATCTGGCAACGCCTGGGTCGCGAGCCCGGTGCCCTCTACCGGGGCGCCCGCCTGGCCCTGGCCCGGGAGTGGGCGGACCGGACCGGTAACCGGGCGGCCATGACCACGGTGGAGCGGGCGTTCCTCGACGCGAGCCTGGCCAGCGAGCTGGCTGAGCGCGCCGCCACCGAGCGCCGGTCGCGGCTGCTGCGCCGGCTGAGCGCGGCGCTGGCGGCGCTGCTGGCGGTCGCGGTGACCGTCGGCACCATGGCGGTCTGGCAGTGGCGCGAGGCCGTCGGCCAGCGGCAGCAGGCGACGTCCCGGCAGCTCGCGGCGCAGGCCTTGAGCGTGGCGGCCACCGACGCGGCGCAGGCGATGCGGCTCAGCCTCGCCGCCTACCGGGCCAGTCCCACGATGGAGGCGCGCGGCGCGTTGCTGAGCCTGGCCAGCGCGCCGGCCTACACCGGCCGGCTGAGCAACGGCAGCGGCCTGGTCAAGGACGTCGCCTTCAGCCCGGACGGTGCGGTCCTGGCCGCAGCCGGCCAGGACGGCCGGGTCACGCTGTGGGACGTGGGCCGGCGCCGGGAGCGGGTAGTCCTGACCGGACACCGCGCTGCGGCGCGAGCGGTGGCCTACCACCCGGCGGGTACGCTGCTCGCCTCCGGTGGCCTGGGTGGGGAGGTCTTCCTCTGGGACAGCCGGCGCGGGGTGAGCGTCGGGCGGCTGTCCGGGCACAAGGGCGCGGTCGACGGGGTGGCGTTCAGCCCGGACGGTACCGTCCTGGCGTCCATCGGTGAGGATCGCTGCACCCGGCTCTGGCGGGTACCCGGGGGCGCCCCGCTCGGCGCGCTGTGCGGCCACGGCGGCGCGGCGTCCGACGTCGCGTTCAGCCCCGACGGCGCGCGGCTGGTCTCGGCCGGCGACGACGGTACGGCCGTGGTATGGGACGTGGCGCGGAAGACCCGGGTGCTGACCCTGGCGGCCGGTACCGATGCGCTCTACGCGGCCGTGTTCAGCCTGGACGGCCGGCTGGTCGCGGCCGCGGGTGAGGACCGCGACATCACCGTCTGGGACGCGCACACCGGTCAACGGCGTACCGTCCTGGTCGGCCACACCGCCGCGGTACGCGGGCTGGCGTTCGCCCCCGACGGCACGACGCTGGTGTCCGCCGGGTACGACGAGGTGGCCGGGGTGTGGGACGTGCCACGCGGCCGGCAGCTCGCCCGGCTGGCCGGCAACACCTCGCAGCTCTACGGCGTGGCGGTGAGCCCGGACGGCCGGATGATCGCCGCGGCCAGCCGGGACCGCACGGTGCTGCTGTGGGACCGCACCCGGCTACCGTTGCTCGGCCACTCCGGCGAGGTCTCCGACCTCTCGGTCAGCGCGGACGGGCGTACCGTCGCCTCGGACGGCCTGGACCGGAACGGCACGTCGGGTTCGGACGGCGCGGCCGTGCTATGGGACGCCGGTAGCCGGCGGCCGCGCGCCGTGCTCCCCGACCGCAACGCCGTGCTCCCCGACCGCAACGCCGTGCCGGATCAGCACGGCCCGTGGCCGGACCGGCAGCCGGTCGTCACCCGCAGCCGCAAGGCGGTGGTCCTGTGGGATCCCTCGACCGCCGCGCCGATCCGGTCCTACCCGGTCCGCGCCGGCGCCACGCTCACCGCCGCCCTGCAGCCCGGCGGGAGCCTGCTCGCCGCCGGTGGCACCGGCCAGGCCCTGCGCGTCTGGGACGCCCGCTCCGGCGCGGTGGTCGCCGCCGTCGACCAGCCGCAGGACATCCAGCGGGTGGACTTCTCCGCCGACGGCCGCACGCTGATCTCGGCGAGCCGGGACGGCACCGTGGTCGTGTGGGACACCGGGCACCGGTCCATCCGCAGGGTGCTGCACACCGGCGTCGCCGCCACGGACGCCGCCGTGTCGCCCGACGGCACGCTGGTGGCCGTGGGCGGCCCGCGGGGCGAGATCGCCTTGTGGGACACCGCCCGCACGGCCCAGATCAGTACGTTCACCGGACATACCGGCGCAGTCGACGCGCTGGCGTTCAGCCCGGACGGGCGGCTGCTCGCGAGCGGCAGCCAGGACCGCACCGTGGTCCTGTGGGACATGGCGGACCACCGGATCTGGGCCACCCTCGTGGGGCACCGCTCCGGAATCAGCAGCGCGGCGTGGAACAGCACCGGCGACACGCTCTACACCGGCAGCGCGGACCAGCTCGTCATCCCCTGGACCGTCCGGCCGGCCGACGCCGTCGCCGGTATCTGCCGGGACCTGCGCGACGACTTCCCCGGCGCCGCGCCGCCCGGCGACGCGGCCTGCCGAGCGCCGGACGACCGGCCGTGACCGGTACCGGAGTTGTCCGGCACCGGTCCGGGGTGTCGGACAACCGGACCCGCTGGTCTGCTGTCCCGCGGCGGTGGCGCTCCCGCCGCCGTCCCATCGAGAGAGGACCACACATGGTGGATTCACCCCGATCCGGCACCAGCCGACGGCGGTCACCCGGCCGGCGGCTGGCGTGGACGGCGGCGGGCCTGGCGGTCGCCGTCGCGGCGGGCGCCACCAGCCCCGCGCTCGCGGCCGACTCGGTGTCCCGGGTCACCCGCGCCGTCGGTGCCGCGGCGGCCGCGCCCTCGGCATCGGTACCCGCGACCGCCGACACCTACGTCGTGGCGGAGCGGCCGACCCTGGCCTATGGCACGGACACCAGGCTCACCGCGGCCAACTGGACCACCTGGCACAGCGAGACCTACCTGCGGTTCGAGGTGCCCGCGCCGCCGGACGGCCGGCCGATCGTCCGGTCCCGGCTGGAGCTCACCTTCCAGCGCCTCGACCGGCAACCCACCAGCCTGGAGGCGCGGGCGCTGACGGGGACCTGGACCGAGTCGACGACCTACGCGACCCGCCCGTCGGTCGGCGCCGTGGTCGCCACGGCCACCCTGCCCGGCGCGAACGCCGCCGGCGTCTCGTTCGACCTGACCGCGGTGGTCCGCGCCGCCGGTCCGTACGCCTTCGCGCTGACCAACCCGACCGCCGAGTCGGTCGGGTCGCTGTCCTCCCGGGAGAACGGGGCGACCGGACCCCGCCTGGTCGTGGAGTACGGCACGCCGACGCGGTGCGGCGCCGCGTTCAGCACCGAGCTGCCGGACGAGACGTACCAGCAGGCGCTAGCCCGGGAGGACGGCTACTACAACGGGCTGGAGCTGGCGCGGGTGTTCTACCCCGGCCTGCCCAAGCCCTGGCCGGGCAAGCTCGACACCGGCGGGCGGCCGATGGTCGTGTCGTTCAAGGCGCCCCCCGCGCAGATCCTCGCCGGTACCCACGACGCCGCGCTGTCCCAGTGGTTCTCCGACGCACCTCGCCAGCAGGACGTCTACTGGACCTACTACCACGAGCCGGAGGACGACATCGCCCGCGGCGCCTTCACCGCCGAGCAGTACCGCCGGGCCTGGCAACGCCTCGCCGCGATGGCCCGGGAGGCGCGCAACCCCCGGCTGCGGGCCACCCTGATCCTCATGGGCTTTTCGGTCAACCCCACCTCCGGCCGCAACTGGCGGGACTACTACCCCGGCCGCGACGCCATCGACGTGCTCGGTTGGGACGTGTACAACCCGGGCTGGGACCACCCCACCCACCCCGGGTACCGGCCGGTGACCGAGGTGTTCGGCCACGTCATCCAGACCAGCCAGCAGGAGGGGCTGCCCTTCGGGATCGCGGAGACCGGCAGCCCGCTCGCCCGCGGCGACGACGGCACGGGGCGGGCGGCGTGGCTGCGGCAGCTCAGCGCGCACCTCACCGCGGCCGGCGCGCTCTTCATCGCCTACTTCGACCTGGACCAGACCAGCCACAACGGCCCGGACTACCGGCTGCGCGACCCCGCCGGCATGGCCGCCTGGCGGGACTTCTGCAGCTGACCGCGCGGTGGCGGGGTCCGGGCCGCCCGGACCCCGCGCCGGTGGCTCACCCCCGCAGGTCCTCCTCGCGGTACTCGCCCTCCGGCGCCGCCGCCGGATCGCTGCGCTTGCGCCGCTCGTCCTCGCGCAGGACGGCCCGCCGGATCTTGCCGGAGATCGTCTTGGGCAGCTCGACGAACTCCAGCCGCCGCACCCGTTGGTACGGCGGCAGATGCTCCCGGGCGTACCGGAAGATCGCCGCCGCGGTCTCGGCGGAGGCGTCCCACCCCGCGGCCAGCACCACATACGCCTTGGGTACCGCGAGCCGCAGCGGATCCGGCGACGGCACCACCGCCGCCTCGGCCACCGCCTCGTGCCCGATCAGCACGCTCTCCAGCTCGAACGGCGAGATCCGGTAGTCCGACGCCTTGAACACGTCGTCGGAGCGCCCCACGTAGGTGATGTACCCGTCGGCGTCCCGGGTACCGATGTCGCCGGTGTGGTAGAAGCCACCGCGCATCGCCTCGTCGGTGCGCACGTCCCCGCCCTGGTACCCGACCATCAGCCCGAGCGGCCGGGGATCCAGGCGCAGGCAGATCTCGCCCTCCTCGGCCGGCGCACCGGTGGCCGGGTCGAGCAGCTCGACGTGGTACCCCGGGGCGGGCCGTCCCATCGACCCGGGCTTGACCGGCTGGCCCGGGCAGTTGGCCACCGCCACGGTGGTCTCGGTCTGGCCGAAGCCGTCCCGGATGGTCACCCCCCACGCCTTCTCGACCTGCTCGATGACCTCCGGGTTGAGCGGCTCCCCGGCGCTGACCACCTTGCGCGGCGGGGTACCCAGCACGCGCAGGTCGGCCTGGATGAGCATGCGCCACACCGTCGGCGGCGCGCAGAAGCTGGTCACTCCGCACCGGTCCAGCTGCGCCAGCAACACGGGGGCGTCGAAGCGCGGGTAGTTGAGGGCGAGGACGGTCGCCTCCGCGTTCCACGGCGCGAAGACGTTGCTCCACGCGTGCTTGGCCCAGCCGGGTGAGGAGATGTTGAGGTGGACGTCGCCGGGCTCGATGCCGATCCAGTACATGGTCGACAGGTGCCCCACCGGATACGAGGCGTGGGTGTGCTCCACGAGCTTGGGCTCGGCCGTCGTACCCGAGGTGAAGTACCACAGCAACGGGTCGGCGGCCCGGGTCGGAGCGTCGGCGGTGAACTCCCCCGGCGCGCCGTAGACGTCCGTGTACGGCAGCCACCCGTCCGGCGTCCCCCCATCGGCGGCGCCGACGGCGATCCGCGTGCAGTCCTCGCCGATGCCGGCGAACGCACCGGTCACCGTGGACGCCGCGACCACATGCCGGGCCCCGCCGCGCTCGATGCGGTCGCGGACGTCGGCGGGACCGAGCAGCGTGGTCGCCGGGATCAGGACCGCCCCGAGCTTCATGGCGGCGAGGATCGTCTCCCACAGCTCCACCTGGTTGCCCAGCATCAGCACCAGCCGGTCGCCCCGGCGCACGCCCTGCCCGCGCAGCCAGTTGGCCACCTGGTTGGAGCGGTGGGACAGCTCGGTGAACGAGTACCGTTCCTCGCCGCCGTCGGCCGTGAGGATCCACAGCGCCGTGCGGTTGTTGCCCCGGGCGATGACGTCGAACCAGTCCAGTGCCCAGTTGAACGTGTCCAGCTCGGGCCACCGGAACTGCCGGTATGCCGTGTCGTAGTCTTCGCGACGGCCCAACAGGAAGTCACGTGCCCCCCGGAACGTGGCCGTGGCATCGGTACCGCCGGACATGGCCTGATCGCTCATGCCAGGACCGTAACCCCGGGCCCACCGTCCGGAAAGTGCTCGGCGAAAGGGGCGGCCCGGCCGGCGCCGGGCCGCCCCCTCCGATGACCTACCCGAGCGACAGCCGGTCGAGATCCGGTGCCGCCGCGTTGTCGTTGAAAATCTTGATGGTGTTGGTGCCCGCCTGCAGCGTCACCCGGACCGTGGTGGTCTGCGGGGTGGCGTTGCCGAGGCCGCTCACCGGCGCCTCCACCGGCGTACCGCCGTTGACCGACACGAAGAACGAGCGGTCGCCGTTGACGGTGTAGTCGATGAAGAGGGTGTACTCACCGGCCTTGTCCACGGTGACGTTCGGGAACACCACGAAGGCGTCCGGAGCGCCGCCGATGTTGCGTACCTTCTCGCCTCCGGAGCACCGCCCGCAGCCGGTCAGCCCGGCGCTGCCGAGCTGGTTCTGCGAGTCCTCGGCCTCGCGCATGAACACCCGGTCCGCCGGACGCAGCCGCATCTGCACCGGACTGGACGCCGTCAGCGGCCGGCCGAGGAGCTGGAACGACGCGGTGACCGGGATCGTGGCCGCCGTGACATCCTGGCCGGGTGGCGAGGTGAGCGTCCACGAACCGCTGAGCGTCTGGCCGAGCCGCATCGACGCGGCCGTCAACGGACTGCCGGTCATCGTCCACCCCGCCGGTACCACCGGGGCGAGCTGGACCTGGTCGATCGCGTCGTCGACGTCCAGGCGCAGCGACGCCGAGATGGTGATCGACTGCTGCCCGGCCCCGACCCACTGGATGCCGTGGGGCAGGACCCGCAGCGTGGTCTTCGGGACGTACGACGCCGGGGGCAGCGGTCCGACCGCGATGCGGTCGATCCCCGGTCCCTTCGCCGCGTTGCTGAACAGCGTGACGGTGTTGGCACCGGCGTGCAGCGCCACCGGGATCGCGGTGGCGATGGGCACGTCCGGGTTGTCGGCGGCGATGGGGATGTCGACCGCCGCGGCGCCGTTGACGCTCACCGAGACCGAGGTCGCGGCACCCGCGGTGTGGTCCAGCTCCAGCCGGTAGGTCCCGTCCGCGGCGACCTCGACGTTGCGGTACATGACCGAGTTACCCGCTCCGCCGCCGAGCCCGACCACCTGGTACGAGCCCGAGCAGGCCAGGCAGAGTTGCAGGTGGGTCCGGCCGGTGCGGCCGGTGTCCACCGACTCCGCCTCCAGCGGCACCGGGGAGCCGGCGGCGGCCGGGTAGCCGTACCCGACGTTGATCTCGTCGATCTGCAGCTCGTGGAAGAAGCGCGGAGCCTGCGGACCGGCCCAGGTGTTCAGCACGTCCAGCTTGATGTACCGGGCGAGCTGCAGCCCGATGTCGATGAACTGCACGCCACGCGCGGTGCGCACGGCGCCGGCGCGGACCTGCCGCCAGGTGATCCCGTCGACGCTCACCGAGACCTGGTAGTCCTTGATCCGGGCGGAGTCCTCCGGCCGGCCGAAGGTCTCCCGGGCGTACGTCGGCGACCACTCGCGCTGGTGCAGCGCGAGGTGGGTGGCCACCCGGGGCTTACCCAGGTCCAGCGTGACCGACACGGGTAGCTGGGCGCCGCTGTCCCAGAAGGTCTCGTAGCTGCCGTCGACCAGGTTGCTCGCCGGCTGGCCGGCGCGGGCCGACGACGCCGATGCCTTGAGCACCGACTGGTCGTAGTAGAACTGCTGGCCGGCGGTCTCGACCTTGAACACCGTGTCGTAGGCGTCCCAGGTGCGGATGTCGAGGATGGTCAGGTTGCCGCCGGACTGGTTGAACCGCATGGGCTGCCCGGTGCGCAGGTCGGTCACCGAGGTCACCAGGTACCCGTTGTCGCGCAGCCGCACCATGTCCGTGCGCGGCCGCGTCACGACGTGGACGTACTGGGTGCGGGCGCCGGGCTTGACGGTGATGACGCCGTGCGCGCCGTCGTTCCAGAAGCCGGGCTGCATGCCGCCGTACATGTAGCCGCCGCCCTCGGTGCCCTGCAACGACTCCCGGATCGGCGGTACCCAGCCGGCCATGAAGTTGTTGAACGCCTCCTGCTGCGGCGGGAACTTGCCGTTGACCATGGCGGTCTCGGCCATCAGCGACTTCATCGACGAGCCCGCGTTGGTGATGTACCGGCCCGTGGACAGGCGCAGGTCCACCGCGGAGTCGTTGCCGTCGAACCACCACTGCCCCACGGTGGGCAGCTTGTAGTCGGCCTCGACGAGGCGCGGCATCGGCGTCCACGCGGCGGCCGGGTAGTCGTACGACGGCGTCATGCCGGTCTTCTGCTCGTTGCTGACCGTGTCCATGATCGGGGTGTCCTCGTTGTTGTTGCTCAGCAACCAGGACGGCTGGATCTGGCGGATCTGCTCGTACAGGTGGTTCTGCTCCCAGTACTCGTTGTCGTTGTCGATCCAGAACCCGGCCAGGTCGGGGTAGTTGGCCATCACCTCGAAGAACAGGTCGTAGCTGTACTTGCCGAAGCCCGGCCGCGTCCGCAGGTCCACCTGCTCGCCCTTGTACGCCGAGTACGCGGCCGAGTCGAGCGTCTCGATGCCCTGCTCCATGTGCCATTGCGGGTCATCGGTCATGTACAGCAGCACCCGGATGTCCTTCGCCTTGCCGGCCTCGATCAGCTCGCCGAGGAAGTCCCGCTGGGTCGCGCAGCTACCGGGGATCTTCGACGGCCACGGCCGGGCGTACCCGAGCCGGCTGTGGAAGGTGGTCAGCACCACGTACGACGCGCCGAGCTTGCCGGCCTCGTCGATCCAGTAGTTGGGGGTCCAGCCACCGGCGGTCACGTCGTGCTCCCACTGCGCGCAGTCCAGGTGGATCGGCGTGGTGAACATGCCCCAGTGCAGGAACAGCCCGGCCGTGGCGTTGCGCATCCAGGCCTGGCGGGGGTGCTGGACCTCCGCGTTCGCGGCGGGAGCGCCGAGGAGGGTCGCCGTCATGGCGAGAACCGCGGCGGCGCAGGCGACGCGCCACCCGGTCCGGGTTCTCCGTGATCGCGATAGTCCAAGGTGCATGGCCATCCTCCCCCTCGGGTCGCCGGCCGTAGGTATGAGCAGCAAGCGATGTCAGTCAGACATCCGATGATTGCAATCCCCATAACGTTGGTCAATACCCTGGCCTCGCACCCGGAGAGGACTGGCACGGAACCTCATCGCCGACATCGGGCACCGCGGAATACTGGCAGCGGACCGAACGAGGAGGAGCCATGCTCGACGACCTCAGCACCCCGGGCCGGCTGGCCGATCCCGACGAGGACATCGGCGCCGACGAGCTGGGCCTGGCGGCCCGCAACCATGGCATGCCACTGGAGGCGCTGCGCTACGAGCTGACCCCGCCTGGCCTGCACTACCTGCTCATCCACTACGACATCCCGGCGTTGCACCCGGTGACCTGGCGGCTGCGCGTGGGCGGCCTCGTCGCCAACCCGCTGGATCTCGACCTGGACACGCTCCAGGCGATGCCGGCGCGCACCGTGCGGGTCACCCTGGAATGCGCCGGCAACGGCCGGGCCCGGCTGCGCCCGCGCCCGGTCAGCCAGCCGTGGCTGGTCGAAGCCGTGGGTACCGCCGAATGGACTGGCGTCCCGCTCAGCGAAATCCTCGCCATCGCGGGTACCGACCCGGCCGCCGTCGAGGTGGTCTTCACCGGCGCCGACCACGGCATCGAGCGCGGTGTCGAGCAGGACTACCAGCGCAGCCTGACGGTGGCCGAGGCCTTCGGTCCCGACGTGCTGCTGGCCTATGCCATGAACGGCGCACCGCTGCCGCCGCAGCACGGCTACCCGGTCCGCCTGGTGGTGCCCGGCTGGTACGGCATGGCCCACGTCAAGTGGCTGGTCGGCGTAGACCTGGTCGCCGAACCGTTCCGCGGCTTCCAGCAGGCGGTCGCGTACCGGCTGCGCCAGGACGCCGACGATCCCGGCGAGCCGGTCACCCGCATCGCTCCCCGCGCGCTGCTCGTGCCCCCGGGCTTTCCCGACTTCATGTCGCGTACCCGCGTCGTGCGGCCCGGCCCCGTGCGACTGGAGGGGCGGGCGTGGTCCGGCCGGGCGCCGGTCGCCCGCGTCGAGGTCAGCGCCGACGCCGGGCGGACGTGGGCCGACGCCGCGCTGGACCCGGACGTCGGGCACCGGTGGGCGTGGCGCCGCTTCACGTACGAGTGGACCGCGACGCCCGGCCGGCACGTGCTGACCGCGCGGGCGACCAGCGCCGACGGCGAGACCCAGCCGGTCGAGCAGGCGTGGAACCGCGGCGGGTTCGCCAACAACGCCACCCACGACATCGCCGTGGTGTGCCTGCCCTGACCGGCGCTCCAGGAGGAGGTACCGATGCAGCCGGTCGTGCTGAGCGCCAACCAGCCCGACACGTTCTACCGCGGCGCCGGCCGGATCGCGCGGTTCCGCGGGCTAGGCGGTCCGGATGGCGAACCCCGACCGGAGGACTGGATCGCGTCCACCACCTCCCGGTTCGGCGCGCGGCCGGACGCGGAGGGCGCCGCGCCGGGGCTGACCCGGCTACCGGACGGCCGGCTGCTCACCGACGCCGTCGCGGCCCAGCCGCAGCGCTGGCTCGGCCCGGCGCACGTGGACCGGTACGGCCCCGACCCGACGATCCTGGTCAAGCTGCTCGACGCGGGGGAACGGCTGCCACTGCACGTGCACCCCGACCGGCGGTTCGCGGCGGCCCACCTCGCCTCGCCGTATGGCAAGACCGAGGCGTGGGTGATCCTGGAGGCGGTGCCGGACGCGGTGGTACACCTGGGTTTCGCGCGTACCGTCGACGCGGCCGAGCTGGCCGGCTGGGTCGGCGGGCAGCACGTCGGCGAGATGCTCGCCGCCACCAACCGGGTACCGGTCCGTGCGGGCGACTCGGTGCTCGTGCCGGCCGGGCTGCCGCACGCCATCGGGCCGGGTGTGCTGCTCGTGGAGGTCCAGGAGGCGAGCGATCTGTCGGTACTGCTGGAGACGGCGGGGTTCGCGCTCGACCCGGCGGCCGCGTTCGCCGGCCTGCCCCGCGACCTCGCACTGTCCTGTGTGGACAGGTCGGGCTGGGACGGGGGGCGGCTGGCGGAGCTGCGCCGCGACCGGGGCGCGACCGCGCCGGGCGTGTACCGCCTCTTCCCGGCGCGGGCCGACGAGTTCTTCGCCGCCGAACGGCTGCGCCCCGGGCCGGACGGCGCGCTGCTGGACGCGGCCTTCTCGGTCCTCGTGGTCAGCGCCGGGCGCGGGGTTCTCGAACCGCGCGACGGCCACCCGCTGCCCGTGGCCGCCGGGGACACGCTCGTCGTGCCGTACGCCTGCGGCGCGACCCGGCTGACCGGCGAGGTCGAGGCGATCCGCCTGCGGCCGAGCTGAGCGGGTGGCCGCGTCCCGGCAATCGTGGGACGCGGCCACCCGCCTGCAACTGTCAGAGCGTGATGATGACGGCGCTGCCCGACGCGACGTCGAGGCTCACCGTGCCGTGGTCGACCGGGACGCGATCCCCGTGCCCCGGGTTGAAGTGCCCGTTGCGGTCCACGGTCGCGCCCTGGATCGCGACGCCGTCCGCGCTGGCGAGCGAGGTACCGGTGAGATGCAGGACCGACGCGCTGCCGGAGTGGCCGCCCACCGAGATGGTGACCGGCACCGGGGCGCCGGCGGTCTCATCCTTCTCGATCACCGCGATCCGCAGGCGCCCGTCGCGGCCGCGCACCGCGTAGGCGGTGACGTTGCGGTCGCTGGACACGGTGACCGGCAGGAACTGCCCGGAGCCCATCCGGGTCGCCATCCACATCCCGTAGTACAGCGGCATCGCCTTGTACACCTTGTCCAGCCGGTCCTGCTCGTTCGCCGCACAGATCGGCGTGTACCGCTGGAACCTGCCGTTGAACAGCGGCGCCCCGCAGACGCCGAACCCGCCGTGGAGGTTGATCCCGGCGAAGCCCGCCTGCGCCAGCACGAGGTTGTAGTCCAGCCCCCACAGCGCCGAGGCGTAGACGTCGCTCATCCCGGCGATGCCGCCGCCGACGGCCGAGTTGGTCTCGTCCAGCCGGATCGGCAGGTTCACCGACTTCGCCGCGACCAGTTGCGGCGCGACGTCGTTGACCTCCTTCGCGCGGATCTGCGGCGAGAGCAGCTGGGTGATCGTCGTGGCGCCGGTGTAGTTGTGCACGGTGAGCATGTTGATCCGGGCGTGCTCGGCCTGGGCGAACATGCTGAACCACTCGGCGGTGCCGGTCGGCCCGCTCAGGTCGGGCGCGGCGATCCGGTTGCTGCCCACCAGGTTGGCGCAGGCCTCCCAGTCGAGCTTGTGCTCGGCGAAGCCGTAGGGCACGGGGCGGTACCGGCCCGCGTAGTGGTTGGGCTCGTTGCCGCACTCGACGCCGGACAGCCGGGAGCCGAGGAGGCTGAACATGCTGCGCGCCTGGTCGGCGGCGAGCGCCGGGTCGAAGTGCGCGAGGTTGATGCCGACCTCGGCCTTCCAGCCGGTGGCACGTAGCACCTTGCTCAGGCGCGCGATGTCGGCCGGCGTCACCACGTCGGCGACCCATTCCGGCAACGGGTTCGGCGGCTGCTGGCCGGCCGGTACCCACAGGGTGTCGCGGTCGAGCTGGTTGCCGCCGATGCGCACGTTGAGGCGGCCGAGGTTGTGGTACAGCGCGACCAGGTTGCCGTGCGGCGCGTCGAAGTTGCCGACGCAGTCTCCGGGGGTGGTGCACAGGGTCGACAGCTCGCGCATCTCGTAGGACAGGCCGACGAAGTCGGACGGCAGCTCGCCGAACGGGTGTGCCCGGTCCACCGTGATCGTCGTCGGCGGCACGCCCGCGCCGGCCGGCCCGGCCACCGCCTGACCCGCCATCACGAGTACCGCGGCGGCCGCGACGCTCACCCAGCGACGCCGCCGCCGCCCAGTTCCCGACCTGGCCATATGTCATTCCTCCTCGTCGATCAATCAGCGCCACCCGCCGGCGCGGCACGCCAGCCGGCCACCCCCACCATACGAACGGCGCTGATCAATGGAACCAGTCTTCCGCTGGGCGGATGACCCGGGGTGCGGCCGGTGTGGCCGCACCCCTCTTGGCTGCCCGGGTCAGCAGGTCAGGTTCCCACCCGGGGTGGTACCCAGGATCTGCACGAACCGCTGGTAGGAGTTGACCCGGCTCTGTACCTGTGCCGGGTTGCGGCCGTTGCATTCCAGCGAGCCGTTGATGCTGCGGATGGTCTCGCCGAAGCCCGCGCCGTTGACCATCGCGTTGTGCGGGGTCATCGTGCCCGGGCCGGTCTGCGTGTTCCAGTACCAGAGCCCGGTCTTCCAGGCCACCGCGGCGTCCCGCTCCACCCGGAACGGGTCGCCCAGCAGGTTGATGCCGAGGGCGTCGCCGGCCGCCTTGTAGTTGAAGTTCCAGCTGAGCTGGATCGGGCCGCGACCGTAGTAGGCCGCCTGGCCGGCCGGGCAGCCGTACGGCTGGCTGCGGTCGCAGTAGGTCGGGTAGTTGGCGGTGTTCTGCTCGACGATGAAGACCAGCCCGCCGGTCTCGTGGTTGACGTTGGCGAGGAAGGCCGCCGCCTCCTGCCGCTTGACCGTGTCGCTGCCGGTGTTGGCGAAGCCCGGGTAGGCGCTCAGCGCCGCGGTCAGGCCGCTGTAGGTGTAGAAGGGGTTGCGGCTCGGGAACATCTGGTTGAACTGCGCCTCGCTGACGACGAACCCGGTGCCGCCGCCGCCACCGCCACCGCCGCCGCCGCCACCGCCACCGCCACCGCCGCCGCCACCGCCACCGCCGGTGCAGGTGAACGGGTCCCAGAACCAGGTGCTGATCGTGGGGTCGTAGCCCGGGTTGTCGTGCTCGGCGATGTAGAGGTTGCCGTTGGTGTAGCGGACGACGTTTCCGGTCACGTAGTTGGTACCGGCGGCCCAGTTCGGGAAGTTGCAGCTACCGCCGCCGCCACCACCGCCTCCCCCGCCACCGCCACCGCCGCCGCCCCCGCCGCCGCCGGTGCAGGAGCCCTGGTCGGCCCAGACGCCCCACTCGCCGGTGGTACCGGGCGTCTCGTTCTGGGTCCACCACTTCGCGCGCCAGTTGTGGCCGCTTTGGGAGACCGTGGCGCCGGCGGTGTACACCGCGCCGGAGCTCCACGCGGTCGCGCAGGTCGCGGCGGAGGCCGGAAGCACCCGGAGGATGACGGCCAGGGTACCGGCGAGAACCACGGCACCCAGCAGAGCCAGGGTGCGCCATCGTGCCATTCGCTCACTCCTTCGTGGGTGATGAGCCGCTAGGGCAGCGTGTCGAGGTGCGGTCGGACGGTCCGGGCGAAGGCGTTGCCGCTGCTGACGTCCCAGTTGATCGACCACGTCATGGCGCCCCGGATGCCGGGATAGGTGTGCGGCGGGTGGAAGCTGCCGCAGCGGGTACCCCGGGCCAGGCAGTCCAGCGCGTCGTTGACCAGAGCCGGCGCGACGATGCCGCCGCCGGCCGCGCCCGGCCCGGCCGGCAGCCCGAGCGCCACCTGGTCCGGGCGCAGCCCGTTCTCCAGCTGGATGCAGGCCAGCGCGGTCATGAAGTTCACGCTGCCCTGGCCGTACGGCTGCATCTGGTCGCAGCCGAGCATCGAGCCGGAGTTGTAGTACTGGGTGTGCACGACCGTGAGGATGTCCTTGATGTTCAGCGCGAGCTGGAAGTAGCCCATCCCCGGGAACTGCATGTCGATCGTCTGTGGCGCCATGGTGATGATGAGTCCGGCGCCGGCCCGGCTACGCAGGGCGCGCAGCGCCTGACCCATGAACGCCGGGTTGAGCCCGTTCTCCAGGTCGATGTCCACGCCGTCGAACCCGTACGACTGCATGAGCTTGAACACGCTGTCGGCGAAGTTGGTCGCCGCCGTGGAGTCGGCCACCGACACGCGGCCGGTCTCCCCCCCGACGGAGATGATGACTTTCTTGCCGCGCGCGTGCAGGATCTGGACGTCGGCCCGGAAGTCGGCGTCGGTGTATCCACCGAGCGCGGCGGACAGTCCGGAGTCCACCGCGAACGTGACCGCGCCGGGGTTGCCGGCCGCCACGGCGAAGGCGACCGCGACGAGGTCGTAGTCGGCGGGCACATCCCGCAGCCGCAGCTCGACCGCCGGGTTGGTGAAGTTGTGCCAGTACCCGGTCAGGAAGTGCTTGGGCAGCGGGCCGATCGGGCAGCCCGACGTGGTGGCCGGGACGCCCGGGGTGTGTGCCGACTCGCCGGTACCATTCACCGCCGTCACCGTATACGTGTGCGCGGAGCACGCGGTCAGACCACTCACCGTGGCCGTGGTACCGGTAACCGTCGCGCGTACCGTACCGCCCTCGTACACCCGGTAGCTGGTCGCTCCGGAGCTGGCGGTCCAGGAGAGGGAGATCGAGCTGGCCGTCACCGCGGTGACCGACGGCGTGCCCGGGGTGGCCGGCACGCCTCCGCCCCCGCCACCACCGCCGCCTCCTCCGCCCCCGCCACCACCGCCGCAGCCGGCGCCGTTGAGCGTGCAGTTGGCGGGGCTGCCCGGCCCCGAGCCGAGGAACCCGAAGCTGACCGAGGCACCGGGCGCGACGGTGCCGTTCCAGGACCGGTTGGTGAACGTGTCGTGGTTGCCGTTCGCGGTCAGCAGCGCGTCCCAGTACGTCGTGACCACCGTGCCGGCCGGCAGGTCGAACTGGATGGTCCAGCCGTTGACGGTGGTGGTACCGCCGTTGGTGATGGTGAACTTGGCCTCCCACCCGCTGCCCCAGTCGGAGACCTTGACGAACGTGGCCGTGGCGGTGGCGGCGTGGGCGGTGGAAGCGACGCCGAGCACCGCGGCGGCACACACGAACAGACCGGCCAGGCCGTACCCCAACCGGCGTCCCCAGGCTGCTCTCATGGACACCCTCCCCGGGAAACTCGTGTGGCGCCTTTCTATTGATGGCCATTGAATTATTAGGATTGTTTACAATTTTGTCCACCCCCTGTTTTCGGCGAGTGCGCGGGAGAGGATCGCGGTTACCGCCGGCCGGCGACCATATGCTTCGGGAGTGGGTGCCCGACCTTACGTGTTGCTGAGCTGCGCGATGTCCATCGACGGCTACATCGACGACGCCACCGACGAGCGGCTGTTGCTGTCCAACGACGCCGACTTCGACCGGGTCGACGCCGTCCGCGCCGAGTGCGACGCGATCCTGGTCGGCGCCAACACGATCCGCCAGGACAACCCGCGCCTGCTGGTACGGTCGGCGGCCCGGCGGGCCGCGCGCACCGCCCGGGGCCTGCCGCCATCACCGATCCGGGTCACCCTCACCACACACGGCGACCTGGACCCCACCGCGTCGTTCTTCACGGCGGGCGAGGCCGAGACCCTCGTCTACTGCGCCTCGTCGGCGGTGGACAAGGCGCGCGGCCGGCTTGACGGCGCGGCGTCGGTGGTCGACGCCGGTGATCCGGTCGACCTCGCGCGCGTGCTCGCCGACCTCACCGGCCGGGGCGTCGCCCGGCTGATCGTCGAGGGCGGCCGCGGCGTGCACACCGGATTCCTCACCGCCGGGCTGGCCGACGAGCTGCAGCTGGTCGTCGCGCCGTTCTTCGTCGGCGACCCGCGCGCGCCGCACTTCGTCGGCGACGGCGCGTTCCCGTGGCACCGCGGCCGCCGTGCGCGGCTCGCCGATGTCCGGCAGATCCACGACGTGGTACTGCTGCGGTACGCGCTCAGCGACCGGTTCGTCGGGTGACCGCTGCGCCGATCCGCGACCGGGAGCGGCTCCTGGCGGCGATCGAGCTGTCCCGGCTGTGCACCAGGGTCCGCACCGCGTACGCGGTCGGCGCCATCATCGCCGACGGGGACGGTGGCGAGCTGGCCCGGGGCTACTCGCGCGAGACCGACCCGTTCGACCACGCGGAGGAGTCCGCGCTCGCGAAGCTGGCCGGCGTCGACCTCAGCCGGGCCACCCTGTACACCTCGCTCGAACCGTGCACCTCCCGCCGGTCGCGGCCGAGCACCTGCACCGGGCTGATTCTCATCGCCGGGATCCGCCGGGTGGTCTTCGCGATGCGCGAACCGCCGATCTTCGCGGAGTGCCACGGCGCGGAGACCTTGCGCGCGGCCGGCGTCGAGGTCCTGGAGATCGGGGATCTCGCCGCGCTGGTCCGGGCGGTCAACGCCCATCTGTTCCGCGCGCGCTCGTGACGCGTGGGCGGCTCAGCGGACGAACGGGAGGTCGGGGGCACGGGCCAACCGGCTGGCCTTCGCCGCCAGGTAGCCGGCGTTGGCCGGGGACAGGAACACGCCGGTCGGTACCCGCTCGGTCACGGTCATCCCGAGCCGGCCGAGCTGCTCGGCCTTGTCGGGGTTGTTGCTCAGCAGGGCGACCCGTGCCACGCCCAGGGCACCCAGCATCTGCGCGGCGGCCGTATAGTCGCGCTCGTCCTCGGCGTGACCGAGGGCCAGGTTCGCCTCGTAGGTGTCCAGCCCGGCGTCCTGCAACGCGTAGGCCTCGAGCTTGGTGTACAGGCCGATGCCGCGGCCCTCCTGACGCAGATACAGCAGGAAGCCGCCGGCCTCGGCGATGCGCTCGACCGCCTCGCGGAGCTGCGGGCCGCAGTCGCACCGTTGGCTGCCGAACACGTCGCCGGTCAGGCACTCGCTGTGCGGGCGGACCAGTGGCGCGGACCCGTCCACCGGGTACGAGTCGAGCGGTCCGGCCCGGTCGCCGAGCCCGAACGCGAGATGTTCCCGGCCGTCCACCAGCGCGTTGAAGGAGAACACCCGCGCGGTGGTGGCGAATCCGTCGGCGAACCGCAGCGGTACCGTCACCTGCGTCCGGATCGTCGCGGTCGGCAGTGCTTCGTCCATCGGTCTCCTCGGGTCGTGCCGTGCCTCCGCCAGTGTCACCCGGCGACCGGAAATCGACACGCGACGATGACGCCGGGTGGGCGGAGGCTCACCCTCGGACCGGCCCGCGAACCCGCCGGACCAGCAGGACCGCGGCGCCGGGGAGGGTGGAGACGAGCACCAGCGCCCCGTACACCATCGCGGTGGCCACCCCCTGCGCGGCGGTCAGGCCGGCCGCACCGAACGCCCACGCGGCCACGCCCTCGCGCGGGCCGAAGCCGCCGACGTTGGCCGGCAACACCATGGCCAGCAGCGCCAGCAAGGTCAGCGGTACCAGCCGGGCCAGCGGCGCGGTCGCACCCGCGGTGCGCGCCGCGACCAGGAACGTCGCCAGGTGGCCGGCCAGGACCACGGCGGAGGACACGACGACGCCCACCCAGTTGCGGCGCGCGATCACCCCGCCGCGGATGTCCGCCCGCACCGTGCGCAACGCGCGCACCCACCGCGACCGCCCGCCGCGCGGCAGTGCCCAGGCCAGCAGGACGGCACCGAGCCCGACCGCCGCCACCACGGCCGCCGTGACCGGCAGGTAGGACCGCACCGGCGACGGGAACGCGAACAGCACGACCACCGCGAGGGCGACCTGGACGACCAGACCGGCGGTGCGCTCCCACACCACCGCGCGGATGCCCCGGCCGACGTCACCGCTGTCCCGCCCGTGCCGCACCGCCCGGTGCATGTCGCCGACCACGCCACCGGGCAGGGTCGCGTTCAGGAAGATGGAGCGGTAGCAGTGCGCCACCGCCGTGCCCAGCGGCAACCGGACCCCCAGACCGCCGGCCACCAGGCTCCACCGCCAGGCGCAGGCCACCGTCGTCAGCACGCCGATACCGAGCGCGACCGCCACCGCCCAGCCGTTGATCAGGCGCACCCCGTCGAGGAACGGCCCGGTACCCAGCCGCCACAGCAGTAAGGCCAGGATGCCTGCTCCGCCGAGCGGTCGGAGCCAGGACCAGAGCGACCGCGCCGCCGGGGCGCCGGGCCGGACAGCGGGCAATGCGGGTGCCGGTACGGTGTGCAAAAGGGGCCTCCTTCGAAGACCATCTCCTGGCCACACACGTGCCGCGGGTGTCGCGGGTTCAGTTCCATCCGGCGAGCAGGTCGTCGTGCCCGACCACGACCGCGAGGCGACCCGCGGCCACCTCCGCCCGGCGGCGCCGGGCGTACTCCGCCACCGGGCCGGCCAGCTCCGGACGTTGCTCGCAGGCCGCGGCCAGCCAGCCGGTGAGCCACTGCGACATCAGCCCGGCCTGGTCCGGGCCGAGCCGCCACGGGCTGGACCGCACGAGTACCGACGCCCCGCGCCGCTTGAACGCGGCGACCGCGGCGTCGACGGCGTCCGGCCCGAGCAGGCGGCGGCCGGCGAGCGTCCGACGCTGGTGGGCGTTGAACGCCGCCATGATGTCCCCGTCCAGCGGATCGGGCGGGGTGAGCTCGACCCCGCCGATCACCGAGATCGTCAGCAACGTCAGGCAATCCGCGCCGGCGCACGCCGACACGATGCTGTCGATCTCCTCCGCGGTCAGCATGTCGAGCAGGGCGGACGCGGTGACCAGAGCGGCACCGTCGAGGTCGGTGGCGGTCAGCCGGGTGATGTCCCGCTGGCGGGTCTCCACGGTCACGGGGGCGCCGTCGGCGGCCGTGCCGGTCATCCCGGCCGTCGCGCGGTCCAGCAGGTGGGGATCCCGGTCGTACATGATCCAGTGCTGCGGGCCGGGCAGCCGCGCGGCCAGCCAGCGCCCCATCGACCCGGTACCACTGCCAAGATCATGGATGACCGCTCGCGGCCGGCCGGCCAGGTGGCGGCGGACCGGCTCGACCAGGTCGGCCGCCCGGGCCGCCGCGTCGGCGGGTTCGCGCAGCGCGAGCCAGGCCGCGAAGACCCGCGCGGTCTCGGTGCTCATGCGGACACCTTATTCAGTACCTTCGATATCACCTCGACCGGGACCGACCAGCCGGCGAGCGTGGCCCGGCGGTCGAGCGCGGACCGGCGCAGCCGGTGACGCAGGCCGGCGTCGGTGAGCCAGCGGTGCAGCGCACCGGCCAGCGCCGCCACGTCGCCGGGCGGCACCAGCAGGCCCGGTACGCTGCCGTCGGGTGCCCGGCCCAGTGCCTCGGGCAACCCGCCGACCGCCGTCACCAGTACCGGGATCCCGCGCGCCAGCGCCTCCGCCACCACCATGCCGTACGTCTCTCCGCGCGAGGGCAGCACGAGCAGGTCGGCGGCGGCGTACGCGGCGTCGAGCCGGCCGGCGGTGCGCGGGCCGACCAGGCGCACGCGCTCGGTGAGCCGGTACCCGTCGACCTGCCGGCGCAGCCGGTCGACGAAGCCCGGGTCCCGGTCCAGCGCACCGGCGCACACGCAGCTCCACGGCACGTCCGCCAGCTTGGCCAGCGCCGCCGCCAACACGTCGTACCCCTTGTGCGGGGTGACCGCCGCGACGCACACCAGCCGCGTCCCGGCGTCCGACCCGGGCGCCACGGGCGCCACCTCCACGCCGGGTGGCGCCACGTGTACCCGGTCGGCCGGCAAGCCGTACCGGTCGAGCAGCCGCTCCCGGGTCCACGCGCTGGTGCTGACGACCGCGTCCGCCGCCGAGAGCGCCGCGCGCTCCGCGTCGTCACCCAGCGGCATGTGCACCAGGACGACCAGGCGCAGCCGACCGGCCTGCGGCCCGAGCACGTCCGGTACCGCCGAGGCGACCAGGCCGTCGAGCAGGACCACGGCGCCGTCGGGCAGCGCCGTGAGCACGGCGGCGAGGTCGGCGCGCTCCGTCCCGCCCGGCACCGGCCAGGTGCCGCGCACGGCGTGCTCGCGTACCAACCAGCCGGCGGCCGCGAGGCCCGTACAGATCCGGCGGTCGTACGTGTTGCCGCCGCTCGGCCGGGCCGGATCGTCGATGTCGTTGGGCAGGACGACGTGCACGGTCGCGTCCGGGTCGCCCGTCCGCCCGGGTAACCCTGCGGTCATAGCGACCGCTCGTAGCTTGCCCAGGCGATGTGCGACTCGTGGAGCGTGACGGTGATCCCGGCCAGGTCCCGGGCGCCGTCACCGAGAGCGCCGGCGTGCACCCGCTCGGCGAGGCGGTCGGCGATCACCCGGGCGAGTGCCTCGGTCGAGGTGTTGACCCCGGCGAACGCGGCCTCCTCGTCCAGGTTGCGGTAGTTGAGCTGGCCGAGGACGGCGTGCAGCTCCTGCGCGGCCCGCCCGATGTCGACCACGATGTTGTCGGCGTCCAGCTCGGCCCGGCGGAACGTGGCGTCGACCACGAACGTCGCGCCGTGCAGGCGCCGCGCGGGTCCGAAGACCTCACCCCGGAAGCTGTGGGCGATCATCATGTGATCGCGGACGGTCACGCTGAACACGGATCACTCCCCGCCATAGGTGATGAGGTGGCACAGGGCGGGAAGGGTACCCGCGGCCAGCCGGGCGAGCACGCCGGGCAGCTCCGCGAACGGGGACTCGCCGGTGATCAGCGTGTCGAACCTGGCGTCGTGGAGCAGCTCCAGGGCGAGTGCCAGGCGGTCGGCGGGCGTCCGGTTGGCCCGGCGGGCCGGCGCGACGACGCCCACCTGGCTGCCGCGGATCGCCAGCCGGCGCGAGTGGAACGACCCGCCCAGCGACAGCCGCACCGGACGGTCCCCGTACCAGCTCAGCTCGATGACCGTACCCTCCGGCGCGAGCAGGTCCACCGACCGTTGCAACCCGTCGGCCGTCGCGCTCGCGTGCACCACGAGATCGCGGTCCCCGGCGGCGTCCGCCGGCAGCGCGAACCCGACGTCCAGCGCCGCGGCGACAGCGGCACGGTCCGGCTCGGCGTCGACCAGCTCCACCCGAACCCCCGGAAACCGGGCGAGCAGGGCGGCGACGCAGCACCCCACCATCCCGGCGCCCACGACGGTGATCCGGTCGCCGACGAGCGGCGCCGCGTCCCAGAGGGCGTTCACCGCGGTCTCCACGGTCCCGGCCAGGACCGCCCGCGCCGGCGGCACCCTCTCGGGCACCACGACGACCGCGCCAGCCGGGACGACGTACCCGGTCTGGTGCGGGTAGAGGCAGAAGACGGTACGGCCGAGCAGCTCCGCCGGGCCCTGCTCGACCACGCCGACGTTGAGGTAGCCGTACTTCACGGGGCCCGGGAAGTCGCCCTCCTGGAACGGCGCGCGCATCTGCGCGTACTGGCTCGCCGGCACGCCGCCCCGGAAGACCAGGGTCTCGGTGCCCCGGCTGACGCCGGAGTACCGGGTCCGGACGAAAACCTCACCCGGGCCGGGATCCGGCAACCTCGCCGGCCGGATTTCCCCCTCGCCCGGCGCGCGCAGCCAGAACGCGTGGGCCTCGCGCGTCATCGGCCTCCTCACCCGCCCGGATCCGTCCGAACCGAACCGTAGCTTCTCACGTGTCCCGGTCAGAGTCGTCAATCTAGTCGCGGAGGTACCGTGCCCAGTCTTCATGCCGGTCCGGTCGTTGGCCTGGGTGTTCAGGTTGTCCTCCTGGCCGTCCTCACCGCGACGACCGGCCTCGGCGCCGGCGGGTGGGTGGTCGGGATCGCGTACGGGGCGATTACCTGCGCGGTCCTTACCCACGGCCTCCGCCGGGCGGGCTCGGACGACCTGGGGCCGGCCGACCGGGTGACGCTGACCCGGGCGGTCCTCGCCGGCGGCGTCGGCGCGCTGACGGTGGACTCGTTCGACCGGGCGGTACCGGTCGCGGTCCTGGTCACCCTCACCATCGTGGCCCTCGTGCTCGACGGGGTCGACGGCCAGGTCGCCCGGCGGACCGGCACGGTCTCCGCCCTGGGCGCGCGCTTCGACATGGAGGTCGACTCGTTCCTGCTGGCGGTACTCAGCGTGTACGCGGCACACACGTTCGGTAGTTGGGTCCTGGCGATCGGCGGGATGCGGTACGCCTTCGTGTTGGCGATTTGGGTACTGCCCTGGATGCGCGGATCTCTGCCGCGCCGGTACTGGCGCAAGGTCGTCGCCGCGACACAGGGGGTTGTCCTGGTCTTCGGCACGGCGGACGTGCTCCCCCGGCGGTTGATAGTCGCCGCGCTGGTCGTGTCGCTGGTGCTGCTCGTCGAGTCGTTCGGCCGCGACGTCCGGTACCTGTGGCAGCACCGCTCCGCCCAGCTCACTGGCCTGCGGCTCCCGCTGTCCGGCACCGCCCACGATCCCGGCTGAGGGGCCGTCCGGCATGCTGGTCCCGGAGCTGCACAACCGGTCAGGTGAGGAGAACGCGGGCATGAGTGGGTTCGAGGCCGTGCTGTTCGACGCGGGCGACACGCTGATCCGGCTCTCCGGCACCGGCGAGCGGCTGCTGCACCGCGCGGCCACCGGGCTCGGCGTCGACCCGCTCGACCAGGAGGAGGTCGGCCACGTGTGGCGGCGGGTCCTCGACCGCAGCGGTACCGCCGAGGAACTCGCCAAGGGGCGGGACCTGTCCGCCGACCGGCACCGTGAGGTATGGACCGCGCTCTATGAGGCGGCCGGGTGTGAGCGGCTGGCCCCGGGGCTGAGCACGGCGCTGTACGAGCTCACCGTCAGCGCCGAGTCCTGGGAGGCGTTCCCGGACACCGTGCCGACCCTCAAGGCCGTGCACGACCGGGGCCTGCGGGTCGGCGTGGTCAGCGACACCGGCTTCGACCTGCGCCCGGCCATGGACCTGCTGGGCCTGTCGCCGTTCCTCGACACGGTCGTGATGTCCTTCGAGTACGGCGTCTGCAAGCCCGCGGCGACGGTGTTCCTGACCGCGTGCGACCGGATGCGCGTCCGGCCCGAGCGGACCCTCATGGTCGGGGACAACCCCCTGACCGACTCCGGCGCGGTGACCGCCGGAATGTACGTGTTCCTGCTGCCACCCGCGGCGAAGACCGGCCCGCGAGGGCTCGGACACATCCTCTCGCTGATCTGACCGGAGGACGACTTGACGACCGACAGCCACGCCGAAACCATGCCGGACGACGACGCCGTCGCTGATGCCCCGGACGATCGCGTCCGCGATGACGGCGCGGGCGACGCCGTTTCCGGCGACGCCGGTGACGCGGGTGACGCCGGTGACGCCGGTGACGCCGGTGACGCCGGTGACGGCAGCGATGCGGGCGACGGCGGCGACACCGCTCCCGACAAGGCCCGCCGGCGATGGCGGAAGCATCCCGTCGTGGCGGGGGCGGTCACCGTCCTGGCCGGCCTGCTCGTGCTGTTCGCCCTCGTCGCGCCGAACACGGTCAGCCGCCTCACGCCCAGGGCGTTCCTGCGCATCCCGGTGGAGGTTGTCCTCGGCATCGCCGTCGTGGTCATCCTGCCGGCCAGGGCGCGGCGGGTCGTGGCGGTGATCGGCGGGGCGCTCCTCGGGCTGGTGACCATCCTGAAGCTCTTCGACATGGGCTTCTACCAGGCGCTCGACCGGCCATTCGACCCGGTGCTCGACATGGGCCTGCTCGGGGACGCCGTGGAGGTGGTCAAGCGGTCGACCGGGACGGCCGGCGCGGTCGGCGGGGTCGTCGTCGCGGTGCTGCTCATGATCGGTGTGCTCACGCTCATGGCGCTGTCCGCGCTGCGCCTGACCCGCATCGTGGCCAGCCACCGCAGGCCGGCGATCGGGACGGCCGCCGTCCTCGGCGTCGCCTGGTTCGTCTGCATGGCGCTCGGCGTCCAGATCGTCCCGGGTGTACCGGTCGCCTCCCGCGTCGCGGTCACCGACGCCTACCACCGGGCCCGCCAGGCGAGTGCGGACGTGCGCGACGGGGCGGCGTTCGCCGACGAGGCGACCGTCGACGCCTTCCGCGACACGCCGGGCCCGCAACTGCTCACCGGCCTGCGTGGCAAGGACGTGGTCATCTCCTTCGTGGAGAGCTACGGGCGGGTGGCGGTCGAGGATCCGGAGTTCGCGCCCCAGGTCGGCGCGCTGCTCGAGGCGGGGAACACCCGGCTGCACGCGGCCGGGTTCGCCGCCCGCAGCGCCTTCCTCACCTCGCCGACGGCCGGCGGCGGCAGCTGGCTGGCCCACTCCACGCTGCTGTCCGGTCTATGGATCGACAACCAGCAGCGGTACCGGACCCTGCTCGCGAGCGACCGGCTGACCCTCAACCGCGCGTTCCACCGCGCGAGCTGGCGGACCGTCGACGTCGAGCCGGGGGTCAGCCGGGCCTGGCCGGAGGGGGCGTTCTACGGCTCCGACCGGCTCTACACCGCGCAGAACCTGTCCTACCGCGGACCGCTGTTCAACTTCGCCTCTATTCCGGACCAGTACACGATGGCGGCCTTCCAGCGCGCCGAGCGTGCCACGCCGGGTCACCAGCCGGTGATGGCGGAGATCGTGCTCCTGTCGAGCCACACGCCGTGGGCGCCCCTCCCCCGGATGGTCGACTGGGACGAACTCGGTGACGGCACGGTCTTCGCCGGCCAGCACGACACCGCCGAGTCGGAGACCACCGTATGGCGCGACCGGACGCGGATCCGGACGGCGTACCGGCAGTCCATCGAGTACTCGCTGGACGCGCTCATCTCGTACGTCACCAAGTACGGCGACGACAACCTCGTGCTGGTCTTCCTCGGCGACCACCAACCCGCGCCGTTCATCGCCGGCGAGGGGGCCAGCCGGGACGTGCCGATCACGGTCGTCGCCCGCGACCGGGCGGTGCTGGACCGGATCTCCGGCTGGGGCTGGCAGGACGGCCTCAAGCCCGGCCCGCAGGCCCCGGTCTGGCGGATGAACGCCTTCCGGGACCGGTTCCTGACCGCCTTCGGACCGCAGGGCGGGCCTGGTGCCTCGCCCTCGCCGTCGCCCCGGTGACGGGCGCCTGGATGGGTCAGGCCCACTGCTCCGTCCAGGTCGGGCGATCGCGCCGATGACCGTTGGGCCCGGACCGGGTACGGTACGTTGCGTCATTTGCACGTGCCGGCTGGTGGAAGGGGGTGGCCGGGGTGCCGGTCACCGGGCAGCGGGTGGTTCGTCGCGCGTTGGGTCGGCGGTTGACGCGGTTGCGGGTGGCGACCGGGAAGTCTCGGCGGGAGGTGGCGGAGGCTCGGTTGGGGATTTCGGAGCCGACGTTGCACCGGATTGAGACGGGTAAGGTGCCGGTGACGGTGGCGAATG
>WNFV01000075.1_pt1 | contig 113053 bp, 89 predicted proteins | sample 5400101 | NCBI WGS metagenome assembly WNFV01 (sample SAMN13153361, study PRJNA577476) | soil metagenome | isolation source: 115 cm soil or saprolite under grassland replicate 1 | place: USA:California | collected 2016-06-15
GCACGCCGCCAGCGTTCGTCCTGAGCCAGGATCAAACTCTTCATTGTGTGGAATGGAGCGCGAGCAAGCTCGCACCCCAGCCACTGGCTCATTGACGGTCACGTGTGTTCATCATCACGATTCAGTTGTGAAGGTACAAATGCCACAATCCCACCGGCGCTCAGCACTCATAAGCGAACAAAAAACCAGGGGTACGACGCATCTAACGCGGCGGACACCTGGCGACGTCTCTGACCTCACGGCCAGCGCGGTTCGCATAAGAAGAGCCTAGACCATTGAGATTGTTATGTCTGCCGCAATAAATTGCGTGAGACAACGGCGGTTACAACAAGTGTTAGTATAGCACTTCGACAAGAACTTGTCAAATCGCATTTTCGGCTCGATTGCCGCTGTGAAGAGCCTGCGTAGTTGACAGTGACAGTACCAGTATTCATTCACAACGCGGCGCAGTATAGCAGGCTGTAGGAGCCTTGTCAAATCACGCGAAATGGTACGCAGACGAACGCGGAAAAGAATCAGCTATCCGCGTTTGTCCGCGTTTGTCCGCGTCCAATCTTGGGGGAAATCTGAACAGTCACCTCAGGCGAGTTCTTAGAGTATAATACGCTTGGTACGTGAACAAATACAGCCGGGCCAAGGTGAGCCCGCTTCTGTACTTCCGGCTATTCGGTTACGCACATCGTGCTGGAACCCCATGTATAATCTCTTCAGCCCAATTCGGTTAGGTCATACCCGACTCTCGAATCGGCTTGTGCTCCAAGCATTGCCGTGCGGCTACGCGCTGCACGAAGGTTTTGTGAGCGCTGATTTCGTTTCATCATATCTTCGGTATGCGCAAAGCGGCGTTGGGTTGGTGGTGATCGAGTCAACCTATGTTCTGCGGCCACGCGACCCGCTTGCGCCCCATGTCGGTCTGTATGCCGATGTCCAGGTATCCGGTTTTCGTCAGTGTATCGACACGCTGCATGCGGCCGGCGCCGCGGTATTGATTATGCTGGATCAGCCGCTCTGGACCGCCCAATTGAACAGCGCCGAAATCGCCAAAATTGGCGAGGCATTTGTGGTGGCCGCCTGGCGCGCGCGCGCGGCTGGCGCAGATGGCGTGATGCTTTCAACCGGCGGCGGCGGCGTATTCGAGCAGTTTGTTTCACCGCTTCGGAATCATCGCGCCGATCGTTATGGCGGCAATCCGGTTGGGCGCCTGCAACTCTTGATCGATGTATTAGATGGTATCAGCAGTTGGATGGGCCACCATTTTGTCGTCGGCGTTCGCCTGAATGTGGAAGAGTTCACCACTGGTGGCCTGACGCTCCAAGATTCGCGCACAATCGCTACGCGACTTGTCAGCTCGGGCGTGAATTTGATCGAGGTCAGCGTCGAAATGATTGGTGAAGCGCCCGTTGCGCGTTTTCCCGGCTGGCGTGTGCCGCTCGCCGAGGGCATCAAAAGTGTGGTCGATGTTCCGGTGATGGTCGGCGGGCAGCTCGATGACCCAATACTCGCCGATAGTGTCGTACGAGATGGCAGCGCTGATTTGATTGCGATTGGCGATTGGCTGCGGGTTGTACCTGATTGGCCGCTGCGAGCCTGGGCGATGCTGCACGAACATGCCGATTAAGCTAGTGCAGCTCAGTCGAAGTCCCCTCGATTTCCTTCAGTTCCTTTGAGCGGGAACGCAAGGAATTGAAGGAAATCGAGGGAACTTCCGCGGATTTAAAAATCTCTCGAACGTTTTTTCGTTCGCAGAACGAAAAAACGTTCGATATGGAAAAGAATAATCTGTGTTTTGCAAGTGACCGCGTAGGTTCTGTAATTTGAGAGGTTAAATGAAAGGGCTACAGCTCCAATGACAACTGTGATAGAGCATACATTACCGAATGGTATGCTGGTGCTGACACGTGAAGTGCATTCGGCGCCGGTCGCAACCTGCTGCGTTTGGTATCGGGTTGGCTCACGCAATGAGACGCCGGGCATCACTGGTATCTCGCACTGGGTCGAACACATGTTATTCAAAGGCACACCGCAGATTCCCAAAGGTGAAATGGATCGATTAATCGCGCGGAACGGCGGCTCATTCAATGGATTCACTTCGCAGGATTACACCGCCTATTTTGAGACGCTGCCCGCCGATCGAATCGAGTTGGGCCTGCAGATCGAGTCGGATCGGATGGTCAACTCGCTCTTCGAGCCCCAGGAGGTCGAGAGCGAGCGCACGGTGATTATCTCGGAGCGTGAGGGCCACGAGAACGATCCAGAATGGTGGCTTTCGGAAGCGCTGTTGTCGGCCGCATTCCAGGAGCATCCATATCGCCACGAGGTGATTGGATGGAAGAGCGATCTGCGCGCAATCACCCGTGAGGAGTTGTATAACCACTATCAAACCTACTATATGCCGAATAACGCCATCCTGGTGCTGGTAGGCGATTTTGAAACCGGCGCGCTCATGCAAAAGGTCGCCCAGTACTTTGGCGATCTGCCGGTTGGACCGCGCATTCCGTCGTTCCGCGCGGAAGAACCCGAGCAGCAGGGCGAACGCCGGGTTGTGGTGCGGCGGCCGGGGCCGGCAGAGTATGTGCAGATTGGCTACCATACGCCAAACTGCCGGCACCTCGATTTCGCGGCGCTGGTGCTGCTCGACGCAGTATTATCGGGCGCCAAGGGTATGGGCTTTGGCGGCGGTGCGCAGACCCATCGCAGCGCGCGCATTTATCGCGGGTTGGTCGAGACGCAATTGGCGGCCTACGCCGGCAGCAGCTTCCGCGCTATGCGCGACCCGTATTTGTTTGAGCTCGATGCGAATGTCCAAGAAGGCCACACTGCCGCCGAGGTCGAGGCCGCATTGATTCAGGAGGTCGAGCAGATCCAACAACATGGCGTGGACGAATCTGAAATGACCAAGGTCGTCAAGCAAGCGCGCGCGCAGATGGCCTATTCGAGCGAAGGTGTGACGCAACAGGCTCTGCGCCTGGGCATGTGGGAGGTACTGGATAGTTATCGGCGCCTTGGTACGCTGCTCGACGAGCTAGCGGCAGTGACCCCGGCAGATGTTCAACGCGTAGCACAGGACTACTTGATCGAGCGTTACCGAACGGTGGGGCATTTTATTCCCACTAGTGAGTAATATCTACCTACGAACAAAGAACAAAGGACAAAGAACAATAGGATCTATTTTGTTCTCTGCTCTATGTTCTTTATTCTGATGAAGGATTGAATATGGTATCGAGCAATGGCCATGCGTCGACGATCGAGACCGCCACGCGACATGTCTTGTCGAATGGCATGATCGCATTGATCCAGCGCAACCAAAATACTCCAACCGTCACGGTGCGCGGTGAGGTACGCGTGGGCGCGGTGCACGAACCAGCCGCCAAAAGCGGCCTGGCGGTGTTCACCGGCGCCGCGCTGATTCGTGGCACCGCCCAGCGCACGTTCCAGCAGATCGTGGCCGAAACCGAAGCACTCGGCGCGAGTGTGAACGCCGGTGGCGGGATGCATGGCAGTGGCTTCGCGGGCCGCGCGCTGGCCGAAGATCTCGCGCTGATCATGGGAATACTGGCGGATATGCTGCGGCAGCCAACCTTCCCGGCGCGCGAAATCGAGCGATTGCGCAGCCAGTTTCTGATGGGTCTGCGCGAGAACGAGCAAGAGACCCGCACCCAGGCTTCGCGAGCCGCACGCGCGCTGCTGTTTCCACCCGAGCATCCATACAGCCGCCTCAGCAGCGGCACGCTCGCGACGGTGCAATCGATCGCGCGTGAGGATTTGGCAATGTTTCACCGCCAGTACCATCCGGCCGCGACGACGATCGCGATTGTTGGAGATGTCGAGCCATGGGCCGTGATTGATCAGCTCGAGAACGTATTTGGCGGGTGGGAGCCGCAAGCCGCGGCGCCGACAACGCAGCTGCCAGCAGTGCCGCCACTTCAGGGCGTACGGCGGCGTGACATTGTGCTGGAGGGCAAAGTACAAAGTGATCTGATTTGGGCCGTGCATGGTCTGAGTCGTACCGACCCCGACTTTTATGCCGCGAGTGTCGCAAATATGATTCTGGGCCGGATCGGGCTGGGAGGGCGACTCGGCGATAATGTGCGCGAGCGGCAAGGCCTGGCCTATTCCTGCGGAAGCAGCATCGATGCCGACCTAGGAGCCGGGCCATGGGCCGCGCTGGCGGGCGTTAACCCGGCGAATGTTGAGCGAGCGATCGGCGCAATCGTGCATGAAATTGCGCAGTTCTGCGCCGATGGGCCAACTGGCGAAGAGCTAAGCGACGCACGGGATTATATGACCGGCAGTCTGGCGCTTGGGCTAGAAACCAACGACGGGATCGCCGGAACGCTACTGGGGATCGAGCGCTACGACTTGGGGCTCGATTATATCTCGCGCTACCCGAGTATTATTCGCGGCATCAGCGCGGAGCAGATTGTCGCAGTCGCTCGCAAATATCTTTCGACCGAGGATTATGTCGTCGTCAGCGCTGGGCCGGCGGCAGCCTAGAGCGCTGGTAGAATATGCACCTCATCCACGAAGATACACGAAGCCTGCCCTGCCCTTCGACATGCTCAGGAACCGCGTAGTCGAAGGGATACACGAAATAATTTCCGCTTTCGTGTCGCTTCGTGTGCCTTCGTGGATTCTCTCGTAATATTCCAGTATTTGTGAATCATCGTGGTCATCAAGACGAGTGGGTTATGCGGATCACCTTACGTTTTCTCGGCACATCGGCGGCAGTGCCGGTGCCGCACGCGGGCTGCGCGTGCCCACAGTGCGACGAGGCGCGGCGCGAACGCCGCCTGCGGCGCACGCGCTCGGCAGTGCTGCTGGAAGGGCCCGCTGGCGCGCTGTTGATCGATGCCGGGCCGGATATCCACCGCCAACTGGCATTATTGCCCAGCATTCCACGGATCAACGCAGCAATTATCACGCATACGCACTCCGATCACTATCTCGGGCTGGATGATCTCGGCAGTATCGCCTACAATGCCGGCTGGCTGAACGAGCACCCACTACCCATCTACGCCACCGCCGATAACTGGCCGCGGATCGAGATGACCTTTGGGCATCTCTTTCGAGCAGGTATGTTCCTGCGCTTGGAAGAACGCACGCTGCTGCTCGACACCGATCAGACGATCGCGGGATTCCACGTCCGCCCATTTGACTCATCGCATACAATTGATATCACATCGGCGATGTTGGAACTAATACTCAACGGCAAACGGGTTGTCTATGCGCCTGATCTCAAAATCATGCCACGCGATGTGTTTAGGCACGCCAATATTGCGATTATCAACGGAACCTTTTACCAACGCGAACACCCGGCGCATATGCCGCTGATTAAAGGTATTCGCACCTGTAAGCGATGGGGTGTCGAGCGCATTATTGTGACACATGTTGGACACATGCAATGGAGCAACGCCGAGCTGTGGACCCGCGTTTCCAAGCAGGGCGCCGATCTCGCCTACGATGGCGCGACGCTCGTGTTCGACACTTGAGCCAACAATCATATTGGCGTTGGAACCGCTGTCTATCCCCTCCTTCATTCCCCTCTATACAAGTTTTCAACCCTAAAAGCAGCCTTACCCCCCGTTCTATAAGATGTAGGACCACGGGATCGCCCACCCGTGTCCGTATGCTTACGACGCTATTCTTATCGTCTGAAGATCTGTTCTCCGCGTCCACGCCACAGGATGGAGGCCGAGAGTAGCCCTGTATCTGGCGATAGAACGAGAGGATGTATGGCATGGTTGAGAAGGACACCCGCAGACCCAGCGTGATACGACTCGATGGCACACTGCCCGAAGGCTGGGCAGTCTACCGGCAGGGAGTAGCTTCCATCAGCCAATCCGACTGGTCGCGAGCGATTGAGTTACTCGCGGCGGCGGAGACGTCCTTTAGCGCCTCGGACGAATTTCAGGGCCTCTGGCGCGCGCTGATTGGTCAGGCGCTGCTGCACTGGCGCGAGGGTGCCCCGGCGCTGGCGCAAGCGCGGGGAATGGCGGCGCTGCGCGCGGCCGAGGCCGCCGACGACGGATTCGCCGTCGGATGCGTGGCCTGGCAGATCGCCAATATGCTGCTTGCGCAAGGCGAGTACCGCCGCGCGGCCGATTTTCTCGATCAGGCTCAGCTTGGGCTCGACACGGTGGGGATCGCTCCGCCCGACGGCGCGCTGGCGGTTGCGGCGCAGCTTTGCGCCGAGATTGTACGCTGGCAGCAGTTGTGCGATCGCCAGCAGATCGGCCAGCGCGAGGCGGAGGCGGTCATCGCCGAGATCCAGCGCGATCTCCTCGGGCGGCTGCACCAAGCCGCCGCCTCGGTGCGGATCGCGCCGGCCGTGGCGGCTACGATGACCGTTGACGACGCGCCTTTTTTCTTGCCCGAGCCCCCAGCGCTGCTCGCATTACCGGATACGGTGGCGCGGCCTAGCTACAACGGTTGGCTTGCCCGCTTATGGCGCCGGTTGGTTCGCAGCGACGACGCTCCAATGGTGGAAGGTCTTACCCGCCTCTCGACGCTGACGCTTCTACCCGAAATCCAGGCGGTTGAGTCGCGTGAATACATTGTGTCTGAGCCGCCAGTGGAACCGCCAATGGAACTGGCGGCGCTCGCCGGCTCCGGCGAACGCGCCGCACCACGCGCAACCGAGGCGCTGATGGAGCTCGTACCCGAGCGCACGCGATCGGCGCTCGCTGGGGGCCTGGCGATCTACTGCTTCGGTAACTGCCGGGTGTATTGGAACGACGTGTTGATCGATCGCTGGGAGAGCGCGCGCGGGCGAATGATTTTCAAATACTTGATCGCCCATCGGACGACGGCGGTGTCCAAGGAGGTACTAGCCGAGCTGTTCTGGCCTGAATCCGAGCCGGAATTGGCCCGCCGAAGCTTGCACCAGGCGATCTACTGCCTGCGGCAGACGTTCAAGCGCTGCGCGCCCGAAATCCAAATCATCAAATTTTCCCAAGACCGCTACCAGATCAATCCCGATCTGGCGATCTGGGTTGACTCGGAGGAGTTCAGCCAGGTGATCGGGCAGGCACGCACGCAGTGTCTCGCAGCGAATGATCAGCAGGCGATGCAGTCGTATGCAGTCGCGGTCGATCTCTACAGCGCGCCGTTCCTGGCCGAAGACCGTTATGAGGGATGGACCGAGGAGCCGCGGCGGTCATACCAGGCGATGTATCTGGAGGCGCTGCACCGGCTGGCGCGCTATCACTTTGAGCGTAACGAACATCCAATGGTGATCATGCTCTGCCAGCGCGCGCTCGCCGAGGAGAGCTGCGACGAGGATTCGCATGAGCTGCTGATGGCCTCGTATATGGCGCAGGGGCTGCGCCACCTCGCGGTGCGCCAGTATCAGATCTGTACCAACACGCTTAAAACCGAGCTGGGCCTCGCCCCTTCCGAGGATCTGGCCGCGTTCTACCGGCGGGTCGTTGCGGCCGGCTAATGGCATTGCAGATTGCAGATTCGCCGGGTACCCTCACCCAGAGGGTGCCCGGTGTGGGCACCCGATTGTAGATTGTATCTGGCGGATACCATATTGTTCTGAACAAACAAGCGCTCATCACGCTCAATGTCCTCACTCATACTGCCTGTGAGTGAGGATTTTTGCGTCTGTCTAACACTACATAATGCTGCTTGTAAGAGAACATCGCTCACCGGCGCCTCATCAGCGACACATAGGCTCATTGATATCACACAGGCGCCTCACCAGGCGCGAATGACAAACTTGTGTCGTAATTGAGCCGGAGTTGAGCGCGATCTGAGTGGCGCTTGAGCGGGTGCTTGTAGAGTGCCGACATATCGAAGGCGACGCAACGAGCGCCGCTACACATCATCAGCGATCTGCTGAAAGGAGTACCCTACCGTGACTAGTACAACTCGCAACACTCGTGGCAATGTAACTGTGAACGCGTCCTCACGGGTCATGCGGCAGGCTGCCGCGGCCGCCGAGAGCACGCTGGCGAGACCCCGCGTGACGGCCGCCGACGTCAAGGCGCACTACGAGGCCAAGATTCAGGCCGCGCTCGACGAGGCCATGGCCGCCGGGGCCGGCGCGGAAGTCGCCGAGCTGCAGGGCTGGTGGGACCTAATCGCGCTTGGTCCGATCCAGATCCCACAGATCAATGGCCCATACCTGCCCAACGACGTGATCCGCTCGGGTGAGCCGGCATTCATCGTGACCGTGCTGATCCTGAACCCGTTCCTGGTGCTGAACAACCAGATCACAGTCTGTGAGCTGCTCTCGACCCTGGCGCTGCCGTACGAGATCACCTACCAGACCGGCAACCTGACCAAGTGGCAGCCGGCGCCGCCCCCGCTGACCGGTGAGCGCGAAGATTTGTACCTCGTTCCGCACCAGTGCTTCTACGTCGACGTCCTCGAGTTCATTCCCTACGACAAGGACGAGGTCATGTATGAGATGAACATCTCGGCACGCATCTTCGGGTGTGGCGAGAACTACGCGCCCCCGCTGGCCGGCTTCGCCCGCGAAGTGGTCGACTTCGACCCATCCTTCTTCGCACCGGCCCCGGGCCTGGTTGGCGCGCCGATCCGCTTCCTGGTCTATGGCAACGAGCCCGAGGAGTTGCCGCGCGTGTAACGACCGACCTCACGACGCGACGCCGACCCGGCCTGCAGTGGTCGGGCCGGCGTCGTCTTGTTTAGACAAGGAGCAGTATATGCATGTCGATTCCATGACACTGGCGCGCGCGCGGCTGGCCATGCGCGAGGCAATCCGCTTCCATTTGTACGACCCGAATGTCGGCATGGTCGATTTCGGCCATCCGGAACATGATGGACAGATCGCATGGGATGAGCTGGCGATTCGCATTCATGTGAAGAAGAAGCTCGACGAGTCTGCGCTCGAAATGGCGACCGCGCTTGGGGCGACCAGCCCGATACCGCCGTGTATCGGCGGCTTCCCAACCGATGTTCCCCAGGGCGTGTACCGCCCGCACGCGACAAACCCACACCAGGCGTTCAACAACCCCATGCGCGGTGGTATCAGCATTTCCGACGAGTTCCACAATGCTGCCGGCACACTTGGCGGTATCGTGATCGACCGAGCCACCAGCGCCGAGATGATTCTTAGCAACTGGCATGTATTGGTATGCACCTGGACCGCGCGCCCTGGCCAGCGGATCTACCAGCCTGGGCGTCTCGACGGCGGCACCTTCGGCAACGGAGTTGCCATGCTGACGCGCCATGCAATGTCGGTTAACCTCGACGCGGCGGTCGCAACGTTGATCGGCAGCCGCCCGCTGATCGTCGATCAGCTTGAGCTTGGCGCGGTGAGGGGAGTTGGGCAGGCCACACTGGGCATGGAGCTGGTGAAGTCGGGCCGCACCAGCGGTGTGACGGAGGGGATTGTGAGCGCTATCCACGGAACCGCTAAGCTCACCTACAACGGCCTGACGCGGCTCATCCGTGAGGTAGCGACGATCGAGCCAAAGCCCGGCTCTGGCGAGGTCAGCAGGCCGGGCGACTCGGGGTCCTGGTGGCTCGACCAGCAGACGATGCAGGCGGTTGGCCTGCATTTCGCCGGCAGCGACTTCCCCGAACGAGCACTGGCGCTCGATATGCCATCGGTGCTCGATGCGCTCAACGTAGATCTGGCGATACTACAACCTGCTCGCCGGCGCGCTGTCGTGGGTTTTGGTGCGACGCCTGTGCCACAGCGTGTCGGCCAGGCCGGGCGAGAGCTGGTGCTGCGATGAAACAGCAAGATGAAGCGTGGTGGGCTAGGGCGCGCCAGGCGCGCGATCAGCTCGCGGCCCAGATCCTGACCCATCCCGCGATCAGCCTGATCGACATCGGTCTCGACCCGCAGGGCGTGTATGATACGCCGGTGCTGCGCGTGCATACCCGACAAAGCGCCTCAGCCGCGCCACCTATTCCCGATCAGATCAATGGCATCCCGGTGCGGGTGATTCACGGCGACTATTCGCTCCAGCGCGGCTCATCGGCTGAGAAAGAAGGTGATTCATGACAGCAGCAAAGAAGGCCAAATCGAAGCCCGCCGCGAGCGAGCGCACGACTGCTTTGCAGATGGAGCCAATTCCACCGCCACGACGCAAAGATGCCGTGCAATGGCGTGAACAAGCGGCATTTCATTTGACACTCGAACACGCGCCCGACGCGGGGGATGCGACGATCTGGCGCACACATGTGTACCACGAGGAGTCGGGCGAGGAGCAGACGCAAGCCGGCATTCTGCAGCAGGATGCCATCCTCTGGATTCGCGAGCGGGCTGGCGCGCCAAAAGAAGCGCAAGAGCCTGTTGTAGCGCTCGCCGATGTGCCGCAGTTGGTCGAAGCGACGCAAAACGCGTCGATTGATGCCCCCGGCCTGAGTGTCGACGAGTTGGCAATCGAAGAGATCGAAACCGAGCAGCCGGCCGGCGGGGCGGCGATCAAGCAACTGCGCGCGCATGTGCGCTTCGCGCGCCTCAATTCGCCGGACGACACACTTAACCCGAAGACATCGCAGTATACCATCCAGGTGCTGGCCTGCGCGCACGAGTCGAGCCAGGCGAACGTGCTCGCCTATAGCCGGCGGCAGCTGGCGGCGAGTGAGCGGAGCTACGTCGAGACGTTAGAGCTCGACCTACCGCCACTCGGCGACTACCAGCTCCTCGCGAATGTCGTGCTGGACGATGAAGACCTGGTAGGCGCCGTATTGGGGCCGGTGCTGACGGTCGTACCATAAGTCAGTCACTACAGGGGATAAATCCCCATAGCTTGTCTCTGGCTCAACCGCTATGACACAAGACACGCGCGATTGCCGAGACGTTCGGCCTACTGACAAAGGCCCTGCACAGCGAACCGTGCAGCGATTGTATATGCGACAGGCGCATACAACCATGAACCTTTTACCGAGCAGTGGGTTTCCCGCTCGAACCGGCAAGATTCAGTTCTTAACGTGCGTTTTTCAACCGTCTCCGCTCGAAAGAGCTTCGTGCCTTCGCACGAGAACAATTGCACCATAACTCAGCGTTTTTAGCAAAGGAAGCGCAAAGAGGCGGCGCGCTCGATGACGTGGAACCCGGGTACCCTCTGGGTGATCGCGCCGCCCCTTTCATTCCTCCACTGCCGTTGAAGCGGCGTGGCATCCTGAAAGGATTTTTTGGTAATGCTCGAAGAAATAGTGCATAGTGCGTAGTTGGCATTCTGACGCACTACGCACTACGCACTACGAAGATAGGTACACTTCACGGGTTCTTCGACAACCAAGTATCCGGCGCCTGATCCTCCCATGGGGTATCCATGTCGAGCGGCCAGGCGGGCCGGCGCACATGGCGGAATGGCAGGCCGCGCAGCGAGCGCTCGCTGCCGGTAGTGCCGGGGCCTTCGGCGAGGATGATCGCGCTGGCGATCGGGCCGTATGCCGCGCGAAAGTGGCCCTTGCCCTTGAGCGCAATCAGCCGTTGCGCGGTCGGCTCGACGCCGACACGCCGCAGCAGTTCCAGATCAATCGGCGTGTGGCGGCGCGATGTGACGAGCACGCGCACCGCGCCACAGCGCAGAAGCGCACACGGGCCAACATCTGATTGAGCGCCGCGCCACATTGGCCCGCCGTTCACGAAGCGTCCATCGCCGATTCGCTCGACGACTGCCCGGATCGGCAGCGGCGTTCCGTGCAGCCGATCGGTCTTGCCGCCAAGGCGACACTCAATCGTCGCCCCAATCCCCGCCTCTGCCGCAAGCTGCACTACCTGCGGGTCAGCGATACAGGCCATGATGATGGAGGATGGAGGATGGAGGATGGCAAGCCTGCAATCCTCCATCCTCCATCCTCCATCATCAGTTTGGTGGAGCAGCTCGGCTAGTAATGCGGGACCATCGCCCGGCCCGCCACTGAGCGGATTGTCGGCAATATCGACCAGCACGACCGGCCCATCAGCGCTGTTTGGGCCGGCAAGCGCCAGCGCCTGGGCGACACCTTCGTCGAGCGCCAGGCTGCCGCCCAAAAAGCCGGCGCGGGTTTCCCAGGCGGCGCGCGCCAACTGCTGGGCCGCGCGCCGTGCCAAGCCAGGATCGCGATCGGTCGTGACGATCACACCGAAGCCGGCCTCGGCAACATCGGCCAGCGGGAAGCCGCCAAAGATACTTGCATTCAATATGTGCGGATCGTGCTCGCACGCATGCGCCAACCCGATCAACTCGGCCATCGGTGGGCCATTGGTCGGCATGCGCTGCGAGGTCGGCAGCATTGGCGGCTTGACCAGCGCAGCCACTGGCTGGATCTGGCCGCGAATCATACGGGCGATCAATTCGGCCGCCTCGATCGCCCGCTCGCGCGTGTCGACATGGGGGTAGGTGTCGTAGCCAATCAGCGCGTCGGCGCAACGCAGCATCGTAGGCGACAGATTGGCGTGCAGATCCAGCGTAGCGATGATCGGCACAGCCGGCCCGACCGCGCGGCGCACCATACTCAGCAGCGCGCCGTCGGCGTCGGAGTCATTCTGGGCAACCATCGCGCCGTGCAAGCCCAGCAGCACGCCGTCGAACGGTCCCTGTGCGGTGAGCGCTGCCGCCAAACGCTGCGAGATGTCGTCGAACGCTGCGGATGTCACGATCCCGCCCGGCGTGGCCTCAGCGTACAGCAGCGGCACAGCCGTGAATCCGAGCTGCCCGGCGGCCTCTAGGAACCCGCCCAGCGTGGTGGCGGTGCCGGCAAAGCGCTCGGCGATCGCGCCGCCCGCGAGCAGGCCGAATGCCGCAAAATCGCCAAGCGTGGTCGGCGTTGCTGCAAAGGTGTTGGTTTCTTGGTAGATATTGGCAATTGCGATGCGCATAGTTTCATGTAGCAGGATGTTCCGCAGTGAACGCGAACATGAGACCACGGATTAAAAACCTCTTGTATCGAACGTTTTTTCGTTTGTAGAACGAAATAACGTTCGATACTACGCACTACGGACTAGAGATCTACGTCGATCACGCGGCCTTCAGCGGCGCGGATCAGGCGATCCCAGATTGCCAGGCCGATCCCTTCGCGCGCGAACCCACGCACCAGAATCAGCTCGACCCCGTGTTGATCGAGCTCGCGCATGCTGCTGAAGACGCGCCGGCCGATCAGTGCCAGATCGTCGCGCGGGCCGAGTGTGACCAACTGCGCCGCCAGCCCAGCGAATTGTGCGATCTCCTCATCCGGCGCCATGATGCCCACGGAGCGGCCGCCGGCCTGCGCTTGCTGGGCGACCTCGCGCATACGAGCCAGCACGCGCTCGGGCGCGCCGGCGAACAGCCGCAGCTTGGCGTGCGGCGAGTAATGCTTGAGCAGCATCCCCGGCGAGGCTTGCGCATCGGCTTGACTATGCGTGGCCATGTACCGCGGCGCGAACACCACCTCTGGGATCAGGCGCTGCAACTGCTCCAGCGCGACGCCGCCAGGGCGCAGCAGCACCGGCGGCGACTGTGTCAGATCGAGCACAGTCGACTCCAGGCCGATTGGCGTGGGCCCGCCGTCGAGCAACAGCTCGATGCGCCCGGCCAGATCTTCGAGGACGTGCGCGGCCTCGGTTGGGCTGGTGCGGGAGAACAGATTGGCGCTTGGCGCCGCGATCGGCACACCTGAGGCGGCGCACAGCGCCTGTGCGACCGGGTGCGCTGGCATACGCACCGCCACCGTCTCGCGCCCCGCCGCGACATTCGCGGGCACGATCGCCCGGCGCTTGAGCACCAGCGTGAGTGGGCCGGGCCAGAAAGCGGCGGCGAGCGCACGGGCCAGCGGCGGGATCTGCTCGGCGATCTCGTCGAGCTGCGCGAGTGCGGCAATATGGACGATCAGTGGGTCGGAGGCTGGGCGGTCCTTGGCCGCGAAAATCTTGCGCACCGCGTCGGCGTCGAGCGCATTGGCACCCAGGCCATAGACCGTTTCGGTTGGGAACGCCACCAGGCCGCCGCGCCGAATCACACTTGCGGCCTCATGGATTGCGGCCGGCTCGGGCGACACAGGGTTTACGATGATCGTTTTTGTGACCATACGATTATGTATCGAGAGCTATCATCGGTGCATTACTACCCAGCATCATACGTACGGAGTCGTGGAGTGATGGCGGACAGGACTCCAACCATCAGGACACACGCCAAACCGCCGACCGCTACGGACAGTGGGCCACCCATCAGGCGAGCGGCGACGCCGGCCTCAATTTCGCCAAGCTGCGGCCCGCCCGCGAAAAAAAGCATGCCAACGGCGGTCATACGCCCGCGCATCTCGTCAGGCGTCGTCAACTGCCGAATCGTCTGACGGACTACCATACTGACTGTATCGGATGCGCCCACGCCCACGAGCATGAGCAAGGAGAGCCAAAAGCTTGTGGAGAGCCCAAATACCACGGTACAGACTCCGTACAGCGCTACGGCGACCAGAAGAATCGGTCCTTGGCGGCGAAGCGTTCCCCACACCGATAGTATTCCGCTCGCGAGCACCGCTCCGACTGAAGGAGCCGCATACAGCAATCCTACGCCCTGCGGGCCAACTTTCAAAATGTCGGCCGCAAACAGGGGCAGCAGCACGGTTGCCGAGCCAAAAAATGTCGCTAAAAAGTCTAGCAGCATCGTGCTCCAGATCATCGTGTTGCTGCGAACGAATGCAAACCCCGCTACTGCCGCTTTCAAGTTGACGGGGCGCCGCTCGCCAATGACAGCTCCGACGCGCATCAAAAGAAGTGCGACAATCACCGCAATAAACGAGATCGCATCAACCCAGTAGACCGATGCCACTCCTAAACCAGCGATCGCGAAGCCGGCCAGCGTTGGCCCCATAATAGTGGCGGCCTGCCACGAGATGATATTGAGACTGAGTGCCGAGGACAGGTGTTCGCGGGGGACAAGGCTAGGCACAATTGCTTGTCGCGCCGGCATACCGAGCGTGGCCGCCGCTGATGAGAGCGCTGTGACGATGTAAATCCACCAGATCGTGACCATGCCGAGCGAGCTTGCAAGCGCCAGCGCCGCCGAGCATAGCATCATCGCAATCTGCGAGAACAGCATGAGCTTGCGCCGGTCGAGCGCATCGGCAAGGACACCGCTGCCAAGGGCCAACAGCACGAGCGGAACAATCCGGGCAACGCCGATACCGCCGAGCGTAAGCGGATTCTTGGTGAGTTCATACACCTGCCAGGAGACGGCGACGATGTGCATCTGCGAGCCGGCTTGCGAAACAAAGCTCCCAAACCATAGCAGACTAAAATCTCGTGACCGAAAGGGAGCGAGCGCCGGCGTCCGCTGCTTCTCGGCGGATGAGCGCGCGGTATCGGGCTTGGTCGTCGATGCCATGAACGAGGTGTACCTTCCTAATGCAATTGTAGATTGTAAATTGTAGATTGCAGATTACTTCTAAGCGAGTATCATACCACGTTGATTAGGGTGCTATAATCGGAGTGCTGCCTGGACTCCCAATTCTGAGATGACACGATTTACACAATCGCTGGCAAAACACGGATTGTTCTTCTTCGTATCGAACGTTTTTCGTTCTGCGAACGAAAAACGTTCGATACGAGAGATTTTAATCCGTGGTGGTGTAACCTCTGAATTGTGCCTGAGAAATGAAACTGCGAGGATCATATGGCTGAACAACAATTGATCGATGATAGACCAGCTGTAGCCACGAGACCGAAATCGCAAGGGGATTTCCTGCGTGCTGCTGCCGTTCCAATGTGGGGCGCGTGATGTCTGCAGGTATTCCCGCTCCTACAGCATGACAAGTGAGCGCTCTATTCTGCCTAGATTGACCGGCAGTTGCGCCCATTGCTCGCCATAGTCGGCGCTCTGCCAGATATCCCCATTGCTGAGGCCGGCGTAGATCTGCCCTGGCGCACCGCGCTCGATGAGCAGTGCATACGGCATATGATCGAGCGGTTGGGGCAACCCGCCTGCCAACTGTCGCCAGCTTGTCCCCTCGTTGCGGTAGATGAAAGCCTGGGCGTTGTTCTTGCTATGCGCCTTGAAAGGGCCTGGCGAAGCCGAAAGGTACCACACCTCGGGTCGCACCGGGTCGGCTGCCACCGCCCAACCGTAGGAGCGATCGAGGCCTGCCCTGCTCGTGGCCCAGGTCCGACCGGCATCTCGGCTGAAGGCGCTGGTGCTCCATCCGGCCATGCCCCCGCCGCTCGCATAGACTCTTTCGCCCTGGGTGGCATGGAACGTCAGCGTGTGACAGTCGCGCAGCGCACCGCTCCGGTGACCCGTCCAGGTCCGACCGCCATCGCTGCTCAAGACAGTTGCACCCGCTTCGATACCCACCACTAATCGCTGCGGGTCGGTGGGTGAGAGAGCAATGGCCTGGACATAGCCGATATGTGGCCGCTCGGCGGGCGAGAGCCAGAGCCACCGCCCGGGGATGCGCCGGAAAGCGGCCAGTTCGGCCCAGCTGTCACCCCCGTCATGGGAAACGAAGATGCCGGCAGGCTTCGTCCCCGCGTACACGACCGCTTGGCGAATCGGACTTGCTGCTATCGCTTTGACGACCTGCCCGGCCAGCCCCGCTCGACGCCAGGTCCGGCCATGATCATCCGAGCGCAGGACTCCCTGCCCTTGTGTGCCTGCGTAGATGCGCTCCGTGTTCAGGGGGTCTGCTGCCAGGCAACGCAGGTCGCTGCCCGCCAGCACCTGCTCGACTTGCCATTGCGCACCGGCATCTCGGCTGGCCCGCGCCAGACCGTTGCCGGTCGTGGTGATGAAAACCCTGTCGGTCATCTGGTCGCTCCTCGCTCCGCTCGCCCAGCGCAGCCTCACGTTCAGCCAGCCAACGGCTGCTGGCTGGGGGGCCGACGCCGTAGCGGTTGGAGTTTACAGTCCCACAGTGTGTTCGGTGAAGTGCTGGGCTGGAGTGTGGAACAGGTCCGCGACCGTATAGAAGCCGTGACCGTAGAACGGAGCGCCGAGTGCCCAGTCGCTCTCCTTGACCTCGTCCAGGGCACGGATCACGGCTGCCATCGCGGAGTCATACTGGCGCACGAGTGATTCGCGCGTCGCGTTTCGGGCGGTCCAGCGCGTGAGCCAGTAGCTCAGCGGATCGGCCAGGCGCTTGGGGAAGTTGAACATCCCCTTGCCGCGACGTGCACTGGCCACCTCCTTGGGCAACTGCTCCAACGCCCAGGTCAGATGGACCAACACCTCCCCCACGGTCCACGCGCTGGTCGGACTTTTCTGGTGCCACCGGTCATCGGAAAGCGACTCCACGAGCGCGTGGAACGCGCTGCTGGTCGCTTCGAGCTCAGACCGAAGCGCCCCGCGATCGCAGTTGGGCTGTGATTGTATCGTCTCTTCAGTCGCGTCGATCATGTGTGCCTCCTTCACTACCTTGCTCTGTGCCGCTGCGGGTGGGCTGCCTGGCTGGCTCAATCAGACGGGTCAACTCCCCAGCGGTTCCGCGCCGGACGAGCGATGCCGCAGCACCGGCAGAGCGCCCTTAGTGCGGCAGCGGGACGCCCTGGATATTGGCGTGCCTCAACTGGGCCTTTCGCCCCATGATCACACCCATGATCAGCACCCAGATGGTGCTCAGCACCGAGAACAGCACGAAAAAGAATTCGCTGCCACGAAACGATGGACCAGATAGCGCCTGCACAATCCCAACCACGAACGCTCCGGCGCCGGACAGCATCGCAAGCCAGCCAAGCGCCTTCGGATACACGCTGCCCAGCACGATCGCAAGGCCGTAGAGGAAAATACCGAGCCCCAGGAACAGCACAATCGACAGACTAAAGACGGCATATTGGGCAGTTTCGAGCGCATCAGCGACGCGCAGCGCGGTCGCCTTTTCGGCGAGCGGAGCATCGAGCCACGAGCGCGCAAGCTGCTGCATCGCAAAGCCATCCATCGCCGTGCTGACCAAGATCAGCGCCCCACCGAGCAGCGCAGCCAAGCAGGCGAATCGCGCCACGGTTGCGCCGGGTTCACCATCGATGCTGAACGTGATCGCCACTAACGCGCCGAGGATCAGGACCAGGGCGCCGAGCAGCGTGAGGTGGATTGTGCCCCAGGTCGAGCTGTCTGCGATCTGCTGGAGCAGCGCTTCAAGGCGGAAGTCGGTTGGGTGCGGGTGCAGGCCGTTGGCCACAAATGCGAGCAGCGCGCCAACCACGCCCGACCAGGCGCCGATCAGGAGGAGCAGCTTGCTGCCACTAGTGAGGTGCGAGGGGGCTGCCGGAGTCGCAATGGCAGGATGTGCATCTCCGACGGCCTTGTTTGCAGTATTGTCCATCGTGTGTCTCCTAGCGAGCGTTTGCTGCTCGGTCGACCGGCGCGGGCGATCAAGTCGGCTGCGAAACTGAAAAGAGCAGCGTCTTGATCGCAGCGGCATATGTATCTACTTCGACCTCGGTGTCGAGGGCCTTTTGCAGTTCCAGCCCGTAATACAGGGAGAGCAGCATGCGGCCGACCGAGCGGGGATCGAGCGATCGCTCGATCTGCCCCGCCGCTTGCGCCTTGCCGATGATCTGCGAGAGGGCATCAAGGTAATCGTCAAGGACGCGGCGGATGGTTTCGAGCAGCGGAGGATTGACCAGCGCCTCGCCCCAGCCCTGCACGTTCACACGAGTTGCGCCAAGCGCGGCGGCGCCTTCGAGTCCGTGGAAGAAGAAGTCGAGGAGCTCGTGAAGCGCTTTCAAGGGATCGTCGCTGGCTACGGCGGCCTCAAACAGCGCACGGCTGCGTTGAAAGTCGAACTCGAAGCTGGCCTGGATGATCGCGTCTTTGCTGTCGAAGTAGTGATAGACCGCGCCCGGGCTGAGGTTGGCCTCGGCATAAATATCGCGCATGGTGGTCTGATGGAAACCTTTGCGGGCGAAGCAGCGATAGGCCGCGTCGATGATCTGTTGCCGCCGCGCGGCACTGTGCGCTTCAGTCACCTTGGGCATCCGGTCGTTTCCCCTGCGCTATATAAATCGATTGTTCGATTTATATTCTCGCATAGATCGCTCTTCATGTCAATACCTCCGGCTGAATCGATCTGAGGGTCTGTCTGGTGTATTGATTGCCACACATGCCTTCACACCTCTAGCCCCACTGCCGTCCACACACAGCAAACAAAGCGTGTGGCAATTTTGCGCGCATTAGAGTGAGAGGGATGCAGCGGGGCTGCACCCGTAAGTGCGGCCGTCATGTTAAGAACAACGGCCGAATTCGCAACAGAAGGTTCTTTCTGCCGCGAGTTGACAAGCTACTGTTCACCCCGTAGAATGCCGCAACGCTCCTGCATCGCATCCCTGACAACTCACTCCATATCACCTCGTCATTTGTAAAGGGCCATGTTAGAAGATCGATCTGCATGTACCACCCCACTACACGCGTACTCACGGTGCTGGAGCTGCTGCAAGCCCACGAGCGGTTGAGCGGTCCCGAACTGGCCCGGCGGCTGGAAGTCGACGTGCGTACTATTCGACATTACATAACGCTACTGCAAGATCTGGGCATCCCGATCGAGGCCGAACGTGGGCGCTATGGCGCATATCGCTTACGCCCGGGCTTCAAGCTGCCGCCATTGATGTTCACCGAGGACGAAGCGATTGCGCTGACGCTGGGGCTGCTGGCCGCGCGCCGCCTTGGGCTGACGGCGGCGGCGCCGGCGACCGCCGGCGCGCTGGCGAAAGTCGAGCGGGTGCTGCCCGAGGCGCTGCGCGAGCGGGTGCAGGCCCTGCAAGACGCACTGGTGATCGAGATACCTCAGAACGATGCGGCTCCAGAGAGCGCGGTGGTGGTGACATTCAGCGCCGCCGCGCAGCAGCGCCGCCGCGTCCAGTTCAGCTACAGGTCGTGGCGCGAGGAGACGACCGAGCGGGCGATCGACCCATACGGCGTGGTGTATTTTGCCGGGCGCTGGTATGCCGCCGGCTACTGCCACCTGCGCGCGGATTTGCGAGTTTTCCGGCTCGACCGCGTCCAGAGCGCGATGCTGCTGGATCAATGTTTCACGCGCCCGGAGGGCTTCGACAGCCTGGCGTTTGTGCAGCGCGCGCTGGCGAACACGCCGGGTGAGTGGGCGATCGAGGCGCTGCTGCAGACCGATCTAGCCACGGCGCAATGCCAGGTACCGGCTTCGCTCGCGCTGTTGGAGCAGGCGCCCGAGGGTGTGGTGCTTCGCTGCAATGTGCAGCGACTCGAATGGGTCGCGCATTTCCTGGCCGGGCTCGGCTGCCCGGTGCTGGTGCGGCGCCCGCCCGAACTGCGCGACGCGCTGCGACAGCTCGCCGCCTCGGTCGCGGCGATGGCAGATGCGATTGAAAAAGCAAACTGACACTGCCAATGCCGCTGTACTGTTCATAACGACTCTCGACAACCTTTGTCGGCAGCTTGAGCATCGAGCGTCGGCGCCTGCGCAGGAACATCCGCGCAAGGCTGCCGCAGCACACAAAATAGGACGATCGTACCACGGGCATGAACCCATGATCGCCGTATACTTGATCATAGAATTGAACGTCTGCAAACACGTGCGGGCGCCTGACCAGAGTAGCATGGTATACCAGGAGCAGGCCTCAGCACCGTGGCGCAACTCGCGTAATCGAGGATCAACGATGCACTACATCCTTACCACTCTGCACACCATCCTGAACGCCTACCCCTTTGGTGTGAAACTGGCCGTGATGGGCATCCTGGCATTCGGCTGGATTATTGGGCGCACCAGCGCCGAGTATGCCGAGACACTCAAACGCCCCAGCGCCTACCGAATCATCCTCGCCGGGCTGTGCGCCCCCCTCACTGTGCTGTTCGGCCTGAGCCTCATCGCCGAGAGCGTGTGGTTCCAGAGCTACACGCAAGCCCGGTTTGTGGCCGGACTACTTGTCGCCATTGTGGTAGTGGTCGCCATCTGCCAGCGGCTCGCCCTGCAGACTGCGCACCAGATTCTGCTGGCTGATGGCTATGACCGCCCAGCCATGCCGATTCTTCCCAAGCGGCGCGGGTCGTAACTGCCGACTTAGGGCTGGTCAAAGAACAAATTCCTTTTCAGACAACAGAAGTTACGCGGTGGCGTCCCAAATGCCATCCTAGCCTTCGGCAGAGTGGTACTTATCTTTTATTGGTTTTCGTTTTTGCGCTCGCAGAGCGCAAAAACGAAAACATTGAATCGGGAAGTACCATGCTGCCGCAGGCAAAATCCAGCTGTGTCACCGGCGACCGCGTAACTCCTGTCAGATAACAACAAAATCACCAATCGAGTATAATAGACCGTGTTCGCGCCCAGCTTCCTACCAGTGCCGATCCATGCGGATTGATCAAAGGACGAGGATATGAGCAACGACCGGTCCGAATCCGAATCGAACTACGATCGCCAATTTGGCTTTAACACCCGCGCGCTGCATGCCGGCCAGCGGCCCGACCCAGTCACCGGTGCGCGCGCCGTGCCAATCTACCAGACTACCTCGTATGTATTCGAGGACACCGAGCACGCCGCCAATCTATTCAATCTCCAACGCTTCGGCAATATCTACACGCGGATCATGAACCCAACCACCGCGGTGTTCGAGGAGCGGATGGCCGCGCTCGAAGGCGGCGTTGGCGCGCTGGCGGTGGCGAGTGGCCAGGCCGCCCAGCTGATCGCGCTGGCGGGGCTACTTGAGGCCGGCGACGAGATCGTGGCGGCCAGCACACTCTACGGCGGCACCTACACCCAGTTCGACGTCAGCCTGCGGCGCTTTGGAATCAATACCGTCTTTGTCGATCCTGAAGATCCGGCGAACTTCCGCCGCGCGATCACCGGCAAGACCAAGGTGATCTATGGCGAGACGATCGGCAACCCCGGCATGAATGTGCTCGATATTGCGGCCGTGGCCGCAGTGGCGCATGAGGCCAAGGTGCCGCTGATGATCGACAATACCTTTGCCTCGCCATACCTGTGCCGGCCGATCGAGCATGGCGCCGACATCGTGGTGCATTCGGCCACCAAGTTCATCGGCGGGCATGGCACCAGCATTGGCGGCGTGATCGTCGACAGCGGGCGCTTCCCATGGGGCGAGGGTACATTTCCGCAGTTGCTGGAGCCAAGCAAAGGCTATCACGGCATCCGGTTCTACGAGACCTTTGGCGATTTTGCATTCATTATGAAGGCGCGCGTCGAGGGGCTGCGCGACCTTGGCCCGGCGCTGAGCCCGTTCAATGCCTTCCTGTTTTTGCAGGGCGTCGAGACGCTTGGGCTGCGGATGGAGCGGCACGTGGCCAATGCGCGCGCGGTGGCCGGGTTTCTGAAGGAACATCCGGCGGTCGCGTGGGTCAACTACCCGTCGCTGCCCGATAGCCGCTACTATGCGCTGGCGCAGCGCTACCTGCCCAAGGGCGCCGGCGCGATCATGACCTTCGGCATTAAAGGCGGGCTGGCGGCCGGCCGGCGCTTCATCGAGCAGCTGCAGCTGTTTTCGCATCTGGCGAATGTCGGCGACGCCAAATCGCTGGTGATCCACCCGGCTAGCACCACACACCAGCAGCTGAGCGAGGACGAGCAGCGCGCCGCTGGCGTGCTGCCCGAGATGATTCGGCTTTCGATCGGCTTGGAGGATGCCGAGGATCTGCTGTGGGATCTCGATCAGGCGCTTTCAAGGGGAACAGCTTAACGCAAAGGCGCGAAGATGCGAAGAAGAAAAACTTTGCGTCTCTGTACCTCTGCGTCTTTGCGTTGAAAGAGAGTTTTTGATGTCAACAGAACGAGTTTCCAGCGGCGCGGTCAGCTCAAACTCGCCGGTAGCCAACACAGCTTTCGCGACGACCGCGTTCGACCGGCTGCGGATTTTGGAGCAGTACCGCACGATCGCGATGGTTGGGTTGTCGTCGAACCCGTTCCGCCCCAGCCATTTTGCCGCGATTTATATGCTGGCCGAGGGCTACCGGATCATCCCGGTAAACCCGCGCGAGAAGGAAATTCTCGGACAAGCCTGCTACCCTACCCTGCGCGACATCCCCGAAAAAGTCGAGATCGTCGACATCTTCCGCGAGCCGGGCGCCGTGCCGCCGATCGTCGAAGATGCGATCGCGATCGGTGCCAAGGTCGTGTGGATGCAGCTTGGCGTGATCAACGAAGTGGCGGCCCAGCGCGCGCGTGCGGCGGGCTTGGCAGTGGTGATGGATGCCTGTGTGAAAATCGAGCATGCGCGCTTCTTCGGCGGGCTGAGTACGATCGGACTAAACACTGGAGTCATTAGCGCCCGACGAATGCAGGATAGAAAATAGAGAATAGAAGATAGAGGATAGAAGATGGCCGATTCTCTATCCTCTATCCGCTATCTTCCATCCTCAGGGAGAGGCTATGCCACGCTACTTCATCGGCATCGACGTGAGCACGACGGCATCGAAGGCCCTGGCGATCGACGAGCAGGGGGCGGTGGTCGCCAGCCATAGCGCGCCGCATGAGCTTTCGACGCCGCGCCCGCTTTGGTCGGAGCAAGACCCGCGCGATTGGTGGAACGCTACCTGCATCAGCCTGCGCGCGGTGCTGCAGCAGGTCAGCGCCGACGATGTGGCGGCCATCGGCCTGACGGGCCAGATGCATGGCTTGACGATGCTGGACGCCAACAATCAGATTCTGCGGCCGGCGATTCTGTGGAACGACCAGCGCAGCGCGGCCCAGTGCGCCGCGATCACCGAGCGGATGGGTGCCGAGTGGCTCTACCAGCATATCGGCAGCCTGATGCTGCCCGGTTTCACCGCGCCGAAAATCGTGTGGGTGCGCGAGCACGAGCCCAAGATCTTTCAGCAAACCGCGCATGTTCTGCTGCCGAAGGACTATGTGCGCTTCCTGCTGACCGGCGCGTACGTCACCGATGTGTCCGATGGGTCGGGGATCGCACTGATGGATATTGGCCGGCGCGCATGGTCGGGCGAGCTGCTCGCGGCGCTTGAGATTCCCCGTGCGATTCTGCCCAACTTGTGTGAAGGGCCCGAGGTCTCCGCGCGCGTCAGCGCGGAGGGCGCGGTGGCGACGGGCCTGCGCGAGGGCACGCCGGTGGTCGGCGGCGCGGGCGACCAGCCAGCCACCGCGATTGGCAGCGGGATCTTGCAGCGCGGCCAGACCAGTATCACCGTCGGCACGTCGGGCGTGGTGTTCACCGCCAACGACCAGTATCAGCCCGAGCCGGATGGCCGGCTGCATACGTTCTGCCACGCCGTGCCCGGCTACTGGTTTCACATGGGCGTGATGCTCAGCGCCGCCGGGGGCATGCGCTGGCTGCACGACGCGGTTGCCGCTGGCCACAGCTACGACGAGCTGAGCGACCTGGCCGCGAGCGTGCCGCGTGGCGCCGATGGGCTGGTGTTCGTGCCCTACCTCACCGGCGAGCGCCACCCGCACCCCGACCCGCTGGCGCGCGGCGCGTTTGTCGGGTTGACGCTGCGTAGCGGCCTGGGCCAGTTGGTGCGCGCGGTGATGGAGGGTGTGGCCTTTGGCCTGCGCGACAACCTGGAGCTCTTGAACAGCCTGGGCGTTGCGCCATCCACCGCTGCGCTCAGCGGCGGCGCCTCGAAGAGTTCGGTCTGGCGGCAGATTCTGACCGACATCGCCGGCATCCCGCTATACAGCATCAACAGCAGCGAGGGCGCGGCACTGGGTGCGGCCATCCTGGCGGCGGTGGGCGCGGGCGCCTGGCCCGACGTGCCGTCGGCCTGCGGCGACTTGATCCGCGCGGTCGACGTCAGCGATCCGAGCGCCGCGGGCGTCGCGGCATATGAGCGGCTGTACCCAATCTTCCGCCAGCTTTACCCGGCGCTGCGCCAGTCGTTTGCCGACCTGGCTGCCTTCGAAGGGTAGCAGTATTACTGAAGATGGAAGATAGAGGATAGAGAATAGCACTTCTCTAGCGATAACCGCTATCTTCTTCTATCTTCTATCCTCTATCCTCTATAGCCTCTGCGGCTTTTGGAGCTTCTATGCGCTATACGATTCGGCGGGTGTCGATCGGTTCGGCGGTGAAGATTGCGCTGGCGCTGGGCTGGCTGGTGGCGTTGTGCCCCGCGCTGTGCCTGGCCGGCGTGGCAGTGCAGGTGCTGCGGCGCGTGAGCGCGGCGCTCGGGCAGATCCGATCCTACGATATTGCACTGCTTGGCCGGACGATCGCCACAATTGATCTCGTGTCGCTGCTGGGCTTGAGCAGCGCCGCCCAGACGACGACGCAGCTCACCAGCCGGATTGGTGTGACCTTCGGCATGTTCACGCTTGTGCTGACACTGGTGGGCGCGGCGGTGTTCCTGGGCGTGGCGCTGCTATTCTGCATTGGCTACAATCTGCTGGCCAGGTTGGTTGGTGGCATCAAGGTCGAACTATGGACCGAGGATAGTGCGTAGTGCGTGTAGGGCGGCTCGCGAACCACCTTTACACGTACTACGCACTAGCATTCACCTTTTTTCTCCCCCTTATCTGCGTACCAGCGGCAGATACACCGACGTGCGGCTCGCGGCGGGGAACGGCGAGTGGAACTTCCGGTTCGGGTCCCAGTTCAGCGTCGTGGGATCCAGCTGCAGCAGCAGATCCGCCCACCTCGGCGCCCCCTCCGCGCTGATGAAGCGCAACTGACCCGGCTGGACGTAGTAGTTCAGCTGCGGCTCGATCTGATAATCCACCGGCGAATTGGGTGGCACACATGGCGCCAGCGCGGGGAGCGCGTCGGGGTGGAGCAGCAGCTGCAGCCCGGTCGGGCGGCAGTCGCGCTCCCCCAGCGGCAGGTAAATTGACAACCCGTGCGCGCCCGCGAAGTTCCAGGCCGGTTTCGTTGGCGTCGCGTAGTACGTGCCACTGACAGCATTGGGGTTGCCCACCACCACCCCCGGCGCGCCGGTGCTCCCGACGATCGCGTCCCGCACCTGCTTGGCCGCCTCCATCACGGTCAAGTTGTTGATGAAATACTCCTGGCGCAGCAACTGCGCCGCCAGGTCGGCCAGGTCCACGTAGGCATCGGTGGTCTGGTCCAGGCTGAAGCTCGAATCGTAGTCGAACTTCTGGGCCGCAGCATAGGCGGCGCGGATCGCCTTGCCCGCCGGGTTATCGGGCGGCACAGGCGAAGGCGGCAGCGCATCTAGAAGCGCCTGAGCCAACGAGTTGGTTTTCGCGACAAGGCCGGGCAGCTTGCTCATGCTCATGTCGAGGGCGGCGATGGCGAAGGGCTCGTCGGCGGGCGGCGGCTTGTTGTAGTTCTGCACGATCGCCTGGGCTAGGGCCCGCGGGTCGGTGGTGGAGGTGAGCACCGTGGGGTCCAGGTACTTCTCATACGGCAGGCGCGACCAGAGCAGGTTCTCTCCGGCGACGAGGTAGTCGGCGTAGGGCTGGACTTCGGTGGCGGTCTCGATCATGCCCATCAGGCAGGCGTCGAGGAACAGCACATCGAAGTGGCCGAGGCCGGCGAGGGCCTCGCCGGTGGCTTTGGTGGAGAGCGAGGTGCCGACGCCATCGTTAGCCCGGGCGTCGAGGGCCAGGCCGCTCCAGCCGCCAGCGCTGACCATCCCGGTGCCACGGGGTTGGCCGAAGGCGCCAGCGGTGGGCGCCCAGCCGCCGCCGTGATCGACGATCGAGAGCAGCGTGTGTGGCGAACCGGGGTACGTCTTCCGTGCCCAGGCGATGAAGTTATGCAGGGTGGCCGTGATGCCGGTGTCCAGCTCGATGGGCTTTGTCGCGGAGTCATCGGGGTAGCCCGGCCAGTCGCTTGACTTGATCCTCGCGGTCATGTCGGTCAGGACGGTGGCGTCGGGCTGGCGGACGTAGATCCTCGAGTCGCGGTCGTCTTTGCCATCGTAGAGGACGACCAGGCGCATGGCCGGGTTGGGCGGCATCGTGCCCAGGCGGGCGAGCAGGTTGAGCAGGGGCACCGTCAGGCCGGTCTGGTGAGTCCCCGGAGCGGTATCGTCGCCGGCGAGGTAGAGCAGGGCCAGCCATGGCGGTGGGGGGGTGGGCGGTGGGGGCTGGACGGTGAAGGTGAAGCTTTGCGGTGTGGTGACGCTGCCGTCGCTGACCTGGACGGTGATGGTCGCCTGGCCGGTCTGGTTGGCGAGCGGCTGCACAACGAGGCTGCGATTGGGTTTGAGTTTGTCGCCGACGATGGAGAGGTTCGTCTTCACGTTCGGCACGAGGGCGGGGTTGGAAGAACTGGCGGTCAGGCCGAGCTGGTCAAGCGCGGTCTCCTCATCGCCGACCTGGAAGGGAATTGTGATGCTGCTGCCGCTCAGCACGGTCTGGTCGGCGAAGGAGCTGAGCGTGGGCTGGTCGTTGACCGAGGTGACGCTGATGGCGAAGCTCTGCGCGATGCCCCGGTCCGCGACGAAGAAGTCATCGGTGCCATTGGTATCGCCGCTGACGAGGTTTGTAGCATTTGAGTAGAACGCCACGGCGCGCCCGTCCGCCGAGAGGGAAACGTTGAAGGAACCACCATTGGCCTGAGCGTCATTGGAATCAACCGAAACGCGCGTAGTCTGCCCGGTCTGGCGGTCGTGCACGAAGACGTCATAGGTATTATTGGTATCGCCGTCGACGCCGTCGACCAAGTTACTGGCAAGTGAATAGAAGGCGACGAAGCGCCCGTCCGCCGAGATGGAAGGGTCGTAAGAGACACTATTCCCCTGATTGCCATGCGAATCAACCGAGACGCGCTCGGTCTGCCCGGTCTGCCGATCGTGCACAAAGATGTCACCGACGTTATTGGTATCGTCGCTGACCAGGTTTGTGGCGCCTGATTCGAAGGCGACGAAGTCCCCGTCCTCCGAGATAGAAGGGATGTAGGAACCACCATTGGCCTGAGCGCCATCGGAGGCGACCGAGACGCGCGTGGTCTGTCCCATCTGCAGGTCGCGCACGAAGACGTCCGAGCAACTCCCAGGTGTGGTGAAGGGTCCGCATGTATTCGTATCGCCGTTGACGAGATTTGTGGCAACCGAGTAGAAGGCGACGAAACGCCCATTTGGAGAGATGGAAGGGTCGTAGGAGTCACTATTCCCCGCAGCGCCACCAGAACTGACCGAGACGCGCCTGGTCTGTCCCTGCTTGTCATACACAAAGATGTCGCCGGCATTATTGGTATCGCCGTTGACGAGGTTTGTGGCAACTGAGTAGAAGGCGACCAAGCGCCCATTCGCAGAGATGGAAGGGTCGGTGGAATGACTATTCCCCGGAGCGCCACCGAGACCGACCGAGACGAGCGTGGTCTGCCCTGCCTCGTACATGAAGACGTCGCTGGCGCCATTCGTATCGCCCATGACGAGGTTTGTGGCATCTGAATCGAAGGCGACGACGGCGCCGTCCGCCGAGAGGGCGGGGCGGAAGGAGCCACCATTGCCCTGATTGCCAAAGGAATCAACCGAGACGCGCGTGGTCTGCCCGGTCTGCTGGTCGTGCAGGAAGACATCCCATGTATTGTTAGTATCGTCCGGGACGAGGTTTGTGGCAGCTGAACGGAAGGCGACGAAACGCCCGTCCTTCGAGAGGGCGCTGCGGTCATATGATCTATCATTGCCCTCAGTGCCATCGGACGCGACCGAGACGCGCGTCATGGGCTGCCCCAGCCCGTCGGCGGCGCGGAATTCGAAGCTGTCGATATCGGTGGGCGTGTCGCTGCCGTCGTGGCTGTAGGCCAGCCGGCCATTGTCGATGTCGTCCTGCGTGAAGATCTGGCCAGCGATCAACTGGGTCTGCGTGAAGATCTGGCCAGCGATCAACTGGGTGCCGTTCAGCAGCAGGGCGCCGTGGGCCGGCGCGCTGGTCAAATGATACTGAATGCTACCTGCCGGGGTGTTTTGCATGCTGACGTGTAGCATGCTGCTCGTTATGTTCTTCGCCGTCCCTTCGTCGATGGGCAGGCCGGTATTAACATCCACCACCGGGTAGGCGGCCAGGGCGGCCACGGCGGGGACTAGCAGCGCCAGCAGGGCCACGGTGGTGAACAGGCGGCGGCGCCAGGGGCGCGGCGCGCGAGGAGACGTCCACATAACTGCCTCCTTTGGATAATGGCCGGGTGTGGTTCGTCATGCCTGGCCGATGTTCTAAGAGGTGTATCCGCCCGAACACTGCATATGTCAACGGCACCTGGACGGATACGAACGCGTGGCGGCCCAACCAGCATGGACATAAGCATAGCACGGATTACGAAAATTGCCCATTGGTCGGGCCGCTACGCGGCGTCGCGTGCAGCGACTTCCTAGGAGAAGAACCAGACTTTGATAGATGCATTGGCCGTCCCTCACCCGACGAGGACTTGGTCACATCCAAAGAACGTATGAGAGACTCCCGCCGCGTCAAACCAGGTGCCTTTGAGACAGGCCTGCGTCTCGCCCGGTTTCAGCCCGGTTTCATCCACCCGGAACTGGAACATCCGTTGCCCGCTGCTGCCGCCCCCATGGTCTTCGCCATGCACCTCCATAGCGCCTCCGGTGCCGGACCACACGACATCTCGCGAACCAAAACGGACGCTCGCCGGATCAATTGTCGAGGGATCGAACGCCAGCGGCAACCCGAATTCACCGGCCTTGTTAGCCAACACGGCGACCGGGATCACGCCACCGGCGTTCAGGTTGATCTGCCCGGGCTTGATATCAATTTTCACCGGGATCACACATTCGACCGTGAGCGCAATCGCAGCGTGGTTATTGGCCGGATTAGGATCCATGTCCGCGAAGTTCTTCGGTTGAACCTGGTTTTCGAAGCGAAACGTGTGCCGGCTATAACCATCGCAATGTACCGTGAAAACCTCATCCACCGTGCGCTGCTCCTCCAGACCCAATGCCGCCTCGGTGGACTGCGCGAACGCCGGTGTCACTCGGGCATCAGGCGGTGCGCTCGCCGTCCGGGTCAGCAAGACGTCCATTGGCGCCGAGGGACCGTGATTGGTGATAATCTTCCGCAAGGTGATGTCTAGATCCTCGCCTACGAGGATCTGAGCCGGTGGGTTCACCGCTTCGAAACTCACAATCGCGAGGTCTGCTTGAGCGATCACACCTGTGGTTTCAATAGCGGCGTTGTCCGCTGGGTTCCGATCAATAGCCGCGGAGAACACCCGTGCTGTGTTCGACAGTACCGTGCCGGGGCGCGTGTCTGCCGGCACATGCGCGACGACCCTGAAGGTCGCCGACTCCACCGCCATCGACGGCGTCGTGCAGCGCACCGTGCCGCCTGCAGCAAGTGAGTCACAGGCCCAGCCCGCCGGTGGCGTGATCGACTGAAACGTAAGGCCGGACGGCAACGCGTCCACCATTGTGACGTTCGGTGCCGGATCGGGCCCGCCGTTGGTCACCTTGATAGTGTAGGCGAGGTCGGCGCCAGCGACCACCGGGTCCACTGCATCGCTCTTCATCACCGACAGGTCGGAGTCGGCCAGGTGAATCCGCCAGACCCCTCTGCCCACGGTGCCGATGTAAACGGTAGTCGTGCCTAGGGGCTCGTGGTCGAAGTAGGCGAAGAAGGGCCGGGGGAGGTGCGGGATGTGCGACGTGCCAGGCGTGAACGGGTCGGTAAGCAGAGCCCAGCTCTCCCCGGCATCGCTTGAGACGAACACGCCCGACTCCCGGCCGCCCGCCACAAGGATGTTCGGGTTATCAGGGTCGAAGGCCACAAGCGTGGGCTGCGGGAAAGGCAAGACCCCGTCCCCGCCGTATTGGGCCTGGGCGGCGAACATCGATTTCCCGTTCCTCACTCCGTTCATCAGGTCGGTGAGTCCCTGATCCACCTGCCAGGTGGCGCCCCCGTTGGTCGACCGCACCATGCGCGGATCGCCATCGCCCACCACTGCTGCGTAGATGCGTTGCGGGTTCACCGGGTCCACCCCAAACATGCTGAACCCGGCCGCTGCCGTGATATCGGGGACGGTAAGCCGCCTCCACTCCTTATCCGTTGCCGAGCCATTCTTGAACGTGTACGTCCACAACTGGTCAGGGCTCCTCCAGTCACACACTCCGGCCAGGACGTAGGGTTGTGGCCCTGTTGGAGCCATCGACACTCGAATGTGGCACGGTGGGTTGGCCGTAGCTGGCCAAGTGCCCAGGGGCGTGCCGAGGGGGTTCGCAACGATATTGGTTGTGGACAGAACGCCCGTGGGGACCCCAAGCACCCCATTCGTAGGGTCGGCAGTGGTGCCTCGGCTCGCGATCATGTACTGGTTCGATCCAGATTGGGCGATGACGTCAGCGAGACCTGTGTTGAGCTTACTCCATGTGGGGTTGTTGACCACTTCCGTCATGTTCTTAAAGCCCGGGTCTCCCACCATCAGGTTGAATGACGAGGCGACGACGCGGGTAGTGTCGGCAACCACATCGAAGACATCCCCGCCGACGCCCTGGTTCCACATCACTGTGGAGCCTCCGGCGTTGCCGGTGTAAAAGAAACCGTTATCCTGGAGAGCAATATACATGTCTTCATCGGCGATGCCGGGTCGGTCCACTCCCGCCATCCCCCAAATTAGCTGGGCGTGTACCCCGACGTTGATGGGCAGGAAGTGTGCTTGGTCATGGCAGTCGGAATCCGCCATCTTATCGTTCCGATAGATGCCGCCGTCCGAGGAGTAGAGTGTGGGACAGGCATCTATGCTCTTCGTCGGGTCGAACACAAGATCCCCGGAATCGCCGTGGGCCTTCTGGAAATCACCCATACCGTCACTAAAGGTCCCCGACCACTTCGTGGTATCCGTAGTGCATCTAGGCCCAGGCGTCGCCGGGGTGGCGCACGGCACGCGAAAGAGGTTGCCATCGCCAAGCCATAGATCGAAGCCCGCCGAGCGTTTATTCGTCACGACGAAAGGGACCCGACTCTTGCGGACGGGGTTGCCTTGGCCGTCTTTAATGAAGGAGGCGTCGGGGTGAGGGATTGGGCTCCAGCTCACCGAAGTAGCGTTGCCGCCAGCACTGAACTGCACGAGGCCCTCGAAGAAGTCGCCACTAAAGGCGGCAAACAACTCGCCGAAGAACGGCGAGGCGAACGCGACGAAGACGACGTTTGGCTCGTCGGGGGAGATGGCTAGCGAGCAGAAACCACCCAAATCCGACCGAGGCTTGCCGAGGTTTGTCCAAGTCTGCCCATCGGGAGAGGACAGCAAGCCGTCGTCGCCACAGGCGTAGGTCTGGCCTCCGGGAAGGGCGACCACATCCCACACGCTGTTGGTTACCCCATCGCTCGGAGTGGGGTCGAATTGGGTCCAGGCATCCCCTGAGGTGGTGCTGCGGGCGATCCCGCAGTTGGTGCCGACCAGCACCTCGTCGGTGCCGGGGCGGAGGGCGATCCCGAACGCCGAGGGTTGGATCTTCCTGACGTCCGAGCAGGTGGAAGGCGCAGAAATGTCGGGATGTGCCCAGGTGGGCCCGCCGTCCCTGGACACCTCGATCCCGGACAGGCTGTCAATCCGGCCATCGTAGAACGATGTGGAATAGACCTTCAACCCGCCCGGAGCAGCCGCCACATCCCATGTCCGCGTGGGGAGGTGACCATCAAGGTGGTGCCAGGAATCGCCGCGGTTCGTCGTCTTGAAGAGACCACCGATCTCGCTGGCCGCGAAATACGTAAGGGCATCCCCTGGCACGCCAGCCAAGCCATTGACTCGGCCACCGGAACCGCCGCTCGGGCAAGGGCTCGGACAATTACCGATCCCGACCTGGGGTTGGGCGGGGAAACCAGACTCGTCGGGGTTGATGTCGTCGAACATGGGCGCTGCGGCCTGGGCAGGCTGCGCGCCGCTCTCGGCCTGCGTGGAGCGGGCGACGGTGCCCACGGTGGCGAGCGGAACGAGGAGGGCCACGAGGCCCACGAATGAGAGAAATCGGGTGTGTTTCATAGATGGTGTCTCCTCCGCCTGCCTGGCGGCTCTACAACGCCTGCTGTATCGTCGCTACGCTGGTAGCGCGCCGCAGCCGATCGCTTCAAACGGCAGTTTTAAAACTTGCCTTACGGCCCATTGATGATGAGCTCCACCACCAGGTCACCGCGCCGCATACCATCCACGCTTGGCCCACCCACGCCCACCAGGCGAAGGCGGTCGCCGTGGCGGCGACCGGGCGGGATCGGCACCGTGATGTCGTAGGGATGACCGTCCGGCTGGTGGTACGAGAGCGTGCGGGTCGTGCCCATTTGGGCCTCGACCGCCGTGATCGTGATGCGGTAGTTCGCGTCGTACCCGTTACGCGCCATCGCCACGTAACCCAGCGCGTGGTCGTAGGCGGCCCGCCGTCCGACTTCGACCAGCACGCTATAGGCGTGAGTCAGCCGCAGCACCTCGACCGCGACCTGCGGCGCCGCGCCGCTATGCACAACCTGCCGGAGCCGCGCGAGATAGGCGGTATCGATGGCGATTGGGTCCGCGTTCAGCGGGATGCCCAGCAGTTCGTAGAGTGTCAGTTCCATTGCGTTCCTCTTCGTTGGGCTACGCCATGCTTCAACTAGTTGCCATCCACCACTGCGAATCGTCCCTGATCAAGGGCACTTACGGATGCTTGCCTTTAGGCGCGAAAGCCCAGAGCGTTTACGGCGCCGGGTACCCTCTGGGTGTGGGCACCCGGATGAAGCGCCCCGCTTTAGCGGCTTTAGCCCACAACGGCGTACTCGCACAAACTTGCGTATTTACGCAGAATGGTGTATACTAGCCATCATGCGTAAAACCTTCAAATACCGCATTTATCTGACCAATGGCCAGCGCCGCATCCTTGAGCAGCAACTTGAGGCGTGCCGCTCGGTCTACAATCAGACGCTTGCGGCCCGTCGTGATGCGTACACTCAAGGCGCTCCGCTTGGGCTGTACGACACTCAGGCGATGCTTCCCGCCTGGAAAGAGGCGCATCCATCGCTCAAATTGGTGCATAGCCAGGTGCTTCAGAACGTGCAGGTACGGGTTGATCTGGCATTCAAGGCGTTCTTTCGCCGTGTGAAGGCGGGCGAGGAAGAAGTCGGCTTTCCGCGCTTCAAACAGTTTGGGCGCTATGACAGCATCACCTATCCCCAATACGGCAACGGTGTGCGGCTTGATGGCGAGCGGCTGATCTTGAGCAAGATCGGCGCAGTACAGGTTGTCTTGCATCGGCCCATAGAAGGTACGCCCAAAACCGTCACGCTCACACGATCTCGCACGGGCAAATGGTACGTTGCGCTGTCGTGCGAAACCGAAGCGCATCGCTTGCCCCCAGAGCAAACAGTGGTCGGCGTGGATGTCGGCCTCTCGTCGTTTGCCACCTTCTCGAATGGCGAGAAGATCGATAATCCACGCTTCTATCGCAAGGACGAAGCCGACCTTAAGCGTGTTCAGAAGCGCAAGGACGCTGCTAAGAACGCCCAAGATTGGGATGAGAACAGACGGCAGAAAGCGCTCCTGGCGAAAATTCACGAGCGAATAGCCAGAAGACGCAGCGACTTCACGCAGAAACGCAGTCGTGAACTGGTGGATCGCTATCAGGTAATCGTGTTTGAAGACCTTGAGCCGCAGCAGATGGGGGCAAGAAAAGGGCGCGGCATGCGCAAAAGCATCATGGACGTGGCGTGGAGCCAGTTCATCAGCATGACAATCGGCAAAGCGGAAGAGGCTGGCCGAAGCGTCATTCTGGTAGACCCCCGCAACACGTCCAAGATGTGCTCCCAATGCGGACTCTTGGTCGAGAAGGAATTGAGCGAGCGCACCCATATCTGCCCCCATTGCGGGCTGGTGATCGATCGTGATAGAAATGCGGCGATCAATATCCTTCAACGTGGCCTCCAAACCCTTCGATTGTAGTCTTGTGGGATGGGGCGGCATCCCCTTGAAGCCCAGGAGCTTTAGCCCTGGGAGCCGTCACCTCACCACGAGCGGCAGGAAGATCCGCCGAGTTCCGATCTGCACGTCGATTGGCGCACCGGGCGCCGACTCGACGCCATCGTCGGTGAAGCTGGTGACGACATAGCGATAGTGCTGATCAAGCGCAGCGTTGATGTCGACCCAGCCATTGATGAAGCTGCTGCCGACCGGTGCGCGCTCGCCGCGCTCGCCCACCCGGTAGACCCGGTAGCCGGCGATCCGCGGGTCGTCAAGCTTCTGCCACTCCAGGAACACCAGCGGGCTGCCGCGCTGAGTCGCGGCGACGAGTCCTTCCGGCGCTGGCAGGCCGCCGAGCGTGACGCTCTGGCTGTTGTTTTGGGCGCTCTGCTCAGCGATAGCCTGGCCGGGGTTGACCGTGACGACCAGCGTATGTGCGCGATCGAGCGTGTCCGGCGGCGGCGCGATGTCGAGCGTAACACTGGTCGCCTGACTCTCCGCTGGCGCTGTCAGCGCGATCTCGCCGGCTGGCGCGCCCACGCCTGGCCCACCATCCCACGTGGCGACGAGCTTGAGCGGCGGGTCCGCTGAGCCTGCCCAGATCGCTCCACTGTTATGCACATCCACCTTCACGCTGAACGGCTGGCCCATTCGCGGGTAGCGGGTCGATGGCTCAATACTCGCGACGGCGAAATCGGGCACGCGCGGCGTAGTCGCGAAGACAACCGGCAGACCTGGGACAAGGACGCTTGTCGAGGCCGATCGCGCCGCCTTGAGCTGCGCCTGGCTCAGCCCGCTCAGCGCCGGAGCGTTCACGGCGACCGCGAGCGTGCTATTCGCCTGCGGATCGAACACGGCGGCGGGCTGCCAGTTGACCGCGCCATCCTGCGTCTTGTAGTCCAGCACCACGGTCGCACTGCTGAGGTTGACATCGAGCAGGACCAGTTCGCCGGTGTGGAAGGTCATGCCGGGCGCATCACCAGGGTAGACCTCCAGCTTACCATTCTTATCGGGGCCGAAGCCCAGCCCGCGGAAGGTGAGCGTCGGCTTGCCTGTGCCGTCCAGGGTCAGGATCGGCCGCTCGGCGTAGATCGGGCGACCGTAGGGGTCGTTCAACTGCTGATGGCTCCAGGTGCAGGCGCTGCCGCTGCACGACCCGTGAGCCACCGAGAGCGGGCGGCGGTTGTCGAGCAGCCGGGTGCTGTCCTCGGCACGCGTGAAGGCAAGCAGCGGGTTGCCGTCCGAGCCTACCGCCAGCGCGACCTCGGCGATGCCGCCGGGAAGGTTGGTGGGGACACTGGCTGGGCTGCCGTCGAGGAAGCGTAGCGCGACGCGGCGCGAGGAGATGTCGGTCAGATCCGCGTCGCTGTCGCGCACCCAAGCGACGACGGGCGTGCCGCCGCGATAGGCGACCTGCGGCAGGATATCGGTGGCGCCGCTGGATGGATCGAGGGGCTGGGGCGCGCTCCATGCACCGCCCTGGTAGGTAGCGTAGAGCAGCCGGATCTGGCGCGCCGCGAAGTCGGCCGAGGTGTTGCGCTCCCACACGCCGGTGACCGCGCCTCCCGCTGGGCAGGCCGGGTTGGTACTCATGCAGCCTGCCAGAGCCACGCCACCCTCGCCGAGGCCCACCGTAGGCCCGGCCTGGGACGCCGACCAGCTTGTACCGTTCCAGACGGCGTAGGCCATGCGCTGGGATTTGATCAAATCCTCGACCGACATCGCCGCGAGCTGCTCGGGCGTCATATTCCGGTCCAGGCTGCTCTCGGTCCAGGCCGCTACGGCCCGGTTGGGGGCGAAGAAGGCGATCTGCGGCCCAGTGCTGCCCAGCCCGGTCGGGATCGTCTGTGGCGCCTTCCAGCTGTTCGTATTGTAATCGTAGAGGCTGACGGCCAGGCTCGTCGGCGATTGCGGCCAGATCGCCATGGTCGTGCCGAAGCTATCGGTCGCGAGGGCGATATCGACCTTGGCCGGCTCGCTCGCCGTCTGCGGCTCCATGGAAGAGGCTGACAGGGCCGCGTTGCTCTTGCAATCGCCCGTGCAGGGGGGCTTCTTGAAGAGATCCTTCTTCCCTTCCTTCTTGTACGCGCACCCCCAAAAGCCGCAGCCCCACTTGCTCCACCACCGGAAGTAGGCCGAGTATTGGAAATACTTTCCTTGGGGGTCGACCTGGCCCTGCGCTGTATCATACACGACGGGCATGTGCACGGTCATCGTGGCGCCGAGCGCCGCGCCGTTGCTGGTGATGATGCCGCTCAGTAATTTTGCGTCGATATACACCTCGCCGCCCGTCGTGGCCGACGGCTCAACCGTGACGAGGCTCTGCACTGAGCCATCATCCTGAACGGTCACGTTACCGCTGTAGGTGACGGAGGCGCTGTATGACATGCTCCCGCCAACTCCGACCTCGGCGATGAAAGGGATGCCGTATTTCGCCTCGGGGATGTCGAAGGTGACGGTGGGAACCAACGGCTCCGTTTGCTTGGGGATCTCTTTGTTGAATCCCGCGAGCTGCGGCGCAGAGCTCGCGGCTCCGGCTGTGCCGACGGCCGCCTGTAGACTGAACGGCAGGCCCTCGCCGTCTTTGTTGAGCGCCTGGCCGTCGGTTTTACCGATGGTAGAGGTCTTCGGATTCCCGCTCGCATCGATTCTTTGGATGAAGCTTACGTTGGCACGCGCGGCGTTGTTCAGCGGGCCAGTTTCCGGCGTCGCATCTCCCGAGGAGAGCGCGAACGTCCCGTTGCCGTCCCGATTCAGCCACGTGGTGTGCAGCATCACCCCGGAGGGCGCCCACACAGCCGTGCGGCTCTGAGCGGGAGGCGTGAACCACGACCCCGGCAGCGGATCGACCTGCAGGCCATAGTGATAAACGTAGGTCTTCCCCGATGTCAACGTCGCCGCGATGCGCACCTGATGAATCACCGGCTGGTAGAGGTGGGGGTTCTGGAGCGTGAGCTTTCCCAGATAGTAGGGCACGTTGTAGGTTTGAACGCCGTTGTTCGTACCACAGGTGATATTGGCGTGGAACTTAAACGCGAAGCTGCCGACGAGTTTGTCATCGAGATAGAACTTCATCCCCTCAGGCGCTAAGAGGTGATACTGTGGCACTGTCAGGCTCAGCGAAACGTCCGCGCTCGTCGAAGCGGGGATCTTGACATCGGCAGGCACTCCCGTTAGTGAGTAGTACGTGCCGAAGACGATGTTCCCGTCGCTCTTGCCCTGCTCAATGAGGGGGCCGGCGAATAGCGGCACAAGGTTGCCGAGCGGCGAGTCCAGGTTGTCCGGCAGCTTTTTCAGTGGCACAGGCAGCGGGTTCGCCAGCGGCTTGCCCTGTGTGTCGTGATAGGTGCCGTCGCTCGTGTGGTAGATCACGTCGAAGCTGACGATCTTCGCCTTGCCGTCCGCGCCGACTTCGCCATAGCCCTGTGCGAGCGCGTCGACGAACACGCGATACGTGATCGTACTAGCAGACTGCCCCAGCACGACCGCCGATACGCCAGGGGTGCCTGGTTGCAAGCGGGCGCTATCGATCTGCACGGCGTTCTTCAGCAATATGCCCTGATAGATCGGAATGCTGCTGAAGTTCTCTACAGCTGGATCGACGACCGGCGAGATACGATGGAACGGGTCGACGGGCCGAGTCTGGATGTATTCGCGGCACAAGCTTTCCTCTATCTGCTTCTGTAGTTTCTCCTCGTCGGTCAGGTTATTATCTCCCGCTTCGTCCATGCTGCCGGCAATTTGGTTGAGATTCTCGGCAAAGATGGCGCCCGCATGGGTGTACAGCCCTCCCTGTACAGGTTCATCGATATGTATCGCATCGACTTTCGCACCCTCGATGCTTTTCAGGGTATCCTGATCGAATTCCTCGAGATAGAGCGTCGCACCAGACGGCGGCTTGGGGCCGGCCTGAAGGAATGGCTGCGGCGGCGTCCCCGGCGCGACGAGAACCACACCCACCTGATCGCCGGTCTTTGCTGGAGCCGGGTCGCCCTTCTTCAGGCTCGGCAACTTCGCAAGCACCTCGAAGCTGCCACTGGCCGTGATCTGCGCGGGCCCGACGCCGATCGGAAACGACTTACCACGCGCGGTCTTCCAGATTGGCAGCACCTGGTACTGGCTCAGCGGGCCCTGCGGCGCCGGGGTGATTTGCCCGTGGATGGTGAACTGGCTGCCCGCCGGAAGTGCGCCGGTCGGCAGTTGCAGGCCGGTCACCTGGTAGCGCGGTTGCAACAAGCCGGCCTGCGACTGGAAGCCTGCCTCGGCCCTGCCAACCGCCAGCCCGCCGACCAGGTTGACCGCCTGCATCGTTGTCGGCGTGCCGAGCGGATCGGGCCGATCGCCAGGGACGACGAAGCTGCCGCTGTAGCTGCCGCTGCTCACTGCCAGCGGACCCAGCACCGTCGTCCCGGCGTAGTCCAGGCGCAGACTGCCTGCCACCAGGTTGCTCACAGTGACGTTGACTACCGTGCCAGGCGGGCCGGCGGTGGGGCTGAGTGTGATCCCCATCGCTGGGCGTACGGTCAGCGACGCGCGCGCCGGCCCGTTATCGGCGCAAGCTTGGCTGGCCGCCAGGACCTCGTAGTCACCAGGAGCGATCGTGGACGGGAGCGGCAGCGTCGTGGGCGCAACGGTGCCGCCGCGGTCGCTCTGCATCTGGCCGAGCGGGACCACCATCAGATCCCGCTCGGCCATCAGAATGATATAGATATCGAAGGTTCCGTCGGGCGGGAAGTCGTAGCCACTCACACGAAGATTGCCGCCAGGGGCGCTGCTGGCCGGTAGCAGGACGAGCGTCGGGCATCCTTGGGCGCGGGTGATGGTGGGCACCCCGATGCCTGGCAGCATGGTGGCGAGCATCGTGAACACGCAGAGCAACATGAGGAGCACTGCTCGGTGGTGAGGTGATCGCTGACGCATTGAAGATTCCTCCTTGTGTCGTCGCTACGCTGATAACGCGCCGCAGCCGAACGTTTCAAATGATCAGACTGCTACGGGCTTGTGACCAGCGGCAGATACACCGCTGACCCCGGTATGCTGAACAGGACCGATATCGCGGCGTTGGTCGCTGCAATCTGTTTGATGTCGCCGGCGGCTCGAACGCGAACCGTGCCCGTCGCGGAGTACGTGCGCCCGAGGGTGTCGTTTACCCGCACAGCCGTCGTACCGATATACTCGGCGACCCGGTCAATTTCGGGATAGTAGAGTGCCGCGCCTGCCGGTTGCGTGCGACTTAGCAGCAGCAATGTCAACACGACCAGCCAGGCGGCGCGCGTGATGATCTGTGCTCTCATTGCCCAAACCCCACTGCGAGAATCAGGCGGCAATCACTGTTCTGACAGCCGATCGACGCGCCGCTGAGGTCGGCGGGGTCGTACAGAATGGCGAGTGTGCGCCCGGCCACCTGCGCGGTGGTGATCGTGCTCAACACGCGCGCAGCGTTTGCGGCATCGCTGGTTGCCACCGCGAAGAACCGAATGCCGTTCACCGCCGCAGCACATTGGACGTGTAAGCGGCCACTCTTGGTGAAGGTCATCACGCCGATGGGCGTACAGGAGACCCAGGTCGCCGCGCTTGGCCCGATCTGCGTGGTGTTGTCGGCGCCGGGCAGACCAGGATCGGATGGGGCTGCGGCCGCGCCGCGCTCGAGCCTTGCCGGTCGATCTTCTGCGGCGGCGGGCTGTCCGGCGACGTGGCCAAGCATCGCTGCTGCGATGATCGCCCCCAGCAGCAGCATGGCCACATCTTTGATGACACGGGGCGTTAGATTACGGTTGATCATGGTGGTTCCTCCTTGATTGTTGATAACGATGAGTGTTGTGGGCAGTTCAATCATGGCCTGGCTGGTTTCCGGCCCCTGGTTACACCGACTCCCAGATACAGGTCACTGCCGTTGTGGTAACTCAAACCTAGGCCAGGTGCGCTCCAGTGTTGGGCGTCCAATAGATAGATGCACCTCCTTCATAGTGTTGGTACTGCCCTATCCCATCAGAGCAAGTACCCCCTCCAGTTGGCTTTCCAATCCAGGGATTGGTTTTGATTACCTCTGCATACTTGTCATCAATTGCAGACATTGTTGAACCTCTCCTTTCTGTTGATGTTAGAATCAGAATACGTTCCGAGTTAGGTGCTTAATCCGCGCCTGAGTAGACATCGCTTATCCTGCTGGTCTTAGAGAGTTCTACATGGCTTATATGGTATCAAGGAGTGGCGCCAGAACACACAGCAATCATCTGCAGGTTGGCTGCAGATTTCAACAGCCTGCCTTGATTGGTTTCGGACGCAGTGCATTACGCATGAGCACATAAGGGCGCGCGTCAGCGGCGCCCTGATATCTTCGCCGTTGTTGCGCTGAACCGAGTGCAGGGTCTCATGTGGTCGAGCCGCAGATCTCCCAAGCGGCGCGTTGTTCTGGGTGCCCAGGAAGTTGCTTCCATCGCTCGTGACGTTGTCGTTGCCGGTGAGCACCCAGGGCAAGGGCAGGAAGGAAGTGCCGCCTGGGCGTCCTCGGTCTGCTCAGTCAACGCCGCAGCTGCCACAACCGGGATGGCAAGCGGCAGGCGCTTGCCAAACAGCCGGCGCGAGAGGTCGGCCACCAAGCTGGCTCTCAGCGCGGCAGCGGCGCGAGAGTCGGGCGAGGGGTCGGACGACGCGGATGGGCTGGACGGGCGCAACCAACGGCGGGACATGCTAGGCTTCTTTCGACGGAGGGACGCGCAGGCACGCAACACCGACCGCGCGTCACGTAACACGCAGATAGCCAGTGCTATCCGCGTGTAGGGGTATCGACAGCACGCGAGCAGAAAGTGACCTTAGCCTGTTGGGCGCTTGGGACAGAAAACCGACATACCAGCGCCGCCGCGGCTCGGTCACACAGCTCAGGAGCACATTGATTTGATCGTGCTGGTTCAATACAATGGACTTCCCGCGCCAGATGCCCTCAACCGCTGAACGCTATCCGCAGATATGCAACTCCGCCTCACTGCGCCGGGTGACTCACCTGTGCGGCGTGCAATGTGCTCTCATCGCGGTTCAGGTATGAGGGTCTGTTCTTCAGCGATCATGATCACCATGAAGCCACCGGTCGAAATCGCCATGCCATGCGCGACCGTCGGCTGGCCGCTGGCCGAGGCGGCCGCGGCTTGCAGCCGCTCCATTTGTCACTTGCAGAGCTGGGCTACTGGCCGATTTTACATGTTCTACACGTCGCTGAATTAGCCAATTTGCCCAGCACCAAGCGGGATCCAATCAGTCCAGCCGTTGTCGTAGAACTTGTGAATGAGTGTGCCGTCAGGACCGCGTGCGAACACGGTGAGGCGTGAACCAGCCATCACCGCAGATGGGCTAGAGCTGATCTGCCCAGCACCAAGTGGAATCCAATCAGTCCAGCCGTTGTCGTAGAACTTGTGAATGAGTGTGCCGTCAGGACCGCGTGCGAACACGGTGAGGCGTGAACCAGCCATGACCGCAGATGGGCTAGAGCTGATCTGCCCAGCACCGAGCGGGATCCAATCAGTCCAGCCGTTGTCGTAGAACTTGTGAATGAGTGTGCCGTCAGGACCGCGTGCAAACACGGTGAGGCGTGAACCAGCCATCACCGCAGATGGGCCGACAATCACAGGATTGAGCGGCGGCACTGGCGTGTTGGTCGGTGTCGGCGTATTGGTCGGCGGCACCGACGTGTTGGTCGGTGTCGGCGTATTGGTCGGCGGCACCGACGTGTTGGTCGGTGTCGGCGTATTGGTCGGTGGTACAAGGGCCTTTGGCGTTGCGGTTGACGGATTTGCTGTTGGAGCGGCGGTTGGGGAAACTGGGTCGATTCCCATGTTCTTGAAAATCAATAAACCTACTACCCCTAGAGATATCAGTAGCACTACTGCTCCAATGTACACGCCAATGCGCGGCGACGCAGGAACCTTTCTAATCGTTGGTACATCTTGTGTAGATGGCGCTTCCTCGTCATTAGGGTGATCCTCAACGGTCACACCCCAAGAATGTAGGGTTTTCTTGACATGTCGTATATGGTCGCGAGCTTCTTGGATACCATGAGCAATACTAGGGGGCGCAAGCAGTGCACTGAGCATTGCTCGCTGTTTTAGGTATTGGGTGAGTGTGCGGCGATAGGCGGTTAACAGTTCCTGTTGCGCCTTGATTTCTTCTTCACTTGGCATGACTCTACTCGCTTGCTGACGAATACTACTATGAATGGTTCTGCAAAGCGGTTGTTTCGCGTGTGGTGACCGCCTGGAGCGTTGCCGCTTCGCATGCACCGATGGTATCAGGGAGTCGTGCCAAAACACAGCCCGATCACCTGCAGGTTCGCTGCAGGTTTCAACAGGTTGTGGGGATGCTTACCGATGCGGGCGCGGGCGAGCGCGCAGGTCATGCAGACTTGGGGGAGCGACGTGGATTAAGAGGTGGCGAAGATCAGGCCGTGTAGGGTAGATCTACCCTACACACGGAGTTGACGTGAGTGGGACCGCTCAGAGTACGAGCTTGTAGCCAAAGCCGCGCTGGGTCTGAATGAAGTTGGTGTCCGGGTCGACCTGGCGGAGTTGGCGGCGCACGCCGGCGACGACGCCGTCGAGCGCCTGGCTGTCCAGGCCCGGGTCGTAGTCGCGGCCCCAGATCGCCTCGCAGCAGCTTTCGCGCGTGCATACATCGCCGGCGTGCTGATGCAGGTGATACAACAAGCGAAACTGCGCGGGCGTGAGGTCCACCGATTGCTGATCGAGGACAAATTTCAGCAGGTGCTCGTCGTAGCGCAACCGGCTGGCCGTCTCGACTGTGGGATCGGGATCGATGAAGCGCAGCAGCGCCAGCGCTGGACCCAGCCCGATCACATCGTAATGCTTCAGCGTGTGCTGGTCGTAGACGCGCCGATTGTTGACGAACGTGCCGTTCGCACTGCCGGCATCACGCAGCACGTAGCGCGGGCCATCGCGCTCGATCCGCGCGTGCAGCCGGGAGACTGTGGTGCGCGGCACGACGATCTGGCAGGAGGGCGAGCGCCCGATCGTACAGATGTCGGGCGCTAGCGTGTACTCGGGCGGCTGGATGTCAGCGGCGAGCGCGAGAATCCGGGCGATCTGGTTGCCGGGTGGCGCGGTCATAGAAACCTCGCGAGATGGAAACCGCCGCCTCACCCAAAGGATAGCCGGCGCGCGGTCGTTTACCACCTGGAGTTCGTGCTATGTCTCTATTTTACTCCCGGCGTCAACCAGCGCTACTTGTTCGAAGGAAGCGTATGCACTATACTACTGTCGTTACCAATACCGCTTGTGCTATTACTCACCACGACGTATTGTGCGCTCGATGGTGTCGTCCGACTGGTTGCATGGCACACACGCTGCACGGTTGTGCACGGGTTCGTTCGCTTGGTTTGCTTCGAAAGCGAGGAACTCCGGCGTCGAATGTCCAGCCTGGTGTGCCATGGAAGGACGGGTACGAACATGCACGATGCGCCACGGCTCTGTGTTCGATGTGGAACATATTCCCGGCCCATAGCGCGGTATTGCCACGCCTGCGGCACGAAGCTGATCGATACCTTGCCGCCGGGCGCGCTGCTTGGCCAGCAGGGGCGGTATCGCATCGAACAGTTTCTTGGCAGCGGCGGTTTCGGTCAGGTATACCTGGCCCGTGACACTCCGCTCAACCGGCCCTGTGTGGTCAAACGCCTCGCCATAGATGACGCCTGGAGCCCTGAAGAACGGCAGCGGGTGCAGGATCAGTTTCAACGCGAAGCTCTGCTCCTGGCCACGCTGAACACGCCCGGCCAGCCCAACATCCCCGAGATCTATGAGTATCTGCCCGAGCATCACTGTCTGGTGATGAAATATGTCGTGGGGCAGAGCCTGGGGCAGCTGCTCAGCCGGCGCGCCGGGCCGCTCCCGGTCGAGACGGCGCTCAGCTATGCACGCGATGTTTGCGCTGCGCTCATCGACATGCACCGCCGTCCGGAGCCGGTGCTCCACCGCGATATCAAACCCGACAATATCCTGATCGACGAGACCGGCCGGGTCTGGCTGATCGATTATGGTCTGTCGAGCAGTACCCGGGCCGGGGGGACGTTCGGCTTTACTCCACCGGAACAGTGGGCAGGTAAGACGGAGGCGCGTTCAGATATCTATGCGGTGGCAATGACCCTCTATGTGATGTTGACGAACAGGTTCCCGGAGCGCGAGCTTCGTGCTGCGATGGCCCGCGGTGAGGATGCGGCTCTGCCGTCGCTGCGCCAGATCAACCCCGCCGTCGGCCCGGAGATTGAGCAGTTGATTGGGCGCGGCCTGGCTGTGGCCGTCGATCAGCGCCCGAGCGCCCAGCAGTTCCTTGCCGAGCTGGAGGCTATTCTTAACCGCCCGGTCATCCCGGCCACCTTCGCCCCCGACCGACCGCCTGAGGTCCTGGGGTTTGTCGGGCGCGCGGGTGAGCTTGCCGAACTGAGCGACCGGTTGGCCAGGGATAACGAGGTGGTGCTCACCGGTCTGGCGGGTGTCGGTAAGACCAGCCTGGCCGTCATGCTCGCCCGCCGTGCTGGTGATCCCGGTCGCGCCTTCTGGCACACCTGTCACCCGCATGAGACGGCCGACCGAATCATCCGGACACTAGCGGCGTTTTTGGCGGAGCATGGCCAGGCCGAGCTGTTCCGGCTTCTGCAGCACGCAGCCCTAGGCCACCAGCTTTTGAGCTTCGAGCAGACCTGTGACTATCTGCTGGAGTTGCTGCGCGGGCGGCACTACCTGGTCTGCCTCGACGATATCCAGCTTGTGGACGACGAGCAGTTCAAGTTGCTGGCCCATCGGCTGCACACTGCTGCCCGGGCCGGCGAACTCGCGCTCATTGTCACCGCACGGCGGGTTCCTGCCTGGGTCCAAAGCGGTGAGATTGTGCCGCTGCCTGGGCTGAACGACGCTGACGCAAGGAGCCTGCTGCAAAGCCGCGGGGCGGCGCTTCCGACCGATCTGGCCAGCCAACTGCTGGCTCGCACCGAGGGCAATGCCAAGTTGCTCCACCTGGCGATTGATGTACTGCAACGGGCTGGCGACCCGGCGCGTCTGATGGCCGCGCTGGCCGAGACCGACGATATTGCCAGCTATTTGCTGCACCAGGTGCATGCGGGATTAAACGAGGCCGAGCAGGCGGTGATGAGCGCGGTTGCGGTGTTGCTCGGCTACAGCGGCTCGCGCGATGCCATCGAGTTCATCCTGAGCATCGATGATGGCTGGGATCTGCTCACCGGCCTGCGCGATCGTTATCTGTTGATCACGACGCCCGGCGCTGGCGGAGTGGAATATGTGCAACATGCCATGCTGCGCTCGTTCTACTATCAGCGCCTCAGTCAGGGGCGCCGGCGCGACCTGCATCGCCGCGCCGGGGAGTATTACACCAGCCGGCAGCCGGACGTGCTAAAGGCCGCCCGCCACTTCGTGGAGGCCGGCGAGCATCTGCGCGCGGCGCAGCTCGCTACCGCCGATACGGCGGCGCTGATCGACCAGGGCGAGGCCGAGCCGCTCCGCCGCCTGCTGGAGCACCTCCGGCCAGAGCAACTGGACAGCGCAACCTGGAGTGCGGTTTGTACCGCCCTGGGCGAGGTGGACGCGCTGATGGGCGACTACGAGGTTGCCCGCGGCCAGTTCACGCAGGCATTGCGCTCCGGTGCGACCCTGACCGGTAGCCCTGCTCAGGTTGAGGCCCAGGCCCGCCGCTATCGCCTGCTGGCCCTGGTCGGTGAGCGCACCGGCGCCTATGAGCAGGCTGAGGCCGATTGCCGCAACGGCCTGGCGCTGATCAAGCAGCTGGATCAGCCGAACGCCGAGGCGGCCCGTCTCTATGAGCAGCTCGGCACCGTGTTGTGGCGCGTGAGCGACTTCGACGCCGCCGAAGCGGCCTGTGCCGCCGGCCTCTCCGCGCTGCCGTCCGGCAAGGCCACCCGCCGCGAGCGTATCCAGCTCTGGCAATTACTGGCGACGATCGATATCGAGCGTGGCCGCTACGACGCGGCCATCGACGTACTGGAGCGGAGTCTGACTCTGGCCCAGGAGCCCGGCGACCGGGCGCTGCTTGCGCTAGTGCAGTATAACCTGGGCCTAGCCCAGTATTATCGCGGCGAGGCCGAGCAGGCCAGGAGCTCGTTTCAGGAGAGCCTGCGCATCCGGACTGAGTTGGGCGATGTGGCCGGGCGGATCGCGGCGTTTAATGGCCTGGGGCTGGTACATATGGCGAACGGCGAGACCCAGGCGGCAATGGACTGCTTTACGGAGAGCAGCGCGCTGTGCGAGCGCCTGGGCATGCCGAGCCATCAGGCGGCGGCGCTGCTTAACCTCGGGCAGCTCCAGCTGGAGCGCGGCCGACTCGACGAGGCACAGGCCAACCTCAAGCGCTCCTGCGCCATCTACACTGGCTTGAACGATCGCCGTCACATCGCCCAGTGCCGTTACTTGCTGGGCGACTTGGCCCTGCTCCAGGGCGAGCCTGCCGTAGCCTTCGACGAAGGCACGCACGCCCTCTCCCTGGCGCAGCTGCTCCGCAGCGTTTCCTTCGAGTCGTGCGCGCTGCGCGTGATCGGCGAGGCGCTGCATACCCAGGGCCAGCTCGCGGAGGCCGAGACCCGGCTGGCGCGGGCGCGGCAGCTGCAGACGGAGGTGAACGACCCCTACGACACGGCGCTGATCCTGGCGGCCTGGGCTGCCCTGGCGCTGGACCAAGGCAGCCCGGAGCTGGCGCGGTCGCGAGCTCGGGAAGCCCTGGCGCTGGCCCAGGAACAGCACATGGCGCTGCTGACCGCCCGGCTGGAGGCGCTGCTACAGCGGATCGACGCCGATAACGAGCGGTTCACGGCTACTTAAAAAAACATCAGATAGCTTTTGGACCCTTACTTGTCGAACAGCCCGGCCAATTCCTCTTCGGAGTCGCGGAACTGCAGCGAGTATAGGCGCGTATACAGCCCATTGCGTTCGAGCAATTCTTCGTGCGTGCCCAGCTCGATGATGCGGCCACTCTCGACCACGGCGATGCGGTGCGCCACTTTGATGGTGCTCAGCCGGTGTGCGATGATCACCGTCGTCCGGTTCTGCATCAGCCGGTTGAGCGCTTCTTGCACCAACCCTTCCGATTCATTGTCCAGCGAGCTGGTGGCTTCGTCGAGCAGCAGGATGCGCGGGTCTTTCAAGATCGCGCGGGCGATCGCGATGCGCTGGCGCTGCCCGCCGCTGAGCTTGGTGCCGCGCTCGCCCACTACCGTCTCGTACTGCTGGGGAAATGCCATGATGAAGTCATGCGCGTTGGCCGCTTGCGCGGCGGCGATCATCTCCGCTTCGCTGGCGTCGAGCCGCCCATACCGGATATTCTCGCGAATGGTGCCGCCAAATAGCATGGTTTCCTGCGGCACGATCGCCATCTGAGCGCGCAGGCTGTCCTGGGTGATCGAGCGCAGGTCGTACCCGTCGATCTGAATGCTGCCGCTGGTTGGGTCGTAGAAGCGCGGGATCAAGGTCAAAATGGTGCTCTTGCCCGCCCCGCTTGGGCCAACCAGCGCGAGGATCTCGCCGGCCTGAATCTCTAACGATATGCCGCGGATCACGGGTACGCTGTCTTCGTAGTTGAACGACACGTCCTGAAATGTGATCCGCCCCTGGCTGGCCGGTAACACCGCGGCGTTGGGCGCATCTTGCACCGATGGCTGTGTATCCAGGAGCTCGAATACCCGGTGAACTCCCCCCACCGCGGCGCGGAGCTGTGCATATAGCCCGCCCAGCCCGCCTAGGCTAGCGGCGATCGTGATACCATAGATCAGAAAGCCGGAGATCATCGCCAGCGTCAGCCGCCCGGCAATCACCTCGCGTCCGCCGTACCACATAATGGCGGCCACCGCGCTAAAGCCCAAGAACATCATGACGGCGGTAAACGAGGAGTTATAGATCGCCATACGCAGCGAAGCGCGGAACGTCTTGTCCATGGCGGCGGTGTAGCGCTGTGTTTCGTGCGCTTCGCGCCCGAAGCTCTTCACGATCCGTATGCCTTGCAGCCCTTCCTCGGCAACCACTGTCGAATCGGCTAACTGATCCTGGACTCCCGTACTCACGTTCTGGATCCGGCTGCCAAACAAAAAGGCCACCAGTAGCAGCACCGGCACCAGCGCCAGGATGAACAGCGTCAGACTGGCATTCAGCGTCAGCACGATCACAATCGAGCCGATTAGCGCCACCACCTGGCTGAGCAAGGACGTGATGTTCGTCGTCAGCATGGTGCGCATCTGGGTCACGTCGCTCGAGAGGCGCGACACGATCTCGCCCACCCGCCGGACGGCATAGAAATCGAGCGAGAGTCGCTGCAGATGGTTATACAGCGATGTGCGCAGATCGAAGACGATATGCTCGCCGATGTATGTGAGCAGATATGACTGAACAAACGAGACCGCCGCCTGCAGCAGGAAGATTCCTACCAGCACGCCTGCAAGCGTATTGAGCGGCGCATAGCTTTTGACCTGGGTGACGGAATCGAGCAGGCGCACAATGATTAGTGGGAAAGCCAAACCCAACCCACTGGCGGCCAGCAGCGCCAGGATCGCCAGCGCCATCCGCCCGGTATACGGTTTCAAGTAGCCGAGCAGGCGCCCCCAGTTCACCGCCGTGAGCGATAAGGTTGGCTCTTTTTCATTGAGGAAGCCCAGCCGCGATCGGCGGCGACCATTGGAACGGTTTTCCATGACGTATCTCCCTGATAACATTACTTATCAGCCAGTTCATTGGTACTGTTGGCTTTCGAGAATAACCATACGGTAGCCGTATAAACTCTACTTAAACCGTGCGAATAAAAACATAACGCCACGATGCTTGCTCATCGTAGCGTCGTACTTTCGCAAAACACGGAATTGCTTCTTCGTATCGAACGTTTTTTCGTTGTGCGAACGAAAAACGTTCGATACGAGAGATTATTAATCCGTGGTGATCGAAAGTATTGGTACTAGGATAAGCTTGGCGTGGCCAACAGGACCGCTTCGGCAAACTCGCGCACGAGCCGTGCGACCTGCTCCGGCGCGCGTAGATTCGCCAGGTGCCCTTGCCCGCGCAGGAGCGTTGTTTGCGCGTGTGGGATGACGCGTGCCAGCGCTTCAAGTCTCTCCCCAAGATGCGCCGGGCTGCGGGTGCCTCCAAAGAGCAGAGTCGGCATCTCAAGTCGAGCGTAGCGCTGCACGCCCACACCGAGTGCCTCGATCGCTTCGGTGTCGGCAATCTGCGCAGGCGTGAGTGCGCATAGCTCCTTCCATGCCGGCAGCAGCCGCATGAGCAGCACCAGTATCCGTGGGAACCTGACAATATCGCGCAAGTGAATCGTGAGCGCCTGGCTCGTATTGCCACGCGCGAGCGCCTGCTTGGCCCTTACGAGCGCCTCGCCACCGAGCGGGCGATCCACCGCAACGGGTGGCTCGTAGAGCACCAGTCCCGCGACCGCCGACGGGCATTGCAGTGCGGTTTCGAGCGCGACGACGCCACCGGAGGAATGACCCAGCAACAACACCGGCTCCCCGATGCGCGCAAACAGCGCCGCCAGATCCTCGACTTCGCGCTGAATCGTATGTGGGGATTTCGCCTGGCGATTGCGCGCATACAGCCTTCGCTCGATGCGGATGACCCGAAACGTGCCGGAAAGCGCGCGGGCGACACGCTCCCAATGCGATACATCGCTTGACCCGCCGTGGACGATGACAATCGGCATGCCGGATCCTTCGTCGATATAGCCGACGCGCGTCCCATCGGCAGATATGACAATCTTTGCTTCAGACATGACATCCTCTCCTGACTCATCGTGGCGATGCAGCCATAAGAACTGTTTAATTCCTTCTGCCCTGAGGAGGTACCGCCAGAAGGGCGGATAGGCGCGCAAAGCGTCTGATGCCGGAATGATTTCCGGTCGTTCCAGCATGAATTCCTGTCCAAGCGTCTTGAGCGTGCATTTGCCGGCGGCCATCACATTGCGACACCAGTCAACAGTCGTCAAATCACCATAGAGCAGCGCAAGCACGAAGCCATCACCAAGAGGGAACGCTGTGACAGGAGTCACAAATTCTCGATCCGACCGACGCCCGACGTGTTTGAGAATCGACAGAGAGCGGAAGCGCGTTCCGGCAATCTTGAGAATAATGGGATTCACCATCTTTTGAACACGGATATCAATGCTGCGCGGCAGTTGCTGATTCTTGCCTTGTGTGTTGGCATTCATTAGAATTTTCTCCCTGTGGTTATTGATTAGCCATCTATGAGCATATAAGGCTTAGGTAAACTCTATATAAACGGTTGAATGCAAAAAACAACCCTGCTATTTGATCATAGCAGGGTTGTATTCGAATGAATGCTTGTTGCATCTTTATTCCACTGGCAAACACACGGCAAAGGTCGTACCTGAACCCAATCTGCTGTCTACCTCGATTGTACCTCGATGCATTTCAACGATCTTTTTGGCGATCGAAAGCCCCAGCCCACTGCCTCCGGCAGAGCGCGTCCGCGATCTGTCGGCCTTATAGAAGCGCTCAAAAACATGCGCCTGATCGTCCTCTGAAATACCTATGCCAGTATCCGATATCCTGAAATGCATCTGACCGTCTTGCCGGCGCACGCTGATGCACACTCTGCCATGTTGCGGCGTGAACTTAATACTATTGTGAATCAAATTGATCCACACCTGGCTCAGCAGGTCTTCGTCGGCAGTGATTTCAGTCTCTTCAAGAGCAACGTCCATATCCAGCCCTTTATCTGCCCATTGAGGCTCGCTGATCAGGATCAAGCTGCGGATCTGTTTATCTAGCCGGTAGGGTTTCGGCTCAAATGTGAGCCGCTCCGATTCGAGCGAGGCTAACTTGAGCAAGTCCTCGGTGATCCGCGATAGTCGAGTGCTTTCATTCTCGATAATGCCAAGATAGTGATGTCGCTCCTCAAGACTGAGTTGGTCATTTTCAAGTGCTTGGGCAAACCCGCGAATCGAGGTCAGTGGAGATTGGATCTCGTGCGAGACGTTGGAGATGAACTCCTGCCGCATTTTCTCCATCTGATTTAATTCCAGGGCCATATCATTCATGCTTTTCACCAGCACGCTAACGGGTTCGCTCGCTCGAAAGGTATTATCCAGCCGGACGCTAAAATCCCCTTTCGCGATTCTCTGCGTGGCTTCAATGATTGGTCCAAAGACATTCATTTCCGGCACCCAGCCTTTTGATCTGGCAAAAGAAGACACGCCGCCGATCGTCAGACCCGACAACAATAGGCCCAGCAGCGAGTTGGCGATCTGGGCCAGCAATGTGGGGGGATTCAGGTCTGTGATGTCGTAGACATAGGCAGTAAGAAAAAAGCTGACACTAATCATGCTCGTTATGAAGGCCAGCACAAAGATGGCCCAGGCAGCACCGACAAGCTTCGGGTGGCGCTTGGTCATGAGGCCACCTCCATCCGGTAGCCCAGCCCGCGAATGGTTCTAATCCTGAAGGAATGCTTGTCTTCGGGGAACCGTTCGCGCAGCCGGTTGATATGCACATCCAGCGTGCGTTCGTTGCCCTCAAAATCATAGCCCCAGATGTCTTCGATCAGCTGATCGCGAGAGAAGGTGCGCCCCGGATAGCTGGCGAGCTTGAATAGCAGTTCGAACTCTTTGCGCGGCATGGTTAAACTTTCACCATGGAGCGTGACTTCATACGTTTTATGGTCCATCAGTAATTCGCCGACCTGGACTGTCTGCGATGTGGCGATGCGGTAGCGTTTCAGCAGCGCCTTGACGCGTGCGACCAATTCGAGCGGTTCGAATGGCTTGACCAGATAATCATCGGTTCCCAACTGGAAGCCTTTAATCTTTTGGGCGGTCTCGCCTTTAGCGGTGAGCATGAGCAGCGGAATATCATACGACGCGCGCAGTTCGCGGCACAACTCCCAGCCATCCATATTCGGCATCATCACATCCAGAACCACCAGCTCGACTTTGAGGCTTTCAAGTCTCGCGAGCGCTTCCACGCCGTCCGAAGCTTCATACACATCGAAGCCTTCGTTGCGTAAGAAGACCCTGACCAACTCGCGAATGTTGGGATCATCGTCTACAATCAGTATATTATTCATGGTATGGGTCCATTCCTTTTCCGTCGTTAACAGGATAAGCATACACCTTCTGTGTAAACTGAATGCAAACAGTTCATACTTATTTTATTCACAGGAGCTACGCGGTGGACGCAAACATTGGGCCAACACGGATTTTTCTTCTTCGTATCGAACGAAAAACGTTCGATACGAAGAAGAAAAATCCGTGTTTTGCGAGTGACTGCGCAAGCACTTTCATAAGAGGTGACTGATGACCGATGAACAACGGGCCCGCCTGCTAGGCTGGGAGGCCTGTCACAATGTCCGCGACTTGGGCGGCTATGCTACCGCCGACGGCGGCCGGACGCGCTGGGGCGCATTTGTGCGCGCAGATAACCTGCGCCGTCTCACACCATCTGGCCGCGACGCACTGCTGAACTACGGCGTGCGGACGGTGATCGATCTGCGGCGCGCCGCCGAGCTCGAGACCGACCCAAATCCGTTTGCGGTGCCGGCGGATGCCAGGCTGCCGATCTACCTGAATCTACCGATGGGCCTTGGCGCCGACAGCGTGGGCAGGGCCGCAGTCGCCGCGGCCATTGCCAGCGAAGGTGCGTCGATGGTGGGACTCTTCCGCCAGGTGCTCGATCATTACTGGCGCGGCATTGCTCGCGTCACGACCGCGCTCGCCACGGCGCCGGATGGCGCCGTGCTGTTCCACTGCCACGCCGGCAAGGATCGCACCGGCCTCGTAGCGGCGCTGCTGCTGGCCCTCGCCGGCGTTCCCGAGCAGACCATCGTCGAGGACTACGTGCTGAGCCAGGAATGCCTCCAGCCGGTGTTCGACGAGCGGCTAAGCCAGGAACCCGATCTCGAGAAGCGCGCGCGCCTGGCGCAGATGATCGGCGCCGTGCCGGAGACCATGCTGAGCATCCTGGATCATCTCAACGTACGCCATGGCGGCGCGGAGCGCTACCTGCTGGCGGCCGGCGTGGCAGCGTCGGATATCGAGCGGCTGCGGCGGCGCGTGCGGGAATGAATTGGTATGATGACGCCGCGGAATCGCGCTCGATTACTTTCGTTAGCGCAATCCTACACGGATGTGCCAGAGCTGAGATCGGTCCATAGGACTATCGAATGACCTATCGAAAGTGGTATGATAGTTTCGATTCACGCCTAATTCCGGGGTATGCATGAAATCGATCGAGCCACCGCCGCCTCGGCGCGCCAGCGAGGCCCAGCTGCGTCCGACGCGCCCGAGTGTCAAGCAGACCTTCGCCGCGCTCAGATACCGCAATTACCGGCTATGGTTTAGTGGCCAGCTGGTGTCGCTCTTCGGTACCTGGATGCAGGCAACCGCGCAGGGCTACCTGGTCTTTCAGCTGACGAACTCGCCGGCCTACCTGGGCTACGTCGGCTTCGCCGCTGGGGTGCCGGCCTGGCTGTTCACGCTCTACGGCGGGGTGATCGCCGACCGCATGTCGCGGCGTACGCTGATGCTGATCACTCAGACGGCGATGATGATTCTGGCCTTCCTTCTGGCCGGGCTGGTATTTGCCGGCCTGGTGCGGCCATGGCAGATCGTAGCGCTGGCGTTTCTCCTCGGCGTCGCCAATGCCTTCGATGGGCCCGCGCGGCTGGCCTTTGTGGTCGAGCTGGTCGATCGCGAGGATCTGACGAATGCAATCGCGCTCAACGCGACGATGTTCAACCTTGCGACCGCCACCGGCCCGGCGATGGCCGGGCTGACGTACGCGCTGATCGGGCCGGCATGGTGCTTCTTGCTCAACGGGCTCTCGTTTCTGGCGGTGATCTGGGCGCTGCTGCGGATGCGCTTGGCGCCGCACCAGCGGGCCGCCAAGCCCAGGTCGACCTGGGCCGATCTGGGCGAAGGCGTGCGCTACATCGCCGCCCACCGGACCATTCGCACCCTGATCGGCCTGGTCGGCGCGACCAGCCTGTTCGGCATCTCGTTCGCGACGCTGTTTCCAGCCTGGGCGGTGGACGTCCTCGGCGGCGACGCGACGACCAACGGGCTGCTGCAATCGGCGCGCGGTCTGGGCGCGCTGCTGAGCGCGCTGATGCTGGCTTCGCTCGGTCGCTTTCGCTTCAAAGGTAAGCTGCTGACGATTGGAACCTTCGCGTTCCCCCTGCTGCTGCTGGTGTTTACCTTCGTGCGATCGCTGCCGCTGTCGCTGCTGGTGCTGGTTGGGACCGGCATCGCGGTCATTCTGATCATGAATGTCGCAAACGCGCTGGTGCAGGGGCTGGTGCCGGATGCGCTGCGCGGGCGGGTGATGAGCGTCTATAGTATGACCTTTTTCGGTTGCATGCCGCTCGGCGCGCTGTGGATTGGCGCGGCCGCCGAGTACGCCAGCGCGCCCGTCGCAATGATGATTGGCGCGCTGGCCGCGCTGCTGTTCGCCGCGTTGCTGTTTGTATTCGCGCCCGGGGTGCGGGCGCTGGAGTGAGAGCCAAGCGTTCGGACGAGGAGGAACAGAACAGACGCGAGCAAATCGAATTTAGACAACGCCGAATATCGCCGTGGGTAACGTTTTTTCATGAGAAGCGGTATTATTATCATGTCGCTTCGCGATCCGCACGCCGCCGAAGCCTCCTTGTTGCACCATAACATAACCAGGAAGATGCCATGCTGCCGAACAACACGCTTCTCCAAGGCCGCTATCGGATCGTTGAGCAGATCGGGCGCGGCGGCATGGGCGCTGTCTACCGCGCCAGCGACACCCGGCTGCGCACGACGGTCGCACTGAAACAGACGCTGGTCGAAGGCGAGCCGCTCCGCCGCGCCTTCGAACGCGAGGCGCAACTGCTCGCGTCGCTCCGCCATCCAACCCTGCCGCGCGTGAGCGATCACTTCATCGACGAGCAAGGCCAGTTCCTGGTTATGGAATATATCCCCGGCGAAGATCTCGGTGCAATGCTTGAGCGCCGCCAGCGGCCGTTCGATGTCGCCGACGTGCTGCGCTGGGCCGACCAACTGCTCGACACGCTCGACTACCTGCATACTCGCGAGCCGCCGGTGATCCATCGCGACATCAAGCCGCAGAATATGAAGCTGACCGATCGGAACGAGATTATTTTGCTCGACTTCGGTCTCGCCAAGGGCGCATCGCTGCAAACGCGCGTGACGTCGAGCGGCAGCATTTTCGGCTATACACCGCATTATGCGCCGCTGGAGCAGATTCACGGCACCGGCACCGACCACCGCAGCGATCTTTATTCTTTGGCCGCCACACTCTACCAACTGCTTACCGGCAATATACCGATCGATGCGCTGGCGTGCGCTGGCGCGCTTATTAACGAGGAACCAGATCCGCTGATCCTCGCCAGCGATGTCAACCAGGAAGTGCCGCCGGCGATCGCCGCAATTTTATTCCAGGCGATGTCGCAGCGGGCCAACCAGCGCCCGCCGACGGCGCCAGCCATGCGCGCCGCACTGCGTGACGCGAGCCGCGACGCAGCTCTCACCGGCGCGGGCGGCAAAACGGTCGTCGACATGTCCGCCGTTCGCGGAATCATCGCCGACAGCACATCGGCGGCCACTGTGGCAGCCAACGACTCAGCCGCCACTCTCGCGGCGAGTGGCGGCGCTACGCTGCTCAACGCGGCGATACCAACCGCGCCGCTAGCTCCGGTCACCGCTGCGATCGATCGCGATGCGCCGCCACTGATCACGCCGCCGGCCCTCCGGACGCGGGCGCTGCCTCACGAAGACACCACGCCGCGCAGAAGGTGGCGTTGGGCGCTGATCGGAGTGCCAGTCGTGCTAGTGCTTGGCGCGGCGGCCGCGTTTGCGACTGGCGGGTTCGGCCAGGCATCCCAGCCAACCGTTACGCCGGCCGTGGCGCTCGCGGCCACCAGCGCGCCGGAGCCACCCACCGGCACGCCAGTGCCGACGATCGATATTCTGCAGGCGGCCGGCGCGACCCAAACAATCATCGCCGCGACTCAGCAGGCATTCGACGCCCGCGTCGGCAAGGCAAGCATGCAGACGACGACGGCGGTGATGGCCATTCAGCAGACCAGCGTGGCGCAGACGCAGGCCGCCGCGCCTTCGCCAACGATCGCGCCCACTGTTACGCCGGCCCCACCGACACCAACCAGCGGCGCTAGTGCAACTCGAGCGCCGCGCCCGACGAATACGCCCGCCCCGCAGCTCCCGACAGCGACCGCGGCGGCAGCGGCCAATAATGCGGCGGTGCTATCGGTTGGCAGTGGTGGCGAGCTGTTCAAAGGCTCGGCGCGCAAGGGCACGATCGCGGCCGAGGAGGGCCAGGGCGGCTCGTGCATTCAGGGCCAGGTGCTGGCCAGCGACGGTAGCAGGTTCAGCAGCTTCTATATTCAGGTCGACAATCGCGGGACCACCAAGCCGGCCAAACATTTCTACGATTCCGGTAACTACAAGATCTGTGGGCTTGGTGCGGGCGAGTGGGGCGTCGCCGTGTACGCGGTGAACAACACGCCGACCAGTGCGGCCGAGCAGGCCGGCCACCAGGTGCGGGTCAATCTCAGCGGCCAACCGGGCGAAGTCTTCTATGTCGACTTCCGTGCCCGCACCGGGTTTGCCCCGCCGACGGAGACGCCGCTGCCGACCGAGGTGCCGCCCACGCCTACCCCGGCGCCCGGCCCATACGATGGCCAGTGGTCCGGTCCGATCTCCGGCAAAACGGTCGGCAATGCCGAGTTCCACGGCAATTTTCGCATGGAGGTGCGCAGCAACGCGATCTACCGCATCTCGATCGACGGCCCCTCATGCCTGTTCGAGACCTACCCGAACTTCCCGAACGGTAAGGCGATCGGCGGCGCGTCGTTCGCGCTATCCGGCTCGCCATTCAATCCTAAGCTGGGAACCGACGCTAGCATCTCCTTCAGCGTCAACGGCTCATTCTCATCGGACACGCGTGCTTCGGGGGTACTCTCCGCCAGCCAGAACGGCGGCTCGTGCGCCGACGCAACCTGGAGCGCGTCGAGATAAGGGGGCATATGGCGATCAAACCCGGCTGGACTGGCCGCTTCTTCGAGGATTTCAGCGTCGGCGATGTGTACCAGCACCCGCTTGGCCGAACGGTGACGACCACCGACAACATCTGGTTCACACTGCTGACCCAGAATACTGCGCCGATACACTTCGATCATCACTACGCCGCGCAGACCGAGTTCGGCAAGCCGCTGGTCGACTCGACCTTTACGCTGGCGCTGGTCACCGGCCAGAGCGTCACCGACGTATCGCAGAATGTGATGGCCAACCTCGGCTGGGACGAGGTGCGCCTGCCCGCGCCGGTGTTCGAGGGCGATACGATCTACTCCTACTCCGAGGTCGTCGCCACGCGCGAGTCGAAGTCGCGCCCGAACGTCGGCATCGTCACCGTCAAGACCACCGGCTATAACCAGGACGGCACGGTGGTGATCACGTTTAATCGCACGGTTATGGTATACAAGCGCGGCCAGGCGCCACAGATCCCACGGCCGGCAGTGACTCGGTAGCTATAACTGTTCAGATTTGTCTCGAGATTGGACGCGGATGGCCGCGGACAAACGCGGATATGGTGATTCTTTTCCGCGTTCGTCTGCGTCCCGTTACCCGAATACTGAACAGCTACAGCTAGTATCCGCTTGACCAAACCCCCAACCGCGTTTATACTTTCAGCGTCTCCATACCGCACCCAAAATAGCCGCCAATGAAGGCACGCGCCCAATGCCTGGCAGCGCGTGTTTGACGTTTTCTGGAGGTTGGCGATGCACCTAACCCCGCGCGAGCAAGAGAAGCTGCTAATCTATGTCGTCGCTGATCTGGCCCGCAAGCGCCGCGATCGCGGCCTGCGCCTGAATGTCGCCGAGGCGACCGCGCTGATCGCCGAGGCGCTGCTCGAAGGTGCGCGCGACGGTAAGAGCGTCGTCGAGCTGATGGAGCTGGGCCGCCACGTGCTAACCCGCGACGATGTGATGGACGAGGTGCCCGCCATGCTGCCGGTCGTCCAGATCGAGGCAACCTTCGCCGATGGGACCAAGCTGATCTCGTGCCATGACCCGATTATTTAATTGTAAATTGTAAATTGCAAATTGAGATGAGCTAATTTGCAATTTACAATTTGCAATTCGTACTGGAGGCCCGTATGGCTGGCAATAACGACCGCTATCTGCTTCGTGATGAGCCGGTTGAGATCAACGCCGGCCGGCGCACCGCGACGATCACTGTCAGCAACACCGGCGACCGCCCGATCCAGGTTGGTTCACACTATCACTTCTTCGAGGTCAACCGCGCACTGAAGTTCGACCGCGCCGCTGCGCTCGGCATGCACCTGAACATTCCGGCCGGCCTGTCGGTGCGCTTCGAGCCGGGCGACACGCGCGAGGTCGAGTTGGTCGAGCTGGGCGGGCTGCGGCGCGCCGTTGGGTTCAGCAGCCTGGTCGACGGCAGCACCACCACCGATGGCGGGGTACGCGCCGCCCTGCGCAAAGCCCGCGAGCAGGGCTTCATCGACGACTGAATCGAGCATTTTAACGCAAAGAGGCGAAGACGCAACGATGCAGAGCTTTATATCTGCTGAATCTTTGCATCTCTGCTCCTTTGCGCCTCCGCGTTGAAAAGTTTGGAGGAAGTATGCCACTCATCCCGCGCCGGCAGTACGCCGCGCTCTATGGGCCGACCACCGGTGACCGCGTGCGGCTGGCCGATACGAACCTGATCATCCAGATCGAGCGCGACCTGCTGACCCATGGAGATGAGGCGGTCTTCGGTGGTGGTAAGACCATCCGCGACGGAATGGCCCAACGAGCTAACGCCACCGATGCGAACGGCGCGCTAGACCTTGTAATCACCAATGTGATAGTGATGGATCCAGTACTGGGTGTGATCAAGGCGGATATTGGTGTTAAGAAGGGGCGGATCGTCGGCATCGGCAAGGCCGGTAACCCCGACACCATGGACGGCGTGCTCCCGCAGATGGTGATCGGCCCCGGCACCGAGGTGATCGCCGGAGAGCACCTGATCGCCACCGCCGGCGCGATCGACTCACATATTCACATGATCAGCCCGCAGCAGGTGTACGAGGCGATCTCGAACGGCATCACTACCATGATCGGCGGCGGGACCGGCCCGGCCGACGGTACCAACGCCACCACCTGCACCCCCGGCCCGTGGTATATCGCGCGCATGCTCGAAGCCGCCGAGGCGCTGCCGGTGAACTGGGGCCTGCTCGGCAAAGGTAACGCATCTACGCCCGAGGCGCTGCGCGAGCAGATCGAGGCGGGTGCGTGTGGCCTGAAGGACCACGAGGACTGGGGGTCGACGCCAGCAGTAATAGATTACTCGTTACGGGTAGCTGACGAATATGATGTACAAGTTGCGATCCATTCTGACACGTTGAACGAGAGCGGCTTTGTCGAGGACACGATCAGCGCGATCGACGGGCGCACCATCCACACCTATCACACCGAGGGCGCCGGCGGCGGCCACGCGCCCGATATCATCAAGATCGCCGCGCTGCCGAATATTCTGCCCTCTTCGACCAACCCAACCCGACCCTACACCGTCAATACGCTGGCCGAACACCTGGATATGCTGATCGTCTGCCACCACCTGAACCCGAACATCGCCGAGGACGTGGCCTTTGCCGAGAGCCGCATCCGCAAGGAGACGATCGCCGCCGAGGATGTGCTGCACGACTTGGGCGTGATCAGCATGTACTCTTCCGACTCGCAGGCGATGGGCCGGGTCGGCGAGGTGGTGACGCGCGCGATTCAGACCGCGCACAAGATGAAGGACCAGCGTGGACCATTGCCCGAAGACGGCGCCGAGCACGACAACGCGCGGGTGCTGCGCTACCTGGCCAAGCTGACGATCAACCCGGCGCTGGCCCATGGCATCGCCCACGAGGTCGGCAGCCTCGAGCCGGGCAAGCTGGCCGATATCGTGCTGTGGGACACCGCCTACTTTGGCGCGAAGCCGAAGTTGATCATCAAGGGCGGCATGATTAGCTGGGCGGCGATGGGCGACCCGAACGCCTCGATTCCGACGCCGCAGCCGGTGTTCTACCGGCCGATGTTCGGCGCATTCGGCCGGGCGTTGGGCGCCACCTGCGTCAACTTCATGTCGCAGGCGTCGATCGACCTGGGTGTGCCCGAGCGGCTTGGGCTGATGCGCCGCGCGGTGGCGGTGAAGAACTGCCGCAGCGTCGGCAAGGCCGACCTGGTGCGCAACAGCGCCATGCCGCGGATCGAGGTGAACCCCGAGACCTATGAGGTGTTGGTCGATGGCGTGCTGGCAACCTGCGAGCCGGCCGAGCGGCTGCCGCTGACGCAGCTGTATTACATTGTTTGACGCTTGTTGAAAGCGATGATAATGGTCTTTAATAAGCATCCTGTCACGGCTTGCTACGCTGGTCATCTCATCTTATGATGCTCAATAATACACCATTCTCCATCCTCCCCGCCCTCCAGCTGGCCGACTCGTTCTTCCCCAGCGGGCTATACACGCAGTCACACGGTCTCGAGCAGTTCATTGCGGCGGGTGCGAGCGGTGCGGCACAGTTGGAGCCGATCATTCACGACTACCTGCGCCACGCCGCCGGCCCGGCCGACGCGCTGGCGGCGCGCTGGGCGGTGCGGGCGGCGGTCGCGTGCGACCTCGACCTGGTGGCGGCGATCGACGCGCGGCTGGAGGCCGGCAAGCTCTCGGTCGAGGGCCGCAATGCCTCGAAACGCTGCGGCGGGCGGGTGCTGCTGCTTGGGCGCGACCTGTTCGAGAGCGAGCTGCTGCGCGAATATGCCGCGCGCGTCGAGATGGGGCAGGCGCACGGGCACCAGTCGGTGGTGCTGGCGCTGCTCGGCGCCGCGGCCGGGCTGGACGAAACGACGGTGGTGCTGGTCGAGCTGCACACCTTTGCCGTCAGCCTGATCAGCACTGCCGTGCGGCTCGCGGCGCTCGACCACGCGACCGGCCAGAAGCTGTTAGCGAAGGCCCAGCCGGTGATCGCCGAGGCGGCCGAGGCGCATCAGGGCCTGGATTGGCGCGACATCGGCGGCTTTGCGCCGCGGATCGACGTGATGCAGTTCCGGCACCGCTACGCGGATATGCATATGTTTGTCAGCTAGACGCCAGTCGGCAGTATGCAGTATCCGGGCAGCATACTACTGCATCCTGCATACTGCCGACTGTATACTACGAGAAGGAGTTATAACGTGAGTCATCGCATACCCCGCGTCGGCGTGGGTGGGCCGGTAGGATCGGGCAAGACCGCGCTGATCGAGGCGCTCGTGCCGATGCTGCTGGCCGAGGGCTACGCGCCGCTGGTGATCACCAACGATATTGTGACGCGCGAGGACGCCGAGCATGTCAAGCGCACGCTCGCCGGCGTGCTCGACCCTGAGCGCGTGGTAGGTGTGGAGACCGGTTGCTGCCCACACACCGCCGTGCGCGACGACCCGACCATGAATCTGGCGGCGGTGGCCGAGCTCGAGCAACGCTACCCCGACGCCGACATCCTGCTGCTCGAAAGCGGCGGCGACAACCTGACGCTCTCGTTCAGCCGCGCGCTAGTCGACTACTTCATCTTCGTGATCGACGTAGCCGGCGGCGACAAGATCCCGCGCAAGCGCGGCCCTGGGCTCATCCAGGCCGACCTGCTGGTGATCAACAAGACCGACCTGGCGCCCTACGTCGGCGCGAGCCTGGAGGTGATGGAGCACGACTCGCGGCTGGTGCGCGGTGAGCGGCCATTCCTGTTCACCAACTGCCGCAGCGGCGAGGGTCTTGGCGCAGTGCTGGACACGATCAAAGGCGCTTTGCTTCAAAATGCTGAATTGAGAATGCAGAATTGAGAACCACTGATCCAAAGCTATCACCTGAAGAATGCAAGATGCCAATCGACACACGAACGCAGCCAATTCTCAATGCTCAATTCTCAATTCCCAACTCGGGCCGGCTGGAGCTGGAACTTGAGTCTATCGATGGCCGCACGCGCGCGCGGCGCAGCCTGGCCCAGCCGCCGCTGCAGCTCTCGCGGGTGCGCTACGACGAGCCGCAGCAGCCCGGCACTGCTGTGTTTACACTATTGCACCTTGGCGGCGTGCTGGCCGGCGACCGGGTGGCAATGAACGTCGCACTCGACGCTGGGGCCAGCGCGCAGATCCACATGGCCGCCGCGACACAGGTGTACCAGATGCCGAGCGGCGACGCGCAGCACAAGCTCGATCTACGGCTCGGCGCCGGCAGCGCGTTGGCCTGGCTGGCGCAGCCGCTGATTCTGTTCGGTGGTGCGCGCTTCAGCCAGAGCACGCGCGTCACGCTGGCGCGCGGCGCGCGGCTCGACCTGATCGACGTGCTGGTGCCGGGGCGGCTGGCGCGCGGCGAGTGCTACCAGTTCGAGCGCTATGCCGCGCTACTAGAGGTGTATGATACCGCCGAACGCTGCCTCGTCGCCGGGCGCACATTGATCGAGCCGCGCCGCCAGACCCCCGCTACGCCGGGAGTGCTGGGCGGTTCGCCGGTGGTCGGTAGCCTGTACCTGCTGGGCGATACCATCGACGCCGAACGCCGCGCCGCCGCGCTGCACTCGGCTCGCGACGAATCGATCGGTGTGACGACGCTGCCGAATGATGCCGGGCTGCTCGTGCGCGCGCTTGGCGCGACCGCGAGCCAGGTGCACAATCAGCTTTTGGAGATTTGGCGGCGCTTTCAGTAACGCCAGCGGGTACGGCTTGATAGATCTTTTGACAAAGGTTGACGGAAAGGATACGCTTGCAGGGTTGCGCGCCTCACACCCCTTCGTCGAGGACATCGGCGATCGCCTGCTCCAGTGTCATCGCGCGCCCCGCCGCCCACGCAGCAGCGAAGGTCTCCGAATCGAGCTGGACGCGCACGCTCGCCACACTCGCGTCGTAGGCAGCGCGCTCGATCGGCTGCCCGATCGCGCCGATAACGGCGCGTAACCCCTCCGCCGCGCCGAACAACCGCGCCGCTCGCACGGTCTGGCCCAGGCTTCCAGCCACCCCAGCCGATCCTGCCAGACACACCGAGACGCCTTCGCGATGCCCCAGCTCCCGGTACCGCGCCAGGCTTTCCGCAAAATAGGCCTCCGCCTGTGGCGCATCGCCTTGCGCCTGCGCCAGATAGCCCAGGGCGAGCTGCACCGCGGCGATGCCCCACATGTTTCCCAGGTCCTGGAACAGGGCCAAGCTCTCCGCGTAACACGCCGCTGCCCGCGCGTTGTCGCCCTGCAACCGCGCTGCATACCCCAGATCGAGCAGCGTATGGCCATACCAGAGCTGATCGCCCAGCTCGCGAAACAGCTGCAGGCTCTCCTCGAGCAAGGCCACCGCGCGTTCGTAGGCATCCAGATAGAGCTCATCACTCCCCAAGGCACGGAGGGACTGTGCGATTGGCCAGCGCTCGCCCAGTTCGCGGAAGAGCGTCAGGCTCTCCGCGTGCAGCGCGCGGGCTGTCGCATACTCACCCTGTAGCCAGGCCACAAACCCCAGGCCGAAGCGCGCATAGGCGACGCCTTGCTGGTACCCGATCGTGCAGCTGAGCGTGTGGCTCTCGGCGAGGCGTGCGTGGGCCAGCGCAAAGTCGCCCTGCGCCCCGGCGAGGATACCTACCGCAAACAGCGCCCGCGCGCGTGCTGCAGTCGGTGCAGCCGCCTCCGGATGCGCCAGAATCCGCGTCAGCTGCTCCCGCCCTTCACTCAGGTACCCGCCGAACTGCCAGAATGGCCCCAAGGCGGCCACTATGCGCACGCCCAGCGCGGCGCCATCGACTGCCACCTGGCTCCATGCCAGCACCGCGCGCAGGTTGTCATACTCCGCCTTCAACCGATTCAGCCACGCCACTTGCTCCGCCCCGTGGAGCAACGGCTCGGCTCGCTCCGCCAGCGCCAGATAGTACAGCGCATGCCGCTGGCGCAACGCCGCTTCTTCTCCGCTTGCCCCGAGCCGCTCCAGCGCGTATTCGCGGATTGTTTCCAGCATCGCGAAGCGCGGCGCGCCGTCGATTCCTGCTTCCTGCCGCAGGAGACTCTTATCGACCAGCGCCGTCAGCCCATCCAGCGCATCTATCGGCAGATCGCCGGGTATCCCCTGGCTGGCGCTGCACACCGCCTCGACGGCTTCAAGCGAGCAGCCGCCCACGAACACGCCCAGCCGCCGAAACAACGTCTGCTCGCTCTCACCCAGCAAGTTGTAACTCCAGTCGATGGTGCGCCGCAGCGTCTGCTGGCGTGCCGGCAGATCGCGCGCGCCTCCCGTTAATAGCTTGAGCCGATCGCCTAACTGCTCCAACAGCGCCTGGGGACCGAGCAGTTTGAGCCGCGCCGCCGCCAGCTCGATCGCCAGCGGGAGTCCGTCCAGGCGATAGCAGATCTCGGCCACCGCCGGCGCGCTCTCGCTGGTGACCACGAAGTCGTGTTGCACGTCCCGCGCCCGCGCAATGAACAGTTCCACGGCTGCATACTGCGTCACGGCCGCGAGTGGCGGCAACCGTTTCAGGTTCGGCAGTGCCAGCGGCGGCACCGGCAGCTCCTTTTCCCCGCGCAGGTGCAGGATCTCCCGGCTGGTGACCAGTACGGTGAGACGTGGGCAAGTCGCCAGCAAATCGGCCACCACCACCGCCGCTACGACAATCTGCTCGAAGTTGTCGAGCAGCAGCAGCATGTGCTTATCGTGCAGGTAGTCTTTCAGCTGGTCGAGCAGCGGCCGGCTGGCCGCCTCGCGGATGTCGAGTGTCTGAGCGATAACGCTCGCCACCAGATCGGCGTCGGTGATTGGCGCGAGATGAACGACCGAGATGCCATCGGCGAAGTCATCGAGCAACTCGACCGCCGCATGCAGCGCCAGGCGGGTTTTGCCGACGCCGCCCGGACCGGTGAGCGTGACGAGCCGCACGTCCGGCGTGCGCAGCAGGATGCACACCTGCTCCACCTCGCGCGCTCGCCCGATCAGCGGGGTCGGCTGAGCCAGCAAGGCGGTCGGAGTGCGGCGCACATGTTGCACAGGCGGAGTGAGGCGATCGACGCCTATCTCCGCCCGCGCAGCTCGGATAAAAGCGGCACGATCAGCTGCCATGATCATCAACTGGTCTGCCAATCGCTCGGCGATCTGCCGGGACGGCCGGCGCGCATCCGCTTCGATCATGCGGATCGTGCCTTCGGCACAGCCGACCCTGCGGGCTAGCTCCGCCTGTGTCAGATCGAGAGCTTTCCGCTGCCGCCGCACCCAATAGCCGAACGAAGCATTGCCCTCCATGGCGGCCTCTTTCCTTGCCGAGTGGATGAATATCAGGACGGTGGGTATCGCTCGTATCTTCAGGACACACTCGGCACAATGAGCGTCATAGAACTGCGCCGCTGAGATTATGACGGCCAGTTTAGTGCGCTTTTTGGTGCGCTTATTGTAGCGCAAACCGCAACCCGCGGGAAGCGCGGACATGATGTAATGCCACCAGACGTTGTTTATCAAACTCGCACATCAAGGAGGCTAACATGGATCGCATCCGATCGATTGAGCTACACCCAGCGTTGTTCGCGCGCCGCGTGAACTTGGGGCGCATACTTGTGGTAGTAATCAAGATCGCGCTGGCACTGTTAATCATCGGCAGCATTGGCTTCGGTGCGGCCGTGCGCGCGGGTGTCGCGCCGGAGTTCGACGAGCAGCTCACGCTGGATGCCCAGCACACCCTGGTGATTCACAACGGCCCGATTCCGACCTGCTCATTCATCCCCAACCCGCCACAGCACGATTGCTTTTGGCCAGGCTCTGAGCGCCGTGTGTTCTCTGTCGATTACCTCACACCACATGACGTTCGGTCGCTGGTGTGGTTCGGGCTGCCATCGCGCTGATCGAGCGGCGCTGGCGCCACCGCGCGCCGCGACCCGATCGCCCACAGGGGTACTCACACGCGAGCCGCATCCTTCGCCGGATGCGGTTCGTTGCATATACCAACCAGCTTGGTAACCACTATGCTCAAACCGAAAGTTGATCTAAAATATACGCTATCGACAGTATTATTGATTTCCAGGAAACAAATCATGTACGATGCAATTGTGATCGGCGGCGGGATTGTCGGCATGTCGCTAGCTTACCATCTGGTGCGCGGCGGCGCGCGGACGCTGCTGGTCGACCGGGCCGACGCCGAGCGCGCGACCGATGCCGGCGCGGGCATCCTGACGCCGGAGGGAGATGAGCGCACTTCCGATGCGCAGTTCGAGCTCACGGTCGCCGCTAATGCCTACTATCCAACGCTGATTGGGCAACTGGCCGAGGAACAAGCTGGCGACACCGGCTATGCGATCTGCGGGCAGCTTAACGTGGCGGTGTCGGAGGATGAGGTGGCGCCGTTTGCCGCAACGCGCCGCGCCGAGGCTAGCCGCCAGCGCACCGGGGAAGCGGCGGCATATGCTCCGTATGACATCTCGCCCGACGAGGCGCGCCAGCTTTTCCCTGCGCTGGCGCCCGTTTCCCATGCGCTTTACTACCCGCGCAGCGCCCGCGTCGATGGGCGTATGATCAACGAGGCGCTGCGGCGCGCGGCGATCGCGCGTGGGCTGGAGACGCGGCAAGCCAGCATTGAGCGGCTCGTCGTGGAGCATGGTGCAGTCGCTGGCGTTGATATCGACGGCGAAATATGCAGCGCTGGGGCAATGGCAATTGCCGGCGGCGCATGGTCGCCACGCCTGGGCTTTCAGTTGGGCGTGCAAATCCCCGTCAGCCCGCAGCGCGGCCAAATCGTGCATCTGCGCCTGCCCGGCGCCAACACAGGCGAATGGCCGGTGGTGGGCGGGTTCCGCGGGCATTATATCGTCCCTTGGCCGGGCGGCCGCGTGGTCGTCGGCGCGACGCGCGAGGCCGGCGCGGGCTTCGCGGCTCACACGACTGCGGCCGGCATCCACAACGTACTCGGCGAGGCGCTGCGCGTCGCGCCGGGGCTGGCTGGGGCCGAGGTCGCCGAGCTCCGTGTTGGCCTGCGACCAGCCAGCGCCGACGGCATGCCGATTCTTGGCGGCGTGCCAGGCGTACGCAACGCCTACCTGGCAACCGGTCACGGGCCGCATGGCTTGCAGCTTGGGCCATATAGCGGCAAGCTGATGGCTGAACTGATGCTTGGGGGCAGCGATGGCGCGGAGCTCGCGGCGTTTGGCGTGGGGCGGTTTTCCGACACGGAGGCTGGGTAGATAGATACCAAGAACGGCCAAGACACCAAGGGGATCAAGGACTCAAAATAATCAACCATCCCACCTTGATGTGGTATGTAGTGCGTCGTGGGTAGGGACGCGATATGTCGCGTCCCTACCCACGACGCACTATGGTGGTCGTTCACACGCGCACTGCGATCGCGCTATCTTGCCACCAGGGGTATATACCTCCGATACACCACCATATTCGTATTGACGCTGAATATCAAATTCTGCGTCTCGCTCGCATTGCCAGCTGTGTCGAACGCCTGGTAGCGCAAGTTGTAGCTGCCATTCGCCAGCTTGCCAAGGTCGAGCAGCGCGCCGGGCTCATCCTGCCAATTCACACCGTCCCAGCTCCAATGGATATGGTCGACGCCCTGGCCACCCTGGTCGTCTGCGGCGACGCGCAGGCGCGGGTTCTCGACGAATGTGCCGCCGATCCACAGTGCCCCGCCGCCAAGCCCATCGGGCAGCGTGCGGAAACCACTCTCGCCGGGCGGCTGAAATGCGTAGCCAGCCGCCGCCTGGCCGGTGCGCTCAAACGACTTGAACGAGACGATATGCGGCCCGGCGCTCAGCGTGATCTGGCCGGTCACATAAATGTACTGGCCATTGTCGTCCTTAGCGGAATGGAGGCCGTGGTTCACTACCACCGCCTGGCCGTCGATCCACAGCCACGAGCCGTCGTCGCTGGTGGCGCCGAACGTGTAGGTACCGGTGGTGGGCGCTAGGAAGCTGCGGGTCTGCTCAATCAGAAACTGGTCGGACAGCCCAAGCGGCCCGCCGACGCCCCAGTCGATCGGAGACCCATCCCAGGCGAAGCTGCCAACGTACTGGCCGCGCGGAATCGACAGCGGGTTGCGCGTGCGTGTGAGGAAGTTGTCTGGTATATTACCAAGCCGGTAAACACGTGCCAAGGGCTGAAGTCCGCCGTCGTAGTTCGCGACGGCCGGCGTGATTCGTTCAGGCGTTACCTTGATACTGGTCGGGCTGACGCCCTGAGTGTAGTATTTGACATACTCTTGAATCAGCCCGGCCTGGAGCGTATAGGCGCCGGGATCGCGGAAGCGTACATAGCCAACGATCGTCTGCTGCTGGCCCGGCCCCAGGTTGCTATTCAGGCCCCAACGCCACGGGTAGTCGTTGGTGCGCTTGCCCGTCACCGGATCAATTGGGGCATTGCAATCTTTGTTTGCGGCATCCCAGCCATCAAATCCGAGAGTCAGGCGCAGGCGGTCGCTTTCCTTGGGGAAGGCCGGGTAGCTGCCGGTGCTGTTGCCAGCGAAGCATTCGCCCTGATCATAAACATAGCCGTTGTCGAGGCTGTTCAGCCCACCGCCAGCGAGCAGATCGACCGAGGGCGCCTGGCTGTAGAAAGTCGTGTCGCCCGTATTTTTCACCGTAAAGGTTACTTTCAACAGTTCACCACTGGCCAGCGTGGTGCGATCGTATGCGACGCCGGTGATCTGCACATTCGCCGAACCGCTTTCGGGCACCCATTTGACGGCGTCGAAGAACAGCACGCGTCCGGCGCTGAACGGCTCGCCGGTATTGTCGAACAGCTCGACCGCGCCCGCGGTGCCCTGATTGAATGGGTACGCGCCCAGATCGACCCATTCGGTGGCGGTGTTATGATCGACCACGCGGCTGGTCGATCCGCCGGCGTAGCCGATGGTATAGCGCGCCTGGGTGCTGGCATACGGTGGCGGCGCCAGGCCGCAGCCTTGCGGAATATGCGCGTACACGCGGTAGGTGCCGCTGGTAGGAATAGTCGGCCGCCAGGTCGCACTGTTTTCGGCTGCCCCATCGGTCGCGTAGGTCCAGTACGTATGGCTGCCATAGCCGCAGCCCGCCTCGTGCCAGCCCGCCGGGCTGTGGTCGAATCCACTCTCCAGCTCATCGATCGTCAGATCGCCGTTGCTGGTCGGCGCGCCGCTGAGCGCCTGCTTGATGCGGTTGCGAAGCCCCGGCAGGTAGGCAATCGTCTGATCGCCGGGGCAGCTGGTGTGGCCGGGAGTCACCTGGCGATGCCCGGCGATATTCGGCACGATCGCGCCAGGGTTGAACGGCGCGCAGTAGCTCGAGATTGCGCAGCCGTAGTAGTATGAGCTGCCTAGCGGGTCGATATGCTTCTGCGCGGCCTTCCAGGCCAGCACCCGCACCAGCCCATCCTGGGCCGCCGACGTCGGCGGTACGGTCGCATACGTGCCGATCAGCACCACGCCCATCGAGCCGTAATTGGCGGTATCGTGGAACGCAACCGCGTCGTCGCCGCCGGCGCGGCCCTCATAGATCACACCGTTCGGGTCGATCAGGTAGTTGTAGCCGACATCGCCCCAGCCGCGGGTGTAGGTGTGGAACGACCACTCGGCGCGCACCCGATCGGCCCAGATCTTCTCGCCGCCCAGCAGCGTGTTGCTGTCGGCGGTATGGTGAACGACCATATGATTGACCGGGTAATAGTACGGTGCAGCGCGGCTGCCCTCGCCGTCGGGCGAGCCCCAGCCGACACGTGAGACCACTGCTGGTTTGCTCACCGTCAGGGTGGCATTCGCGCGCGGCGCGGGCGCGGGCAGCGGGCCGGATGCATCGACGGTATTGACCTCGATCTTGCGCAGCTCGGGCAGCCCGCCGTCGGGCCCGCGGTCGGCGTGGCTTTTTATTTGCCAGAAGCGCGCCAATGCGCCAGCCGCGATCGTCTGGCTCCACTCGACATCCGGCCCGTCGGCGTCGGTCCAGAGATCGTCGTTATCCACGACCTCGTTCCACTCGCTCCACGCGGCGCCGTCGATCGAGACGCGCACGAACAGAGTCAGCGCGGCGCCGTCGGGCACGTGCGCCTCGCGGCGGATCAACATATGGGTGAATGGATGGGCCGCCTGGCTCGCCGGCGATAGATAATCGCCCGCGGAAGCGATTCTTGGGCCCGCCGGCGGTAGCTGCAGCACCACCTGATCGGGGCGGCGATCCGTGGTTGGCGCCTGCGCCGCCGAGCGCGACGCGGGAACCAGCACAATAGCGAGAAGTATTATGGCAAGCAGAGTGAGGGCGAGCAGGCGCATACGAACGATCTCCTTAGACCAACAAAAGCTACGACGAGAGACCCGCTAGTGCAATTGCAGATTGCCGCGATAGCATCAGTACGGGCTAGATGCAATCCTTCGACCAGGCTCAGGACAGGTCTGCAATCTGCAATTTACTATGTGCAATTTCACTAGGTAACCGCGTCTTATAGCTTATAGTATCGGAGCTTTCAATGATATATCTGAAATCAACCTGATAGACGGCTGATAATGGCGCACCAGTGCAGCCACACATGGTACAATAACCGATACTGAAGCGCTGCGTATCCGCCGTTGGCTGTAATAGAATTGTCATGTGTTTATTTCAAATTTCGGCCAAGAGACATTTAGAAGCAGATAATAATTATGCTTGAACTATCACCCGAATTTACCATTCTCGGACTGGAAACATCGTGCGATGAGACGGCGGCGGCAATCGTGCGTGGCGGGAGCGCGATCGTCGCGAATATTGTGGCGTCGCAGATCGATATTCACCGGCGCTACGGCGGTGTGGTGCCCGAGGTCGCGTCGCGCCAGCATATTCTGGCCATCCCCACCGTGGTCGAGGAGGCGCTGGCGCAGCTGCCCGGCGGCTGGGAGCGGGTCGACGCCGTCGCGGCGACTTACGGACCCGGCCTGGCCGGCGCGCTGATGACCGGCCTCAACGCCGCCAAGACGATCGCCTGGGCGCGTGAGCTGCCATTCGTCGGCGTGAACCATATCGAGGCGCATATTTATGCGAATTGGCTCATCCCAGAGTCCGTTGTCACTCGTCCGTTGTCCGTTGCAGAGGATGGTGCGAATCAAGCAAGCGACCGCGGACCACGGACCACGGACTACGAACCGCCGTCGTTCCCACTGATCGCGCTGGTGGTTTCGGGGGGGCATACGCTGCTGGCGCTACTGGAGGGGCACGGGTCGTACAAACTGCTCGGCCAGACGCGCGACGACGCCGCGGGCGAGGCATTCGACAAGGCTGCGCGGATCATGGGGCTGGGCTTTCCCGGCGGCCCGGCCATCGAGCGCGCGGCCGAGCATGCTCCCGGCGGCGTCACACTGCCGCGCGCCTGGCTACGCGACAGCTACGACTTCTCGTTTAGCGGGCTGAAGACGGCAGTGCTGCACCAGATCCAGGGCCGCCAGAACCGCGAATCGTCCGTTGCCCGTAGTCCATCGTCAGTTGCATTGAGTGCGAAACAACGAACAACAGACAACGGACAACCGACAACCGACAAATACATCGCACAGCTGGCCTCGGCCTTTCAAGAATCGGTTGTTGACGTGTTGGTGACCAAAGCATGCGACGCGGCGCGCGCCTTTGGCGCGACCGAGATTCTGCTGGCTGGTGGGGTGGCCGCGAACGCGCGCCTGCGCGACGAACTGGCCCGCCGCGCGCCGGTGCCTGTGCGCTGCCCGCCGCTATCGCTGTGCACCGACAATGCTGCGATGATCGCCGCCGCCGCGTTCTACCGCTTCGAGGATGGCCGCCAGGACGGCTGGGATCTCGACGTGCAGCCGAATTTGAAGCTGGCGTAGTGCGTAGCGCGTAGACAGTAAGTGCCCCTTCGACATCGCCTTCGGCCTGCTTCGAATGTGATTTTCTGAGCTCTCGAGCAGTGTTTATGTTCATCTTGTTTTTCGTTTTTTTCGCTCTACGAGCGAAAAAAACGAAAAACAAAATAAAATGTAAGTACCAGAGCGAACGCAGGCCATCGGCTACATTGAAGAGTAGATGATCGAATCATGAGCGATCGTTCCACCGCACATTCGATGTTGAGCGAGCGATGAGCAGCCAGCGGATCGCGATCACGGCGAAGCAGATCAGCGCGAGCGCAATGAACATGCGCAGCTCATCCGCCGGCAGCTCGGCATCGCCGTTGGTGCAGGTATAGCCCAGGGTGAAGTGATCGTAATAGCGGCGGCCCCAAGTGGTATCGAGAGTCAGATCGCCGCCACTTGGGCAGGCGAGCGGCGAGAGCGTTGGGAAGACCATTGGGCCGCGATTCGGAAAGATCACGATCGCGACCAGAAACGTGAGCGAGCCAAAGACCCCCACCGCGGCAACGCATGCGAGAAAGATTGCCAGCGGGATCTGCCGCAATCCCGCGCGGAGCGTCTCGTTCATAACGCCTCCAACGGCCGCAGATTTGTCAGATTGTCCACCCGCGGAGCGCCGCCGGGAAGCGCAGCGCCACCTCGCGGTATAGCCGTTCGCCGTCGATCTGTGAGATGTACAATGTCACTGTATTCGGCACGTCGCCGTCGCGGCGGAACGACAACTGGCAGCCATTCAACGCCACATCGCGCAGCTGCGCGTATGGCATCGCCATCGACATCTTCTTGCGCCCGATCAGCGCGCCGATTAGCAGCGCCGGGATCACGCCCAGCCCTATTCCGAACAACACCAACGGCAGCACGGTCAACAGCACGATGAAGCCGATCTGGAGCCATGCGTTTGGTCCAAGCGTGCCGTCAAGCGCCACGTGCTCCGCATCAAAGCGCAGTGTTCCTTTGCCACTGAATGAACGCGCGAACAACGGCTTGCGAAAGCGCACCTCGAACGGCTGCTCGGCGACATTGGCCGGTAGCTGGCCATAGCTCGGGCGAAAGCTGGTTGGGCGGCGCACCAGCGGCCACAGCACGACGACACCTGCCCCGCTTGCCACCAGCACCGCCAGCGTAATCCACAGGGGTAGCAGGTCGCCCACCATGCTGCCGGTCGGGCGCGTGCTGCCGCCGGCGATTGACATCGTGATGCCAATCAGAATAAAGATGCTGCCGATCGCAATGATCAATGCCAACACAAAAACGAGCATGATCAGCAGCTTCATGCCATAACTCATTGTCTTGGCTTGCCATGGCGGCGACGCGCCATCGGGCGCGGAGACCGGTTGTGTAGTCATGCTACTGCTCCTTCACGTGGCTCGGTCGGTCGTGTATGAGAGGCTTTCGAAAGATAAACGACTGTTCGTGATGGTTTTGCGCAGCATGTGTTGCGTATTGAGCAGAAACATAGACACCCGGCACTATCTCGGCTCGTTTTCTTCGATCGCCCTTAGCGCGCTTCAGCCTCGATCAGCGTGATGGCCGCCTTCATATAGCCCAGCGCGTATGCGATGCCGGCGTGCCAGGGTGCCGCGCACTCCATCAGCGGCGTGTGGTCGGGGATAAGCACGCCATCGTAGCCATTGCCGCGCAGCAGCCGCAGCACCTGCAGCATGTCGGTATCGCCCTCGTCAACAAAGGTCTCGTGATAGTACGGCACCGTGCCGCGGACGTTGCGGAAGTGGACGTAGCCGATCCGCCCGGTGCGGCTGTAGCGGTCGACGATCTCGTAAATATCGCCCCCAGGCATCTCCGAAAGCGTGCCGATGCAGAACTCCATGGTATTGGCCGGGCTAGGGCTGAGGTCCAACACGCACTGGTAGCCATCTGGCGTGTGAACCAGCCGAGCGGTGCCGCGCAGCTCCGGCAGCGGCGGGTCGTCGGGGTGCAGCGCGAGCTTGACGCCAGCTTCTTCTGCCACAGGCAGCATTTCGGCCAGAAACTCGCTAAAACGCCGCCATAGCTCATCCGACGACACCGGCGCGACCGTGCCTTTGGGATTCTCGGCATCGTACAGGTCGGGGTCGTAGATCATGTTCCAGACCATGCCGTTGGGAATCGGCGGCTGCGATGGGTTCTCGTAACCAACCGATACCGCGCCGCCGCGCGCGAACGGGCCTTCGACGCGGCCCCACACGCCTGCGATGCTAAAGTTGTAGCCCATGATTGGAATGCCCACGCGGCCCATATCGCGCAGAATCGACTTCAGGTGCTCCATCTGCGCGCGCTTGCGCGGCCCATCCAGCAGCACGTCGTACCAGTGCTGGGGCGCGAAATTCTCGAGCGCCACCAGCTCCAGCCCCCCGGCGTTGATCATCGCCTTGAGATCGCGCAGCCCCTCGTAGGTCCAGATCGGGTCGCTGGGCCTTGCCACGCCGAAGCCGCGGGTCCCATCGTCGGAGGTCGACACCATATTTGCATCGCGGGTGAACTCGCCGGGCATATGCGCGACGATATGGGTCGCGCCGGCCTGTTTGGCGAAACGCACATAATCAGGAGTCAACATGTCGTGGTAGAGGCCGAGTCCAAGTTTCATTGCCATATGCTTGCCTTTCTCGTCTATGTTCACAGTGGGGCCACAGGATGCCGCTCAGCGGCCGCCCAGCGCACCCGGTTGTTCTCGATAGACGTGCGAATGCGGACCAGAGGAGAGTATAGCATAGCATTTGGCCACAGCAGCAGGGCCTTCAGTTCGGCTTGTCGATTAGGAATCGGCGACCTAATATCTAATTATGATAACAGAGCACGAACCACCCATATTATCAGAATGGGCGCGAACAGAATATCAGCCGGTGGAGCGCCACATCCGCTGTGTGACACCTCACCGGCTGACCGATTGACGGAGACTGGCCCTCGCATACTTCCTTACCTGATGGAGGCAACAAGGCCCGCGCACGAGAGGAGCAATCACCATCAGAGGAGATTACCACTTGCCTTGAACGCTTGCACCTAACTGTTCTCTTCAGTAGCTCCTGCCGGGCAGCAGCGATACTCTTGCGCCTTATCGAGCAACTCGATCTGACGCTTCAGTAACTGGTTTTGCAGGTCCAGCCGATCCAATTCGAGTTGCATCTTTTTCTGCAACTCAGGTTCGCAGACATTGCACTCGTCCAGGCAGCCCTTGACGATTACGCCCGCTGTCGGCAACGCGGTCTTGCGTTCATAGCCGAATGATTCTTGCGCGCGTGGGGAGACGGCTCCACTGGCCTTATCAATCAAGCCTTCTTCTATGAGTTGCTTACTTACCTCCGCCAGTGCCGCATCGCGCATCGCCTTCGGCAGCGGGTCCTGGGTACCCAGTTCGGTCGCCAGAGTGCCAGCAGCAGCCGATGCCAACACCAAGCGGCCAACGGTACTGCTCCCACCGCGAAGTACCTGCGCATATTGCGCCTCGCTCTGCAAACCCCGCGCTTCCACTTCCAGCCGCTCCTTGTTGGTAGCGGGCACCTCCTGATGGATTGACGAAACCTGCCCGATTGCACGAATCGGATTGGCCGGGACGGGCATCGAGGCCACCGGGTCAATGACGCGGCGCTCGATCGAGATCAGTTCGAGCTTGATGGTCTCGGTCTTGTTGATGCGATAAAAGAGAAACGTGACGGCGTGACATTGATTCGCGTTGCTGAAGACGCGCGAGGATGACTCAAAGTGTTCTTCAGACTCGCCCTCCTGGTGGGTGCGCGATGAAACTTCGCCGACGGAGAGGGTATGTGCTTTGCGCGTGGCTTCGACGGATTGGTGATCGGACATTTCGGCGTGGGCGCGATGCTCGCGCAGATAGTCGCTGGATGATTGGGCATTGTGGCTGCCACGTGCGTTCGTGTCGGCACTGACGGAAAAGAAGCCGAGCCCGCCGCTGGCATCGCCGTGAAAATCCCATGAGCCACTTGACGAGGCGCGATTCTCGCCGCGATCGACCACATTCTCGTCGGTCATGAAGGTGCGCAGCGCCGACATGCGATACTGCTCCTCAGACATCTGCTCGCTGCGATAACTGAGGTTCGTTTCGCTGTCGAAACTGAAGCGACTGCGCCGGTCGGTGGTGGCGAGCCGCACCTTTTCGCCTGGCAGAAGCGTTGTCGTGTACACCAAATCGCCCAAGCCAAGCGGGCCTGAGCAGCGCGTAAAGCGCGTGTGGAAGATGACCTCGACCCTAACTGGCTGGCCGTTCTCGGCACGTACTTTGGTCGGAAAGACCAACCGGCGGCGCATGTCAAGCACATCGCACACCGGTGCCGTGTCCAAATCTGGACAGCACGGAATGTCCCCGAACTTGGTTAGTCCAGTTGTCGTTTCCATCGAACGAACTCCTTTCTTGCGGTCGTACCGATGCGACTGCGTTGTAGAGATACTCACGCCCGTAGATGGGACCCGTTTAGTAATAGAACGAGATGGAATGCATTTTTGGATATTACATATGGTAAGAATCAGTACATTGACACGCGAAAACGCAAAACTCGCCGATCTAGTCTCACAATGACTGGGCAAGTTCGGCGCCCCCAAGTAAACAAGGGGTAATAAAAACAGGAGCTTCGAAATGCCGTAGTGGATATCGGTCTCACCACAGGTGACTTGACTTCAGGCGTACAATAAAGGTGCAGGGGTTCCCTTTTCATCTCCCTCTTCCCCATGCGTTCCATGCGTCGATTGTTAGGCCGATGTGATATCCATTTCAGCGGAGTTTTGTGACCATAACTCGAAAAGGAGGTCGGTCATGGCTACGTATGTCACGCTTGCCAACTTTACCCAACAAGGTGCGGCAACTATCAAAGAAGGCGGCACCCGACTGGATGCCGCCAAACAGGCCCTGAAGGCGCTTGGTGGTGAACTAAAAGGATGGTATATGACGATGGGCCGGTATGATGTTGTCTTTATCTTTGAGGCGCCGGACGATACGACCGCGGCAACGGGCTTACTCGCATTAGCAATCTCCGGCAACGTACATACAGAGACCTTGCGTGCCTTCACAGAGGATGAATACCGTCAGATCCTCGCCAAGCTTCCGTAAGAGGTATTTAGACAACTTTGGGCCGGATGCGGGTACCTTTTAGGTACAGTTTCGAGGGGCGGGGTGGCCGTAACGCCGCCCTGCTACCTGGCGTTTTTCGCACGAGCAGCTATAGAGATCTCTGCTCTCTCATTCGGCAGTGTCCGGGGCAACGCAGGCAGATAATTTACAGACCGCTTCTATAACTATCTGTTGGCTGATTAATGTCCAAACGCCCTCTAAGGCGGTTGGACAAAGCGATTCGCTCCAATAACAATAGTGATTACCCCAACCAGCAGCACCACAACATTCAATCCGAGCCACAATATCCCCAACTGGCTCGACAATGCCTGCTGACGTACTCCGGGCGCTAAGTAGAGGAGATCCAGGAGGTGGGCGGCGGGGTGTGAGCAGATATACACACCAAGCCGTACCCCGATAGTACCATCCAGCGTATTGCTGCCTGTTATCGTATGCAGGTACAGGACCAAAATGCCGTAGGCAATCGCGAGCAGCTCCGTAATTTGGTCCTCGTCATCTGCAATCAGGATGTCAGACAGCTCTCGTTTGATATCTCCAATGAGGGTACAGAAACTCACTTATGGGAGAAACTACTTGCCAATGAGCTTGATGGCGACCGAAGCCACGTCGTTGGTTGCATTGGGATCGACGGAATCGGTGGTTTCTAGTCCTACACGTGCGGTTGTCGTGACCTGTTTCGGGTGTTTCCCTGGGTCGGCTATTGGGGTAGCTACGAGTATGGAAGTCACGCTTTCACCGGCAGCTAGGGTCGTGTATTCGCAGAATGGGGTGTCGGGACTGGTGCCCTTGTCACATGTCAGGGAGATGAACTGTAATTGGTCTGGCAGACTATGGATGACATCGACGAAGATTGCATTATCCGGCCCGAGGTTGGTCGCCACCACGGTATAGGTGATTAGCTGTCCTGGCATGGCCTTGTCCCGATTCGCCGTGATGGTGACGGAAATGTCGGTGCTGCCTTGAGCCAGGGCAGTCTGGGCGCTGCCCGCAAAGAACAGCAGCAGGATGAGGATGAAAAGGGTATAGTGTTTTACGCGTCGGTTCATGACAGCTACCTCCTCATTATTACACCACTACATACGATAGTTGCTCCTGGCCCTTCTTCTACCTCTACTATATAAAGTGCAACATGGGGCACGTTTGATACCTGTAGGAAGAATCATTATCGAGCCTACCCTTGATACGCAAACTCCACGCGCGCCCAGGTATCCAGATAAGGCATCGATCCGTTCAATGGTACGGTAGCGGTTTCGCCAGGTGCGAGGTTGGGCCAGCTTATTTGCCCCTGGTCGATCGGCTGGCCAGCACTATCCAAGATCCGCCAGGAGATAACGATCCCATTCAGGAATGCTTGGCTCGTGTTCGTGACGTTGGTGCGCCCGGAAAAATTCCCTGTCGCCGCATCCCCAAAGATCCGAATCTGTTGGAACCGGAGCGGGCCAGACGAGCTGTCTGGTGCAAGCCGGCCCGGCGGAGTGGGCGACGGCCCGATAACACCTGCGGTTGGATTCAGCGTTGGGCTGGGAAGCACAATCGCCGGCTCGCTCGTTTGCGTAGCCGGCGGAAGCTGCGTATTCGCCGGCGCCAGCGTGGGGCTGAGAGAGGCGATCGGTTCTATCTGCGGGGAACTGGTCGCCTCCATACTTGATTGAGCGACGACGCTGGTAGAGCTTTCTGAGAGCGCAGTCGCGGCGGGGGGTGAAGTCGGCTGCGCCACTGCGATCGCCGTCGGTAGTAGTGCGGTCGGTTTCGCGACCGCGGTCGGTGGGCCCGACGTCGCGGCCGGGGCCGGCGTAGGCGGCTCGCTCGCCGCAGGCGCCGCGCTCCGGCCCCGGCTCCAATACAGCAGACCTGCGATAAAGGCGACGCCGATGAGCGACGCGATAGCGATCTTGATCCGCACAGTGACATGTCCTGTTCTGAAACTTCCGAAGTCTGGCATGCGCCGTGACCTACGACTTTAGCACATGCTCAGGCTTCGGAAGTTGGAGGAGCGCAACTCTGATCCTCAGGGTGTTCTCACCTGGAGGTTCCCGCCGTCAAGTAGCACTGTTCCCGACTCATACAGGCGCCTCCCCGATGAATTGGTGAGCCGTGCCGCGAAGGTATCGTAGCCGACGCCCGGCTCAGCCGCATCCCGCAGTCGCAGCCGTAACGTCGCCCGTGCGCCATCCAGATCTCCACGAACTTCGAAGATCGCCTGGTCGCCGACAGCAATGATCCAGGCGAAATCACTGCCCTTGAAACGGCCCGCCACTGATCGCAACTGAACTTGACCCTCCGGGCTATTTTGGTGATAGCGGCCGGTAAGCGTGACGTCGGCATCGTGCGCATCCGAGTCGCGCCCATGAGCGCCGCCGGTGACGGATGCCGCAGGGTCGTAGAGCGCAAGCTCGGCCGGCGCCACGCTGGTTCCCTGCCAGTATGGGTTGCTATCGGGAACCGAAATCGTGATCGTCCATAAATCTACCGGCAGGCCGCTGGCCGCAGTCGTGGCCTGCCCGCTCGCATCCACGCCGGTGGTGTACGCGAACGGCGTGCTCGTCAGCGTCGGCGCCAGCTGGAAGGTCGCCGTGGCGAGCGAGAGATCGCCCGGCGATCCATCGGCCTCCTGGGTCGCGACCGCGGCGAGGCTTGGGGTCGAGCCGAGCGCCGCCAAGGTATCGCCGGTGTAGACGAATGTCAGTTTCTCCTTGGCAATCGTGAACGTCTTTGAGTCCGAGCTGGGCAAGTAAATCGTGTCCCCGGCGAAGGCGGCGCTTGCCGTGACGTCGCCAGCCGGCTGGTTGATGACGATCACCTGCGACGCAACCCCGGCCGCATCGGTCGTCGCGCTCGCCGTCTGGCTACCTAATGCCAGAGCGATCGGCATGCCTGAGATCGGTGCGCCACTCAGCGCGTCGGTGAGCTTCGCCGACAGATTGGCCGGGTCGGAGTAATCGGCGCTGGTGTCGCCGGTGTAGACGAGCGCGGTCGGGCGCCGTTCGACCGTGTACGCCACGCTCGTGGCAGCGGCGGCGTGCTTACCTGTGCGCGGGACGGAGACCGATAGGGTATAGTTGCCTGGCGGGACGGTCAGCGCCGGGCTAGCGGCGGCGACGCCGGAGGCATCCGTCACGGCGGTAGCCACCTGGGTGTTGACTCCATCGGAAAGTTGGAACGTGACCGTCGCGCCAACCACCATATCCGAGGGATCGGTGATATCGCTGACCTGTGCGCGGAATCCAGCCGGCTGGCCGAATGGCACGCTGGTCAACCCAGTATATGCGATCGCCGTCTGATGTAGCACAACATTTACGGTGAACGAGCACTGAGTCGTGATCGTCCCGTCGGTCGCGCTCGTGCCGATCGCTTTGACAGTCGAGATGCCGGTCGGCGCGTCGGCGGGAACCGTCACCTGCATATTGGCGACCGAGCCCGTGGCGGCGCCGAGGGTCTGGGTGTCGGTTGTGGATGCCCAGCCAACCGGCAGGTTGCCGACGGTGAAGTTAAAGCTGTCGGTCGCCTCGCCGGTGTTCATCACCGCGAAGGAAACTGGGTTAGCCTCCTCCGGCGTGACGTTGACCTGGATGGGAACGCCAGTTGCGGTCGTCGGGTCAACCAGCACACCCGGCCCGCGCACGTCGAAGTAGGCGCGGATGGCGTTTCCCGATGGGCCGATCGCGCGGACGGCGACGTTGGCCGGCGTTACTTCGTCGCGCCACTTTCGCGTCATCGTTCGTTGTGGGGTCGTCGAATCGGAAGGGTCCCACGCGTCGCCGTTGCTCCCACTGTAACAGCCCCCGGACCCGCATCCTCCGTTGGTCGTCCCATCCGGGCGCATGATGTCAATCGGGCGGATGCTCTCGTCGCCGCTGTTGTACTGTGCGTCGTCAATCCGCCAGATCACCAGCCCATTGTCGGCGGCGTTCTGATCGTAGGTACCGGCGGTGCGCTGCCGGTTCTCGACGATAAAGTAATCATTGGTGCCTTTATCTGGATCATAGAGGATGAATGCCTCGCCACTGGAGTCAGTGCGGTCAACACTATAATAGCCATCCCGCACCACCACCGTCGGCGCGATCCAGCCCAAGTGGAGCTTCTGCCAGGCGCTCGTCCTGAAAAAGACCGAGTCGGAGTACCCGCACGTCGGGCCAGAGATATCGAAGGCACCCACGCCGAAGCCGTAGAGATCGCGCATGTGGAACGTCACATGCCCGGTCTCGTGAATGATCGTCATCAGGTTCGAGTCGGTGCCGTCCATTGCCACACTGAGGGTCATGTTCTTGCCGTCAAGCGAGACTGGATCGACGCCTCTGGTAGCACCGCAGCCAGCTGGTCCGGCCGGGTCAGGGTCGGCGTCCAGGTGCTCCACGACGAGCTCGTCGTCGGTGAGGGCGCCATTGCCGTTGGTGTCGAAGGCTGCGAAATTGACGAACGGATCGGCGGCCTGGAGGAGCTGCTTGTTCTGTGCTGAAGCGGTCAACGCAGTAAATGTCGCTTTGTCGCTCGCGATTGTGACCGCGACCACCCCATCGTTCACAGCTCCGTTGTTCGTAGTATTCGTCTCGGCCGCCGGCGTTAGAATCAGGTGGCCGAAGGAGTCGTTCGCGAAATAGTCGGTGACGCTTGGGAAGGAACCAAAGAATCGGTCGGCGACGACGGCGGAGTCGAACCCGACGGGGAACGTGACGTCGCTGAACTGGGCATAGATCACGAGGACCGGGCGATCCCGGTTGCCGCCCGTCGGCGAGTAGAGTGGGTCGTGTGGCGAGCCGGGGTGCGCGAAGTCAGGCGGCGGATCGGGATAGAGCCCGACCGCGCTGGCGTGCCCGACCTGCAGCAGCGCCAGCAATAACGCAATACAGATCGCGATGATCGAGGTGGGCCTCACCCCTTGTCGTCTTGCCGCTTGCATGGGAGCCTCCTCTACGCACGCCACATCGTCCGGAAGGGCAAAAAAAGCCCGCAGCGAAAAGACGCCCGCCAGTCAAAACCGGTGGACGAGGAATACGGGCACTATCGATCACAAAGCGCTGGACAAATCTGCTAGAGTTGCCACATAACGGTACTAGATTAATAGTTTCGCTAAGGGAATGAGTGCAGTATAGCGAGGGTTTTCCTGTGAGTCAATGAACAAAATTGTCATCTACTACACTGCCCCGGTCACGCGCAGGCCGACGATCTCGGCGGCGCTGAGCCCTAGCGCCGCCAGCGCCGCGTCGGTGTGTTCGCCCAGCGCCGGGGCCGGTAAATCCGCGGTTGCGCCAAACAAGCCGCCAAGCTGGCGCAGCAACCCCTCGCCAGGCTGGTCGAGTGTGAAGCCAAGTTTGGAGTGTAGCTCCAGCGCCTCGGCCAGGCCGAGCACCGGGCCAACGCACACCTCGACATCGCCAAAGAAGTCGAGCCATTCCGCCAGCGTATGCGCCGCGAACAGCGCGTCGAGATCGGCGAACATGCGCTCCTGCACGGCCCAATCGGCATACTGCAGCGCAATGTACTCCTCGCGGTCGAGGATCGTGCAAAGGTTGGCCCAGAAGTGCGGTTCGACCGCCGCCACCGTCAGCGCGCGGCCGTCGGCGGTGGGGTAGATGCTATAGCAGGCCGCACCGCCGGAGAGCGGCCCGCGGCCACCCGCCGGCGCGGAACCGGTGGCCCACTGCTGTGCGGCGTCTACAGCCAGCAGGTGCAGCACGCCGTCGGTCATCGAGATGTCGAGGAACTGGCCCTGGCCGGTGCGCTCGCGCTCGAATAGCGCCGCCAGAATTCCGATCGTCGCGGGCAGCGCGCCGCCGGCCAGGTCGGCAACCTGCATGCCCGGCACGACCGGCGGGCCGCCGCCGCGCGGCGCGAACGACGGCAGCGCGCCGGCGTAGCCCAGGTAGTTCAGGTCGTGGCCGGCGCGCTCGGCCAGCGGCGAGGATTGGCCGTAGCCGCTGATCGAGCAGACGATCAGCCGCTCGTTCACAGCCCGCAGCGTCGGGTAGTCGAGCTCGAGCCGCGCCAGCACGCCGGGACGAAAGCTCTCGATCAGCACATCGGCGCGGCACACCAGATCGAGCAAGATTTTGCGGCCGGCCGGCGTCTTGAGGTTCAGCGTCAGGCTGCGCTTGCCGCGATTGAGCGCGGTGAATAAGATGCTCTGGGTTTTGCCGAGCGGCGGGAAGGCGCGCAGATAATCGCCGCGGCCAGGCTCCTCGATCTTCAGCACCTCTGCGCCCAGGTCGGCCAGGATGAGCGTGGCGAAGCCGCCCGGCAGCAGGCGCGTCAGGTCCAGCACCGTGATACCCGCTAATGATTGCATCATCGAGACACCTGCACTTGGATATCGCGCAGTTTACCACCAAGGCACCAAGACACCAAATATCTTGGTGCCTTGGCGTGTTGGCGTTTCGGCAAGCTCATACCTGTCGAGCAAATCAGGGCAGATAGCCGCGCAGCCGCAGATCCTCGGCGCCGAGCAGGCCCAGCAGCACCTCATAGGGTGTTCCGCTCAGCTCGGGGTGGAACTCTAGCCGCTCGCGCTCGTACCACTGTGTCAGGTAGGTCTTGCCGTCGGTTGGGTTGGCCTCGTCGCGCGCGTTGGTGATTGGGAAGCCATATACCGGTAGGCCGCCGCTGCGCTGCCAGAAAGCCGCAAAGGGCGGGCAGAGGTCGTAGCCGGTCTCGGGAAATCGCCCGCATGTGCCCCCCAGCGCCGGCTGCTCGGGATTCGGGATGCGTGGCTCGACGCCCGGGCGCTGGCGACCGAGCGAGGTAAAGCCGAGCCGGCCGAGCAGCACGCGGTAGGGCGCCTGATTCTCGGGGTGCAGCTCGAAGCGCGCACGCTCGAAATATTGCACCCGGTAGCGCTGGCCATCTTCGGGGTTGGTCTCGTCGAATGGCTCGCTGACTGGGTAGCCGAATAGCGCCAGCGACTCGCGCGACGAGATACCTGGGTCGCCTAGCTCCAGGCCGTGCGTCTCGTAGTAGCGCTTGAACTCGCCGCCAATCGTATGGCCAGTCTCGACGAATCGGCGATCTTCCGGCGGCGCTGCGCTGATGCGATCGGTTGGCAGCGGCGCGTCGCTATAGCGCATAAACGAGCCGCCCGCCGCGGCCCACTGGTTGTTGTCGTCGAGCAGCGCGTAGACGGCGGGCGCGAGCTGCGCGCCGGTAGGATCGATCGCAAGCGTGCCGTTATCGAAGCGCGCACGCTGTGCGAGCGTGTTCTGGCCGGGCGCCTGGCAGCCGCCCAGCGAGGCCCAGCCGCCATTCGTGCCGGGAACCAGCGCGATCTCGGTGATCGAGCGGTAGCCGTACGATTCGGGCGGAACCAGCGACCACACACCGCCGCTATAATGCAGTAGGTAGCCAAATGGGCACGATGGCAGCGTGGTGGCATAGGAAGTAACTGTCGCGATTGCCCAGCCTTCGTCGCTGTTGATCATGTGCAGCTTGTCGACCGCGAAGACCTGGTTGACCGACATTGGCACATTCGGCAGCTTCGCTTCGGCCCACACGCCATCTTTGAAATGCAGCAGCGCCAGTCGCAAGGTGTCGGCGCCTTCGCCGCCAGGCTGGCCCAGCACGCCAGAGGCCCAGCCTTCATTGGCACCGACCATCGTGATTGCGGTCAAGTAGCCATGCTTCCACTCCGACGGCGTCTGATCGCGCCACTGCTGGCCGTCGAAGCGTAGCAGCAGCGGCCGGCGCCAGTTTTCGACATCGGATGGCTGCCCGCCAACCGCCCAGACGCCAAACGGGTAGACAAAGACATCGGCGAGCGAGCCCTCGATCGGGCCGCGCGTCCCGTCGCCGCGCACGACATCCCCGGTCGGCTGCCAGGTTCCGTCGGCATAGTTCAGCATGAGCACGTGCGAGCGATACGGCGGGATGCGGTCGGTCTCGGAGCCGACGACCCACATTCCGGTACGCGCATATGCGCCGATCGCATTATAAAATGTGGTGCCCGAGGCCGCCTGCGCGCGCCGCCAGATGCCGTTCTCGAGCCGAAAGATGCCGCTCGGCGCCGTGGCCCAGCCATTCGCGGCGTCGTCGAGCAGAATATCCGAAATGCGGTCGACGACTAGCTGCCCGCCGCTGGGACCGATCGTCTTTGGGCTGGTCAGCAGCTCGGGCTCGGCCAGCCAGCGGCGGGCCGGCTGAGCTTGCGCCGGTCGCGCCAGGGCTACCCCACTGCCGAGCAGTAGGCTCGCCAGTATCAGCATGATGAAAGCGGATCGATGGATATATCGCATTGTTGTTTCCTCTGTATAACGGCGTTACGCGGTAACTCACAAAACACGGATGTTTCTTCTTCGTATCGAACGTCGTTCCCAGAACGAAAAAACGTTCGATACGAGCGATTTTCATTCTGTGGTGATCCAATGTTTGTGTCCACCGCGTAACACCGGTGCATAACTGTAATGCCAGTGAATTAAACGATCCGAATATTCGTATTTTCGCGCCAGATCAAATGACGCCATACTGAGAATCGGCTTGCGGATAGTGTCGATCGGTATCAGACCTGATATAATCTAAGTGCAAGCAACCACAAATCCGTTCCAAGTTCCCTCAGTTCCTGTATTTCCCTTTGGCCTTTGCCAGGAAATGAAGGAACTATGGGAACTTGGTTCAACGAGGGACACTATGTCGCAACCGCACCAACCACGCCCGTTCGTCGGCATCATCGGCAATCGCTACCTGCGCGCGAACACCAATAGCTCGATGCTAGCGGGCATTGGCGAGAAGTATGTGCAGGCGATCGAGGCCGCCGGCGGTATCCCGATAGTGATCTACCTGACGCACGACCGCGAGGTGCTCGACCGGTTGTACGCGCTCTGCGACGGGTTGGTGTTCGCCGGCGGCGAGGATGTCGATCCACAGCACTTTGGCGCTGCGCGGCACCCGAACCTAGGCACGGTGGTGCCGCTGCGCGACGAGGTCGAGTTGGCGCTGGCGCGCCGCGCGCTGGCCGATCGCAAGCCAATGCTGGGGATCTGCCGCGGCATCCAGGTGCTGAATGTGGCCTTCGGCGGCACCCTGTACCAAGACATCGCCGCCGAGTTGCCCGCGGCTCTCGACCACTATGCCTCGCGCACACTGGCGGATCGCGCGCACACGGCCCACCCAATCGCGCTCGCGCCCGACTCGTGGCTGGCCGAGCGGCTAGGCGCCGACACGATCGACGTGAACACGTTCCACCACCAATCGCTGCGCGACATCGCACCAGGCTTGCGCATCACCGGGCGCGCACCCGACGGCGTGATCGAGGCAGTCGAGAGCACCGGCGAATGCTTCATTCTTGGCGTGCAATGCCACCCCGAAGAGCTGTGGGACATCGCCGAGCCGCGCTGGGCGCGCATGTTCGCGGGGTTTGTGGAGGTAGTGCGTACTGCATAGTGGGTAGTTGGCGCTCCTACATCCTACGTACTACGCACTATCGAACGACAACATGCAAATCAAGTGACTCACTAGCTGTCGAGCACCTTGCGCACCTGAGCCACCAAGGCAGCTGGAGTGAACGGCTTTTGCAAAAACGCCACACCTGGGAGCTGGGCGTTATCTCGCACGATTGCGCTGTCGGTATAGCCCGAGATATACAACACCCGTATACCGGGGCGCTCGGGCGCCAGCGCCGCCGCCAATTCAGGGCCGCGCATCCCAGACATAACGACGTCGGTCAGCAGCAGGTGGATCGTGTCGGAGAACTTGGCGGCAAGCTGCCGGGCATCGATACCATTGCGCGACGCCAGCACGCGGTAGCCGTAGTGCTGTAGCGTACGCTGGAGCAGCGTGCGCACGCTATCTTCATCTTCTGCCAGCAGAATCGTTTCTGTGCCATAGAGCCGGCCGCCCGGCCGATCTTGTTGATTGGTCACGTCAGTGGCATCTACGATACTCGGTATATAAATCTTAAACGTCGATCCCCGGCCGATCGCGCTATCGACAACAATATCGCCGCCACTCTGCTTAACGATTCCATAGACCGTCGACAGCCCCAGGCCGGTGCCTTTTCCAGCATCTTTGGTGGTATAGAACGGCTCAAACATCTGCGATCGCACCTCTGCGTCCATGCCAATGCCAGTATCGCTCACCGCAAGCAGGGCATACCTGCCGGGCTTGAGCGGCGCAGACCTATGCAGATGATCGGAATCGATCTGTACATTAGCGGTTCGAACCGTAATCGTGCCACCATCGGGCATCGCATCGCGCGCATTGACAACCAAATTCAATAAGATCTGCTCGACCTGGTTCGGATCAGCTTTCACCAGCGCCGCCACCGGATCAAGCGCTATGATCAACTCGATATCTTCACCGATCAGGCGCCCAAGCATTTTCTCCATGTCCGCGACAACCCGGTTCAGATCGAGCACTTGCGGCGCCAGGATCTGGCGGCGGCTAAACGCCAATAGCTGGCGCGTCAGGCCGGCGGCCCGGTCGCTGGCCTTCTTGATCTCATCGACGTCGTTTCGCCGCGGGTCGGAGCCATCGAGATCCTCAAGCAAAAATTCGCAGTAGCCGGTGATTGCCGTGAGCAAATTATTGAAGTCGTGCGCAACAGCGCCTGCCAAGCGGCCGATTGCTTCCATCTTCTGCGATTGGTGGAATTGCTCTTCCAGGCGCTTTTGCTCGGTGATATCGATCATGAGCCCGCGCAGCAGCGGCGCCTTTGTGCCATGGTTCGGTACCAGGTGAATAATATCGCGTAACCAGACCACGCGGCCATCGGCGGCGATCGCACGATGCTCGATGTTGTGCTCTTCGCCGCCGGTCGCAACGGTGCGTTGCAGCGCCATCACCTGATCGTAGTCGTCGGGATGAATGTGCCGCCGCCAAAAATCGGCCTCGGCGTACCATTGCCCAACCGGGTATCCAAGCAGCTTCTCGGCCTGCTGGCTGACAAAGGTGAACTGCTGAGTCGCGACGTCCATCTCCCAAACAATCGCGTCGACGGTCTGCACCAGTTCGCGAAAGCGCTGCTCGGAAGCCGCCAGCCGCGCAATCGTACGGCTCAACGCGATCGCCTGGCTGATCTGGTAGCCAACCGCTTTGGCGAATGTGACCCAATCGTCCCTCAGATCGCGGCTGGTCGACGCCATGACCAGCACACCCAGCCGCTGGTCTCCCGAGATCAGTGGCGTGATCAGTAACGCTTCAGCGTTGGCGCGTTCGAGCAGATCGCCAGCCTGCTCGATCGGCATGGTTTCCGAGGGCACGCCGATCGGTTCGCCTAACGTGAGGGTTTGGTACAACAGGTGCATATACCCGAAGAATTCGGCTAGCGGCGGGTAGCCGATGCCTGGGTAGCCGATCTGAGCGCGCGGGCTGAGCCGGCCATCCGCTTCGATCAAATAGACCGCGCCTGTGGACGTACCCGCGCCATCGAGGCAGTGCGCCAACACCTGGTCGAGCACCTGCTCGACATCCAGACTGTTCGTGAGGATATCGGAAACGCCCGCCAGAATTGCAAGCTGCGCTGCCTGGAGTTCACTGCTCTGCATCAACGCGGCATGCGCGGAAGTCTGGCGCTCGAGTTGGCGCACAACACGCTGAACATGCTGTTCGCTCAATGCCTCGTCGGTGCCGTGCGCACCGCGCGGCGGCCCGGTCTGCAGGCTGCCCAGCAGTGCGTCGACCAACTCCTGAAAACCAGGCATACGCACAACAAAGGCATTCGCACCCATCCCGCGCGCCAGGTCGCGGTCGGCCTGCTCGACATACGAGGCAGATGCGAGGACCACCGGCACCCGTGCGAGTTGCGGCTGTTGCCGCACGGCGCGGCAAAGCCCAAAGCCGTCGAGACGCGGCATGAGAACATCGCTGATGATCGCATCCGGCGGCTCGCGCAGCGCTTCTGTGAGCGCCGCGGCGCCATCTTCGGCTGCAACTACGTCAAAGCCCAGCTGGCTGAGATGCAGGCACAGCAGCTTGCGCTGAATTGGGTCGTCGTCGGCCACCAGCACACGCCGTCCTTGGCCGGGTTGATTGACCGATGCGTGCGTAGGCAAATAGGTTTGAACGATTTGTGGCAACCGAGAAGGGTCGATTGGCTTGATCAAGCAATCGATAAACCCGAGCGCGGTGAGCCGCACCACGTCGACTCTGGAAATACTGCCCGACAGCGCAAGAATCGGCGTTTTGGCGCCGCCGGGCAAGGCGCGCAGCCGTTTGACGAGCTCGAGACCATCCATGTCGGGCAGTTGCAGATCTTGAATGACGAGATCGGGACGCTGGTGGCCCATTGATGTGATGGCTGTGGCGGCATCTGCCGCTTCGATCACATGGTGGCCCGCCTGAGCTAAGATAATTCGCAGCATCTTTCTGGTGATTGGATTATTCTCGACCACCAGAATCAGGGCTGGCAGATGCGGTCCCTGCGCGCTTACATCCGGTAAGAATGGTTGTTCAACCATGCCCTAACCTCCACTGTTTGCGCGGCCGGCTGGATGATCGTGGCATTGATACAAAGCTATTGGTTGGGTCGCCAACCGCGCCCGCCACAATTGTTTGGGTTACCTGGCAATCCGTTATTTGTGCATCATGGGACGGGGATGCGGCTTGGCTGGGCGCGATGTGCTCACAAAGGCGATAACACTGCGAGGTCTTTGTGCTGCTAAGGACACTGGATGCCTGACTCAGGCCAAGCAGACCAAATGATGACGGCACATGGCGGGGTGCCGTTAGGCGAGGCCCAGCTACGAAACTATACGAATTATACTACAAACTCGACCCATTCTCGATATCTATACCTCACGTGTGGCCCACTCGTAGAGCGCCACATACTCCTGTGCGGCGGCATTCCAGGAATGATCTTCGCGCATGCCGCGGGCGCGCAGGATTGGCCAGCCAGTGATGTCGCGGAAGCAGGTCAGGCAGCGCTCGATCGCCGCCCTCAGATCGCCGGCGGTGTCGTGGTAGAAGCGGAATCCGTTGCCGTCGTAGCCCTCGCGCACGGTATCGGCCAGCCCGCCCGTAGCCCGGACGATCGGGATGGCGCCGTAGCGCAGCGCGATCAGCTGGGCTAGCCCGCACGGCTCGTAGCGCGAGGGCATCAGAAAGGCGTCGCTGCCGGCATAGACCCGCTGGGCCAGCACGCCGTCGAAGCGCAATTGGACGTTGACGCGCTCGGGGTGGCGGCGCATCTGCTCGACAAATGCGAACTCGATTGTCGGGTCGCCGCGGCCGAGCACAACGAGCTGCGCATTGGTTTGGCCAATCAGCCACGGCAGCGTCTGGTAAAGCAGATCGAGACCTTTCTGCTCGACCAGCCGGGTGACCATGCCCAGCACCGGTCGGTCTGGATCGACGACGAAGCCGCACTCGCGCTGCAATGCCGCTTTGCAGATCGCCTTGCCGCTTGGGTCATCGGCGCTATAGGTTGCCGCAATGTGCCGATCGGTGGTGGGATTGAAGATCTCGTCGTCGATGCCATTCAATATTCCCACGACATGGTCCTGGCGCGTCCGCAGCAGTCCGTCGAGTAGCTGGCCATATTCAGGCGTCAGAATCTCCTGCGCATAGGTTGGGCTGACCGTGCTGACGATGTCGGCATATGTAATACCACGGGCCGCGAAGTTGAGGTAATGCTCGCCGCCGCCGTCGAGCCCAGCCAGGTAGAGCGAGAACGGGTTGAAGAAGCCCTGGTAGGCCAGGTTGTGAATCGTGTAGATCGTTGCCACCGGCCCGAACAGGTGCGCATAGCCAACCTTCAGATAATTCGCCAGCAGCGCGGTGTGCCAGTCGTTGGCGTGGAGCACTGCCGCGCGCCAGCCCTCGCGTTCTTGCAGGTGAAGCATCAGCGCCAGGATGCCACGATCGAACAAAATGAAGCGCCGGTCGTCATCGCGCTCGTCAAAGATTGCCTCGCGATCGAAGGCGGCCGGAATGTCGAGCAGATAGACCGGCATATCGCCGATGTACGTGCTGAAAACACGCATCAGCTCCATGCGGTCGCCGGCTGGTAGCAGCGTCACGGCGTGCGGGCCATCCTGCGGCGCGGCGCCATCGCGCACCCTGCGGTAGCGCGGCATCACGAGCCGCACGTCGTGGCCGAGCCGACGCAGCGCCGGCGGCAGCGCGCCAGCCACATCGCCCAGCCCACCGGTCTTGATCAGCGGCGCAACCTCGGCGGCGGCGAAGAGAATGTTCATGAATTACTCCGTGGGGTAGTTGAGGTGAATGTCTACTCTTGATTGTAGCATCTTTTGCCTACCCAGCAGCCGGTTACGGCCGGTTGCGGCAACCCGCTCGGCTGTGGTACGATACACGCGCCGACTTAGGGGCTTTCGAAAAAAGCGGCCGATGGTAATCATAAAGCGTAAAAGGTACTACGTAATGCACAATCTTACGTTTTACGCATTATGTTCGGCTCTTTTTTGCGAAACTGTGATCATCATTAACGGGGCAATCTATGACGCGATCTCTCGCACGGCCGATTGGCATTTTGGCGCTGGCGTTGCTGAGCTTCTTCGCCGCGCAGGGCACCGGCATCCGGCTGTTTTTCCACCTGTTCTACCTGCTGCTGGCGCTGCTGGTGCTATCGTATGTGTGGGCCTGGACGAATCTGCGCGGCCTGACCGTCCAACGCGAAACCTTCACGCATCGCACGCAGGTTGGCGAGCAGGCCCGCGAGCGCATTACTATTCGCAATGTCTGGCCACTCCCCAAGCTGTGGGTCGAACTGCAGGATCATTCGAATATGCCGCTGCACAGCAACGGATTCGTGACGTATCTGCCCGCGCACGAGCGCCGCCGCTGGGTCGCGCGGACGCCTTGCAGCATGCGCGGCAAGTACACGCTCGGGCCATCGACACTGGTGAGCGGCGATCCATTCGGCATTTTCCGGTTGGAGCGTACCGTCGAAGGCACCGGCGAGGTGCTGGTGTACCCGCAGACCAGGCCGCTGCCTGGTTTCGTGCTGCCGAGCGCCGAACTGCCCGGTGGCCAGGATGTGAAAAGCCGCACGTATCATGTGACGCCGAACGTCGCAACGATCCGCGAGTACCAGCCCGGCGACAGCTTCAACCGGATTCACTGGCGCAGCACCGCGCGCACCGGCCAGCTGATGGTTAAGGAGTTCGAACTCGACCCGACCGCGGATGTGTATATCGTCCTCGACATGCAGGAGCGGATTCAGCAGCAGTTGGTCAGCGAGCAGCCGAGCCAGCGCCAGTCGGTCAGGAGGGCGCGCGCGGGCCACGAACTGCGCATCGCCGAGTCGACTGAGGAGTATGGCGTGCTGGCGGCGGCCTCGATCGCGCGACATCTGCTGGAGCAAAATCGTACGATTGGCCTGGTGTCGTGGGGCCAACACCGTGAGGTCATCCCGGCGGAGCGCGAGTCGCGCCAGCTGTTCAAGATGCTCGAGGCGCTGTCGGTGCTGCGGGCGCATGGGGCGCAGCCGCTGGCCGAGGTGCTAGCCGGCGAGAGCGTGCGCTTCGGGCGCAACTCCACGCTGGTGATAATTACGGCCTCGCTCGACGAGCGTTGGGTGGTGAGCCTGCAGCAGCTCCTGTATCGTGGCGTGCGCGCGGTGGTCGTATTGATCGACCCGGAGTCGTTCGGCGGCTGGCGCGACTCGCTGGCCATCCAGGCGCGCCTGGCCGAACTGCGCGTGCCAACCTACCTGTTTCGCCAGGGCCAATCGCTCGAGGATGCGCTCACGCGGCCAGTCATGCTACAAGTTAAGAGTTAAGAGTTTTGGGTAGCGATTCGCCGTTTTTAAATTATCTTAACACCATAGTGCGTAGTGCGTAGGGACGCGACATATCGCGTCCGTACTACGCACTACGCACTACATCAAAGTGGGAAAGTTTATTATTTTCGAATCCCTTAAGTGGTGGTCTGCCCCAGCGCGCGCAGTAATCCGCGCCGCGCGAGCAGCCCCACCATCCGGCCCTCGGCGTCGATGACCAGTAGCCGCTCGTGCTCGCCATCAAGCATGATTTGAATCGCCTGTTCCTGTGTTGCTTGTTCGCCGATCGTTGGCGTGCTGATGTCGGCCAGCCGCGCGGCGACCGGTTCGGCGGCTGCGTCGGGCAGTTCGGGCAGCGGCTCGTCGGGCGAGCGTAATGCGCTCAGCCAAAGCGAGCGAAGCGGTTCGGTTAGCCGCTCTATAAGCAATCGCTCGCTCAGCGTGCCCACCGGTTTGCCCGCGTCGATCACCACCAGAAAACGTTCGGGGGTGGCTATCAGCGCGCTGATCAGGCTTGGTAGGGTGGCAGTAGCCGGGATTGTCGGCACGGCTCGCTGCATCACCAGCCCTACCGGCGTCGGCGGCTCGGCATTGCGTACCGCTGGGTCGGCATTGCGGTCGCCTTGGGCCGCGCGCAACGCCTGCTCGACGCCGAAGAGTCCCGCCAACTGGCCTTCGCGATCGAGCACCGGTAGGCCGCTCATGCCCCACTCAACCAGCAGGCTAAGCGCCTGTGGGATCGACGACTCGACATAAATCGTGCGCGGCTCGCCGGTCATGATATCGCCCACAGTACGAACCGGCAGTCGTTCGAGCAGCGCCTGGCGCTCGGCCAGGCTAAGCGTGGGCAGCAGGCGCAGCGGCAGCGCTAACCCCGCCCGGCGCATCAGGTCGCCAGCGCTTACGACGCCGGCGACCCCACCGCGCTCGTCGACCACGGGCAGCAGCATTTGGCTCCGTTCCAGCATCAGTTCGGCCGCGTCGCGCACGAGCGTTCCTAGCGCGGCGGTTGCCGGCTCGTACGCCATCACCTGGCCGACCGTGCGATCGCCAAATGGCCCGCCCGATCGCAGCACCGCCCGATAGACCCGAATATCTTCGACCGTGATCAGTGCTTCGGGCAACAGATCGTCGAGCGCCGGCATGATTCGCAGCACGCGCTCAGACCGATCGACCCACTCGATCACCACCGGGTTTGAGCTGAAGTCGGCTATGCCGGCGGTACGCAGCCGGTGGCCCGCGCCAAACCCGGCGATGCCACGCAGCGCGGTTGCACCGGTCGCGCCCTCGCGCCGTAGGCGCTCAAGCGCCGCCAGGTACAGTGGTTGGCCCGCGGTCAGATCGCGCTCGTTCAGGTAAATGCGGACGCGCTTGATTGATTCGTTGCTCGACATATGCTTCATTCATCGGTCGCCGCCGCGAACTCTTGGGCGGCATTATAGCATGCCGGCCATAAGATTTTTTTAATAACTATTGACAAATGCATAACGTTGGCGATAGAATACGCTGCACTTACGAACACCATTGCATAAACTCGGCCTCAGTGAACGGATGAGCGCCAGGGCTGCGACACGCAGGGATCGCTAAGCGGCGACCTGGATTTTAGTCTCCCCAAAAGGTCCGTTCGTTGCTGAGAGGAGAATCGTATGGCGAAAGCATTAATACTCCGCGCGATCACTGGTACGCAGGCCGGGCAGCGGCATATGCTGACGAATCGCAGCAGCACGATCGGAACTGCGTCGACGAACGACGTGGTGTTGCACGATCGCTTGCTAACACCACGCCATATCGAGATTCGCCAGGTGCTCGAGCGCTGGTTTGTTGTGCCGCTGGCCGCGGGGAGCCAAGGCATCGCGCTGAATGGCATGCCGATCGGCGGCCAGAGCCGCCTGAACCCTGGCGATACGCTGACACTCGGCAGCGTGACGTATGCGGTCGATTTCGAAGAAGTCGCCGAGCGTGTGGTTGGCACTCCGGCAGCCAGTGGCTCGCACGGCGTGCCGCGGCTCGGCGAATATTTTCTGCGGCGCGGCCTGCTGACCGGCGAGCAAGTCGCGAAGGTTGCCGAGCGCCAAGCTCAGCTCCAGCGAGATGGCTCGCGTCTGCAGTTTGGCCAGATCGCCTACGACATGGGTTTCATCAACCGATCGCAGCTCGATGCGGCGCTCGCCGATCAACGCTCCGATTTCAACGACCGCTTCTATTAGGTCCAATATATCGTTGCACATCGTAGCGCCGCGATATGTCGCGGCGCTACGATGTGCATTAGCCACGGATGAGCGCCAGCTCGCAGCTGAACCCCGGACCCAGCACCGCCAGCACACCATACTCGCCCGGCCTGGGCGCGCCGGCTTTTAGAAACGCCTCGAGAACGAAAAAGACCGTCGCCGAAGACATGTTGCCGTAGTGGCGCAGCACTGCCCAAGTATGGCCAAGCCGCTCGCGATCGATCGCCAGCGCCGCCTGGTAGGCGCCAATGACCTTTGCCCCGCCCGGATGCAGAATCCAATGATCGATATCATCGATTCCTAGCCGGTGGCGTGCCAAAAACTCGGTCACATTATCGCCCATCTGCGTGCGCACAATCTGAGGAATGCGCGACGAGAAGACCACCTGCATGCCGCTGTCGACGATGTCCCAACCCATGACGTCGGTGCTGTTGGGCCAGAGTGTGCTCTGCGTGCCGAGGATTGAGACTTGAGTTTCTTTACTAGCCTCAAGCCTCAAGCCTCTAGCCTCATCGCCCTCCACAAGCACCGCCGCCGCACCGTCGGCGAACAACGACGCGGCGATCAGATTGCGCTTTGATCGGTCGTTCCACTGAAACGTCACGCTGCATAGCTCGTCCGAGATCAGCAGCACGCGCTGGTCGGGGAACGCACACGTGTATTCATAGGCGCGCGCCAGGCCGGCCACACCACCGGCGCAGCCTAAGCCCCAAATCGGAGTGCGGCGGGTATGGCGGCTCATACCGAGGCGATTGATCAGCAGCGCGTCGGGGCTGGGCGCAGCCATGCCGGTGGTCGACACCCAGATTAGGTGGTCGACATCCGCGGGCTCTAGTCCAGCGGCTTGCAGACAACGCCGCGCGGCGGCCTCACCCAGCGCGGTCGCTGCTTCGATAAACAGGTCGTTGCACTCTTTGAAGCTGTGTGGCTGCGTAAACCACTCCAACGGCGCCACGAAATGGCGCGTATCAATCTGCGCGTGGCGGAACACCGACATATAGCGATCGATCTCAGGGAATGCTGGTGCGAAATGCTGGCGCGCCAGGTCGCGAATGCGCTCCTGCGGTAGCATATGCGATGGCAGCGCGGTAGCCACCGAGCGAATAATAGGCATGGAATAATGCTCCTTCTAGCCGTGGCGGCCAATGTTTAGCCAGCCGGCAGATAAGCATAGCACGGATCGCGCCGTGCCTTTCCTGAGTGTACGTATTCGCTCACTGTTATGGATCGCTAAACCACCAAGACGCCAAGGCACCAAGATCTTTGTGACCTTGGTGTCTTGGCGCCTTAGATAAAGTTCAATCGAGCTTTACATTGATGAGGCACTAACGGCTGTGAATTCACCGTAGGGACACGATTGCACAAAACCACATCTCGTCAGAGAATACATCTCCAAGAACACTGTTCCGAGAAGCAGTATCCCATGGTTATGATGGATCCCGCTGGTCGTGTATGGCTCGTCAGTGCTCGGGCGCCTCGGCCAGTGCAATCTCCGCCGCGCTGCGCAACGGGCGCAGGTGCTGTTTTATGGGGATGAGATCGCATTGCTGGGGCCGGGTGCGGCGCTCGACGACCTGGCGCCGGCGTTGCGCGAGCTAGTGGCCGAGCTAAACATTCCGCAGCTTGCCGCCTACGACCTGACCGCGGCCGACGTGCCTGAGCTGGCTGCTGCGGCCGCAAAGGCCAGCAGCACGCGCGCCAACCCAATCGACCTGGAGCAGGGCGAGATTGAAGAGGCGATCTACGCGGCGCCTTGACCGCCCGATTTAAAACAATCCGCCCTCCGGTTTCCCCTTGCCTTTGCGGTTTTTGCGCTGGCGCTCGTGCTTTTTCTTGAGGATCGCGTCGAAATCGATCTCGGGCATGCCGGGCAGCTTGTGCTGCCGTGAGATATGCGCCCCGGCCTGGTTCGTTAGCGTCTTGAGCGGCGGGAAATCGTAGAGCAGGCCGTCGGCCTCCAGTTGGAAGATCTGCTCGGGCTGGCTCAGATCGCGCAGGTGATGCTCGCCCAGGTCACGTAGTGCCACGCCGGCCGGCAGCTGGTCGCGCACCAGCTCCTGGGTCACACGACAGATCAGCGTCTGCCCGCCATGCCCGGCTGCCAGCAGCCGCGCGACACGATTGAGCGGCGGCCCAAAGTAGCCGTCGTCGCGCAGCTCGACCTCGCTGGAGTGCAGCGCCATCCGTACGCGCATCGCGCCGATCGCGCCCCACGGTTCGGCATGCAGCGCGCGCTGCGACACCAGCGCGGCGCATACCGCCGGCAGCGCGGCGCCAAACGCGGCGAAAAAGGCATCCCCGACTGTGCGAAAGACCACGCCGGCGTGATCGCCGATGCTCTTGCTCAGGATGTTGTCGTGCCGTCCGAGCGCAGCCGGCATGTCTTCAGGGTAGCGCTCCCACAGGCGCGTGCTGCCCTCGATATCGGTAAACAAAAATGTGACCATGCCGGTCGGCAGATCGGACACGGGAGCCTCCATCAGGTAGAACCGAGAACTACATATGACGGAAGACGAGGGACAGCGGACGGCGGTTATTCGTCTTCCGACGGAAAACGCAGTTTAATCCTTAACGGGGATTTTTCTGGTTTTAACGTTATGACTCGGACTCCGGTCAGCCGCTAAGCGTGGCCTTGGCGGCCGCGATACGCGCCAGCGAGCGATCTTTTCCCAGCGCCGCCAGCGTCTCGAACAGTGGCGGCGCGACAGTGCGGCCGGTCACCGCCACGCGCACCGTGCCGAACAGCTGGCCGGCCTTCAGCCCGAGCTGCTCGACCAGCGCGCGCAGCGCCTCCTCGAGCTGGCCCTCACTCCAGGTCTCCAGCCGCGCGAGCTCATCGTACACCGCCTGGAGCGTGGCGGCCGCGCCGGCGGCGTCCATCTTCTTCTGCACCAACATTGCCGGTTCGGGGTACTCGACCTCGCGGAAGAAAAACTCCAGCAGGTCGGGCGCCTCGCCGAGCTCCTCCAATCGCTCATGGATCAGCGGCACCAACCGCTCGACATACGCGCGCTGCGCCGGCGTCGGCGGGTTACCAATCAGCCCGGCCTGGCCGAGATACGGCGCGATTCGCTCGGCCACCTCGCCGGCCGACAGCTTGCGGATGTAGATGCCGTTCAGATCTTTGAGCTTGTCGGGGTTCCAGCGCGCCGGCGAGGCCTGCACCCGGTCGATTGTAAAGCGCTCGACCAACTCATCGCGGGTCATAATCTCGGTATGATCGTCATAGCTCCAGCCCTGCAGCGCTAGGTAGTTGAACATCGCCTCGGGCAGATAGCCGCGCTCCCAGAAGCGGTTGGTCGCCACGTCGTCCTTGCGCTTCGAGAGCTTGCCGCGGCCATCCTGGCGCAGGATCGGCGGCACGTGCGCAAAGATCGGCGGCTGCCAGCCAAATGCCTGATACAGCAGCACGTGGTAGGGTGTGCTCGGCACCCACTCGTCGCTGCGCAGCACGTGCGTGATGCCCATCAGATGATCGTCGACCAGATGAGCGAAGTGATACACCGGCATACCGGTCGATTTAATCAGAATAATGTCTTGCAGCTCGCTATGATTCACGCTGATCTGATCGCCGCCGCGCACCAGATCGCTAAAGCTCGTCGCGCCTTCCAGCGGCGTCTTGAGCCGGATGGTATAGGGCTGGCCCTGCGCGGCGCGCGCGCGCATCTGCTCGAGCGTCCAATCACGCTCGGGCCCGCGGAATCGGAACGCCTTGACGCCGCGCGCGGCCGCGTCGGCGCGCATCTGCTCGAGCTCTTCCTCGCTCGTGAACGACATATAGGCCTGCCCGGCCGCCAGCAACTGGTCGATATACTGTTTATAGACGCCCTGCTCGCTGCGCACCGACTGGACATACGGCCCGTACGGGCCGCCAACGTCGGGCCCCTCATCCCAGCCGAGCCCGACCCAGCGCAACGAGGCCATGATATCATTGGCGGCGCCCTCGACATAGCGTTTCTCGTCGGTGTCCTCGAGCCGCAGGATGAACTGGCCGCCATAGTGGCGCGCGAACAGCCAGTTGAACAGGGCGGTACGCACGCCGCCGATGTGTAGGAAACCGGTTGGGCTGGGCGCGAAGCGCACCCGCACCGGAGGGGTGATCTCTATCATAACTGTTCTCCTTGGCTATTATAGCTGATCGCCGCCGCACAAAAAAACCGCCTCACCAGCGATCCGGTGAAGCGGCCTGTCGCTCTCGCGCATAGACAAGCAAAGCTCAACCAGACCCGCGGCCCGGCGTATCGCGTTGCTCGATTTGTTCTGCGCTATATCGCATCATCTCGCCAGTGTAGACTCATCCCTTCGTGCCGAGTATAGCAGCGCCGCGCGGGAAAGTCAAGATCGGAAAATGCTTTGCAGGCGGCTCCACCTCCGTTTCACATTCTGTATTTGTGAATCTTGCCTCGCCACCCGGAATGTGTTATACTACTACTCGAAAGCGTGTAAAAGGAAGTCGTATGTTTCGGCTGGGCGTGGCAGTGCGAATATTGGGGGCCGGCGGGCTGCGGGCGCGCGACGGGCGGCGCGCTGAGCACGCGCCGCATCTCAGTGTCAGCCTGCTGCTGGTGCGCGAAGTGCTGTTATACCTAGCCCAGCAGCGAATCGGTTGCTATCGCCTGGCCGACGATCTCGCGCCCTATTTGACCGACCCGCGCCACCCCGAGTTTGCGAGCCAGATCGACGAGTGCGGCGATCTACTGGCCGAGATCGGCGCCGTGGCGCATACGCATGATATCCGGCTGACGATCCATCTACCGCTGCATGTCGCGCTGGCTGCACCCGATCATGAGGCCGGCCTGCGCGGCCGGGCCGAAGTCGCAGCGCGGGCGCGGCTGCTCGACGCGCTGGGCTGCGGGCCGGAAGGCGTGCTGGTGCTGCATATCGGCGGCGCGCATGGCGACCGGGCCGCCGCGCTGGAGCGCTTCGCCGCGCGCTACGAGCAACTGCCCGAGCATGCCAGGCGGCGCGTGGTGGTCGAGCCGGATGAGGACTCTTTCGCGCTGCCGGAGCTGCTGCGACTTCACCAACTGACCGGAGTACCGCTGGTATTCGACGCGCTGCATCATCAGATCAACAACCCGGAGCGGATCGCGCTTGGCGTAGCGCTGGCCCTGGCGCTGGCGACGTGGCCGCGCGGCGTGCGGCCAAAGGTCCATTTCAGCTCCCAGCGTACCGAAGCCCACCGTCTGCCCGCGCAGCGCGGCCAGCAGCAACGCGTGCTGGCACCGCAGTTGGGCCAGCATGCCGATTTCATCAACCCGTTTGAGTTCGTACAGTTTATGAACGCCGCGGCTGGCCAATCGTCGTTTGACATCATGCTCGAAGCAAAGGCTGCCGATCTCGCGCTGGCACGGCTGCGCGATGATGTAGCGCGGATCGCACCCGAGCTCGTGGAGCGGTTGTATGCATCGAGACACAGCCAACACGCGTTGAGGAAGCATAACTCCGTTCAGCATGACATTGGAAAACATTGATCATCTATGCGACACGTTGTCATTCTGACCGTAGGGAAGAATCTCGTCGTGACGCGCAGCGAAGTCCGACGCTATCTAAGTAGGAATTAGCATGATCGACATCGACGACAATGCACGTGTGCTGGTGGCGATCGTAACACGGCCGCGCGATCTGGCGTTGGCGCGCGAGCAAGGATGGTACCGCATCCCGCTGGCCCGCGCGCCACGTGCGCTGCATGCCGAATACCTGGCGTTCTATCAAACGGCGGCGTTCGGTGCGGAGCGCTGGGCGGTGCGCTACGTGGCGGCGGTGCGCGCAGTGAGCATCGCGACGCGTGCGGCACTGCTGCCGGATGAGCCGCGGCATCCGCGCGCTGGCGAGCGCTACTATCGCTTCGCGCTTGGGCCGCTGCAGGCGCTGCCGATTGCGCTGCCAAGCCGGCGATTGCGGCGGATCACCTTTATCCCGACCACCGCCGGGCAGCTGCTGCGTGCGCACGATGTCGTGGAACTCTGGCGGCCGCTTGAAGATATTGTGGCCGGATGGGAGGCCGTGTGGGGCGCCGGGGTGAATCAGGTGACAAGGTGACAAGGTGATCAGCTGCGCCTTCTTGTCGTGGTCTTTCTGGGATGATTTTTACGTCGCACGTGCCTCACTGTCCACTCGTGCGCTCGAGATACAGCTGAATCTTATCTAGCAGGCGCGGAAAATCGATTGGCTTGGTCTCGTAATCATCGCAGCCAGCCGCCAGTGACTTGGTGCGATCTTCGGGGAGCGCATACGCCGTCAGCGCAACGACAGGAATATGCTGGGTCTCCGGCTGCGACTTGATCCGCTGGGTCGCCTGCCAGCCGTTCAGCAACGGAATGCCTACATCCATCAGAATAAGATCGGGAAGCACGCTGCTGGCCAGCTCGACGGCCTGGGCGCCATTGGCTGCCGTTTCAACCTGATACCCTTCCCAGGTAAGCCGCCGCGCCAGCATGTCGCGGTTCAGCGCATCATCTTCGACGATCAAGATTTTCGCCATTATTGCGTCCTCTGGAGCGATGGCTTCGTTCCGCTAGATCGATACAATCAGCCACTCCAAGCGCGACCAACTCGAACATCTCTGCCGCATGAAACCGTCGTAGCATTGCAGAAGATACGCGTTCGATACAAGTACCGAGTGCCTGTGCCGGCGGATTGCGAGATCGGTGTTTAGATTGGGTATAATGCGTTATTACTTTTGGATTGGAAGGAGTTGTCAGTTGTCAGTACTGACAACCAAACTGTAAAACTAAAAGGTGGCGCACCGAATCTTGTCGTATGGAGTAAGCCAATGAATATCGTGATCATCGCGAATGCGCCCGCGCTCGATATCACGCCATACCGCGCGGCGATCGATGCGGCCGATATTGTCATCGCCGCCGATGGGGGTGCGCTTCCGCTACGCGATGCCGAGCGCTTGCCCGATCTGGTGATCGGCGATATGGACTCGCTCGATCCAACCACGCTGGCAGCGCTGGCGGAGCGCGGCGTGGAGGTGCGCCGATATGCACGCGAGAAAGACGAGACCGATCTCGAGTTGGCGCTGCTGCATGCCGCCGCGCTCGGCGCGACTACGATCGACGTGCTCGGCGCGCTGGGCGGGCGCTGGGATCATACGCTGGCAAATGTCGCGCTACTGGCGTTGCCTGAGCTACAGGGCCGCCAGACACGCCTGCTGGCCGACCGGCAGATCTTGTTTCTTGTGCGCGACTCGGCGGCGCTCGACGGCCAGCCCGGCGATACAATCTCGCTCATTCCGCTGGCCGGGGCCGCCTACGGCGTTACAACCGAAGGACTGCGTTACCCGCTGCACGATGCGACGCTCGGCTTTGAGCGCGGGCGCGGCGTGAGCAATGTGCTGCTTGAACCGCCTGGCCGCGTGAGCCTGCGCGCCGGGCTGCTGGTGGTGGTGCAGCACGACGACGGCGGGGCGTATCAGTTTTATCACAACAAACAGAATACGCCTTGAGGCACCAGTGAATATCTGCCCAGCGCTCGCCGGCCTCAGTGATCCGCAGCGTCGCGCGGATGTTCAGCGCGTCGATCAGCCGCCGCTTGGTCGTAAAATCGTCGGCGCGCGTGATGTCCTCCAGTTCCTCCTGCACCGCCGCGATCTCGTCCAGCGCCGCGTCGATCGTCGCGTCCGTAATCGTCTCCTCGGCCAGTCGCGCCGCCAGGTCTACGCGCTTTCTCGTCAGGTCGTCGATCAGCCGGCCGGTCTCGTCGATCCGCGCGTCCAGTGCCTGCTTGACCGCATCGGCGCGAGCCATCGCGCGCGCTTCGATCAGGCTGTCCAGCCGCGCGCTGTGCTCGGCGTCGAGCGCCTCTGCGCTCTCGATCTGCGCGCGCAGGAGTGCATGGCGCTCGTCCAGGTTCGCCTGTGCCTCGCGGTAGCCGGCCAGCACGCGCGCCGGGTCGCTGATCAGCGCACAGACCCACTCCCAGACCGCCAGGTCCACGTCGTCGGCGCGGTACGTCGGCGCGCCGCACGCGCCATCGGCGCAGCCGCGGCTGCGACACTCGTAGTACAGGGCGCCGCAGTGGGCCGCGGCAGCCGTGGGCCGACTTGCCGCAGATGCAGCGGACGCGCCGGCTCATGAGATACTGGTACTTGGCCCGACGCGTGTGGCTCCGCTCCCGGAGCTGGTCCTGAGCCGCTTGCCAAAGCGCGCGGTCAACGATCGTGGGGACCTCGATCGTCACCCACTCCTCGCGCGGCCGTTCGACCACGCGCGTCTTGCTCACGCGGCGTGAACGGAAGGCATACCAGACGCCGGTATACGCCTCGGCGCGCAGCAGTTCCCACACCATGCCCTGTGTCCACTGGTCGATCGGCCGCTTGCGGCGGCTCAGGTACTGGCGGCTGAGCATCGTCGGCGTCGGCACGGCCAGGTCAGTGAGCCGCCGCGCGATCTCGGTGGTCGGCACCAAGTCGAACACGAACCAGATAAATATCTGCATGATGATTGCTGCCAGCTCGGCAACGATCTCCAGGCGCGACTCTTTCTTCGCGCCGACCACCGGGTATCCGTAGGGGCCGCGCCCTTGGGGAAAGGCGCCCTGTTGCGCCTTCTCCAGCGTGCCGCGCATGCTGGCCTCGCGCATTTTTTCCACATATTCTTGCGATTGCCAGTCGGTCAGAATGCTCATGACCTCCATATCCGACGTGATCTCGCGCGGCGTGGGATGGAAGAAAAAGAGCCGGACGCCAAGCCGCTTCAGATCGCGCCGCAGGATCACGCCATCGGCCATGTCGCGCGTAAAGCGATCGGCGGAAAAGACAACCAAGGTATCGATTTGACCTTTGCGCGCCAGGGCGAACGCCCGGTTGAGCTTCGAGCGCGCCAGGCCATCCTGGAAAGCCGATCCCTGTTCCGGCAGCTCCTCGACGATCGTACCGCCCTGGTCGGTGCAGTAGGCGCGCATCACGTTGAGCTGTGAGGGGATCGAGAAGTTATCGACCTGCTTGGCGCTGCTGACGCGCGCGTAGATGGCTGCTCGCATGGTTACCTCCTCAGAAGTGCTTTTGTCGATTTTTGTACGAGTTTTCTAGGCGCCTGACAAGTCGTACACGACTGTCTGGGCCTGCCAGTTGCCGGCTGAACGATCGACCCACCGCAGATCGCGCAGTGTGATGGCTTCGCTGGCGCCGGCCGCTGGGCCTTGCGTCGGGCAACCTCGGCGTAGCGGTAGGCGTCACTACAGTACTGGCGCGGCCTGCCGCGATGCTCTCTGAACAGCAGTGCATTGCAGGTGAGACAGTGGGTGATCATGGGGTTGCTCCTGAGGCCGGCGCGTGGCTATTCTTTCCTTTCGTGGCTGGCAGCGCGACGAGCCACCGCGCGATGTCAGCACCGGAGAGATCATCGAGAACGGCATCACGGCACTGCTCAACTGGCGCCCGCATATTCTGTCAAGTTCGAGCGATGCGCCGGCCGACGACGCCGGTATGGACGCGGTATAATGAACTTTGAAGAATAAATCGGGTATCACGCATCCCCAAACCCTTCGGGTCGGCGGCACAGCGCCACTGCCTGGATAGGCAGCAGTTCCGCCGCCGACCCGAAGGGTTTGGGAATACCCGTTTTAATAGTGAATCTTCATTATACCGGTATCCCAGACCGGTATGGCCGCCGATACCAGCGCGCCAATACTGGCGCCGGCCGATCGAGCTGGAGCTGATATAGACGCGATAAACGGTAGTACGGAGAATGGCGGCTGGGAGCTGCCGCGCCTGTCTTGCATCTCAGCGACGCCGAGACGATCGCGCTGCTCGCGGCGCAGCGAAAGCCGGACGGCAAACACCGCTATTCGGCCAATCAGATCGCTATCCTGGTCGGCGGCAACCGCAACGCCGTGCTGGCGCGCGTCAAAGAGCTGCGCGCAGGCGCGCCGCCGGTCGTCTTTCGGCCGCTGGCGCCAGAGCAACAGCAACTCCGCGACCAACTTCAACTCGACCAGCGCTAGAATGCCCCTGTCGCTTTACGCGCGGGTTGGAGAGCAACGAAACAGCGTGCCCCTGGTAGGAGACCATATCTTTACCCAGAATCTTTGTTCGAGATCCATCGGTCTTTCTTGGGAGTTTGGCGATGCATAATCCGGTACATCTCGGTCAGGTCCATCAGGCGCTGAAACCCGCGCCACATGACGGTCACGCCCGGTTCGCCATCGCCCTTGCGCCCCGGAAACCCGCCCAACTGCCCGAGAGAGCGCACCGCCGTTCGCAGAGACGGCGGTTTGGCGGGCGCCAGGGCAACCCGATGGATGCGACAATACAAGGCCTGCCACTCATCGGCATCCAGCAACACCGTGCATGGCGCATCCGGTACCGCCCGCGCCAGCATCGTCGCGTACAAGATGCGCCAGGCAATCACGCTGTAGAGCGTCAGGCAGCGCGAGAGGCGCGCGGCGGTTTCCAGTTGGCGATCCTCAATACGGCACCCGCTCTTGAGCACTTTATGCCAGACCTCGATTCCCCATCTCGCGGCATACCACGCCAGAATCGAGAGCGCCTCGTCTGTGGTCGTGATCGGCACGCTGGTCAGCAGCAGCCATTCAATCGGCTCCACCCCGGGCGGTGGATTCGGCTCGATGGCCCACACCGCCCAGATCGTTACATTGGCCAGCTTCTCCTTGTCGCGACTAGTGGGCGGGCGCAGCGTGACCTCTTTCCAGCGGATCGTGAGCGTCGCATCCCGGGCGCTCTGGCCCTGCCGCTGGCCAATGTGGATGTCCACGCTGGCCGCCACGGGCGCCGTGGCCATGGTCGCCCACAGATACTTTTCGGGATGGTCGGCCTTGCGGTCTTGCGCGGCGCGCACCAGCAGATCGACCCCGACCGGACGCGCAAGAAGGAACAGGTCGTAGACATCGGCTTCGCGGTCTCCAACGCTGCTAAAGTGGCTGTCAGGGCAGGCCGAGCGCGCGCCGATCACCGCATCCAGGCTCGTGAGCCATTTCTGGCTTTCCTTATCACAGGTAGGGCGCTGCTTGTGGTCGTGGTGCCGCCGCACGTCCGGATCACGCGCCCAGACCTGCTGCGCCAGCACCCCCAGCGGCACCCGCTCCGGGGTGATCGCCAGGGTGGTATGCGCCAGCAAGCCCTGATCGGATGGAGCGGCCAACGGCCCCAGATCTTTGGTGGCCGGATGGTCGGTCCAGTCGAGGTAGGTGGTATCCTGCACCGCCAATACCAGCGGCACGGCCTGCATCCGTCGTTGGGTGGATTGCACGTGGCTGGCCAGCATGGCCTGCGGCTGGACGTGGTCATTGGCAAAAAAGCGATACGCGGCCTTCATGGTGGGCGGATCCTCGGTGGCCGCAGGAATCGAGGCGCTGGGTTGGGCCATCAACACGGTCGCCAGGTGCTTCAGGCGCTCGGTGCGGCGCACGTCGCCCAGATCGGCGTCCCCAAATTCCTCGTCGGCCCAGGTATCAACCCGATACACCATGACGATCCTCTTCTAAAGGGTAAGGAGCGGTGCCCAGTGCCCCGCCATCCGGCACATCGTAGCACATCTTTCACCAGCATAAACGTTCTGGGTAAAGATATGGGTAGGAGACCGGGGGCATCATTTATGCTACAACCGACTATATGACACGAACAGCGCCACAACTGAAAACAGGTGACGTGATCCAACTCATCCGCCCCACCGCCGGCGTGGCGACCGGAACGCGAGGCATCATTCTGGGGCAATTCACGTTCGACCTGCTCTATGATGTCCGCTTTGATGGCTACGCTGCGCCGCGTTTCGTCCATAAGCGCGACGTGGTCCCGGCACCGCCAGCGGCATCAACGGCCTGAAAGAGATAGCCGCGCCCCTGGATCGTTTCCAGGGGGCACTGCTGTGTCCAGTCTCGCACCGACGAGATCGCCGACATCGTCGGAGTAGATCAATCAACAGTTTCCCGCTGGTTAGACGACATTATGCAAAATGGACAAATGTCTTTTTTACATAATCCCCCTGACTCACTGCAAGTGTTCAACCTGTGGAAGTTCAGCAAGCCCGATAGCCACGCGGCCACCCTATCGTTGCGCCCCGGCCCGCGCGGCACTCGCACTTGAGCACTGATCGGCCGAGCAGCGCGAGAGTGCCCCTGTCGCACGCTGAGCGGCACGGAGCGCAATGATAGCGATGCCCCTGGCAAGAGCCGGGGCATAGTTTATGCAGCGCTTCTAGTGTTCCTGCGGATGTCATGCAGGAGTTGGCGATGATCATTCTGTGCGCCACACTCGAAGCTGCCGCACAGGTGCTCGCTGTGCTCACCCAGGCGCACCTGCGGCTCGGCCTCGATTTCCATATTGCGCCGCTGGACGGTGGCGCGCCCCTCCGCATTACCGTCCTGGCGACACTGCCGGCCGACGTGCTGCGCCAGTTGCGCGCCATCCCCGACACGATCATTACGTGAGCGCGCCCTGCCCCCATGATCAGGGGCACGCTTGTTGCTGTGCTGATTGCATGACACACGCAGCGCCACAACTGAAAACAGGCGACGCGATCCAGCTCATCCGCCCCATCAAAGGCGTTGCGATTGGAACACGAGGCACCATCCTTTACCGCTTTACGTTTGATCCATTCTACGATGTCCGCTTTGATGGCTACGCCGTGCCGCGTCTCGTGCATAAGCGCGACGTGGCGCTGGCGGTGCCAGCGCCATCAACGGCTTGAGGGAGACAGCATATTCGCGCCCCTGGCTCATCACCAGGACGCGGTGTTACCTGCGTCAAGATCTACGATAATAAGGCGAGGCCGAGCGGCCTCGCCTTTTACTATAGGAGAACGTGAACAATGCCAGCACGATGGTTCACAAACACACCTTCCTTCACGATGATTGCGCGTGAACATCTTGATGAACTCGAAGAATTGGAGCTCATGCTCAATGAGATCTGGGCCGAACTGTCACTAATTACTGACGATGACGTACGATCACGATTGTTGGCCTGATTTTTTGAATTGGAGATGAAGATAGAACAGTGTGCCCTTATTACCATTACATTTTCCGCAATGACCTTAGAAGCGTATATTTACGACTACGCAGTCAGGCGCCTTTCGAAGGAACTCGCGGAATATGCGGATAAACTTGATGTTCTTGGCAAGTGGCTGATCATCCCTCGGCTTGTAACCGGCAAAGAAATTCCACGCGGTGAGCGCGCCTTTCAGCTGTTACAAAAACTCATAGCCAACAGAAACAAAATCGTACATCATAAGCCAACCATGTTCTCTGAAAAACGATAGTGAATTTCGTGAACAGTTGGATGCCGCAAACAAGAAACGTTTGCAACTGCGAGATGATGCACGGAACGCCGTGAAAGCGTTGGACCTCTTAGCAGACGCCATTCTGGAAATCGACCCCACGGAACTTATAGCGTTCATGTTTCTGAAGAAACTATGGAGCATCCCCAAAGCGCCATCCAAACAACACGAGCAGGAGGGGTAGCCCGCGCACCGCCGCACCCGACCGCCGCGAGAGTGCCCCTGTCGCGTGCTGAGCGTGCCTGAGAGCAACGATAGGCGATGCCCCAAGGGGCGCCGTTTGTTGCGAAATCTTCACCGTTAGGCCGAATCCCTCCGATCTGTTGTGTCGGTATCCAGGCAACACAAGGAGGGGTTATGCAACTCGTTCGCAATGTACTCGCTGCCCTGGTGAACCTGTGGAATCGCGGATGCCTTGGGAAGATTGCTGTCGGTTTCTTGGCGCTCATGGTGCTTGGTATCTGTGGGGCGCCGTTCCGCGGGTCGTCGACCAGAACAGTCGCGCCAACAAGTGCTCCCGTAGCACAAGCTGTGGCACAGTGGATCGCAGCGCCACAAGCAACGACTGCACCGCAGGCCACACAGAAGCCCACCGAGGCGCCAAAGCCGACCAATACGCCAGCGGCTACAGCGACGCCGGAACCGACCGCGCCGCCGACTGAGACGCCGGCCGCGACGCCCGCCCCAAAGCCGACCGCTCGTCCCGAACCAACTCAGGTGCTGGCGCCGGCCCAACCTGTGGTCGCCACAAACTCAGATGGCGTCGCTGGACAAGGCTATGATTGTCCGGCCGAGTACCCGATCAAGGGCAACATCAATAGCAAGGGTGAGCACATCTATCACAGCCCAGGCGGCGCGTTCTACAGCCGCACGAAGCCAGAACGATGCTTTGCGACGGCTGGTGATGCTCAAGCTACTGGCTTCCGACCGTCGCAACGGTAGCAGGTCGACAATGAACGGAAACCGCACGAGCGCGCGGCGAGGCAGCCGGCCGATCGTTGCGCTCCGGCCCGCTCGGCACGCGACAGAGCCATTGTAGCAACGTCCGTAACCCTTGCGCGGCTGGTGTGTTATAGGTGCATGATCATGACATGCGCCACAATCGAGGCCACCGCACTGGTCCTCGCCGTGTTCATCCAGGCGCACCTACGGCTCGGCCGCGACTTTCGCATCGCGCCGTTGGACGGCGCCGCTCCCGTCCGCATTACTGTCATGCTGGACCTGCCCGCCGACGTGCTGCACCAGTTGCGTGCTATCCCCGATACCACCATCACGTGAGCGTGCTCCGCTCGAAGCGTTGCGAGAATGGCCCTGAACGCAACGAGCGGCACGGAGCCGGGCGAAACAGTGTGCCCCTGGTAGGTTGCCAGGGACGTTTCTCGTGCGGTCCATTTTCGATGCGGCGCTTGACTGATAATGCACTTGGTGATGCGCGAACGAGCAAGGTCGCGGCTGATATAGATAGAAAACATCTGCTTTTGACTCGCTATACGGTTTTCGCTAGAATACATCTGTGTACAACGCGCACCGCACATGAGAGATTGAAAGTTTCTGCCTACTCATCTGCCTACTCAGAGGTTGGACGGCAACCATCAGCCTCCCATCAAAGATTGCGTAACATCGTGCTACAATAACGAAGATGATTACGCCCATTCTCTGCCCAACAGAAACTGTCACATATTCTTCCAACAGAGCCAACATCCATGGACACTGACGTTTTGCCATTACCACAGCCCATACATTCCGCATATACTCCAGCAGGATGGCATCTCGTTGCTTGGTGGATGCTGGCAGCATTATGTGGCCTTGGACTTGGCCTCTTCACCACCGGTGTGATTGTATTTCTCGGTCTCCAACACTTTAATCTGGGAATCTTTCTGGTTGCCGTCTTGTCGGGTGGAGCTGTTGTGGGAAGTGTACAACTCCAATTCTTGAATGCACCGCGCTCGACCGTATCAGTCCACCGATGGTTGTCAGCAAGCATTATTGGGTGCAGCTTGGCGATTGGTGGCGCTTTTATGATCGTAGGAGTCGCACAGCATATCGTCATTCCATCTCCTACGGTCGTAGCCATACTCGCCGACTATCTTCTCGGCCCTATCAGTGGCTTCATACTTGGAGCAAGCCAATGGCTCGTATTACGCCGTACCATCCAACACGCTGGGATGTGGATTCTTACCATCGTCGTGAGTTCGAGTATTATTTGGGTAGTCCTATTGCTGGTTGCCAGCTACGTATTCGGTGGAAATGGCGATTAAGCACTATCAGCTATGTTCCACAAATGAACAGTTGAAGCCGGTTGCCGTCCAACCCGGCATTGCAGTTGACCGCTTCGCGCGCAAGATCGTCGGTATTTTGACAGGTGATTCTAGCGCGCTCGCGGCAACTGAATGCCAACCCGTTGGAAACGAGGCATCTTTGTCGCCTTTCTTGCTTGCTCCCTGAACCTGCCTGGCGTATCATTCATACTATTCGACGTGGCGATGATGGATGCAGCACATATGGAAGCAGCACGAAACCATATTCTCCTGAAATATCACGTGTCACCTGATGCGCGACTCAGCCGCGGCATGGAAGCGGAGGTCTATGCCTACGCTCCTGATACTGTCCTGAAGCTCTATGTAGGGACAACCAGTCTCACAGACCTGCTCATCTTACAAGACTTTTACAACTCGCTGGATCGGCAGCTTGTGCCGTATGCACTCCCGTACATCCATACAGTTACCCAAGAAGATCACTTTCTCATAACCATTGAGCAACGGCTAGCAGGCACGCGGATGTCCGCGGTATTGCCCAAGCTCACGGCTGATCAGCTAGGCGCGATGATGCAGCGCTATCTCACCGCTGCACTTGCCATTTCACATATTCCGGCACCGCCCGCATTTGAGCGCTACAAACTGTTCGATCCCGAACACCTGAGCGATCGCATAAGCGGCGATTGGCACCAGTTTTTGGTACGCTATCTCACGCATAAATTGGCGCAGGTTACTCCACATCTGAGCCGAGATGTGCCACAATTCGCAGAAAAAGTCCAGCGCCTTCGTACGATACTCGACCAACCGTATCGCGACGACTATCGCCTCATTCATGGTGACTTCTTTCCTGGCAATCTGCTAATCAACGATGAGCATCAAATCACAGCGCTGCTTGATTTTGGGTTGCTGACGATGTATGGTGACTATCTGTTTGACATTGCAACGGGCTGGGTATTCTTCGATATGTATGATGAACTCAAGGCGCAGGCGCGCGAGCAGTATCTCGCCATGCTGCTTGACCGACTTGGGAAATACGTTCGTGGGAAACTCTATCGCTATGTCCTAATCTACAGTATTCTGTCAGCGAACACATATTCATCAAATTGCGCCGATGGACATTATTATTGGTGTGTCGCCAATCTGAGCAATACGCACTATTGGAATGAAATCGAATAAACCCGTAGCGCGGTGCCGCCCAACCAGCGCTTGCAGCGGACGGCGCTCTGCGCCCGCGAGATCAGGGCTTTTTTGAAAGCAGGAATCAGCTCGACTGCCTTCTCGATCTAGACTGCGCCGCCGCTGAAGCGCAAGACGTTGGGCGGCTCATCAACGTCGCCCTCGGATATAACATGCCCTCGTGGGAGTGTCGTGAGAATGAAGATCAAGCTTGTACTGACGAGTGACTTTCCGTCGACCAGCAATGACCGAGTCTTTGCTTGGATGAGAGCCACAAGTGCCCGACCCAGAATTGCCTGGATACCGCCGTTCACCGATAGTGGTCACAAACGCTTTGCGCAGGCCCAAACCCGCTTCGCCTCGCACGGATTTGACCGTTTGGAGTATTGCGACATCGACGAGCAGATCAACCTCTTGCAGTTGTCTCAGCTCGCCTCCTACGACATCATCTACCTGACTGGAGGCGACCCAATCAGGTTTCGGCGCAATATTCTTCGCTCAGGACTATCCGCACGGCTGCAACAGTGCCTGGCTGCAGGACGCTTGGTGGTTGCCGCAAGCGGTGGTTCCATGCAGCTTACGCAGAATGTATCCCTGTTCCGACTGCTGAGCGCAACCATCGATGAAGTACTTGCCAATCGTACCGACTATCAGGCGCTTGGCCTGGTTGCGTACGAGATTCTGCCACACCTGAACACATGTTACCTCAATTTCCTCCAGCAAGTTCGACGCTACTCGGAGCGCGTAGAGCATGATATCATTGGGTTGCATGATGGAGCTGCGGTGTTACATACGAGCCGGGATGACTATTACTTTGTTGGACAAGTGCAGAGATTTCGCAACGGAGTTGTCAGCTCGATCGATCCAGCGGCATAGGCAGGCACTGTCGTCGAGGAGCGGTCCTGCT
>WNFV01000054.1_pt1 | contig 112710 bp, 97 predicted proteins | sample 5400101 | NCBI WGS metagenome assembly WNFV01 (sample SAMN13153361, study PRJNA577476) | soil metagenome | isolation source: 115 cm soil or saprolite under grassland replicate 1 | place: USA:California | collected 2016-06-15
CGGCGTGTCCCGGGCCGCCGGGCCTCGCAGAACTCACGCTGGACCTCGAAGGTCGAGCGAGCAGGGCGATGGCCCGACGGTCACCGGTGCGCCCGAATCCTTGTCGGATCGAGCGAGACCATGGTGGACCAATGAGCGAGCGTCAGCGAGCGAACCATGGGCTCAGTAGCGGGCGCGAGCGGCGCCTCCCGGCCGAAGGCGGGGAGGCGGCGTGAGACGGTTGTCGGGGCGGTACCGGTCCTCGCTGATCATCGGGCTGCAGGGCATCCGGGCGCGCAAGGTGCGCACGTTGCTGTCGATGGTCAGCCTCTTCCTCGGCGTGCTCGCCGTCGTGGTGGTCCAGGCGGGGGAGGAGATCGCGCGCAAGGCGCTGCTGTCCAATGTGGAGCTGAACAGCGGCAAGGACGGCACCCGGGTGCTGTACCTGCCGCCGAGCCCGACCACCAGCCGGATCACCCTCGACACGCTGGCCGGCGCGCCGGACGCGGTCGGGGTGCTGTCCGCCCACGCCATCATCGGGGAGCCCGGGGTCTCCCCGATCAACCCCGGCGCCAACGGATTCGACCAGCCGGCCGGGTCCGGGCCCGGTGGCTCGCCGCCGGACGCGTCCTACCTCCTGTGTGACGCCAGCGGCGCGTGCACCATCAAGCGTCCCGACGCCGGTGGCGTCCCCCCGCCGGGCCAGGCCATCGAGGTGGCGCTGGTCGGGCTGACCGGGGACGTGCGGCAGTTCCGGCCGTACCGTCCGGTGTCCGGGCGGTGGCTGGACTTCTCCTCGCCGCCGTCGCTGGCGCCCCGGCTGGTCCTCAACAAGGAGGCGGCCAAGGGCTTCACCAAGTACCGGGTCCCCGCCGAGATGCGCCTCGACGGCGCCCCGGCCAACCCCACCCCGCAGATCATCGGGGTCGTCGATGACGGACAGGGCCAGCCCACCGTCTACGTCCGCATGGACGAGCTGCTCAACTGGGTGCCGGTGAGCGCCCTGGACACCGGCGCCTACGGCCAGGGGGTGCAGGTGATGCTGGCACCGACGGCGACCGAGACCGAACAGATCCTGCGGTCCCGGCTGGTCGCCGGCGGCGTCAACCCGGACGACCTGCACGTCGAGACGATCAACACCGCGACGGAGACCGCCCAGCTGCTCGCCCTGACCCGCTGGGTCTTCCTCGGCATGGCCGGCCTGGTCCTGCTCATCGGCGTCGCCGGGATCCTCAACGTCGGGCTGGCCACGGTCGGCGAACGGGTGGAGGAGTTCGCCCTGCGCCGCGCCGTGGGGACGCCGCGGGTGCTGCTGGCCGGCATCGTCCTGGTCGAGACCCTGCTGACCGGCCTGCTCACGGCCGCGGCCGCGATCGGCGTGGCGGCCCTGGTACTGCGCCTGGCCGGCGGCTATCTCAGCGCCCGCGAGCCGGCCCTGCACAACCTGCAGTTCCCGTGGCAGGCCGGGGTCGCCGGGATCATCGCCGGGCTGGTGGCGGGCCTGCTGGGCGGGCTGATCCCGGCGCTGCGCGCGGCCCGGATCCCGATCGCCACGATCATGCGGGCGTGATGCGTCCGATGAATCGTCGGACATACGGCGCCGTTCTCCCCTCCGGGCGGCTAGCAGGTGGTTGACATCGGATGTCTGGCGCAATAGCGTCGGGTCGCATCAATAGACGACGATCGCTCGCTCGCGTGCTGGAGGGAGTCGCGATGTCGCTGCGGTACGCGCGGTACCTCACGGCCGTGGTCCTGGTCGCCGGCGGCGCGCCGGTCGCCGTGCACCCCGCCACCGCGGCGACGGCCGCGACCGTGTTCGTCTCCCCGTCGGGCAACGACGCCAACCCGGGGACGTCCGGCCAGCCGGTGCGCACCCTGCACCGGGCGCGCGACCTCGTGCGGACCCTCAACCAGAACCTGACCGGCGACCTCGTGGTGAGCCTGGCCGACGGTACCTACCAGCTCACCCAGCCGTTGACGCTGGACGCCCGCGACTCGGGCAGCGGCGGCCACCGGATCATCTGGACCGCGGCCCCCGGTGCCCGGCCGGTGATCAGCGGCGGTACCCGCATCACCGGCTGGAAGAGGGGCAGCGGCGCCGCCTGGTCCGCCCCGGTACCGGCCGGCCTGCGCACCCGGCAGCTATTCGTCAACGGGATCCGGGCGACCCGCGCCAGCGGGCCGGTACCGGTCACGCTGACCCACATCGCGAAGGGGTACACGACCTCGGCGCCCACCATGGACAACTGGCGCAACCCCAAGGACATCGAGTTCGTCTACACCGCCGGGCTGGGCGGCTGGACCGAGCCGCGCTGTCCGGTCGCCGCGATCTCGCCGACCGCCATCACCATGGCCCAGCCGTGCTGGACCAATACCGACAACCGGCTGCCCCGCACCAGCAGCCAGGCGTGGAACCTGGTCGGCCGCCCCCGGCTGCACACCCTGCCGACCCTGGTGGACAACGCCTTCGAGCTGCTGGACAAGCCCGGCGAGTGGTACCTGGACCGGCCGGCCAACACCGTGTACTACATCCCGAAGCCCGGCGAGGACCCGGCCACCGCGAAGGTGATCGCGCCGGTGCTGGAGACCCTGGTCTCCGGGCGGGGTACCGCGACCGCGCCGCTGCACGACGTGACCTTCACCGGCCTGCAGTTCTCCTACGCCACGTGGCTGCGCCCGAGCACCCCCGAAGGGCTGTCCGAGGTGCAGGCCACGGTGTCATTGACCGGTACCGGCGCCGGCAGCACCCAGGGCCTGTGCACCAACGTCCCCGGCGGTACCTGCCCGTACGGCGCCTGGACCAAGACCCCGGGCAACGTGTCCTTCGCCTACGCGCGCGACATCCAGTTCCTCGGCGACGGGTTCGTCCACCTCGGCGGGGCCGGCCTCGACCTCGACCACGGCACCCAGGGCACCACGGTCAAGGGCAGCGTGTTCACCGACATCTCCGGCAACGGCCTGCAACTGGGCGGGCTGGACAAGCCCGGCGCCACCGGCGCCGACCGCACCAGCGCCAACACGATCCAGGACAACCACTTCTTCGGGCTGCCGGTGGAGTACCACGGCGGCGTGGCGATCGACGTCGGGTACGCCGAGCGGACCACGATCGCGCACAACCAGATCGACAACACCGCGTACACCGGGATCTCGATCGGCTGGGGCGGCTGGCTCGACAAGATCCAGAAGGCCACGCTGCCCAACTTCAGCAACCGCAACAACGTCGGCAACAACCTGATCTTCGACCACATGCTGCTGCTCAACGACGGCGGCGGGATCTACGTCAACGGGCTGCAGGGCCCGGACCTCGCGCGCGGGCTGCTCATCTCGGGCAACGTCATCCACGACGAGAAGGGCCAGCCCAACTCCAAGGGCGTGTACACCGACAACGGCGCCACCAACGTGACCATCCGCGGCAACGCGCTCTACCACAACCCGATCGACTGGACCCGCCCGCACAAGAACTACGGGCCGGGCGGTACCGTCTTCGACCCGTACCTCATCGAGGAGAACCACTGGATGAAGCCGCCGACCGAGCAGACCGGCGGCGGCCTGGTGATCCGGAACAACCACACCATCACGAGCCCCGGCCAGATCCCCGCCACCATCGTCGCCAACGCCGGGCTGGAGCCGGCGTACCAGGGGATTCTGGGCTGGAAACCGGTGGCCTAGAGGGGCACCCGAACAGGGGGCGGTGCCGCCGGCCCGCGGCGCCGCCCCCGCCGCCGCGTCGCCCGCCGGCCCGCTCAGCCCCACAGACCGGCTCAGCCCCACAGACCGGCTCAGCCCCACAGACCGGCTCAGCCCCACAGACCGGCTCAGCCCGCCGACCACGCCGGGTCACGGCCGGACGCGCCGATCAGCCGGTCCTGCTCGCCGGCGTCAGCCGGTACCGCCACCCGCGGCCCGATCAGGCCGCTGTCCCGGTAGGCGTCCTCGTTGGGCGAGAACCACTCCGCGCACGCGTGCACCACCTCGGCGTCCAGCGTCCGGTCGGCGCCGATCGCCGCGGCCAGGTCCCACGAGTGCACGAGGTGGTCGGTGAGCAGCTGCCACAGGTACTCGCTGCCCGGGTGGTCGCCGAACGACAGGTGCACGGTGCGCTCCAGCGACCCGGGCTCGGCGACGGCCGCGTCGGCCTCCCGGGCGGCCTCGGTGGCCCGGCCGACCGGGTCGTCGCCGAGCAGGTCGCCCTCGAACCGGTCGCCCACCTCGGCGATGGTCGCGCCGGCGAACAGCGGCGGGATCCAGCGCTCCTCGTAGACGAGGTGGTTGACCAGCGCCCGGACGTCCCAGCCGGTGCATGGCGTGGGCGCGGTCCACTGGTCCGGGCCGACCTGGCCCACCCGCGCGGTGAACCCGGCGACGCTGCGCCGGTACAGCTCGATGAGGTCCATCCGCCGATCATCCCGCGACCGGCGTACCGTCGAAGCACCGGGGCATCTCGACGAGGGAGCCGGGTATGGACATCGGCAAGGCCGGTCAATGGACCATCATCATGGCCTTCCCGGCGCTCGCGTTCGGGGCGGCCGTCCACCTGCCGCGGGCGGTGCGGGCGCTGTACCGGATGGCACAGGAGCGGGCGGAGCGCCAGCAGCCCCGCCCGGGCGGCCCGCCGATCGAGCAGCTCGCCGCCGACCTGCGCCGGCTGCTGCACCAGCACGACGCGGTACGGCGGTCTCCCGACGTGGTGATGCGGGCGCACCGCCTCTGGGCGCTGGAGGGCGCCATCACCGACTGCGCGATTCCGGCTGCGCGGGCGCTCGGGCTGGCCCACCCGGAGCCGCCGGTCCGCGGTGGCCTGCCGACGCCGGAGCTGCGCCGGCTGCTGCGCGCCCTGGCCGACGCCGGGCTGGTGCTGCCCTCCGGGGTCGGCCTGCTCGGCGCGGACCGCCACTGACCGCCCGCCGTTGCTAGGGTGACCCGGATGACCGGGTACCCCTTGCCGGACACCGGGCGGGTCGCCGCCGGGCCCGGCCCGTTCACCGGCCGCACCATCGCCGCGATCGGCGCGGACCTGCGCGCCGGCGTGAGCGACCCGGTGGCGCTGCTCGACGAGACGCTCGCCGCGATCCAGGCGGCCCAGCCGGCCGTCAACGCGTTCGTCACCGTGGACGGCGACGGGGCCCGGGCGGCGGCCGAGCTGGCCCGCGCGGAGCTGGCCCGCGGCGTGGACCGGGGACCGCTGCACGGGGTACCGGTGGCGGTCAAGGACATCGTCGACACCGCCGGGCTGGTCACCACGATGGGCTCGCGGCATTTCGCCGACCACGTGCCGGCCGCCGACGCCCCGGTGGTGACCCGGTTGCGAGTTGCCGGCGCGGTGATCGTGGGCAAGACGACCACGCACGAGTTCGCATACGGGCCCACCGGCGACGTCGCGGCCAACGGCCCGTGCGCCAACCCGCGGGACCCGCGACGGATGGCCGGCGGGTCCAGTGCGGGATCGGCCGCGGCGGTCGCCGCCGGCCTGGTGCCGCTCGCGGTCGGCACCGACACCGGCGGGTCGGTGCGCATCCCCGCGGCCCTGTGCGGCGTCGCCGGGCTGCGGCCCTCCTGCGACGCGGTACCGACGACCGGGGTCTTCCCGCTGTCGTGGACGCTGGACACGGTGGGGCCGATCGCGGGGTGCGTCGCCGACGTCGCGCTCGGCTGGACCGTGCTGAGCGGGCGGACGGTCGCCGGCCCGCCGCCGGGGCCGCCGCCGCGGATCGGGGTACCGGTCGGGCCGTGGTTCGAGCGGGTGGACCCGTCGGTCGCCGAGGCGGTCGACGCCTGGGTCCGGCGCCTGGGCGGTCCGGTCCGGGCGGTACCCGTCCCGGACGCGGAGGAGCTGGCCGGGCTGTACCGCACGGTGCAGTCCGCCGAAGCCGTCGCGGTGCACGTCGACCGGCTGGCCGAGCGGCCGGACCGGTACCAGCCCGAGACGCTCCAGCGGCTGCGCCTGGCCGAACAGGTGCCGGCCTGGGACTACGCCCGCGCGCTGCGCCGGCTGCACGAGGTGCGCGCCCGGGCGGTGCGCCGCTTCGCCGGGGTGGATCTGCTCGTGCTGCCGACGGTACCGATCCTCGCCCCACCGCTGGGTACCCGCGAGGGCGATCTCGGCGGCGGGTGGACCTCACCCCGCGAGGCGCTGCTCGCGTTCAACACCCCGTGGAGCGTCCTCGGCCTGCCGGCGCTGTCCGTCCCGGTGGCCGGGCTGGGACCGGGGGAGCTGCCGATCGGCGCCCAGCTCGTCGGCCTGCCCGGCGGCGACGAGGAGCTGCTGGGCATGGCGGCCCAGCTCGGTTAGGCCCGCCCGCGCGCCAGGCCCGGACGACCTCGTCGGCGTCGACCGGGGCGAGTACGACCGGCGGCCCGTCGACCAGGCCCCGCCGGGCCCGCAGGATGCGCTCGTACTGGTCACCGGGACGAGTCTCGCGGGCGGCGCGGCGCCGCCCGCGAGGCGTTCACCTGCGCCAGAACCGGATGCCGCTCCACACGACGGTGATCGGGCCGGCACCGCTGGCCGTGCGGTAGGCGCCGAACTTGTCGTAGAAGCTGGCATTCGGCCCGCCGGGACTCTTCACGGTGTAGCGCAGCGAGCCGTTGATGTAGACGCGCAGCGTGCCGCCGACCACGTGCACGGTGTTGACCCGTACCGTCGCGCCGACCGTGGCGCCGGTGGCGATGGTCGGGCCGCCGACCGCGTACAGCCGGCCGCCGCGCTCGACGCCCAGCAGGAAGAACGGCCCGCTGGTCTTGAACGTCTGCTTCAGCGAGATCCGGCTGCCACCCATGCTCGTGATCCGGAAGAATCCCTCGAACTGGTGGGTACCCCCGGTGTAGGTGGCGTACCTCCGCTCGGCCCGCTGCTGGCCACCTTTGCTGCCGCAGGTGAGCTGGAAGGTGAGATCGTTGATCCGGCCGCAGCCGACCTGCTGGAGCTTGAACGACGGCGATACGGCCGTCCAGCCGCCCCCTTCGACCTCCGCGTGGGCGGTCTGCGTGGCGACCAGCAGCCCGCACAGCAGGGCGAGGCCGGCGAGCAGACCCAGCTTGCGCTTCATGGTGCCTCCTTCATCCGGACGCAGGGAGACGGCTGCGCACAGCTCGTTACATAGAAGATCGTGCGTATTGGTTCGATACGGTAAGGCCCGACCGGGGTGGGGACAAGAATCTGCCGTCACGCGGGAGAATTTCCCCGGCCCGGATGTCCAGAAGCGGCGGCGGCCGTTCGTCCCTAGGGTGGAGGTCGGCGACGGGTGCCGGCCCGAACCGAGGAGTTCCCACGATGCCTACCTACATCGCGCTCACCTACACCCCCGACGTCGACTGGAGCCGGCCGGAGCAGGCCGAGGAGATGACGGAGTACCGGGCGTTCGGCGCGGCCGCCGCCGCGGTGATCCGGGGCGGCCACGCGCTGTACCCGACGGCGACCGCGACGACCGTGCGGGTCGCCGGCGGCAAGGGTGGTGACGTGCTCACCAGCGACGGGCCGTACGCCGAGACCAAGGAGGCGTTGACCGGCTTCTACCTGCTGGAGTGCGCCGACCTCGACGAGGCGGTCGCGGTCGCCGCGAAGCTGCCCGCCGCATGGAACGGGGCGGTGGAGATCCGCCCGGTCATCGAGTTCTGATCGCCGATGGGTGCCGGTGACACGGAGATACGTCGGCGGCTCAGCCGCCTGCCCGCGCTCGGCGGGAGCGGCAAAGAGCGCGCCGCCCCCGCCGACCGCGGTCAGCCGCCGCCGGGCGGAAGCGGAGCCGTGGAGCGGCTGGTCCGGGAGGAGGGCACCCGGGTCCTGGCCACGCTCGTCCGCGTCACCGGCAGCGTCGACATCGCCGAGGACGCCGCGCAGGACGCCGTGCTGCGGGCGCTGGAGATGTGGCCGCGCGACGGGGTACCGGACAACCCCCGCGGCTGGCTGCTCGTCACCGCGAAACGCCGGGCGGTCGACCTGATCCGGCGGGAGGCGCGGCGGGCCGGGAAGGAGGCGGAGGCGATGGCGCTGCTGGACCCGACGCCCGAGCCCGTCGAGGTGATCCGGGACGACCTGCTGCGCCTGGTCTTCACCTGCTGCCATCCGGCCCTGGGGACGGAGGCGCAGGTGGCGCTCGCGCTGCGGACGCTGGGTGGACTGTCCACGCCCGAGGTGGCCCGGGCGCTGATGGTGCCCGAGGCGACCATGGCCAAGCGGCTCACCCGGGCCAAGCAGAAGATCGCCCAGGCCCGCATCCCGTACCGGGTACCGGCGGCCGAGGAGCTGCCCGCCCGACTGGCCGGCGTCGCGGCCACGGTGTACCTGATCTTCAACGAGGGGTACGCGGCCGGGGCCGGCGCCGACCTCCTGCGCGTCGCGTTGACCGCCGAGGCGATCCGGCTGGCCCGGCTGCTCGCCGGGCTCATGCCCGACGAGCCCACCGTGCTCGGCCTGCTGGCGTTGCTGCTGCTGCACGACGCCCGCCGCGCCGCGCGCGTGGACGCCGAGGGCGCGCCGGTGCTGCTGGCCGACCAGGACCGCAGCCGGTGGGACGCGGCGGCGGCCCGGGAGGGCGTGGAGCTGGTCGGGGTGGCTTTGCAGCGGGGTATCCACCGGCCCGACCCGTACGTCGTGCAGGCCGCGATCGCCGCGTGCCACGTGCTCGCGCCGAGCTACGCGGACACCGACTGGGACGCCGTGGTGTCGTGGTACGACGTGCTGCTCACCGTGCAGGACACCCCGGTCGTGCGGCTCAACCGGGCGGTGGCGGTCGCCGAGCGGGACGGGCCGGCCGCGGGGCTGGCGCTGACCGACGGGATCGACGGGCTCACCGGGTACCCCTGGTGGCACGCCACCCGCGCGGAGCTGCTGCGCCGCCTGGGCCGGGCGGGGGAGGCCCGGGCCGCCTACGACCGGGCGCTGGCGCTGGGGATGAGCGAGCCGCAGCTGCGGCACCTGCGCCGGCGCCTGGCCGAGCTGCCCGGGTAGGCGGGGGCCGCCACCCGCGCGCAGGTGGCGGCCCCGGGAACGGGCAACGGTCAGGGCTTGATCTTGCTGATCCGGGTGTACCAGTTGGCCAGCGCCGTCCGGGTGCCACCGCACGAGCCGAACGGCGCGGCGGTGTACTGGGCGAACGTGCAGCTCTGGCCGATGTACTCGCTGGCGATCCAGATGTTGTCGCCGTCGACCGCGGTCGCCCCGTAGTCGCCCCAGCGCGGCCGCGGCGGGTTGCCGAACGCCTTGTAGCCGGAGAACCCGTCCTGCGGGCCGACCCCGGCCTGGGCGACGAAGATCGACCCGGCACCGGTCCGGCCGTCGAAGGCGGAGAACGCCGCGGACGGGAAGAACCCGTCGCCGACGAGCGTGAACGCCATGACGCCCTTGCCGTGGGCGTTGATGCCGATGGCCGGGTAGGTGAGGTTGTTGCCGGCGAGGCCGAGCTGGCCCTGCGCGGTGACGAACGCGTCCACCGAGTGGCGGTGCGCGTGCGGGCGCACGATGTACCACCCGATGCCGGCCTTGGTCTTGCCCTCGACCGTGACCGCGGTGTCCAGCGCCCCGTAGAGCTTGCCGTCGGCGTAGGTGACCTGCTGCATCCGGGTGTCGTTGGAGTCCAGGGCGGACTCCACCTCCGGGGCCAACGGGTCCGGCGCCCCGAGCAGGAACGTGGCGCACGCGGTGTCGTTGAGGCAGTCCGCGAGCGGCGTCGGGCCGGGCTTCTGGTTAGCCGGCGGCGGCAGCGAGTAGGTGTTCACCCGGACCCGGGTGTCGTGCAGGGCCGGGCTCGGGTTCGCCGAGTCCAGCGACCGGGTGTTCGTGAGGCTCCAGGTCACGATGCTGTCCGACGAGCCGGTGGGCTTGCCGGTCGCCTCCTCGGCCGCGTTGGAGGACAGGAAGAACTCGGTGCCGTTCACGGCGTCGGCGTAGTCGTGCGTGGTCGGGGACTGCGCCGGCCAGATGGTGAAGCCGTTGAGCCCGCGGTCGGCGCCGGTGGTGTCGAACTGGGTCACCAGCACGTCGGCGTCGCCGCGCGCCAGCGCCCGCTTGGAGAACGCGTAGATCTGGGCGCTGTTGAACTCCGGCCCGAAGAACGAGTACTCGTTGGTGGTGATGTAGAAGCCGTGCGCGTCCACCCCGATGTGCGGGTAGTCGCCGATGCACGGGCAGTGCGGGTGGACCGGCGAGCCGGCCCGGCCGTCGTCGGTCACGTCGAGCGTGTAGAACGTCCACGTCTTGGTGGGATCCTTGGCGACCGCGATGTCCAGGTGGTTGTCGCCGGTGAAGTCACCGGTGTCCGGTACCACCTCCAGGGTCAGGATCACCAGGAAGAACGTCCTGGTCGTCGGGTCGAACAGGCACACCGGGTCGGTGACGAACGGGCCCTGCAGGCCGGTGGTGCGGTCGATCGCCGGCGGGTACCCGAAGAACGGGTTGAGCCCGATGACGCCGGTCTGCTCCGAGCCGTCCGGCCCACGCACCCGGATGGCGTCGTTGACCGCCTCGACGACGTGCCCGTTGCCCACGCACAGCGCCTGGTCCGGCGGTTCCAGGCTGAACTGGTTGCCGCCGTTGGTCAGCCGCTGGTCGCGGTGGTTGATGCCGTTGAAGCTCGCGAGGACGCGCGGACCGTTGCGGATGACGGTGCCGGGCGTGACCACCGAACCGGAACCGGGACGGGCAGTGCGGTGGGCGCGGCTGAGGCTGCGGTCCACGCCCGCGGCGCCGCGCGTGGCGGCCCGCGCCGCGGCCGCGCCGCCGCCCTCGGACGCCTCCGGCCCGAAGGGCTTGGGGATCTCGGTGTTGATCGCGGCGGGCGCGCCGCTGCCGGTGGGCGTCGGCCGATAGGCCGCCGAGCCGGCGACCTTGATGTGACGGGTGGTCACGGATGGCGATGCCGGCGCCGCCGATGCGCCGGTGCCACCCGCGAAGGGCAGCAGGCCGACGCCGAGGACGAGCGCCGCAAACGCGGAGAATCTTCTCCGACCGTGCAGTGACATACGCGCTCCTTGCCCGAGGTCCGAACGGGGGTGGGCGCGCGCGGACCTGCCCCCGAACGAAGCCCCCACGGCCCAGGAATGACCTTTCCCCTATCCGCCCATCGACGGAAGTGGCTTTCCGGTCCAGGTAACCCTTGGGGGTACCCTCGCGGCGAGCGCGGCCACCCCCGCCACGAAGCAATCCGCGGGCGGATTGACCAGACCGGCCCCCACCTGCCCGGTACCGGCGATCTTGCCCGCGATGCCGGTGTTGATCTGCGGTCGGATCCCGGTCCGGAGCACCAGGGTCGCATCGATGCCGGTCGGTGCCCCACGAAAGTCCAGCACCGGTAGCGGGTACGCGGGGTTCTCGGCGACGGTGATCTCGTACATCTCCCGGGTGGTGCGCATGGCGTCGACGACCGAGCCGCCGACGAACCGCACGATCGCCGGCGCGCCGGCCATCGCGAACCCGCCCAGCCCGGCCGTCTCCGTGATCGCCGAGTCCCCGATGTCGGGATTGGCGTCATCCGATCCGTACCCGCCGAGGAACAGCCCCTGCGGCACCGCCGCCGGTCCGGTGAACCAGGCGTCGCCGGTACCGGCGAGCTGGATGCCGAAGTCGGTGCCGTTGCGGGCCATCGCGGTGACCACGGTCGCGCCGGGGATCCCGGCCGCCGCCGCGGTCTGCAGCTTGGCGGCGGGCATCACGAGGTTGAGGAAGAAGTGGTCGTTGCCGCCGATGAACCGGGCCACCCGGGCCACGTCGCCTGATGGCAAACCGCTGTCCACGAGGTGGGGCAGCAGGTCGCGCAGCAGCATGAGGGTACCGGCGCGGTTGCGGTTGTGCCCCTCGTCGCCCATGGCGAGCATCTGCCCGACGATCGCCTTGACGTCGACCGGCCCGTGCACCCGGACGGCGGCCCGCAGCGCCGGTCCGAGTACCGCGCCCATCCAGCGCAGCCGCTCGATCACCTCCGGCGCGTAGGCGCCGTACCGCAGCACCGCGCCCAGCCCTTCGTTGAGCGTGCACCAGCTCGTCCGGTCGTGGACCTCGTCGCGCAGCACGAAGACCCACATCGACGAGGACACCACGCCCGCCATCGGCCCGACGCCGCCGAGGTGGTGGCACGGTACCCACTCGACGCCGTCACCGGCCGCCAGGCGCCGCTGCGCCTCCGCCGGGTCGCCGGCCAACCCCTCGAGCAGCATGGCGCCGATGAGCGCACCGCGCAGCGGCCCGGACGCGCGGTCCCAGCCGATCGGCGGCCCGGCGTGGCAGAACCGGCCCGGCGCCAGCCCGAGCACCTCGGACGCGGGCCGGACGTCGACGAGCACGGCCTGCGCGGCGAGCATCCGGCGGGCCGCCTCGGCGTTGGCCGGTACCCGCCGGGGGTCGGCGAGGACCCGGGCCAGCGCGTCGACCGAGCCGTCCGGCGGCGGCCGCCAGGCCACCGGCGTGTGCGCCACGGCCTGGTCGGCCAGCGCCTCGGCCAACCGGGCGGCGCCGGCGGTCACCACGTGCGGCTCGCGCTGCAACAGGTTCATGACCGCACGAGCCCGACCGCATACCGCGCCGCCCGCGCGTTGGACCGGAACACCGCGGCACCGGCGTCGCACAGCGCCCGCGCCTGGCGGTGCAGCCCCTGCGGGTCGCCGTCGGTGCCGGTCAGCGACACCACCACCGGTACCGACGCGGCGGCGGCGATCGCCGGGGCCAGCGTCGCGGCCGGATCCGGGTCGGCGGCGTAGCCGAGCACGACGTCCATGAGCACCACCCCGCACGTGGGGTCGGCGGCCTGCGCTGCCAGCCGGTCCAGCCGCACGCTGCCGTCGATCATCGGGTGCGGCCGGCCCCGGGTCAGCTCGTCGGCCCCGAAGTCCACGAGCTGGTAGCGCCCGGGGTCGGGACCCAGTGCGGCGGCGGCGATCAGCGCCGCCTCGTCGCGCAGGGTACCGCCGGCGAACAGGCCGCGCAGCGCGCCGGGCCGCGGCGGCGGCGGGTGCGCCGGGTGCCAGGCCGGCCACGACTCCGGTACCGGCTGACCGAGCGCGCCCAGCACGCCTTCGACGGCGGCGGTCAGGTCCGGCGCGCCGGTCCCGAGCAGCGCGAAGCGCACGGGGGTGCGCAGCGTCGCGGCGTGCTCCTCGACCGTGCGCGCGACCGCGGGGTCGGGCGGCTTGGAGACGACCAGGATCAGCTCGGTGCCCGGGTCGGCGTCCAGCGCGTCCAGCGCCGCCAGCGTGGACCGCCCGGCCACCGCCGCGGACAGGTCCCGCCCGCCCACGCCGAGGCAGTGCGACACCCCGACCCCGGCCGCGTCGAGCAGGCACATCACGTGTTGCGCGCCGGTACCCGACGCGGCGACCAGCCCCACCGGACCGGGCCGCACGACGTTGGCGAAGCCGAGCCCGACCCCGCCGATGACGGCGGTACCGCAGTCCGGGCCCATCACCAGCAGGCCCCGCGCGGCGGCCAGGTCCTTGAGCCGGACCTCCGCCTCGACCGGGACGTTGTCGGAGAACAGCAGCACCGAGGCGCCGGCGTCCAGCGCGTCCAGCGCGTCGAGGACCGCGTACCGGCCCGGGGTGGACACGAGGACCAGGCCGGCGCCGGACCGGCGCACCGCCGAACCCACCGTCCGGGGCGGTACCGTGCCGTCGGCCACGGCCACCGGCGGCGGCTCGCGCAGCTCCGCGTCGAGCCGGTCGCGCGCGGCGGCCAGCCCGGCGTCGTCGCCGGCCGCGATCGCGACGAGCAGGTCGTTCGGGCCGGCGCCGGGTGGGGCGGCGAAGCCCATGCCCTGCGCCAGCTCGACGTTGAGGTCGGTGGCCATCCCGACGAGCGCGGCGCGCACCCCGGGTACCGTCCGGACCGCCTGGCTGACCTGCATCAGCCGGACCGAGTCCCGGTAGGTGCCGGGGCGCAGCTCGACGTGCCGGGCGGTCATACCACAACCCCGGCCGGCGGCGCCCCGTCGACCCGCTCGGCGACGGCCATGGACACGGCCAACGGAAACTGCGGCACGTCTGTGACGGTAAGCGCCCGACTATGGTGTCGGGATGGAGGAAGTTGCCAAGTCACCTGGCGTGTCTTCGGCGCAATCAGCCCAGGCGCTGCCGGGTGCGGGGCTGCGAGTGCGCGAGGTCCTCGGCGCGGCGACCCTGGCCGGCGCGCGGGTCCTCGCCGGAGCCGGCGGGCTGGACCGGATGGTCCAGCGGCTCAACGTCATGGAGGTGCCGGACATCCTGCCCTGGGTGAAGCCGCACGAGCTGCTGCTCACCACGGGGTACCCGCTGCGGCACGACCCCGACGCGCTGGTCGGCCTGGTCGCGGAGCTGGACGCCCGCGGCCTCGCGGCGCTGGCCATCAAGCTGCATCGCTACCTCGACGCGGTACCGGCGTCGATGCTGGCCGAGGCGGACCGGCGGGGCTTCCCGATCATCGAGTTCCCGGACGGGGTCGGCTTCGACGACGTGCTCCACGAGGTGCTCAGCGAGCTGCTCAACCAGCAGGCGGCGGTGTTGGCCCGCAGCGAGGAGGTGCACCGCGCGCTGGTGTCGGTGGTGCTGGAGGGCGGCGACCTGACCGACCTCGCCGCCGAGCTGGCCCGGATCCTCGCCGGCCCGGTGCTGGTGACCACGCCCGACGGTCGGGTGGTCGCGCGGGCCGGGGACCCGGCCGAGCTGACGCGGCTGACCGGGGGCGAGCGCTTCGACGCCGACGGGCGGTTCCGGGTCGACGGCCCGGCCGGCGCGGACCCGTGCGCCGTGGTACCCATCGTCGCCGGCCGCGTGGACCACGGCCGGATCGTCGCCTTCTCCCGGGTACCCCTGACCGACGCCGACGTCCACGGCCTGGAGCGGGCGGCGACGGTGGCCGCCCTCGCGATCACCAAACAGCTCGCCGTGGCCGCGGTCGAGGGCAAGTACCGGGGCGACTTCCTGCGGGACCTGCTCACCGGCCGGGTGGAGGACGTGGCCGCGGCCGTCGCCTACGCCCGCAGCTTCGGCTGGGAGCTGGACCGGCCGCTGGTCGCGGTCGTCGCGGAGCTGGACCCCGCGCCGGGCGCCGCGCCGAGCGGCGGGCGGGAGCTGCGGCCGGTGCGGGAGCGGTTCAGCGCGGCGTGGCAGACGGCGGTGCGCTCGCGGGATCCGCGCGCCCCGGTGGTCGGCTTCCACCAGGAGGTGGTGACGCTGCTCGGGGTATCCCCGGACGGCGACGTCGCGCGCCTGGTCGCCGACGTCGACCGGCTGGTGCGCGGCGACGGCGGGGTGGGGCGGCACTCGTACTCCCTGGGCGTGTCCCGGGTCGCGGCCGCACCGAAGGACCTGCCGGTGGCGTACGAGCAGGCGCACAAGGCGATCCGGATCGGCCGCCGGCTGCACGGCGACGGTGCGCGGGCCAGCTTCGACTCCCTCGGCGTGCACCGGCTCATCGCGCTCATCCCCGACGCCGCCGAGCTGCGCGGCTTCGTCGACGAGGTGCTGGGCGAGCTGGCCGGCGACGCGCCGGACCAGGCCGACCTGCGGCACACCCTGGCCGTGCTGCTGGAGACCAACTGCAACGTCGCCGAGGCCGCCCGGCGGCTGCACTTCCACTACAACACCCTGCGGTACCGCATCACCAAGCTGGAGCGGCTGGTCGGCCCGTTCACCACGGTCGCGTCGCTGCGCCTGGACCTGGCCCTGGCCCTGCGGGTCCTGGAAATACAGGGGCTGTGAGCGGCGGCGCCCGGATCTACTCCACCGCGGCGTACTACGTGGCCGCCCTCGTGGCGATCGTGTTCGGCCTGTCGCCCAAGTTCGGCGCGCTGGTCTCCGCGACCCCGGGCGGCGTGCTCGGTGGCATCACGGTCGTGCTGTACGGCATGATCGGCCTGCTCGGCGCGAAGATCTGGAAGGAGAACGGGGTCGACTTCGGCAACCCCATCAACCTGGTACCGGTCGCCGCCGGCATCATCATCGCGATCGGCAACACCACGCTGAAGTTCAGCGACAACTTCCAGCTCGCCGGCATCGCGCTCGGCACGATCGTGACGATCGGGACGTACCATTTGGCGCGGGCGATCGCCCCGCCGCACCTGCGGGAACAGCAGGCGGGGGAGGGGGCCGTGGTGGTCGTCGACGCGCCCGGCGCGTACCGCGAGGAACCCGTCGAGGAGGCCGCACCTGAACGGAAATGACCGCCCATGAAGCCGCCGGCCTTCACGTACCACCGGCCGGCGACAGTGCCGGACGCGCTCGCGGTGCTCGCCGAGGTCGGCGGCGACGGCAAGGTGCTCGCCGGCGGCCAGAGCCTGGTACCGGTGCTGAACATGCGCCTGGCCGCGCCCGCGCACCTGGTCGACATCAACCGCCTGGCCGAGCTGGCCTACGTGCGGTGCGACGCGGACACGGTCCGGGTCGGGGCGCTGGCGCGGCACGCGACCGTCGAGCGGGACGCGGCGGCCCACGCGGCGCTGCCGCTGCTGCGGCAGGCCACCACGCACGTCGCGCACCCGGCGATCCGCAACCGGGGTACCACCGTCGGCAGCCTCGCGCACGCCGACCCGGCCGCCGAGCTGCCCGCCGTGCTGACCCTGCTCGGCGGCAGGGTCTCGGTGGCGCGGGCCGGTGAGCCGCTGCGGACCGTGCCGGCCGCCGAGTTCTTCGTCGGGCCGCTGGAGTCCGCGCTGCGCCCGGGGGAGCTGGCGGTCGAGGCGGCGTTCCCGATCCCGCCACCGCACACCGGCACCGCGTGGCTGGAGGTGTCCCGCCGGCGCGGCGACTACGCGGTCTGCGGGGTGGGGGCGCTGGTGACGCTCGACGACGCCGGCCGGGTCGCCGCGGCCCGGGCGGCCTACGTCTCCGTCGGGCCCACGCCCGTCGCGGTCGACCTGACCGAGGCGGTCGCCGGCCAGCCGGGCGAGGCCGCGGACTGGGCCGGCGCCGGTGCGCTGGCCGCCGGCCGGGTCGAGCCGGAGGACGACATCCACGCGACCGCGGCGTACCGGCGGCACCTCGTCGCCGTGCTGACCGCGCGGGCCTGCCGGGCGGCGGTGCGCGATGCATGACGTGACCCTCACCGTCAACGGGGTGCGGCGCACCGCGACCGTCCCGGCCCGGCGGCTGCTGTCCGACTTCCTGCGCCACGACCTCGGCCTCACCGGTACCCACGTCGGCTGCGAGCACGGCGTCTGCGGCTCGTGCACGGTGCTGCTCGACGGGGCGCCGGTGCGCTCGTGCCTGCTGTTCGCGGTCAGCGTCGACGGCGCCGAGGTGACCACCGTCGAGGGCTGCCGCGCCCCGGACGGCGGACTGGGCCCGGTGCAGCGGGCGTTCCACGAGTGCCACGGGTTGCAGTGCGGGTACTGCACGCCCGGGTTCATCACGACCATCACCGCGTACCTGCGCGACAACCCGGACCCGACGGCCGAGGAGGCGCGCGAGGCGATCGGCGGGAACCTGTGCCGCTGCACGGGGTACCAGAACATCGTGGCCTCGGTCCTGCGGGCGGCGCAGATCCAACGGGAGACGCCGTGACCACCCGCGTGTTCGGCGAGCCGATCCAGCGGCGCGAGGATCCCCGGCTCGTCGCCGGCGACGGGCGCTACCTGGACGACCTCGGCCCCGAGGCGCTCGCGGCGGCGTTCGTGCGCAGCCCGTACGCGCACGCCCGGGTGCTGGACGTCGACGTCACCGACGCGCTCGAGGTCGCCGGGCTGGTGGCCGTCTACACCTACGAGGACCTCGACGGGCGGGTCGCCGAACCGCTGCCGTTGCTCATCCCGCATCCGGCGCTGCACGCGCCGCGGACCGGGTACCCCCTGGCGAACGGCGTGGTCAAACACGTCGGCGAGGCGGTCGCGATGGTGGTCGCGGTCGACCGGTACGTGGCGGAGGACGTGGCCGAGCGGATCCGGGTGAGCTACGAGCAGCTGCCCGTCGTGGTGGGCATCGACAAGGCGCTGCGCGCGGAGCACACCGTCCACGATGACGTCCCGGACAACGTCGCCGCCCACATGGTGCAGGAGACCGGCGACGCGCGCGCCGCGATCGCGGCGGCCCCGCACCGGCTGCACCTCGACCTCGACATCGAGCGCTCGGCGTCGATGCCCATGGAGGGCAAGGGGGTCTACGCCCGCTGGGACGCGGCCGACCGGTCCCTGCGCGTGTACTCCTCGACGCAGACCTCCACCTCGGTGCGGTTCGCGCTCGCCGCCAAGCTGGACATCCCCGTCGACCGCGTTGAGGTGGTGACGCCCGACGTTGGTGGCGGTTTCGGGGTGAAGATCGTGCACCCATGGCCGGAGGAGGTGCTGGTCCCGTGGGCGGCCATCCGGCTGGGCCGCCCGGTCAAGTGGACCGAGGACCGGCGGGAGCACTTCATCTCCTCCGCGCACGAGCGCGCCCAGAAGCACACCGTCGACGTGGGCTTCGACGACGAGGGCCGGCTGCGCGGGCTGGCCGTGGAGTTCGCGCACGACAACGGCGCCTACACGCCCTACGGCATCATCTCGCCGATCATCACCTCCACCCAGCTGCTCGGCCCGTACAAGCCCGGCCCGTACCGGGTCGAGTTCCGCTCGATCTACACCAACACCGTCCAGGTCACCCCCTACCGGGGCGCCGGCCGGCCGCAGGGCGTGTTCGTCATGGAACGCACGATGGACGCCATCGCCGGTTACCTCGACCTGGACCGCACGCTGGTGCGCGAGCGCAACTTCATCCAGCCCGAGGAGATGCCCTACGACCAGGGGCTGATCTTCCAGGACGGCCGGCCGCTGGTGTACGACTCCGGCGACTACCCGGCCGCCCTCGACAAGGCGAAGAAGCTCATCGGCTGGGACGAGTTCGCCGCCTACCGCGAGCAGGCGTGGGCCGAGGGGCGCCGGGTCGGCATCGGGATCGCCTGCTACGTCGAGGGCACCGGCGTCGGCCCGTACGAGGGCGCGTTCGTGCGCGTCGAGACCAACGGCACCGTCGTGGTGGCCACCGGCCTGACCACCCAGGGCCAGGGCCACGAGACGGTCTTCGCCCAGGTCGCCGCCGAAGAGCTGGGGGTACCCGTCGAGGCGGTCACCGTCGTCACCGGCGACACCCGCCGGTTCAAGTACGCGGTCGGCACGTTCGCCTCCCGCGCCGCCGTCATGAGCGGCAACGCGGTGGCGCTCGCGGCGCGCAAGGTGCGGGCCAAGGCGCTGCGGATCGCCGGCGAGGCCCTGGAGGTGGTCCCGGCCGACCTGGAGATCGCCGGCGGGGTGGTCCAGGTGAAGGGCACGCCGCAGGCCGCGATCCCCTTGAAAACCGTGGCGGTACTGGCGAACCCGCTGCGCTACGCGTTCGACGCGGAGACCGCGCGGGCCACCCAGTTCGCGGTGGGCGGCAGCCTCGACCGGCCACCCGTGGAGGAGGACGACGAGCCCGGCCTGGAAGCCAGCGACTACTACTCGCCGCTGCGCTCCACGTTCGCCGACGGGGTACACGCCGCGATGGTCGAGACCGATCCGGAGACCGCCGAGATCAGGATCCTGCGGTACGCGGTCGTGCACGACTGCGGCCGGCTCATCAACCCGCGCATCGTCGACGGCCAGATCCACGGCGGCGTCGCGCAGGGCGTCGGCGGCGCGCTCTACGAACGCATCGTCTACGACGACAGCGGGCAACTGGTCAATGCGTCGTACATGGACTTCCTCATCCCGTACGCGTCGGAGGTACCGGCCGTCGACATCGACCACCTGGAGACGCCGTCGCCGCTGAACCCGTTGGGGGTCAAGGGTGCCGGGGAGGCCGGGGTGATCCCGGGCGCCGCCGTGCTCGCCTCGGCCATCGAGGACGCGGAGGGGATCCGCATCGACCGGATGCCGATCTCCCCGTCGGAGTTGTGGGAGCTGCGCCAACGAAAGGCTGAACCATGAAGGTGACCGGCGGGGCGACCCTGCACGGGCCGGTGGACAAGGTGTACGCGACGTTGCACGACCCGGCCATCCTGGTCCGCACGATCCCCGGCTGCGAGCGGCTGGAACGGGTCGGGCCGGACGCGTACCGGATGGCGGTCACCGCCGGAGTGGCGGCCGTCAAGGGCACCTACACCGGCGAGGTCGTGCTGACCGACCAGGACGAGCCGAACTCGTTCCTGCTCAAGGCGTCCGGCTCCGGCGCGCCGGGCACCGTGTCGACCGAGGTGCGCGTCCGGCTGACCGGCGGGGACGACGGCACGACGGTCCTGACCTACGACGCGGACGCCGTGGTCGGCGGTCCGGTCGGCGGGGTGGGGCAGCGGATCCTGGCCGGCGCGGCACGCAAGACGGCGGGGGAGTTCTTCGCGGCGGTGGATGACGTGCTGCTTGGCGCGTCCGCCCCGGCTGACGCCGAGGCGGCCCGCGCCGTATCAACGGTGCCGGCTGGAAGCGCGCCGGCCGCGGCAGCTCCGACCGTCTTCACCCGGCCGCCGGCGCCGCCGCGCGCCCGGTTCGACTTCGCGGCCGGGGTCGCGGCCGGCGCGCTGGCCGCGCTGCTCGGCGCCATCGTCGGCGCGGCGATCGCCCGGCGCGGGACCCGGTGACACCATGCTTCCCTTTGTCGCCGCCGCGCTCCAGCTTTCCCCCGCGCCCGGGCCGCTGACCCCGGAGTCGGTCAAGGCCAACCTCGACGCGTGCGTCGACCTGCTCGACCGGTGCGTCGAGGCGACCGGCGCCGAGCTGCTCGTGCTGCCCGAGGCGGCCACCACCGGGTTCACCCCGGGCGTCGAGCCCGAACGCTTGTGGGATCGCGTCAGCGAGGTACCCGGTCCGGTCAGCGAACCGGTCCAGGAGGCCGCCCGGCGCCTGGGCGTGCACGTCGTGCTCGGTACCTACGAGCGCGGGCCGGAGCGCGGCACCGTCTACAACACCGCCGTGGTGCTGGGGCCCGACGGGAGCATGCTCGGCCGGTACCGGAAGACGCATCTCTTCTGTGGCGAGGACCGCGACGGCGGCGGCTGGGTGACCCCCGGCGACCGGGCGGTCGTGGTGGACACCCCGCTGGCGCGGCTCGGCCTGGTGATCTGCTTCGACGGCGACTACCCGGAGCTGGCCCGCATCGAGGCGGTGCAGGGCGCCGAGGTGATCTGCCGGCCGTCGGCGCTGCTGCGCTCGGCCGACATCTGGGAGCTGACCAACCGGGCGCGGGCCTACGACAACCACGTCTTCGTGGTCGCGGCCAACGCCACCGGCGTGGACCCGGCCGGGGTCATCTACTTCGGCAACTCGATGATCGTCACGCCGATCGCGGAGGTGGTCGCGCGGGCCGCGTCGCACACCGGATGGGTCAGCGCCCGACTGGACCCGGCGACCGCGATGGCCGCGCTGACCCCGGGATCCAGCGTGCCGCAACGCTTCGACCACCTCGCCGGCCGCAACCTCGCGCTCATCGCGAACCACCTGGACGACCTGGCCCGGCCCGCCCGGACCGGCTTCCCTCACGCGGGCGCGTAGCGGATGACCCGGCGGATCCGCATCGGCGTCGACACCGGCGGGACGTTCACCGACGTCGTGGCGGTCGACGAGGACAGCGGCGCGGTGGTGGCGACCAAGACGCCATCGACGCCGGCCGACCCGGCCCAGGGGTTCATGACCGGTGTCCACAAGGTACTGTCCACAATGGATGCCTCCGCGGCGGACGTGGTGTCGGTCAGCCACGGCACGACCGTGGCCACCAACCAGCTCCTGGAAGGCCGCATCGACCGGCTCGGGTTCGTCACGACCGAGGGGTTCGAGTTCCTGCTGGAGATCGCCCGGCAGAGCGTGCCGGACGGGTACGGCAACAGCTACTTCTGGGTCAAGCCGCCGCGCATCGTCCCCGCCGACCTGGTCCGTACCATCCCCGGCCGGCTCGACCACACCGGCGCCGAGCTGCGCCCGTTCGACGCGTCCGCGGCCCGGGAGGTGGCCCGCTTCTTCCGGGACGCCGGCATCGACACGATCGGCGTGTGCCTCCTGCACGCCTACGCCAACCCCGCGCACGAGCAGCGGATGCGCGAGATCCTCGCCGCCGAGCACCCGGCCGCCGTGGTGTCGCTGTCCAGCGAGGTGCTGCGCGAGTACCGCGAGTACGAGCGCGCCATGACCACGCTCGTCGACGCCGCCGTGAAGCCGCGCGTGTCGCGGTACGTCGCGACGATCCGGCGCCGCCTGGCCGAGTTCGCCGGCCCGGCCGCGCAGCCGGTCGCAGCGGCTACCAGTCAGCGCTCGTCGGTGCCTTTCCTCATCATGAAGTCCAACGGAGGCGTGGTCCCCGCCGACGAGGTGGTCCACCAGCCCATCACGACGGTGCTGTCCGGACCCGCGGCCGGTGCGCTGGGCGCCGCGCTGGTCGCCCGCGCGGCCGCCAGCGAACATTCCGGCCCGCGAGGCTTCGCCGGGCGGCCCGGATTGTCCGTCGACAAGGTGCTCACGCTCGACGGCGGGGGTACCTCGACCGACGTGAGCGTGGTGCTGCACGGCGAGCCGACGCTCACCACCGAGGGCACCGTCGGGGCGTACCCGTCGAAGATCCCCATGATCGACATCGTGACCGTGGGCGCCGGGGGTGGGTCGATCGCCTGGCTGTCCCGCGACGGCACGCTCAAGGTCGGGCCCCGCTCGGCCGGCGCCGATCCCGGACCGCTGTGCTACAAGCGCGGCGGCACCGAGCCCACCGTCACCGACGCGCACGCGGTCCTCGGCCGGATCCCGCCGCACCTGCTCGGCGGGGAGGTACCGCTGGACGTGTCCGCGGCCCGGGACGGGCTGGCCGCGCTCGGGGAGAAGCTGTCGATGGACGTCGAGCGCCTGGCCGCCGGGATCCTGGAGATCTCCGCGTGGAACCAGGCCAACGCGCTGCGCCAGGTCACCGTCAAGCGCGGCTTGGACGTGCGGGACTTCACGCTCGTCACGTTCGGCGGGTCGGGCTCGCTGCTGCTGTGCCGCCTCGCGGACATCCTCGACCTGCCGGCCGTGGTGGTTCCGCGCGACCCGGGCAACCTGTCCGCGTTCGGCCTGCTCACCGTTGACGTGAAGAACGACTACGTGCAGACGTACGTGGCCCGGCATGGTTTCCTCGACGCCGCGGTGGTGGCGCGGATCTTCGCGGCGCTGACCGCGCGCGCGGCGCAGGCGCTGCACGCCGAGGGGTTCGCCGGATCCGAGCAGCGCTTCGACCGCAGCGCGGACCTGCGGTACCGGGGGCAGGCGTTCGAGGTCCGGGTACCGGTGTCCGGCGACCTCGACGGCGCGGTCGCCGCGTTCCACGACGCGCACGAGCGGCTGTACGGGTACTGCTTCCGGGACCGGCCGGAGCAGGAGGTGGAGTGGGTGAACCTGCGGGTGACCGGGGTCGGCCCGATCGCCCGCCCGGCGCTGCGCGCCCTGCCGTCGCGCCCCGCCGCCGGACCGCCGCTCTTCCCGGCCGGCCGGCGCCCCGTGCTCTTCGACGGGTCCGCGGTGGACACTCCGATCTACGAGCGGGACGCGCTCGCCCCGGGCGACGTGGTCACCGGACCGGCGGTGGTGGAGGAGTACGGCTCGACGGTACCGCTGCACCCCGGCTTCGCGGCCCGGGTCGACGAGCTGGGCAATCTGGTGGTGACCCGTGACTGACCCGGTCCTCCTGGAGATCGTCGAGGGCACCCTCGCCTCGATCGAGCGGGAGGTGGAGACAGCGATCGGGCGCACCGCCCGGTCCCCGATGATCCGCGACGCACACGACTTCCGCGCCGGCATCCACGACCGGAAGCTGCGCAAGCTCACCGGCCGGTCCTACTCCGCCCTCGTCCACCCCGTCGTGCGCGACTATCCACCGTCGACGATGCGCCCCGGCGACGTGTTCTTCCACAACGACGTGTACCGCTCCGAGGGTGGCATCGGGCACCTGCCCGACCTCTGCGTCACCGTGCCGGTGTTCGACGGCGGGGAGGTGGTCGCGTTCGTGCAGGCGTTCGGCCACCACGACGACATCGGCGGCGGGGTACCCGGCTCGATGCCCTCGCGCGCCACGAGCGTGTTCGAGGAGGGGCTGATGGTCCCGCCGATCCGCCTGTGGGACCGGGGCGTGCCCAACGAGGCGGCGCTGAAGATCATGACACGCAACTCCCGGATGCCCGACTCGCTCGCGGCCGACCTCGACGCCGAGTGCTCGGCCTGCCTCATGGGCGCGCGGCGGCTGGCCGAACTGTTCGTCCGCTATGGACGGTCCACTGTGGAGGACTGCTTCGACGCCATCATCGACAACACCACGAGGGCCTTCCGCACCGAGATCCTCACGAAGATCCCCGACGGCAGCTACGTGTGGGAGGACTACGCCGAGCACGACGGCGTCGACCCGCCCCGGCTGCACGCCCAGCGGATCACGCTGACCAAGACGCCGGACAAGCTGGTGCTCGACTTCAGCGGTACCTCACCGCAGGCGAAGGGGCCGATCAACCACGCGGGCGACTACGCCGGCGGGAACTTCCTCGCCAAGTGGCTGGCGCCGATCCTGCGCAACCTGGCCGACACCCCGGAACGCATGGCCGAGCTGGACGTCAACGAGGGCGTGGTGCCGCTGCTGGAGCTGCGCTTCCCGCCGCCAGGGACGCTGCTGACGCCGGTGTTCCCGGCGCCGACCAACGCGCGCACGTTCGTCATCCTGCGGCTGCTCGGGGTGTTCGCCGGGGTGCTGGCCAAGGCGGTCGACGGGCGGATGCCGGCCGACCAGGAGACCATCCGCTACACCGGCGTCTACGGCACGGACGCCGACGGCCAGCCGTACCTGATGCGCGAGGTGCTCGGCGGCGGGTCCGGCGGGCGGTACTACGCCGACGGCGAGGACACCGTGCACGTGGTGCCGGACTCGCGCAACATCCCGGTCGAGTTCGCGGAGTCGCGCTGGCCGTTCGTGGTGGAGCGGCTCGGGCTGGCCGTCGACTCCGGTGGGCCGGGGCGGTACCGGGGCGGGCTCGGGTACGACAAGCACATCCGGATGCTGCGCGACGCGCATTTCATGTCGATCGCCGACCGGTCGGTGCTGTCGTGCTGGGGAGTGCGCGGCGGCCGGGCCGGGCGGCCGTTCAGCGTGGTCGTCGACCCGGGCGGCCCGAACGAGCGCACGGTCGACGCGCTGGCCGACGCCGAACCGGTGCGCGCGGGCGAGGTGATCCGGATCCGTACCACCGGGGGCGGCGGCTGGGACGACCCGCTGGAGCGGCCCTACGACGAGGTGGCGCGGGACGTGCGGTGGGGCAAGGTGTCCGTGGCCGGCGCCCGCGGCGACTACGGTGTGGTCGTGGGGGATCGCGGCGCCACGGAGGCGCTGCGCGCGTCGCTGCGCGCCGCGCGACCCGGTGACGCGCCGTTCTTCGACCGCGGCCCGGGGTACCCGCTGCTGTCCGGCGGTCGGGATCACGCGGAGGTGGACCGGCGATGAGCAGGCCGAGATCTTGGCCGCCCGTACCCCCTCCAGGGGGTGCCAGCGTCCAAGATCTCCCGGCTGGCGGCGGGCCCGGCGCGGCGGGCCGCGTCCTCATCGCCCTCGGCGGCAACGCGATGACCGCCCCCGACGGCCGGGCCGGGCCGCAGGACCAGATCGCCGCCCTCGGCCGCGCCGCCCGGCGCATCGCCGAGGTGGTGGCCACCGGTGTCGAGGTCCTGGCCACGCACGGCAACGGGCCGCAGGTCGGCAACATCCTGGTGAAGAACGAACTGGCCGCCACGGTGGTACCGCCGGTACCGCTGGACTGGTGCGGCGCGCAGACCCAGGGCACCATCGGCTTCGTCCTGTGCAACGCGCTCGAGCGCACGCTCGCCGGGCGGCGCCCCGTCGCCGCGCTCGTCACCCGTACCCTCGTCGACGCCGCCGACCCCGGCTTCCAGGCGCCGACCAAGCCCATCGGGCGGTACCTGCCGGCCGACGAGGCGAAGGTGATGATCGAGCACGGGCAGGTGTGGCGGGACCGGGGGGCGCGCGGCTGGCGCCGGGTCGTCGCGTCGCCGGAGCCCGTCGAGGTGCTGGACGCGCCGGCGGTCGGCGCGCTGCTCGCCGCCGGGTACCTCGTGATCGCGGCCGGCGGCGGCGGGATCCCGGTCGTGCGGGAGCCCGACGGTACCTTGCGCGGCGTCGAGGCGGTCATCGACAAGGACCTCGCCGCCGCGCTGCTCGCCCGCACCGTCGGCGCCCGCCGCCTGGTCCTCGCCACCGACGTCGAGGCCGCGCAGCTCGGCTGGGGCACGGCACACGCCCGCCCGCTCGGTGTGGTGCGGGTCGACGAGCTGCGCCGGCACGCCGCGGCCGGCGAGTTCGCCAGCGGCGACATGGGCCCGAAGGTCGAGGCGGCCTGCCGGTTCGTCGAGGCCGGTGGGGAGTGCGCCGTCATCACGTCACTCGACCGGATCGCCGACGGGGTGGCGGGCCGGGCCGGTACGGTCGTCAGAGAGAGGTGAGCATGCCCGAACCCATCGAGGTGCGTAAGGTACCGCTCCAGCACGTCAGCGACGCCTCCGGTCTCGCCGCGCTCATCGACGACGGGATCGTCGAGGCCGACCGGGTCATCGCGGTCGTCGGCAAGACCGAGGGCAACGGCGGGGTGAACGACTACACCCGCATCATCGCCGACCGCGCCTTCCGGGACGCGTTGCGCGCCAAGGGAACGCGCGACGCCGACGAGGTGGCGCACATCCCGATCGTCTGGTCCGGCGGCACCGACGGCGTGCTCTGTCCACATGCGACGGTCTTCGCGACGGCACCCCCGCAGCGGGCGCAACCCACCGACGAGCGCCGCCTTGCTGATCCAGCCCAAGTGCTGGCTCACGACGAGCCGCGGCTGACCGTCGGGGTGGCGATGAGCGACCCGATCCGGCCCGAGGAGATCGGCCGGCGCGGCATGATCGAGAAGGTCGCGGCCGGGGTGGCCGGCGCGATGGCCAAGGCGGGCATCACCGACCCCGCCGACGTCCACTACGTGCAGACCAAGACGCCGCTGCTGACCATCCACACCATCCGCGACGCCAAGAGCCGCGGCCAGAGCGTGTGGACCGAGCAGACGCACGAGTCGATGGACCTGTCCAACGGCACCACGGCGCTGGGCATCGCGGTGGCGCTCGGCGAGATCGACCCGCCGTCGGACGCCGACGTGCTGCACAACCGGTCCCTGTACTCCTCCGTCGCGTCCTGCTCCTCGGGGGTGGAGCTGGACCGGGCGCAGATCGTCGTGGTGGGCAACGCGCGCGGCGTCGGCGGCCGGTACCGCATCGGGCACGGCATCATGCGCGATGCGCTGGACGCCGACGGCATCTGGGCCGCGATCCGCGACGCCGGGCTGGAGCTGCCCGATCGGCCGCACCACAGCGACCTGAAGGGCCGGCTGGTCAACGTGTTCCTCAAGTGCGAGGCGTCCAGCGACGGGCTGGTGCGCGGGCGGCGCAACGCCATGCTCGACGACTCCGACGTGCACTGGCACCGGCAGATCAAGGCGTGCGTCGGTGGCGTGGCCGCGTCGGTGACCGGCGACCCGGCGGTGTTCGTCTCGGTGTCGGCGGCGCACCAGGGCCCGGACGGCGGGGGTACCGTGGCCGCGATCGTCGACCTCGGGCCGGAGCCGGTCACCGGCTACGTGGCACCGTGAGCCCCGGAGGGAATCAGGAGGTTCGGTGAACATCCACGTTCCGGCGGGCGTGGCGCCGGACCTCGCCGAGGGCGACACGCTGCCCGGGGCGTGGACCGCGGCGTGGACGCGCGATCCTGCGCGGGCCACCTTGTCCACAGTGGACGGTGTGTGGGTCACCGCCGCGGAGCTGGCGGAGCGGACGGAGGTCGCGGCGGGGCGGTACGCGGCGGCGGGGCTGGCGCCGGGGGACCGCGTGCTCGTTTCCGGTGCCCCGAGCGTCGAGCTGGTCGTCGCGTACGTGGCGGCGCTGCGGTACGGCCTGGCCGTGGTGCCGGCCAACACCGCGTACACCGGTGCGGAGCTGGCCACGCTCGCCGCGGAGGCGGCGCCGCGCCTGGCGGTGCTCGACGACCCCGCACGGCTGGCCGAGGTCCGGGGCACGACGCCGGATCTGGCCGGCCTGCCGGCGGCCGGGCCGGCGACCCTCGACCGCGTGGCACCCGGAGACGTGGCGCTCATCGTCTACACCTCCGGTACCACCGGCCGCCCCAAGGGCGCCCCGCTCACTCACGCCAACCTGCTGGCCGGGGCGCACGCGGTCCGCATCGCGTGGCGCTGGACCGCGGGGGACCGGCTGGCGCTGTGCCTGCCGCTGTTCCACATGCACGGCTTGGGCGTCGGGCTGCACGGCACGCTGACGGCCGGGGCGTCCGCGGTGATCCTGCCGAAGTTCGACCCGGCCGCGGTGGCCTCGGCGATCCGCGCGCACGGCGCGACGCTGTTCTTCGGGGTGCCGACGATGTACCACCGGCTCGCCACGTCGCCGCACCTGGCCGACCTGCGCGCGCTGCGCCTGGCGGTCAGCGGGTCCGCGCCGTTGCCCGCCGACCTGCACGCCGCGATCGAGGCGGACAGCGGGCAGCGGGTCCTGGAACGGTACGGCATGACCGAGACCGTCATGCTCACCTCGAACCCGTACGACGGGGAGCGGCGCCCCGGCACGGTCGGCTTCCCGCTGCCCGGGGTCTCGCTGCGCCTGTCCCCGCGCGACGGCGGGGTCACCGAAATCGAGGTGACCGGGCCGAACGTCATCGCCGGGTACCTCGACCGGCCCGGCGCCGACGCGGCCGCGTTCACCCCGGACGGCTGGTTCCGCACCGGCGACCTCGGCGTGCTCGACGACGACGGGTACCTGCGGATCAGCGGGCGGGCCAAGGAGCTCATCATCAGCGGCGGCTACAACGTGTACCCGCGCGAGGTCGAGGAGGCGCTGCGGGCGCACCCGGCGGTGGCCGACGCGGCCGTGGTGGGCGCGCCGTCGCCGGAGTGGGGCGAGACGGTCGTCGCGTTCGTCGTCGCGGACGGCGGGCCAGCCCTCGAAGGGGAGCTGGCGCGCTGGTGCGCCGACCGGCTCGCGCCCTACAAGCGGCCCCGGCAGTGGCGCTGGGTCGGTGCGATCCCGCGCAACGCGCTCGGCAAGGTCCTGCGCCACGAGCTGAGCCCGTAGCCGCCGCCGGGGACGCCGTCCGGGCGGCGCGGGATGCCGGGGGCGGGGGATGCGGGGGATGCGGGGGCGCGCTTGCCGCCGGCGTCACTCCCGCCCGCGGTAGGCGCGCCGCAGGAGGAACCAGCCGGACCCGGCGAGCCAGCCGAAGCCGAGCAGCACCCCGACCGCAGTCGGCAGCGCCCCGCCGAGCACCGTGCCGACCAGCCCGCCCCCGCCGAAGTACGCCGCCACCATCAGGCAGCCCCGGACGCGGCGCCCGACGTCCGCGGGCGGGACCAGCGGGTCGTCGGTCCGGGGGGCCAGCACGAGGAAGAGCGCGACCAGGAGGGCGACGCCGGCACCGAGCAGCCCGGCGACGGCGAACACCTCGGCGCCGGGTGGCGGCCACGCCGGCCGGCGGGCCGGCCGCAACGGCGCCACGACGAGCAGCAGGAGCAGGATCGCCACGCCGGGCAGCGCACCGATGACCGTGCCGCTGAGCAGCAGCGAACTCAACGCCAGCGGCTCGCCGGGCGGTCCGCGGCGGACGCGCGGCCGGCGGGACCGCCCGCCCGCCGAGCCCCGACGACCCGGCGCGTCCCGCCGGCGGGACGGGGCCGGCGACGGTCCGGCGCCGCGGCCCGCCGGAGCCGGGACACGGACGGCGGCGCGCGCGGGGAACAGCGCGCCGGACAGGGCAAGCAGTGCCGGGCCGGCGACGAGGCAGACCAGCATCGCCGGGTAGAGGCCGCCGGGGTCGCTGCGGGCCCGCCCGATGCGGGTCGGCGCGTACGGCTCGATGAGCCAGGCCAGTGCGGTGAGGAGCAGGCCGTAGCCGATGAGCACCGGCAGGATCAGCCCGCCGGACCCGGCGGTAGGCGGGGCCGCCCGGGCATGTCGGTGGGGCGGGCTCCTGCCCGCCCCACCGACCGGTTGTGGTCAGATGACGCCGTAGTGCTCGATCCGCCCGTCCAGGAGCCCGGGCGAGCTTCCGGAGGAGCCGGGGACTGCGCCGGATGCCATGGGCATCCCGCCGTCGGAGGCCGCGCTGACGCCCTCCTCCTCGGCGATGAACACGTTGTCCGACAGCTCGTCTCCGGGGATGTCGGTGTTGGCCGCGATGATGTCGGCCAACGAGTGCCGGAAGTCGATCCCCAGCTGATCGCGGATCTGGCCGAGGACCGGCTGGTTGGCGTAGAAGTACCGGTCACCGTCGCGCAGCGCCTGGAACTGCTTCGTCCAGATCGCCCGCTGCAGCTCGCCGAACTCGCTACCCGGCACGTGCGGCTCGCCGACCATGCCGACGAAGGCGTCCAGCCGGTTGACGTTGCCGTAGATGGCCCGCAGCCGGGCCGCCAGCCCGGTCCGCCGCTTGGCATTCACGGCGTCGCTCTCGGCCCGCTCGGAACCGAGCGGAATCGACTTGCCGTTGATGTCGAACAGCGCGGTGAAGTCCAGGCTGTTCGGGTCGTTGATCTCGTTGCCCGGGGTGAGCAACGGGTCCCGCGGGAAGGTCTCGCTACCGTTGACCACGTCGGCGAAGCTGGCCTTCGGCGCGAGCCCGTAGGCGCGGCGAAGGTCGTTGTAGGACGGCATGCCGTCGTCGCGCCCGCGTTCGATGTCCATCGCGGCCAGGTCCACCACGCCGTTGAAGCACGCGGGGTCGACCGGCTCGATGCAGCCGGTGTTGCCCGGCTTGGGTATCTGGAACAGCACGCTGCGAATGTGGTTGTCGAAGATCGCGTCGTTCTTGTACTGCGACTCCAGACCGAACGCCTGCAGCACCGGCCCTTCGCCGATCTGCTTGAGCAGGTCGGGGTTGAAGAACGCGACGTTCAGCGGGATCGCCAGGACGACCTCGTCCGGCGCTTCCCCGTCCTCGACCTTGATGCCCTGGGCGGCGAACGCGGCCAGTTGCGCGGAGGTGTAGCGGGCCCGGTCGGTCTCCACCTCGATCTCGCCGTGGATCTGGCTGTGCGCCCGGTACCCGACCGTCGCGAACTCGTTGCTCAAGGTCGCGTCCACATTGGACTTGTACCCGGTGTAGGCCGGCAACCGCACGCCCATCGCCGGCAGGAACTCGTGGTACGTGACGTACTGCTGCTCGGCGATGACGACGCGGCGGGCGATCTGGAACTTCTGCTCGGCCGTCAACGTGTTGGGCAGCATCCGGACGATGCGGTTGTGTTCCCGGGCGAACAGCGTGTGCGTCGCGGTGAGCCCGATGTTCTCGTTGGCCCGGACGTCACCGGCGACCATCGCCTTGTTGGGGTTGGCCCGCAGCCGCCCGTCGATGGCGACGTCGGGTGCCGTGGCCGGGTTGCCCCGCTGGTCGCGGGTGGGCAGGTACCCGCCCGGGAGCATCAGCGTCGCGGCGTTGTTGGTCGGGTTGCCGTCCACCGACCCGTCGCGCAGCCACTCCTCACGCTGGGCGGTGCCACCGTAGATGGAGAACCCGTCGATGTAGGAGCTGACCGTGTTGACCTGCTGGCGGGCGTTGGTGACACCGGTACCCGGGGCCGCGGCGTTGCGGGTGAACGGGATCACCCCGAGGTCGTTGGTGAACGTCTCCAGCGGGTCGCCGCGGTTGAACCGGATGTCGGCCGGCTCGGTGCCGCCCTGGGCGAGCCCGAAGGTGTGGTCCAGGAACTGGCCCCACAGCCAACCCCACTGGGTGACCCGCCGCTCGGAGAAGATGTTCTGCCCGACGTCGTTGAACGTCCGGTTGCTGACGAACCGGGCGTTCGGCCCGGTGACCGGCCGGCTGCGCCCGTCGGCGTAGTTCGCCGGCGCCACCCTTGTGTACGGCCGGTTGAGCTGGCCCCACGTCGGGTGCGCCGCGTTGTTCCCGCTCCCGTCCAGCGACTGGACATCGAGAGCGAGTGCGCTGACCCCGGACGCGGTCTGCGCGATGGCGCTGCCGCTACCCGCGGCGACCAGAATTATGGCGGTTCCAATGGCAAACCAGGGGCGGAGTATCCGGCGTCTACCGGGTTTACGGCTGCCCTTCATTGCGCCTCCCACACGACATCGGCTGTCCACGACCCGGGCCGGGTCGGGACACGAAGGACCGCGCACGTTCCGCGCACGCGCCCCCGACGGCGGCTGGAGCGAACATGCGCAGCCGACGTCGGCTCGACGCATTTACATACAACGATGCGTAGTCCTCACGGTCAGGCTAGGGCGTAGGCCATGTATTCAACATGGCGGAAACCCCTTAGGGGGCGTTCAGGTCGCCCGCCACCACCTGCGACGGATGGCGGCGGACCGCCCCTAGTGGGCAGGGGCCCGGAGGGCTGTCAGCGGGCCAGGCGGTGCGCCAGCCAGGACAACGACATCGGGTACCGGTATTCGATGGCCATGTGGGTGGCGTCGAACAGCTCGAAGTGGATGCGCTCGGCGGGCACCCCGACGCGGTCCAGCCCGGCCCGGACCGCCTCCGCCCCGAGGTCGAGGAACCACTCGTCGCGGGTACCCGCGTCGAGCCACACCGCGCGCAGCGAGCGCAGGGCGTCGGCGTAGCGGTCGACCATCCGCACCGGGTCCCAGTCCAGCCAGCGCTGCCAGACCGCCGGGCGCAGCTCCCCGGTCCGCGGATCGAACGGCAGCTCGGGGGTACCGTCGGTGTCCGCGGAGAAGCACGCGGCGACGCCGAGCGTCATCAGCAGCACGTTGTCGGCCTCCTTGGTGAAGGAGGTGCGCGACCGGAAGTCGGCCCACCACCGCATGATGTCGTGGTCGTACTCGCGCAGGAACCGCACCGCCTTGCCGGCCTCGGGGATGTAGCACAGCTCGTAGAGCGCGTCGCCGGCGTGGGAGGCCAGCGCGCCGAACAGGTCCGGCCGCAGCATCGGGGTGATCATCGCGCCGAAGCCGCCGGAGGACTTGCCCGAGACGGCGCGCGACTCGCGGTCGGGCAGGGTCCGGTAATGCCCGTCGACCCACGGGACGATCTCGTCGCACAGGTACGAGTGGTACCGGCCGGTGCCGGGGGAGTCGACGAACTGCGAGCCGCCGTAGGCGGTCCAGGCGTCGACGTACACCACGATGCAGCCGGGTGCCTGCCCGGAGGCGAACACCGCGTCGGCGGTCTCGATGAACGGCTGCCGGAACGCCGTGCGGTTGGCCCACATCGCCACGTGCCCGGTGTAGCCCTGCAGCACGTACACCGCCGGGTAGCGCACGTCCGGGTCGGCGTCGTAGCCCGGCGGGGTGTATACCCACAACGGACGCTCGTACGGATCGCCGAGCGGGTTGTCGCGCAGGATGTCGGAGACGATGGCGGTGCGGTCCAGGCGGCCGGCGAGCTCGGTGTCCCAAGGCAGCATGGCGACAAGTCAACCACCCCGGGGAGGTCGGTGCGCGATGGTGAGCGCCGAAGACGTGCGCCGGTTCGCGATGTCGTTGCCGCGCACCGAGCTGCACGTGATCCGTGACCAGGTCAAGTTCCGGGTCGGCCGGCTGGTCTACGCGGCGATCTCGCGCGACGAGACGTCGATGGGCTTCGGCTTTCCCAAGGAGGAGCGCGCCGCGCTGGTCGCCGCCGAACCGGAGAAGTTCCACCTGCCGGTCGCGTCGGACCTGCGGTACCACTGGGTCCGGGTGTGGCTGGCCGCGATCGACGAGGAGGAGATGCGCGAGCTGGTCCTCGACGCGTGGCGGATGGTGGTACCGAAGCGGGTCGCCGCTGAGTGGTTGCGGCAGCACGGTTGAGTACGGGTACTCAGGACCGGCCGTAGCCGCGTGCCGACACTGGGTGCATGACCACTCCGGTACCCCGTAAGAACACCACCGCCTTCTTCGTCCAGTCCGGGCTCTCCTTCGGCGTGGCGGTGCTGGCGATGGGCTGGGCGATCGTCTACCTGCCCGTCGGGCCGTGGATCCGGGCGTTCCTCGGCATCGGCTCGCTCTACCTGGTCACCTCCGCCTTCACCCTCGCCAAGTGCGTGCGCGACCAGCAGGAGGACACCAGCGTCATCAGCCGCGTCGACCAGGCCCGGCTGGACAAGCTGCTGGCCGAGCACGACCGGTTCAAGGTGCCGGCGGGCTGAGCCGGTCGACGGTCACGAAGCGGTAGCCGCGCTTGCGCAGGCTGGCCACCACGCGCGGGACGGCGGCCAGGGTCTGGGTGCGGTCGCCGCCCGCGTCGTGCATCAGGACGATGGAGCCGGCCGTGGCCGACGTGGTGACCGTGTGGACGATGGCCTCCGTGCCGGGGCCGGCCCAGTCCCGGGCGTCGACGTCCCACAGCACCGTGGTCAGGTCCTGCCCGGCGAACCACCGCAACACCTCGGGGGTACGGGAGCCGTACGGCGGGCGCACCAGCGCCGGTACGGCTCCCGTGGCGTTGCCCAGCACCTCGCCGGTCGCGTCGACCTGGCGCAGCACCTCGTCCCGGGTCAGGTCGGGCAGGTACGGGTGGGACCAGGTGTGGTTGCCGACGAGGTGGCCGGCCTGGACGGTCCGCGCCACGAGTTCGGGGTAGGCCGCGGCGCAGATCCCGACGCAGAAGAACGTGGCCGGCACCCCGAGGTCGCGCAGCAGGTCGAGCAGGCGCGGGGTGAAGACCGGGTGGGGCCCGTCGTCGAAGGTGAGCGCCACCTCCGGGCGGGTACCGTCGCCGCGCTCCAGCCAGCGCCCCGCCCGGGCCAGCTCGCGTTCGGCGCCGGCGCTCGCCGCCACGTGGGCGAAGTACTCCGCGTCGCGGCCGCCGAGGGCACCGCTCTCGGGGCGCAGCCGGGTCAGCATGGCCGGGTCGGCACCGGCCAGGGCCCCGGCCGGTACCGACCCATGCGCCGGGCGGCCGGGCAGCCCCGGCGGGTCGGCCCGGTGGACCGCGAGCCCGGCCGCCATCAGGTGCCCGTCGAGCGTGCCGTTCGTGCTGTCCACCACGCAGGCGAGGCCGTCCGGGGCCCGGGTCGCGTGGCGCAGCAGCACACCGACCAGCTCACCGAGCCGGCGCCCGTCGAAGGTGTCCGGCCCGGTGACCGCGCGCCCGTCCGCGTCGACGACGAGCACCTCGTACTCGCTGCCCCGCCACGCGATGCCCGCCGTCCACATGGCGTGCAGGCTAGCCCAGCCGCCCGCGAAATCACCGCCCGACCAGCTCCGGCTCGCGCCGCGCCGGCCGGACCGCCGGGTCGGTCGGACGGGCTGCGGGCGATCATCCACCGCATGCGGACCCGGCCGGGGATTGACCGTCGTGAAGATGAGGAAGCTACCACCGGTCAGCGCGCCGGCTGCACCACCGCCGCCGCGCCGCCACCACGCCGGACCGGTTCGGCGGCCGCCAGCACCGAGCCGTCGCGCAGGAACTCCACGCCGGTCGCCGCCCCGATCTCCGGGTTGGGTGTGAACACGTGTCCCAGCGCCGCCAGCGCGGTCGCCTCCGGCAGCGCCAGGAACGCCGGCTCGGCCTGTACCGCCGCGGTGTTGCGCTGGGTGGTACGAGGCGCGGCGATCGCGTCGGGCAGCGACATCCGCAGGTCCAGCCGGTTCACCAGGATCTGCAGCACGGTCGTGATGATCGTGGAGCCGCCCGGCGACCCGGTCGCGAGGAGCGGCCGGCCGTGCTGGAGCAGGATCGTGGGCGACATCGAGCTGCGCGGCCGCTTGCCGGGCGCGGGCAGGTTCGGGTCGGGCGGGGCGCCCGGGGTCTGGACGAAGTTGAAGTCGGTCAGCTCGTTGTTGAGCAGGAACCCGCGGCCCGGTACCACCATCGCGTTGCCGCCGGTCTGCTCGATGGTCAACGTGTATTCCACGACGTTGCCCCACTTGTCGGCGACGGTCAGGTTGGTGGTGCCCCGCTCGTTGGTGCCCATGGCGGCGGCCGGCGCGGCCTGGCACGCATCCGTACCGAGTACCCCGGGCGGCACCGGCTTGGTCAGCGCCTTGTCCGGGTTGATCAGGCAGGCCCGCTGCTTGGCGAAGCCGTCCGACAGCAGCTCGTTCAGTACCGCGCGCGGGGTGCCGTCCCCGACGTAGCGGTTGCGGTCGGCGAAGGCCAGCGCGCTGGCCTCCAGGTAGTGGTGCAGCGCCTGGACCCGGGACAGCCCGCCGAGGTCGACCGTCTCCAGGATGTTCAGCGCCTCCCCGACGGCGGTACCGCCGCTGGACGGCGTGGCCATCCCGAACACGTCCAGGCCTCGGTAGGCGCTATGGGTCGGGGCGGGCGTGCGGACCCGGTACCGGGCGAGGTCGGAGAACTGCATCCCGCCGGGCCGGATGGGGAAGGCCCAGGTGCCGATCGGGGTGTCGGACAGCGGCGGGTGCTGGACGGTGCGCACGATGTCGCGGGCCAGCACGCCGTGGTAGAGCGCGCCGACACCTTCCCGGGCCAGCAGCTCGTACGTGCGCGCCAGGTCGGGGTTGCGGAACGTGGAGCCGACCGCGGGCGGCTGCCCACCGGGCAGGTACAGCGCGCTGGTCGAGGAGAACTGCCCGAACGCGTCGCGGTTGCCGGCTACCTGGCTGTTGAACGTCGCGTCGACCAGGAAGCCCCGCTCGGCCACCCGGACGCCCGGGCGCAGCGCCTCGCGCAGCGAGATGGTGCCCCAGCGCCGCAGCGCGGCCTGCCAGGTGGCCGGGGTACCGGGCACGCCGACCGAGATGCCGCTGACCCGGGCCTCCGGGAACTCGAAGGGCAGGTGGGTCACCGGGTTGATGAACGCGTCCTCGCGCATCGAGCGCGGCGCGGCCTCCCGGCCGTCGATCGTGCGCACGGTGCGGCTGCGGGCGTCGTAGAAGACGAAGAACCCGCCGCCGCCGATCCCCGAGGAGAACGGCTCGGTCACGCCGAGCACGGCCGCCGCGGTCACGGCGGCGTCGACCGCGTTGCCACCCCGGCGCAGTACCTCGATGCCGGCCGCGGTGGCCTCCGCGTCGACGGTGGCGACCGCTCCACCGAAGCCCACGGCCACCGGCTGGGCGGGTGGGGCGGCGGAGTCGGGCGCGGCCGCGGCCGGTAACGGGCCGGTGGCGAGGAGCGTGGCGGCGGTGAGGGCGACGAGCACGAGCGGGCGTCGGAACATGATGCCTCCCGGAGTCGGCTAGTTCCTGCCTACCCGTCCGGCGCGCCGCGGGCAAGCCTTCTCCGTCAGCCGGCCGCCGTCTGCTTGACCAGGGTCGCCATGCTGTCGTACATGCCGCTGATCACGTGCGGCGGGGACGATAGGCGTAGGTACCGGACGAAAGGGAAGATCATGCGAAGCGCGCTGTTCGCGGCGGAGAACCTGGAAAAGGAGTCGACCCAGCCGGGCATGCGGCTGCAGAACTCCAAGATGCTCAAGGTCGAGCTCAACGGGGAGATCATGGCGCGGACCGGCGCGATGGTCGCGTACCAGGGCCAGATGCAGTTTCAGGCGCTCGGCGCCGGCGGCATGGGCAAGTGGCTCAAGTCCAAGCTGACCGGTGAGGGGGTACCGCTGATGAAGGTCAGCGGTCAGGGTGACCTGTTCCTCGCCGACCGGGCGGCCGACGTCCACCTCATCGACATCGACCGGGGCGACGCGATCACCATCAACGGGGCCAACGTGCTCGCGTTCGACTCCGGCGTCCAGTACGACATCAAGATGGTGCAGGGGCTCGGGATGTTCTCCTCGGCCGGCATGTTCAACTGCGTCTTCACCGGGCAGGGCCGCATCGCGATCACCACCAAGGGCACGCCGGTGGTGCTGCAGGTGGACCAGCCGACCTACGCCGACCCGCAGGCGGCCATCTGCTGGTCGGCCAGCCTGCAGACCGGGTACCACCGGGCCGAGCAGTTCGGTCTCGGTACGCTCGTCGGCCGCCGTACCGGCGAGGCGTTCACGATGAGCTTCGCCGGGCAGGGCTTCCTGGTCGTGCAGCCGTCGGAGGAGTTCGCCGGCGGCGTGCTGGCCGGGCAGGGCGGTGGTGGCCAGCAGCAGAACCAGGGCCTGCTGGGCGGCCTGCTCGGCGGCTGAACCGCGCGGGCGGTCAGCGGGCCGGGTCGAGGACCAGCTTGCCGACGGTGCGCCGGGAGCGCAGGTCCTCGTGCGCCCGGCGGGCCTCGGACAAGGGGTACTCGCCGCCCGCGATCGCCCGCAGCCGGCCCCGGCCGACCAGGTCGAACAGCTCCGACATCGCGCGCGGCACCAGGCCCGGGATTCGGTAGGCGTGCGGCAGCCACATGCCCGCGACCGTGGTCGAGTGGGCCAGCAGGTTGGCCGGCGGGACCGGCGTGGGCGGTTGCCGGTTGGCCATCCCGTAGAACGCCAGCCGGCCGAACGGGGCCAGCGCGGTGAGGCTCTGGTCGGTCACCGCGCCGCCGGTCATGTCCAGGACCACGTCGACCGCACGCCCGCCGTTGGCCTCGCGCAGCGCGACCCGCATGTCCGGGTGCCCCGCGTCGACCGCCACGTCGGCGCCGAGGTCCAGGGCGAGCTGGCGCTTGTCCGGGCTGCTCGCGGTCGCGATCACCCGACCGGCGCCGAACACCTTGGCCAGCTGGACCGCGAGGCTGCCCACGCCGCCGGCGGCGGCGTGCACCACCACCGACTCGCCCGGATGCAGGTGCACGCTGCGGCGCAGCAGCAGCCACGCGGTGGCGCCCTGGACGATCAGCGCCAGGGCGGTCACGTCGTCGACCTTGTCGGGTACCTCGAAGGTCGTGCCGGCCTCGGCGACGGCCTGCTCGGCGTACCCGCCCCCGGCCACCATCGCCACCACCCGCCGCCCGTCGGGCGTGACGCCGGTGACCTCACCGCCGGGGATGGCCGGCAGCGTGGTGGGGGACAGGTACGAGTTCTCCGCCTGGTGGGTGTCGGCGTAGTTGACCCCGGCCCGGCTCACGGTGACCAGCAGCTGGCCCGGCCCGGGCTGCGGCTGCGGGACGTCGGCGAGCGTCAGGACCTCAGGACCGCCGAACTGGGTGATGCGGATCGCGCGCATGAGCCTCATCCTTCCCGATGCCCGGCCGGTACCGGGCGGATCCCGGGTACCCGGGGGAACCGGAAGGGCTCGCCCACCCGGCCCGGCTGCACGTACCAGGCCTCGCCGGTACCGCCGGCCGCCAGGACGGCGAAGAACACGTCCACGACGTCGCCGACGTCGAGCAGGGGAATGCCCGCGCCGGTCAGGTCGGCCCGGAGCGGGTCCACGATCGCCGTGTCGGCGTACCCGGGGCACAGCGCGTTGACCCGTACCCGATCCGGCGCCCACGCCGCGCCCAGCGCGCGGACCAGCGCGACCACGGCGGCCTTGTTCGCCGAGTACACCGGGTCCTGCGGCATCGGGGCGAGGGCGGCGAGGCTGGCGGTCGCGACGATGTCCCCGCCGCCCCGGGCGGCCAGGGCGGGCCGCGCCGCGTGCGCGCCGTACACCACGCCGTCGAGGTTGATCGCCATCACCCGGCGGTACCGGTCGGGGTCGAAGTCGTCGCCCAGGCCGAAGCCGGTGCTGACGCCGGCGTTGAGCGCGACGAGATCCAGCCCGCCGTACGCGCGGACTGCCTCGGCCACCGCCCGCTCGCTGTCGGCGGGGCGACCCACGTCGCAGGGCACGAACAACCCGCCCAGCTCGCTGGCCAGCGCGCTGCCCGCGGCCGTGTCGAGGTCGGCGAGCACCACCCGCGTGCCCAGGCCGGCCAATCGCCGGGCGATCCCCGCGCCGATGCCGCGCGCGGCGCCCGTCACCAGCGCGACGGCTCCGTCAAACCGGTCCACTGGACCACCTCCGCTCAAGTTACTGAACAGTAAAGGACGCGGCGGCCCGGGCCAAACCGGTCTTCTTGTGTGTGACGTGCGCCCCTCCTAGGCTCGTGGTCCCGGGCCGAGGAGGCAACAGATGGCCCCGCCGACCGATCCCGACGCCGCCCGGCGCGGGCGGCGCGTCTACTGGCTCGGCTTCGTCCTCGTCCTGGTGGTCCTGGTCGTGGCCGGCTGGACCGCCCGGATGTTCGGCTATTTCGGGCAGCCGCTGGCGTGGCGGTTCACCGCGCGCTGGGCCGCGCTCGTGGCGGCGGTGCTCGTGCTGCTCGCGCTGGTGCTGACCCACTGGGCGGTGCGGCTGTCGCCCGGAACCCCGGAGCGGCCCAGCGCCGCCGAGCTGGCCGGGCTGGGCGACGCGGGCAGGGCGGCGCGGATCCGCGACTTCCGCCGCTCGGGCGTCAAGGGGCTGGTCATGGGCGCGGACGGGCGGGCGTCCACGTCGCTGGTGCAGGTCACGCTCTGGACCGTGGCCCTCGGGTACGCCCTGCTGATGCTGCTGCTCCTCGGCCGCAGCCCGAACTGCCCGGTGGCCGCGCCGCACGGGGGCAGTTGCCCGGGTACGCCGATGACCGGCCGCCCCTTCGTCGAGGCGCTCGGCCCCGACTTCCGCTGGGAGTACCTCCTGCTGCTCGGCTGGCCCGTGGCGGTGGCGGTCGCCACGCGGCGGCAGGTGTTGCGGGCGCTGGACGGCATCGACCGGGACACCGGCGCCGCCCGGGACCCGGCGCTGCCCGCGGCGGGCAGCCCGGAGGCCATCGGCGCCGACCCGCGGGCACAGGTCAAGACGCCGCCCACGGGTACCGGGGCCATCGGCGTCCTGGCCGGCCTGCGCGACGTCGTCGGCGACGACCGCGGCCGGGGTGCGCTGCTCGATGCGCAGTACTTCGCGTTCACCCTCGTCGCAGTCGGGTACTTCGTGCTGCAGGTGACCGCGCACCCGGGGGATGGGCTGCCGCGCGTCCCGGCGGCGCTGCTGGTGCTCATGGGTATCTCGGGCGCCGGCTACCTGTCCGGTAAGGTGCTCGACCCCGTCGGCAACCGCGGCGAGCGCGGCCGTCCCCCGCCGGCCATGCCGGAGCCCTCCGATGCGGCGGCACCGGCCCCCGCCGCCGACGTGACCGAGCTGACCGTCGCGATCCCGCTCGCCAGCCCCGAGGAGACCGCGGTGATCCGGGTGCCGCCCCCGCGCCCCGGGGACGACCCGACGCGGCCGATCAAGCGGTGACCGGCGCCGCCTGGCGCACCGCCCGGCGCAGCGGGATGGCGGCGGCGTGCCGCACGAGCCGGACCGACAGGCGGCGGGGCCAGCGTCATAGCGGGCTCCCTCAGAGGGGTGGGGTCAGGAGGTGCTCGGCAGGGCGCGCCGGCCGGGCGGGCGGTCGGCGCGGGACTTGGCGGCGGCCGCCTCGGTCCGCGCCGCGCGCAGCCCGTCGGCGGTCAGCCGGTACGTGTGCCGGGGTGGGCGGCCGGGCTGCGGGGCCGGCTCCCACCGGCTGTGCAGCAGCCCCCGGTCGGCGAGGCGGATGAGGATCGGGTAGAGCGTGCCGGAGGGCAGGCCGGTGCGCTTGCTCAGGTCGTAGCCGTGGTGCCAGCCGTCGGGCTCCTCGAGGAGCGCGTCGAACACCAGCAGGGTCTGCGGCGAGGCCGCCCGGTTCCGCACCACGGCATAACTCTACCTATGGAGAGTTAATCCTCGCAACACCTCAGCGGGTGGCCGCCCGCCAGCGCAGCGCCACCCCCACCCACGAGCCGACCACCACGACCGCCGCGGCGAGCTGGATCAGTCCGGAGTACTTCGCAGGGTAGATCACACCGGTCAGGTAGTGGTCAATGAACCCGGTGGGCAACCCGTGCTGCCCGGCCCGGCGCCGGGCCCAGTCCTCCACGTAGGTCAGCGGGCAGTTCAGGTGGAACGCGATGGTCACCAGACCCCAGCCGGCCGCGGCGAGGTGCGGCCAGATCGCCGCCGGCCACCGCCACGCCAGCAGGCCGCCGCTGACCACGTAGGCGATGAACGCGAAGTGCGCCGCCATGGTCGTCTCGGCCAGGACGCGGTACCCCATACGCGCAAGTGTGCCCACCCGGGGCCGAGACCGTACAGTGACGCGATGGGTCTGGTGCACACGGTCGGCGTGGTGCTGCATCCCCGACGTGACTGCTTCCCGGCGTTGAGCACCATCACCGGCTGGGCCGGGGCGCACGAGGTGACCGTGCTGGGGCTGGCCACCGAGGTGGCCCCCCTGGACTGCGGCGCGCTGCCGGTCGACCAGGCCGAGCTGCTGGAGCGGGCCGGGCTGCTGGTCAGCCTCGGCGGCGACGGCACCATGCTGCGCACCATGCGGCTGGTCGAGGGGCGGGCCACGCCGGTACTCGGGGTCAACGTGGGGCGGCTGGGCTTCCTCGCCGAGGTCGACGTGGCCGAGCTACCCACGGCGCTGTCCGCCATCGACGAGCACCGCTACACCGTGGAACCGCGGACCGCGGTGGGCACGGTGCTCCCGGACGGCGTGCGGGCGGTGGCCTTCAACGACATCGCCCTGGTACGCGTACCCGGCGAGGGGCTGGCCGCGGTCGGCATCACGGTCGAGGGGCAGCGGTTCGTGCGGTACGCCGCCGACGCGGTGATCGTGTCGACGCCGACCGGCTCCACCGCGTACAGCTTCTCGATCGGTGGCCCGATCGTCTCGCCGACCGTCGAAGGTCTGCTGGTCGGCGCCGCCGCCGCGCACTCGGCGTTCAACCGGTCGCTGCTGCTGTCGCTGGACGAGCGGCTGGTCCTGGACGTGCTCGCCACCAGCGGCCGGCTGGCGGTGGAGGTCGACGGCGTGGTCGAGGGCTTCGTGTCGGCCGGGGACACGCTGCCGATCACCAGTACCCGGGCGGCGGCGCAGGTGGTGCGGCTCGGCCAGACCACGTTCTACGAGCGGGCCCGGCGCAAGCTGCGGGTGTACGGCAGCGCCGAGGTGGAGTGAGCGTCAGGCCGCCACGGCCGCCGCCGCGACCACGAGGTCCTCCCAGGCCATGCCGACGCTTTTGAACAGGCGCGGTCGGTCCGGCGCCACCTCGACCCGGCCGCGGACCAGCTCGTCGAGCGTGGCGAGGGTGGCCGGGTCCGGCGGGCCGGCGAGCACGATGTCGCCGGCCTCGCGCAGCGCCACTGACCGGGCCTCCACGACCGTGGTCGCCCGCGCCACCAGCCGGCCGTCGACCTCGCGCGCGTCGGGCTCGTGGGTACCCATCGCCACGACCGCGGCGTGCGGGAGCAGCCGGGCGCTGTCGAACAGCGGTACCCGTGAGGTGGTGCAGCAACAGACGACCTCCGCCGTCCCGACCGCCTCGGGCGACGCCGCGGCGGCGGAGAGCCCGGCCGCCCGGCAGCGCGCCACGAGGTCGGCCACCCGCTCGGGCCGGCGCCCCACGACGTCGACGTGCGTCACCGGCCGCACCGCGCGTACCGCCTCGACGTGACCCCACGCCTGCGGGCCGGTGCCGAAGACCAGCAGCCGCCGGGCGTCCGCGACGGCCAGGTGCGCGACGGCGACGGCGGACACCGCCGGGGTCCGCAGCGCGGTGAGGGCGGCGCCGTCCAGCAGCGCGAGCGGGGTGAGCGTGGCGCCGTCGAACAGCACGTAGACGCCCTGCACGCGGGGCAGGTCCCGGTCGGCGTTGCCGGGTGCCACGGTGACCAGCTTGACCCCGGCGTACCGGCCGTGGGCGGCGGCCATCGACAGGATCTGCCCGCCCGGAACGTCCGCGATGGACCGTGGCGGCCCGGCCTCGGGGTCCAGCCCGCCGGCCAGCGCCGCCTCCAGCGCGTGGATCGCCGCGCGCACCGGCAGCCGCTGGGCGAGCGCGGTCTCGTCGAGGAACGGCAGCCCGGTCATCGCAACACGAAGCCGGTGCCGAGAGCGTCGCGCGGATCGAGGGTGAAGCGGTGCTCGCCGGTGCGGTACGCCGTACCGTCCACTTCGGACACCACCGCGTCGCGCCCCTCCGCCTGCACCCGCGCCACCACCCGCGCCATGAACCGGGTGCCGACGATCGAGTCGTGGCGCAGGATCCGGCCCCCGTCGAGCCGGCCGTCCGCGGCGAGCAGGGCCGCCCGGGCGCTGGTACCCGAGCCGCAGGGCGAGCGGTCCACCTCGCCGTCGGCGAATACCGTGACGTTGCGCTGGTGCGGCCCGTCGGGCAGGTCGCCGAGGTCGTCGTAGAGGATCGTGCCGTACACGCCGGACAGCCGCTCATCGCTCGGGTGCCGGGCCAGCTCGCAGCCCTCGAGCGCGCGCTTGACCGCGCGGCCCGCGGCGATGAGGTCGGCGTAGTGATCCGGCTCGACGGCCAGCCCGAAGGCGGCGGCCGGGACGCAGGCGTAGACGGCGCCGCCGTAGGCGAGGTCGGCGGTGACTGGGCCGTCGACCGGCACGTCCCGCGCGAGCACGTAGGACGGCACGTTGCCGAAGGTCACCGCCTCCACGACGCCGGCCTGGCAGTGCACCCGGGCGGTGACCCGGCCGGACGGCACGTCGATGGTGACCACGGTCGGGCCGTCCGGCTGGGCCGCCACCCGGCCGGACTCGACCGCCCACGCGCCGAGCGCGATCGTGCCGTGGCCGCAGGCGGTGGAGTACCCGTCCTTGTGCCAGAACAGGGCGCCGAGGTCGGCACCGCCGTCGTCGGGCGGTACCAGGAAGCAGCCGTACATGTCGGCATGCCCGCGCGGCTCGTGGCACAGCAGCTGCCGCACGCCGTCCACCTCGGCGTTGACCCGGGCGTACTCCCGGCGCTCGGCCACCGTCGCGCCGGGGATCACCGGCGCGCCCGAGGTGACGATGCGGAACGGCTCGCCGGCGGTGTGGTAGTCGGTCGTCATGACCTCGTGCTGCGACAGGTCGTACACCGGGGGGAGCTTAGCCGCCGCGCGGATCATCCGCCGCGGCACCGGCCGGCGCACGTCATCGGCCGGCCGGTACCGCGTCACGCGGCAGCTACCGCCAGGCGAACCGGCGCCGCCGCCGCGGCCGTCCGGTAGCCCGCTCCAGCGTGTCCGCCGCGCCGTGCAGGAACCGGGTGACCCGGGACCGGCCCCGCCGCTTCTCCATCGCCTGGCCCAGTCGGCGCGCGCCGGCCGCCGTCAGCGGTACCGCGATCGCCAGTAGCACCCATCGCCCGATCAGCTTTCTCATGGCTCTGCGGTACCCACCGGGCCGGTGGGGTATGCGGGCGGCAAGCGTCGCGCCGGCCTCTCACGCTCTCCCCGATCTTGGCAGCCGGGTCAAGGCTGGCGGTCCTAGCAGCCGCCGGGCCCGCTCGGGGGGCGGCGGCGGTCGCGCCGGCGGTGTGAACCAACCCGGGCGGCCGGCGGCCCTGACCGCGGCTGATACTGGCAGTCATGCGCCTTCTGCACGAACCCCCGTACGAGCTGACCTACGACGACGTCTTCCTCGTCCCGGCCCGCTCCGACGTCGACTCCCGGATGCACGTCGACCTGGCCACAGCCGACGGCAGCGGGACCACCATCCCGATCGTCGTGGCGAACATGACCGCGGTCGCCGGGCGCCGGATGGCCGAGACCGTGGCGCGGCGTGGCGGGCTGGTCGTGCTGCCCCAGGACATCCCGGTCGACGTGGTGGTCGAGGTGATCTCCTGGATCAAGCAGCGGGACCTGGTCCACGACACCCCGATCGTGCTGCGACGCACCGACACCGTGTCCGACGCGCTGGCCCTGCTGCCCAAGCGCGCCCACGGCGCGGTGGTCGTGGTCGAGGACGGCCGGCCGGTCGGCGTGGTGACCGAGGCGGACTGCGCGGGGGTGGACCGGTTCACCCAGCTCAGTGCCGTGATGTCGGCGCAGCCGGTGACGCTGCCGGCCGGGATCGGACCGCAGGACGCGTTCAGCCGGCTCGCCAGCGCGCGCCACCGGCTGGCCCCGGTGGTGGACGAGCGGGGCGGGCTGGTCGGCATCCTCACCCGCAAGGGGGCGCTGCGCGCCACCCTCTACCGGCCGACGACCGACGCCGCCGGCCGGCTGCGGGTGGCCGCCGCCATCGGCATCTCCGGCGACGTCGCGCACCGGGCCGACAAGCTGCTCGCGGCCGGGGTGGACGTGCTGGTCCTGGACACCGCGCACGGCCACCAGGAACGCATGCTCACCGCGCTGCGCACGGTCCGCCGCCTCAACCCCACGGTACCGGTGGTCGCCGGCAACGTGGTCACCGCCGACGGGGTCGAGGACCTGGCCGACGCGGGCGCGGACATCGTGAAGGTCGGCGTGGGACCAGGCGCGATGTGTACCACCCGGATGGCCACCGGGGTCGGGCGCCCGCAGTTCTCCGCGGTGCTGGAGTGCGCGGCGGCCGCCCGGCGGCGCGGGATCCACGTGTGGGCCGACGGCGGCATCCGCCACCCCCGCGACGTGGCCCTCGCCGTCGCCGCGGGCGCGTCGAACGTGATGATCGGCTCGTGGTTCGCCGGTACCGACGAGTCGCCGGGCGACGTGCAGCACGACGCGGACGGCCGGGCGTACAAGGAGAACTTCGGCATGGCCTCGGCCCGTGCGGTCAGCCGCCGTACCGCCGACGACTCCGCCTACGAGCGGGCGTGCAAGGCGCTGTTCGAGGAGGGTGTCTCCTCGGCGCGGATGTACCTCGACCCGGCCCGCCCGGGGGTCGAGGACGTGCTCGACACGATCGTGGCCGGGCTGCGTTCGGCCTGCACCTACGCCGGCGCGCGCACGCTGACCGAGTTCCACGACCGGGCCGTGGTCGGGGTGCAGAGCACCGCCGGGTACGCCGAGGGCCAGCCGCGCGGCTGACCCCCGGCGTACGAGGTCACTCCGTGGTGATCGCCCGCAGCACGTCGATCCGGGCCGCCCGGCGCCCGGGGAAGACCGCCGCGAGCACGCCGGCCAGCGCGGCGAACACCACGAACCCGATCAGCGTGGCGATCGGCAGGTCGAACTCGGAGATGCCCTGGTTGTGCAGGGCGCGGACCACGGTCCAGCCGAAGAACACCCCGATCACCAGGCCGAGCACCGCCCCGAGCACCGCGATGATGATCGCCTCCCAGCGGATCATCGAGCGTAGCTGGCCCCGGGTCATCCCGAGCGCGCGGAGCAGGCCCAGCTCGCGGATCCGTTCCAGGACCGACAGCGCCAGCGTGTTGATGATGCCGATCACCGCGATGATCACGGCGAGCGCCAGCAGCAGGTAGAACAGCGTCAGCAGCTGGTCGATCTGGGTGGACTGGTCTTCCTTGTACTGCGCCTGATCCTTCACGCTCACGTTGGGGAAGGCCGCCACGACCCGGTCGACCGCCGCCCGGGAGGCGTCGGCCGAGACCCCGGACTTCACCTTGACCAGCGCGATCACGTCGATCTGGTCGGCGTAGTGCCGCTGGTAGTCCGTCAGGGACAGCAGGTACGGCGCGTTGATCCGGTTGTCCTTGAAGATCGCTTTGACCGGTACCGGCTCGGTGCCCCCGACCGGGAACGCCATCGGTACCGTGTCGCCGACCTTCCAGCCGTGCTGCTGGGCGACGTCCTCCCGGATGGCCACCCCGCCCGAGGCCAGGTCGGCCAGCCGGCCAGCGGTGGTCTCGGTGCGTACGGTGTGGTCGTAGGGCACGGCGTCGATGCCGAACAGCTGCTGGTTCGTGCCGTCCACCTTGAACGGGCCGACCCGGACGCCGGTGGCCGAGTCCAGCTCGGGCTGGTCGGCCAGCCGCCGGGCGACCTCGGTGCTGAACCCCTGGCCGCTGTTGGTCGGCCCGGTGAGGATGTAGTCGGCGGCGACCGACTCGTCGAGGACCTTGTTGGTGGACGCCTTGATCGAGGACGCGAAGATGGTCACGAAGCTGACCAGGGCGAGCCCGATCATCAGGGCCGCCGCGGTGGAGGCGGTCCGCCGCGGGCTGCGCATGGCGTTGTCGCGCGCCAGCTTGCCCGGCTGCCCGGCCCACCGGGCGAACGGCCAGCCGAGCACCCGGGACAGCGGCCGGGCGATCAGCGGGCTGAGCAGGCCCACCCCGAGGAAGATGACCACCGCCCCGCTGGCCGTGTTGACCAGCCGGTTGCCCGACTTGGCGAACAGGCCGAGCAGCAGCAGCGCGAGGCCGACCAGCGTGACCACGGTGCCGAAGACCACCCGCCGCCAGCGGATCCGCGGTGCTCCGGTCGTCGCGGCCTCCTCCCGCAGCGCGGCCACGGGGGGTACCCGGGTCGCCTTGATCGCGGGTACCAGGGAGGCGAGCACGGTCACCACGATGCCGACCGCGAGCCCGACGACGATCGTGCGGGGTGCGATGACCAGCGTGGTCGAGGGCAGCTCGGCGCCGATCGCGGCGAAGACCGCTTTGAGCCCGATGGCCACCGCCACGCCCACGCCGAGCCCGACGACCGAGGCGAGTACCCCGACCACGAACGCCTCGCCGAGCACCATCCCGAGCACCTGCCGCCGGGACGCACCGATGCAGCGCAGCAGGGCCAGCTCCCGGCTGCGCTGGGCGAGGATGATCGAGAACGTGTTGACGATGATGAACGACCCGACGAACAGCGCCACGAACGCGAACGCGAGCAGCGCGGTGTTGATGAACCCGACGAACTGGCCGATCGACTTGACCGTGTCCTCGGCCAGCTCCTTGCCGGTCAGCGCCTCGTAGCTGCCGCCCACCCTGGCCCGGATCCGGTCGCGCAGCTCCTCCGGCCGCACCCCCTTCGCGGCCACCACGTCGATCTCGTCGTAGAAGCCTTCCCGGTGCAGCACCCGCTGCGCCGTGGGCAGGTCGAACGCGGCGAGCGTGGCGCCGGCCAGGTTGTCGGCCGGGCCGAAGCCGAGGATGGCGACCACCTCGAACTCGCCGGGCGCGCCCTGGAACAGGATCCGGACCCGGTCGTGCACGTGGAAGCCGTACTTCTTGGCGGTGTGCGCGTCCATCGCCACCTGGTCCGAGCCGGCGGGCCAGGCGCCCTCCCGCAGCACCGTCCCGGCGCGCAGCCGCGGATCGCTGTTCAGCGAGATGCCCAGGGTCGGGGCGCCACCGGTGGTGACCGGCTTGCCCTGCTTGTCGATGAACTGGGCGTACCCGTTGACGCCGCCCTCGGCGACGTCTTTACCGGGTACCGACTGGACGTCCGCGAGTACCGACTCCGGCAAGGGAGCCCGCTGGCCCTGGCCGAAGGTCTCCTTGGTCCGCACCGCGACGTCGGTGCCCTTGGTGGTCTGCTCGAACAGGTCGCTGAAGGTCTTGTTGATGGTGTCGGTGAGCACGAAGGTGCCGGCGACGAAGCCGACCCCCAGGACGATCGCCAGCGCGGTGAGCGCCAGCCGGAGCTTGTGCGAGGTCAAGCCCCGCACCAGGACCTTCCACATCGGCGATCAGTCCCCGAGCCGCTTCATCAGGTCGAGCACCTTGTCGGCGGTCGGATCGAGCATCTCGTCGACCAGGTGGCCGTCGGCCAGGAAGAGCACCCGGTCGGCGTAGGCCGCGGCGATCGGGTCATGGGTGACCATCACGATCGTCTGGCCGAACTCGTCGACCGAGCGGCGCATGAAGCCGAGGATCTCGGCCCCGGTCTTCGAGTCCAGGTTGCCGGTCGGCTCATCGGCGAAGATGACCGTCGGCTTGGCGACCAGCGCCCGCGCGCTGGCCACCCGCTGCTGCTCACCGCCGGACATCTCGGCCGGGCGGTGGTTCAGCCGGGCGCGCAGCCCGACCGCGTCGATCACCCGGTTGTACCAGGCCGGCTCGGGCTTCTTGCCGGCGATCGCCAACGGCAGCCCGATGTTTTCCGCCGCGGTGAGCGTGGGCAGCAGGTTGTACGCCTGGAACACGAAGCCGACCTGCTCGCGCCGCAGCATGGTGAGCTGCCGCTCGGACAGGTCACTCAGCTTCGTCCCGCCGATCCACACCTCACCGCTGGTGACCCGGTCCAGCCCGGCCAAGCAGTGCATCAAGGTCGATTTCCCGGAGCCGCTCGGCCCCATGACAGCCGTGAAGCGGCCCCTCGGGAACTCGACGTTGATGCCGTCGAGGGCGCGGACCTGTGCCTCGCCCTCGCCGTAGATCCTGGTTACGCCGACCGCCCGGGCCGCCAACCCGTTGTCGCCGTCTGACTCCGTCATTCCCCCACCCCTTGCGGTCCGGATTCTCGCCCGTCATCCTCCAGCCTCCGACAGGCCGGCGCAGCCCGATTCCGGGCACGATCGGGGGAACCTCCGGGACCCCTTAGGGGTGGCGGCCCCGTGGATCAGGTGCTGGCCTGCTCCTGCGGTTGGATGTGGGCGTCGGGGCCGGGGAAGCACAGGGTCTGCTGCCCGGTGCCCTCCCAGCGGACCAGATAGGGCGGTGCGCCGTTCTCGCCGTGTACCTCGACCACCACGCCGATCCGCCGCGGGTTACCCACGTGCGTGCCCTCCATCACCAGCCGGTCGCCGGTTCGTGCCTTCATCACCGGTCTCCTCGGGTCGCTATCCGGTACCCCAGAGTGGGCGTTTCCTTGACGCTACGCCGGGCCCGCCGCGCGCGAAACCATTGGGCGCATACATCAGCGGTTACCGTGGGCGGATCGGGGCACCCGATGATGGACCTTCGTGAGTGGTCGACCTGAGGGAGGCGGACATGAACCTACCGTCGATGCCCGGACGCGGCGGTACGCCCGCCACGCCCGACCGGGCCGGCACCCGCGAGGCCGTCCCGTCGGTGATGCTCGCCACCTACCCCGACTACGCCCTGGCCCAGCGGCTCGTGGACTACCTGTCGGACAACAAGTTCCCGGTGGAGCGGACCGCGATCGTCGGCACCGACCTGCGCCTGGTCGAGCGGGTGCTGGGCCGGCTGACGATCGCCCGGGCGGCGCTGGCCGGCGCCGCGAGCGGCGCCTGGTTCGGGCTGTTCATCGGGCTGCTCATCGGGCTGTTCGCGGACACCGGCTGGATCTGGCTGATCCTGACCGCGCTGCTGATCGGCGCGGTCTGGGGCGCGATCTTCGGTGCGGTGGCGCACGCGATGACCGGCGGCCGGCGCGACTTCGCCTCGACCAGCCGGCTGGAGGCCAGCCAGTACGCGGTCACCGTGCACGCCGAGCACGCCGACGAGGCCCGGGCGCTGCTCACGCGGATGACGTGGCAGGCCAGCGGGGCGGAGTGAGCGCTCAGGCGCGCAGCCGCACCACGTTGTAGCCGGTCGTCGGGGTGGGCGTGACGTCGAACCGGGCGTCGTCGAGCCGATCGAGGTACCGGCCGGCTTCCACGATGTCATCCGGTTCCAGACCGGGGTCCTGTTGGCCGGCAAGGGCGAGAAGCTGATCGATGGAGTAGTGGCGCAGTGCCGCTGCTACGTCGATGTAGTCGCGGACCTCGCGCCGGTTGATCAACGCCGCGACCTTGGTCGCCACCAGATCGTCGATGTCCAGGTCGAACCTGCGGTGCGGGTTCCACATCAGCCGGACGGGGAGCTCAACGACACCATGCGTCGGGCCGCAGAGCTCGTCGAGAGTCTCCGCCACCACAGCCGGGCGGTTGGGCCGCGCGAGATGGACGACGCGGCCGGTGCCGGGGCTGCCCTGCATAGGCTCAGCCTACCGGTCGGGACGGGGTGGCCGGCTCGGGCGCGCCTCCGCGTGCCCGGCCGCGTCCAGCGCTGGCGCATGATCGGTTCGCTATTGTGCGAACAAGATTCACATTGTCCGGGAGGTGGGCCATGACCGAGCCGATGCCGCCGTTCCCGGCCGGGTTCCGGTGGGGTGTGGCCACCGCCGCGTACCAGATCGAAGGGGCGGCGACCGAGGACGGCCGGGGGCCGTCGATCTGGGACACGTTCAGCCACGAGCCGGAGCGCATCAGCGACGGCAGTACCGGTGACGTCGCCTGCGGCCACTACCACCGGTACGCCGAGGACGTGGCGCTGATGGCCGACCTCGGCGCGCGGGTGTACCGCTTCTCCGTGTCCTGGCCCCGGGTGCAGCCCGGCGGCAGCGGGCCGGCCAACGCCAAGGGGATCGCGTTCTATGACCGGCTGGTCGACGTGCTGCTGGCGCGGGGCATCGAGCCGGCCGCCACGCTGTTCCACTGGGACCTGCCGCAGCCGTTGCAGGACGCCGGCGGCTGGGCCAACCGCGACACCGCCGCCCGGTTCGGCGAGTACGCCGAGCTGGTCGCCGGCGCGCTCGGCGACCGGGTGGCGCTGTGGCTGACGCTGAACGAGCCGTTCATCCACCTCGCGCTCGGTCACGTGCTCGGGCTGCACGCGCCGGGGCGGACCGGTACCGGCGACCTGCTGCCGGTCACCCACCACCAGTTGCTCGGGCACGGGCTGGCCGCGGCGGCGGTCCGCCGGCATCCCGGCGCGCGGGTGGGCATCGCCAACAACTACTCGCCGGTGTGGGCGGTGGGGCCGGACGGCACCCGGGACACCGCCACCGACGACGACCTGGTCGCCGCGTTCGGCTACGACGTGCTGCACAACCGGCTGTTCACCGACCCGCTGCTGCTCGGGCGCTACCCGGAGGCGGTGGCCGCGCTGGCCGGCGACCTGGACGCGGTGGTGCTCGACGGCGACCTCGCGGTCATCGCCACCCCGCTGGACGTGCTCGGGGTCAACTACTACAACCCGACCGGGGTGGGCGCGCCCGGACCCGACGGCGCCTGGCCGTTCGAGCTGCGCCAGCTCACCGGCTTCCCGGTCACCGGGTACGGCTGGCCGGTGGTCCCCGACGGGCTGCGCGAGCTGCTGGTCACCCTGCACGAGCGGTACCCGGGGCTGCCGCCGGTGTGGGTCACCGAGAACGGCTGCGCCTACGGGGAGTCCATTGTGGACGACGAGCGCGTCGCGTTCCTCGACGGGCACCTGCGCGCGCTGCGGGCGGCGATGGACGCGGGCGTGGACGTGCGCGGGTACCTGTGCTGGTCGCTGCTGGACAACTGGGAGTGGGCCGACGGGTTCAGCCAGCGGTTCGGCCTGGTACACGTGGACTACGCGACCCTGGCCCGTACCCCCCGCAGGTCCTTCGCCTGGTACCGCGACCTGATCGCGCGGACCCCGCGGTGACCACCGACCCGCTGGCGCCCCCGGTCGCTCCGGCGGCTCTCGCCGAGCCGGCCGTCCCTGTCCGGGGCCGCTGGATCGCCCTGCTTGTGCTGGCCAACCTCGGCGTGTGGATGGCCTTCTTCACGCCCATCCAGGTCCTGCTGCCCCAGCAGATCAAGGCGATCGACCCGGTGCACAAGGAGGCCATGCTCGGCTGGGTGACCGCGTTCGGCGCGGCCGCGGCCGTGGTGGTCAACCCGCTCGCCGGCGCGCTGTCGGACCGCACCACCTGGCGGTACGGCCGCCGGCACGGGTGGACCGTGGCCGGGGCGGTGTTCGGGGCGGCGGCCCTGGTCGTGCTCTCCCGGCAGCACACGGTCCTCGGCGTGGCGGTCGGCTGGGTGGCGGCACAGACCGGGTTCAACGCGATGCTCGCCACGCTCACCGCCGCCGTGCCGGACCGGGTACCGGTGGCGCAGCGCGGCGCCGTGTCCGGTTGGGTCGGCATCCCGCAGGTGCTCGGGCTCGTGCTCGGCGTGGTGCTGGTGACCGCCCTGATCACCGGCAACGCGGCCGGGTACGTCGCGGTCGCCGTCGCCGTGGTGCTGCTCGCGCTGCCGTTCGCGCTGACCACACCGGACGACCCGCTGCCGCGCGGCTTCCGGGCCGGCCCGATTCTCGCCGGGCTGTGGGTGAGCCCGCGCCGGTACCCGGACTTCGCCTGGGCCTGGATCACCCGGTTCCTCGTGCAGCTCGGCAACGCGCTGGGCACCCTGTACCTGCTGTACTTCCTCACCGACCGGGTGCACCACCCCGACCCGGAGAAGGGGCTGCTCGTCCTGATCCTCATCTACACCGCCGCGCTGGCCGCCACGACCGTGTTCGCCGGGCGGCGCTCGGACCGGTCCGGACGGCGCCGGGTGTTCGTGGTCTGGTCGGGCCTCGTCATGGCGGTCGCCGCGCTGCTGCTCGCGGCCTGGCCGACGTGGCCGGTGGCGATCGTCGCGGCCGCGGTGCTCGGCGCCGGGTACGGCGTCTACGTCGCGGTCGACGCGGCGCTCATCACGCAGGTGCTGCCGAAGGCCACCGACCGGGCCAAGGACCTCGGCGTGGTCAACATCGCCAACTCCGCCCCGCAGGTCCTCGGGCCGGCGCTGTCCGCGCCGATCGTGGTGCACCTCGGCGGGTACCCCACGCTGTACGTCGCCACCGCCGTGGTCACCGTCCTCGGCAGCGTGTTCGTGCTGCGCATCCGCAGCGTCCCTTAGCTGGGCTTGGCGGGATTTCGCGCCGACCGCAGGTCCAGGCGCTTGAGGTATATCAGCCCGGCGCCGGACGCTCCCAAGATTTTGCGAGGTCAGAACCCCTCTTCGGCTAGAAACGTGAGTGACTCTCGGGTAATGTAGGGCCTCAATATCGACCGATGTCGTTGGGGAAGGAGGCCTGCGCATGTATCGACGCGTCACCTCGGGAGTCGTCGCCGCGGTCCTCGCCGCCGGGGTGGTCCTGGCCCTGCCACCGACCGCCGCGGTGGCCGCCCCCGCCGACTTCTGCCAGGGTCAGTGCAACGACATCCTGCCGCCGGGGGAGAACGGCAACGCCACGCTCGCCGAGATCCTCGCCCACAAGCTGTTCGGCACCCGGCCACCGCACTTCGTCGACCAGCTCGGCAAGTACGCCAACCTGCTGAACGGCTACCCCGGACTGACCGACAGCCAGCTCGGGCAGTTCTACAACAACGCCGCCTTCGGGGTACCGCTGACCCAGGTCGAGCGGATCGACCGGCCCCGCCCCGACGTGACGATCGTGCGGGACCGAGCCACCGGGGTACCGCACGTCACCGGCACGACCCGGGCCGGCACGATGTTCGGGGCCGGGTACGCCGGGGCGCAGGACCGGCTGTTCCTCATGGACCTCATGCGCCACCTCGGCCGGGGCCAGCTCTCCTCGTTCGCCGGTGGCGCGCCGGGCAACCGGGCCCTGGAGCAGAGCGTGTGGCGCAACTCCCCGTACCGCGAAGCTGATCTCCAGGCCCAGGTGGACCGGCTGGGCGCCCGCAGCCCCCAGCTCCTCGCCGACATCCAGGCCTACCTGTCCGGCGTCAACGCCTACATCGCCGCGTGCATGGCCGGGCGGTACTGCCCCGGGGAGTACGTGCTGACCGGGCACCTCGACGCGGTCACCAACGCGGGCGGGCCGCAGCCGTTCAAGCCGACGGACACCGTCGCGATCGCCGGGGTGATCGGCGGGCTGTTCGGCGGCGGCGGGGGCGCGGAGCTGCAGTCCGCACTGGTACGGCTGGCCGCGCGCGCCCGGTTCGGCGGGACCGACGGCGACCGGGTGTGGGCCGGGCTGCGCGAGCAGAACGACCCGGAGACGGTGCTGACCCTCCACGATGGACAGAGCTTCCCGTACGGCACCGCGCCCGCGACCGACGCCGGGGTGGCGCTGCCCGACCCGGGTACCGTCGTGCCGGAGCCGCTCGTCTACGACCCCACGGGCTCCGGCGGGAGCGCGGTCGCGCCCGCCCGACGGCACGGCATGTCCAACGCGGTCGTGGTCTCCGGGCGGTTCACCGCCAGCGGTCACCCGATCGCCGTGTTCGGGCCGCAGACCGGGTACTTCTCCCCGCAGCTGCTGATGCTGGAGGAGCTGCAGGGCCCCGGGATCAGCGCCCGGGGTGTCGCGTTCGCCGGGCTGAACCTGTACGTGCAGATCGGCCGCGGACCGGACTACGCGTGGAGTGCCACCTCGGCTGAGCAGGACCTGACCGACACGTTCGCGGTACCCCTGTGCACGGTGGACGGTAGTGCCCCGACGGTGCGTTCCGACCACTACCTGTACCACGGCCAGTGCCTGTCGATGGAGGTGCTGGAGCAGGTCAACGCATGGAGCCCGACCGTCGCGGACGGCACCGCCGCCGGCTCGTACCGGCTGGTCGCGCTGCGCACCAAGTACGGCCTGGTGACCGCGCGGGCGATGCTCGGCGGCCAGCCGGTGGCCTACACCGCGCTGCGCTCCACCTACCGGCACGAAGCCGACTCGGCGCTGGGCTTCGCGGCGTTCGACGACCCGGCGCGGATGGCCACGGCGCAGGGGTTCCAGCAGGCGGCCGGCGACGTGGGGTACGCGTTCAACTGGTTCTACGTCAACTCGACCGACGCCGCGTACTACGACTCGGGGCTCAACCCGGTGCGTGCGTCCGGAGCCGACCCGAACCTGCCCGTGCGGGCCGATCCGGCGTACGAGTGGCAGGGCTGGGACCCCGACACCAACACCGCCGCGTACACCCCGCCCGCGCAGCACCCCAACAGCGTCAACCAGGACTACTACGTGAGCTGGAACAACAAGCAGGCCCGCGACTACAGCGCCGCGGACGGCAACTTCTCCTTCGGGCCGGTGTTCCGGGCCGACCTGCTCGACGCGCCGGTCCGCGCCGCCGTCCACAATGGACAGAAGCTGGACCGGGCCGGGGTGGTGCGCATCATGGAGGACGCCGCCGCGACCGACCTGCGCGGCCGGCGGGTCCTGGGCACGCTGCTGCGGGTGCTGGCCAGCCAGCCGGTCACCGACCCCCGCCTGGCGACCGTGGTGACGCAGCTCCAGGCGTGGCAGCAGTCCGGCGCGCGCCGGATGGAGACCACGCCCGGCTCGCACGTGTACCAGCACGCTGACGCGATCCGGGTGTTCGACGCGTGGTGGCCGCGCCTGGCGGCCGCACAGTTCCAGCCCGGGCTCGGCAGCGGGCTGTACGCCGCGCTCGCCGCCACGCTGCCCGTCGACGAGGCGCCGTCCGGGGTCATGCACCACGGGTCGGCGTACCAGAGCGGGTGGTGGGGCTACGTCGACAAGGACCTGCGGGCGCTGCTCGGGGACCCGGTGGCCGCGCCGCTGCCGCGCGTCTTCTGCGGCGGCGGCGACCTGGCGGCGTGCCGCACCGCCCTGCTCGGGGCGCTCGGGCAGGCGGCCGGGCTGGCACCGACGGCGGTGTACCCGGGTGACTCGTTCTGCGCGGCGGGGGACCAGTGGTGCGCCGACGCGATCGTCCAGCTCCCGCTCGGCGGCATCACCGACCCGATCATCTCGTGGCAGAACCGGCCGACCTACCAGCAGGTGGTGTCGTTCCCGGCGCATCGTTGACGGGTGTACCTGACCCATCTGGAGTGCCCCCGGTGCGGGGCCACGTACGACGCGGACCGGCTGCGCAACCTGTGCCGGTGCGGCTCACCGCTGCTGGCCCGGTACGACCTGGACGCGGTGCGGCGGGCGGTCACGCCCGCCGCGCTCGCCGGGCGCCCGGCCGACCTGTGGCGCTACCGGGAGCTGCTGCCGGTGGCCGACGACGCGTACGTCACCACGCTCGGGGAGGGCTGGACCCCGCTGCTGCCCGCCCCGAGGTACGGCGCGCACATCGGGGTACCCGGGCTGCTCGTCAAGGACGAGGGGCTGGTCCCGACCGGCTCGTTCAAGGCCCGGGGGGCGGCGGTCGGGGTGTCGCGCGCCCGCGAGCTGGGCGCCACGCACATCGCCATGCCGACCAACGGCAACGCCGGCGCGGCGTGGGCCACCTACGCGGCCCGCGCCGGGCTGCGCGCCACCGTCGCCATGCCGGCGGCGGCGCCGGTGATCACCCGCGCCGAGTGCCGGCTGGCCGGCGCCGACCTGCACCTGGTCGACGGGCTGATCGGCGACGCCGGGCGGTGGGTCGCCGGGTTCCTCGCCGAGCGCGGCGGCGCCGTCTTCGACGCCTCGACGCTCAAGGAGCCCTACCGGGTCGAGGGGAAGAAGACGATGGGGTACGAGCTGGTCGAGCAGCTCGGCTGGCGGGCACCCGACGTCGTCGTGTACCCGACCGGCGGCGGGGTCGGGCTGATCGGCATCGCCAAGGCGCTGGATGAGCTGCGCGCCCTCGGCTGGCTCACCGGTCCGCTCCCGCGCCTGGTCGCCGTGCAGGCCAGCGGCTGCGCGCCGGTGGTGCGGGCGTTTCACGCCGGGGCGCGCCGCGCTTCGCCGTGGGTGGACGCGCACACGGTCGCCTTCGGCATCACCGTACCGGCGCCGCTGGGCGACGAGCTGATCCTCGACGCGCTGCGGGCCAGCGGCGGTACCGCCGTGGCCGTCGACGACGAGGAGCTGCTGGCCGACCGGCGGGCCTTCGCCGCCCGCGAGGGCCTGCTGCTGTGCCCCGAGGGCGCGGCCGGCCTGAGCGCGGCCCGGCGGCTGCGCGCCGAGGGCTGGCTGGACGCGGGCGCGCGGGTGGTCGTGCTCAACACCGGATCCGGGCTGAAATATCCGGACCTGGCATGAGCTCGCGATCACTCCACTGTGGACACGCGGCTCGGGACGAGGAGCACGGCGAGCAGGACGCCGAGGCCGGCCTGGACGAGCGGGGCGCCGGTGTACAGCTCGACGGCCCCCTCGGGGTGCCCGGGATGCCCGCCGACCTGGTCGGGCGCGATGGTCACCGGTCCGGCGACGAGGTACGCGGTGATGAGGTAGGCCGACCAGGTGAGCAGGGCGGCCAGGCCGGCGAACGTGCGGTACGGGGTGAGCCGGTCCGGGGCCGGGCGCAGCCAACGGGCCAGCACGTCGACCACGAGCCCGGCGAGGACGACCCCGAGCACCAGCTCGACGTTGCGGAGCGCGGTGACCGCCACCGACAGCCCGCCGGCGGCGACGTAGATCGTGGTCGCCGTGCCGAACGGCAGCCGCCAGCGCCGGGCGAGCACGAGCAGCGGCGCCAGCAGCAGCAGGTTGGTCACCGCCATCGAGGTGACCAACCGGATGGTGAACTCCTCGTCCCCACCGGACATGGCGGTCATCACCCCGTGCGCCCGGAAGGTCAGCGCGTTGGCGTACTGGAGGAACAGCAGCACCAGGGTGGTGGCCAGGGCGGCGGACAGCAGCGCGGGCAGCAGCCGCCGCAGCCCGGGCGCGGCCGGCAGCGACCGGTCGGCCCACATCGCGCGCAGCGGCGTGGTCACGATGATCAGCATCGTCGTCATCAGGCCGATGTGCGTCGGGCTGAACAGGATGTTGATGTCCTGCTCGATGCCGAAGCCGGTGTGCCAGGCCAGGTCCGCGCCGCCGGCGACGGCGAACCCGACCACGGCGACGGCGGAGGAGGCGTAGCCCAGCGGCATGGCGCGCGGGTCGATCCGGCCGCCGCGCAGCCCGTCCCGGGCGGTCCAGGCGATCCACGCCGCCGTCGCGGCGAACCCGGAGTAGAACACCGCGTGCCACGGCGTGAAGAAGCTCTCCAGCCCGGGCCTGTTGTTGTGCGCCCACGCGTCCAGGAACAGCCCCACCGTGAACCACACGGCCAGCGCCACGGTGACGAGGTTGGTGCGGTCGCTCGCCACCGGGCGGGTCGCGTCGAGCCCGGTCCCGACCGACGGTTGCGCCGTGTCCACCATCGCCGGCTCCCTTCCCCCAGTTCCCTGAAGGATATGCCGGCCGGCGGATCGAGGTTCCGGCTCAGCCGCCGCTTCGCCGGCTGGACCACTGGCGGCGGCCGGGAGCCGGACCGCGTCCCGTCCCGACGTGGCCCTCCGCGTGCGGCTGGCCACCGCCCTTGCCCTTGCCCTTCGCCCGCCGGGCCGCCCGGTTCTCGAACGCCGGCTCGTCCTCGGCCGCGGGCTCGTCGGGGGACTGGTCGGCGGGGGGCTCGCCGCCCGCCGCAGGTTCGGTCATGCGCTGGACGGTAGCAGGTACCAGGGGCCGCCGTCGTCGATCCGGCGGTAGCCGAGCGCGGCGTACACGGCGTCGATCAACGACTGGCCGCGGGCGTTGACGCCGAGGCCGCTGCCCTGCCGGTTCATCGTGTACCCGAACGCGAGCCGGGCCCGGGGGTCGGCGAACGCGTGCGAACCGCCCATCCCGGTGTGCCCGAAGGCGTCCTCGCTCATCAGCACGCCCTCGCGGTCGGCCGGGGGCAGGTACCGGTTGTCGACGGTCGGGACGAAGCCCAGGGTCCAGCGGGTCGGCACCAGCATCATCGCGTCGACCGAGGTGGCGGAGCTGATCGCGCCCATGACGGCGAGCTGCGCGGGGTCGACCAGCGGGGCGCCGCCCAGCGCGAGCGGGCGGTACATGCCGGCCAGACCGCGGGCGTTGGTGATGCCGCCGACCGCGCCGATCTCCGCCGCGTGCGCGGCCCGGGTGTCCGACTCGCCGGGGATGATCATGTACCCGCCGCTGTTGGCGAGGGCCAGCGCCGGCATCGACGCCGGGTCGGTCAGCGCGGCGACGTAGAAGCTGGGTACTGGGTCGCCCGGCCCCGGCGGGGCGGCCGGGATCGTCGGGGCGACCCGGGGCTCGTGCTCTTCCGGCAGGCCCAGCCAGAAGTCCAGCCCGAGCGGCTCCGCGACCTCCTCCCGGAAGAACGTGCCCAGCGTGCGGCCGCTGACCCGGCGGATCACCTCGCCGACCAGGTACCCGAAGGTCAGCACGTGGTACCCGTTGCGGGTACCCGGCCGCCAGAACGGCTCCTCCCGGGCCAGGGTGTCGGTCATCAGCGTCCAGTCGTAGAGCGCGCCAGCCGGCAGCGGCTCCCGCACGGCCGGCAGCCCGGCCTGGTGGTTGAGCAGGTGCCGGACGAGGATCCCGTCCTTGCCGTTCTTGGCGAACTCCGGCCAGTACGCCGCGACCGGCGCGTTGAGGTCGAGCAGCCCGCGCGAGATCAGCATGTGCGCGCAGAGCGCGGTCGCGCCCTTGGTGGCCGACCAGACGTGGCCGATCGTGTCGCGGCTCCAGGCCCGCCCGCTGGCCGGGTCGGCCACGCCGCCCCACAGGTCGACGACCGTCTCCCCGTCGACGATCACGCAGACCGATGCGCCCACCTCGCCCCGTTCGGCGAAGTTACCGGCGAACTCCTCGCGTACCTGGCTGAATTCCGGGGCGCACGTGCCGTCGATCTCCATGACTGCCTCACTCGGGTCGGGTTCCCTGATCGCAGCACCGCAGGGGGCTCGCGCACAGTTCGGAGTCCCCAACTGATTAACCGGCTGAGCTCCCTCAAAGCGCCTGGACCTGCGGTCGGCGCGAAATCCGGCAAGCCCAGCTAGATTGGCCCCGAGGAGGTGGCGCCATCACCGGGTCGCCGTTCGTGGGCCGGGTCGGGGAGCTCGACCGGGTACTGTCCGCGGTTGGCCGGGTACCCACCGCCGGGCTGGTCGGGGTCGTGGTGTCCGGCGAGGCCGGGATCGGCAAGTCCCGGCTGCTCGCCGAGGTCGCCGGGCGGCTGGCCGGCCAGGGGTGGCGGCTCCTGCGGGTGGACGGCGACCGGCTGGAGCGGCGGGTGCTCTACGCCGCGTTGGCGGCGGCCGTCCGCGCGGTGCCGGCCGACAACAACTTCACCGAAGGGCTGCGGCGCGACGCGGTGGCGGCGCTGGAGCTGCCGGTACCCGACCCGGGCGGCCTCGCGTTCGGCCGGGCCTGCGCCGCCGTGGCGCGCCTGTTGACCGCGCTCGCCACCCCCGGCCCGCTCGTCGTGGTGGTGGACGACCTGCACGAGCTGGACGACGACTCGCTCGCCCTGCTGGCCGTCGTGCTGCGCCGGTTGGCGTCGGCCCCGATCGCTCTGGTCGCCGCCCTGCGCGCGCACCTGGCCGAGCCGAGCCCGGCCGTCGAGGAGCTCCTCGACCGGCTCGCCGGCGAGGTCGAGGTGGTGCGGGTCGAGCTGGGTACCCTCACGCCGGCCGACCTGGCCGGCGTGATCGCGCCGGTGCTCGGTGCGCCGCCCGACGACGACCTGGCCGGCGAGGTGCACCGGCGGGCCGACGGCAACCCGTTCTTCGCCGCCGAGATCGCGCACTCGCTGGCGGACGCGGGGCTCGTCGCGCTCGACGGCGGGCGGGCGCGCCTCGCCGTGGCGGCGCAGGCGGTCCGGCTGACCCGGCGCAACGCCGTCCTGCGCCGGGTGCTGCCGCTGTCCGAGCCGACCCGCGCGGTCGCCCGTACCCTCGCCGTGCTGCGCACCGTCGACCTGCCCCGGATCGGGCTGATCGCCGAGGTGACCGGGCTGCCCGAAGCGGCCGTGGTGGCGGCATTCGACGACCTGGTCCGCGCGCGGGTGGTGACCGAGGAGGACGGGCGCGGGTACCGGCTGTCCCACGACATCGTGGCCGACGCGCTGTACGACGAGATCGGGCCGGCGCAGTGCCGCCGGCTGCACCACCTGATCGCCGCCCGGCTGCTCGCCGACCGGGCCCGCGGCGAGCCGGTGGACGTGCTCGAACTGGCCTGGCACGTGGCCGAGTCGGCCACTCCCGGCGACCCGGTCGCGGTCGGGGTCCTGGCCGAGGCCGCGCAGCGGGCGATGACCGGCGCGCCGGAGACGGCGGCCGGGTACTGCGCCCGCGCCCTCGCGCTGCTCGGCCCGGACGCGCCGGAGCGCGCGAGCCTGCTCGCGCTGCGCTGCCGGGCCCTGGCCCGCGGGTCCCGGCCGGCCGAAGCCGTCGAGCCCGGGCGGGAGGCGCTGCGGCTGCTGCCGGCGGGGGAGGAGCGCTTCCGGGTGGCCACCGCCGTGATCAGCAGCCTCTCCCTGCTCGAACGCATCGACGAGGCGATCGAGGTGGCCGACGGGCAGATCGCGGCCGGGCCCGCCCCCGCCGCGCTGCACGCCCAGCGGGCGGTCCTGCTGATGCTGGCCGGGCGTACCGCCGAGGCGCCGGACGAGACGGCCGTCCTGGCCGCGGCGCAGCCCGCCTCCCCGGCCGAGGAGGTCGTCGTCTACGGCCAGCTCGCGATGCTCACCTCGATGTGGGGCCGGCACGGCGCGACCGTGCGGTTCGCCGACCGGGCGCTAGCGGCCGCCGGCACCTCGACGACGCTGCAGCTCCAGGCGCTCGCGGTCGGCGCGTTCACCGTGGCGCTCACCGGCATGGTGGAGGACGCCGCGTGGCGGGTCCGGCGGGCCGAACAGGTGTTCCGGGACCCGGGGAGCCCGTCGTCGGCGTTCTCCGGCGAGCTCGGCCTCGCCCGGGTGATGCTGGACTGGCTGGGCGGGCGCTGGGACTCCGCGCTGGAGGAGCTGCGTACCGTCGCGGTGGAGCTGGAGACCCGCCGGCAGGCCATCCTCGCGGCGCCGCTGACCGCCGCCGAGCTGGAGATCCGGACCTGGCGCGGGGAGCTGGTCCAGGCGGCGCGGCTGGCCGACCGGCCGTCGCCGGCCGCGCGGAACATGGCCAACCTGCACGCCTACGCGGTCGCCGGGTACCTCGCGGCGACCGGCGACCCTGGCGGCGCCCGCGCCCGGCTGGCTGCCGAGCTTTCCGACCCGGCCACCGCCCCGTACGGCTCCCTCCTGCTGGCCCGGCTGATCGAGCTGGACCTCGACGCCGGCGGGGACGTGTCCGGCCGGCTCGCCACGCTCGTCGAGGTCGCCAGCCCACAGGTGTCGCCGTGGTCGGCGACCATCCTGCACCGGACCGTCGGCGTGGTGCGGCGCGACCCGGCGGAGCTGGCCCGGGCGCTCGCCGTGGCGGAGGCCGGCGGGCTGGTCTTCGAGCGGGCCCGGGCCCAGCTCGCACTCGGTGAGCTGGCCGGCGACGCGGCGGCGGGCCTGCTGGAGGCGTACCGGACGTTCGCCCGCCTGGGCGTCGACGGGCTGCGCCGCCGGGCCGGGCGCCGGCTGCACGAGCTGGGCGAGAAGGTACCCCGGCACCGCTCCCGCGCGGCCGGCCTGCTCACCGAGTCCGAGCAGCGGGTCGCGCGGCTGGTCCAGCAGGGCATGCGCAACCGGGACATCGCCGCCGCGCTGCACTACAGCCCGCGCAGCATCGAGGTGTACCTGTCGCGCATCTATGCCAAGCTGCACGTCTCGTCCCGCCTGGAGCTGGCCCGGGCCCTGGACGCGATGGACGCCGCGTCCTGAGCTCAGCGGTCCCGGACCACGGAGAGGATGTTGCCCGACGGGTCGGTGAACCAGGCGACGTCCTCGGCGCGGTCGATGCCCTTCGCGTCGGTCTTCGGCTGCTCGTACCGCTCGAACACGACCCCGCGCTCGACCAGCGCGTCGACGGTGCCGTCGAGGTCGTCGACCGCGAAGTTGAGCACCGTGAACGTCGCCGGCACGTGGTCGGGCTTGGCATAGAGCAGGAACTCCAGGCCCCCGGCCAGGTGCAGGCGCAGCAGGCCCGGACGCGGCTCGGACACCGGCAGCCCCAGCGTGTCGCCGTAGAACTCCCGCGCCTGGACGATGTCCCGTACGGAGAAGCTGCCGAAGGTCCTGGTGTGGGCGAACATCGTGTCTCCCCTCGATCAGTCGGGCAGGATGGCCAGGTCGAGCTCGTCCAGGTGCCCCGCGTCGGCGATCATCTCGATGGCGACGATCGTGCCGTCCCTGATGGGCGCGATCTCCTCGAACGGTACGGCGGACAGGTCGTGCAGCACGAACGCGAGCCGCTCGGCGGGCAGATCCATCGTCACATTCTCCTGCCGTGCCGGGTCATCCCGTTGACCGACGAAACCCCGTCGATGTGACCGAGGAGCACTCCGATGAGCTCAGGAATCTGCTGATCGCGTCGGTGCGCGACGCCGACGGCAACGTGATCGGGCTCATCCAGCCCTGACCCGAGACCTTGGACGCGGGCACCCCTGCAGAGGGTGCCCGCGTCCAAGATCTCCCCCAGATGCGAAGGTCGAGTGATGACAGAGCACTACGAGATCCGGCCGATCGGGCATATCGCGTCGCCGTTGCAGGACCGGGCGAGCGCGCCCAAGCAGGGGTCCGAGGGGGCGCCGGAGGCCTGGCTGGTGTTCCAGCCCGAGGTGGGCGAGGGGATCCGCGACCTCGCCCCCGGTGCCGAGGTGTTCGTCCTGACCTGGCTGCACCAGGCCCGCCGCGACGTGCTTGCGGTGCATCCGCGCGACGACCCGCGCAACCCCGAGACCGGGGTGTTCAGCACCCGGTCGGCGGACCGGCCCAACCCGGTCGGGCTGCACCGGGTCACCGTCACCGCGGTGAACGGGCTGCGCGTGCGGGTGCGGGACCTGGAGGCGATCGACGGTACCCCGATCGTCGACGTCAAGCCGGTCATCGGCGGGGGTCGGTGAGCGAGGCCTGGCCGGAGGCCGACGAGCTGCCCGGACGCGAGCTGACGCGCGCCGGGGAGTGGCTCGTCACCTGACCAAAGGGTTAGTTGTTGTGGTTCCCGCATTGCCTCCCGCCGGGCCGGCGGTTTGCATACTCGTATGGCCGAGACCGTGTACCGGACGTGCCCGCTGTGCGAGGCGACCTGCGGGCTGGAGCTGACCGTCGAGGACGGCGCGATCACCGCCGTCCGGGGCGACGACGCCGACGTGCTGAGCAAGGGGTTCCTGTGCCCGAAGGGCGCCTCGTTCGGGTACCTCGACGCCGACCCCGACCGGCTGCGCACCCCCCGCGTGCGCCGCGACGGCAAGCTGCTGCCGGCGAGCTGGGCGGAGGCGTTCGCGGCGGTACACGCGGGGCTGACCAGGATCATCGAGGCGCACGGGCGCGACGCGGTCGCGATCTACCTGGGCAACCCCAACGTGCACACGATCGCCGGCGGGCTCTACGCCGGGGCGCTGCGCAGGGCGCTCGGGTCCCGCAACGTCTACACCGCCTCGACCGTGGACCAGATGCCCAAACACGTCTCGTGCGGGTACCTGTTCGGGCACCCGCTCAACGTGCCGGTACCGGACATCGACCGGACCGACTTCCTGATCATCCTCGGCGCCGACCCGTACACGTCCAACGGCAGCCTCTGGACGGTGCCCGACGCACCCGGCCGGCTCAAGGCGCTGCGTGCCCGGGGCGGGCGGTTCGTGGTGGTGGACCCGCGGCGCAGCCGGACCGCGCGGGCGGCCGACCGGTACGTGCCGATCCGTCCCGGTACCGACGTGTACCTGCTGCTCGGCATGGTGCACGAGCTGTTCGCCCGGGACCTGGTGCGGCTGGACCGGCTCGCCGGCCACGTGACCGGGGTCGAGGCGGTCCGGGAGCTGGTCGCGCCGTTCCGCCCGGAGGAGGTGGCGCCGCGCTGCGGGGTCGACGCGACGACCATCCGCGAGCTGACCGCCCAGCTCGCCGCCGCACCCCGCGCGGCGGTCTATGGCCGGATCGGTACCACCACGGTCGAGCACGGCACGGTCACGAGCTGGCTGGTCGACGTGCTCAACGTGCTGACCGGCAACCTCGACCGGCTGGGCGGAGCGATGTTCCCGCTGCCGGCGACGTCCCGCCGGGGTACCGGCCGGGGCAAGGGGTTCACCGTCGGGCGCTGGCACAGCCGGGTCCGGGGGCTGCCCGAGGTGCTCGGCGAGTTCCCCGCCGTCACGCTCGCCGACGAGCTCGAGACGCCGGGGGAGGGCCAGGTCCGGGCGCTGATCACGCTGGCCGGCAACCCGTGCGTGTCGCTGCCCAACGCCGAGCGCCTCGACGCGGCCATCGCCGGCCTGGAGTTCATGGTGTCGGTGGACCCGTACGTCAACGAGACCACCCGGCACGCCGACGTGATCCTGCCGCCCCCGCCGCCGAGCCGGGCCGCGCACTACGACTTCGCCTTCTACTACTTCTCCGTCCGCAACGTCGCCAACTTCTCCCCAGCCACGCTGCCTGTGGAGGAGGGCGGTCTCGACGAGTGCGACATCCTGGCCCGGCTCGCCGCGATTGCCGCCGGTCTCGGGCCGGACGCCGACATCGACGCGCTCGCCGAGGCGCAGCTGCGCGCGTCGCTGGAGCCGCTGGCCGGCGCGGCCGGGGTCGAGGTCGACGCGCTGCGCGCGATGCTCGACGGCACCACCCACGCCGAGCGGATTCTGGACCTCCGGCTGCGCGTCGGCCCGTACGGCGACCGGTTCGGCCAGGTACCCGGCGGGCTGTCGCTGGCCAAGCTGCGGGCCAACCCGCACGGGGTCGACCTCGGCCCGTTGGAGCCCCGCATCCCGGAGCTGCTGCGCACCACGTCCGGGACGATCGAGCTGTGCCCGGAGCCGATCGCCGCCGGGGTGCGCCGGCTCGCCGAGCAGGCGCCGCCGGACGACGGCCAGTTCGTCGTGATCGGCCGGCGGCACCTGCGCAGCAACAACTCGTGGATGCACAACGTGCCCACGCTGGTGAAGGGCCGGGACCTGTGCACGCTCGTGGTCAACCGGGCCGACGCGGCCCGGCTCGGCCTGGTCGCCGGGGGGACGGCGGCGGTCACGTCGCGGGTAGGCCGGGTCGAGCTGACCGTCGAGGTGACCGACGACATCGCGCCCGGCGTGGTGAGCATCCCGCACGGGTGGGGCCACGACCTGCCGGGCGTGGAGCTGTCCGTGGCCCGCCGGAACGCGGGGGTCAACAGCAACCGCCTCACCGACGACCTGCGCCTCGACCCGCTGTCCGGCAACGCGGTGCTCAACGGCGTACCCGTCTCCCTCGCCCCCGTCCCGAATGGGAGCCCGCAATGATCAGTACCGCGGTCCGTACCATCGCCGAATTACCCTTCGCCGCCGCGGCGACCCACGGCGACCAGCCCGCCCAGCGCGCCCAGCGCGACGGCGAGTGGGTCGACACCTCCTTCCGCGAGCTGGCCGGCACCGTCCGGGCGCTGGCCCGCGGCCTGGTCCGGGCCGGCATCGCGCCCGGCGACCGGGTGGCGGTACTCGCCGACACCAGCCCGCAGTGGACCCACGCCGGGCTGGCCGTGCTCGCGGCCGGCGGGGTGCTGGTGCCCATCTACCCGTCCAGCTCCGCCGAGGAGTGCCGCTGGGTGCTGGCCGACTCCGGCGCCCGGATGCTCATCTGCTCCGACGCCGGGCAGGCGGCCAAGGCGGACCGCGCGGCGCTGCCCGACCTCGCATCGGTCGTGGTGATCGCCGAGGGCGGGCTGGCCGAGCTGGCCACCGACGGCGGCGACGAGGAGATCGACCGGCGGCTCGCCGCGATCGACCCGGCCGGGCCCGCCATCATCATCTACACCTCCGGCACGACCGGCCCGCCGAAGGGCTGCGTGCTCACCCACGACAACTGGCTGACCCTGTGCGAGGTCAACGCGCGGCTGCCGTACATCGTCGGCGGCGACGTGGTGTACCTGTTCCTGCCGCTGGCGCACGTGTTCGCCCAGATCACCCAGTACGCCAGCCTGGACGCGGGCGCCACGCTGGCCTACTTCGGCGGCGACGTGCGGGCGATCGTGCCGGAGCTGGCGCAGGTGCGCCCGACGTTCCTGCCGTCGGTGCCGCGCATCTTCGAGAAGGTCTACACCGCGCTGCCGCCGGGGGTGGACCCCGCGGTCGTACGGGGTGTGTTCGGCGGCCGGCTGCGGCTGGCGCTGTCCGGTGCCGCCCCGATCTCGCCGGCCGTGCTGGAGTTCTTCCACGCCGCCGGGGTGCCGGTGCTGGAGGGGTACTCGATGACCGAGTCGTGCGGCATCGGTACCGTCAACACGCTCGCGCACCACCGGATCGGTTCGGTCGGCGTGGCCGCGCCGGGCACCGAGGTCCGGGTGGCCGAGGACGGCGAGGTGCTGATGCGCGGGCCGCACATCTTCGCCGGGTACTGGCGCGACCCCGCGGCCACCGCCGCCGTGCTGAGCGAGGACGGCTGGCTGCACACCGGCGACCTCGGCACGCTGGACGAGGGCGGGTTCCTCACCATCACCGGGCGCAAGAAGGACATCATCATCACCGCGGGCGGGAAGAACATCGCCCCGGCCAACCTGGAGAACGACCTGCGCCAGTCCCGCTGGATCTCCTACGCCGTCATGTACGGCGACCGCAAGCCGTACCCGGTGGCGCTGCTGACCCTGGACCCGGAGGAGATCCTGCCGTGGGCCCGCGAGCGCGGGCTGCCCGGGGACCTCGACGCGCTCGCCGTCCACCCCGACGTGCACGCGCTGCTGCAGGAGGTGATCGACGCGGCCAACGCCAGGTACGCCCGGGTCGTGCAGGTCAAGCGCTTCGCCGTGCTCCCCCGGGACCTGAGCCTGGAGTCCGGCGAGTTGACCCCGACCCTGAAGGTCAAGCGCGCCACGGTCTACGCCAACCACGCCGCGGCGCTGGCCGCGCTTTATGACGAGGAGTCCGATGGACGCGGATGAGCTGCGCCGGCGGGTACGCGACTTTCTCGGCGCGCACGACCCCGCCAGCTTGGACCGGCTGACGTTCCTACGGGAACGGTTCGACGCCGGCCTGGCGTGGATCAGCTTCCCGGTCGGGCTGGGCGGCATCGGCGCGCCCCGCGCGCTGCAACCGGTGGTGGACCGCGAGTTCGCCGCCGCCGGGGCCCCGGACAACCAGCCGCTGCGCATCGGCATCGGGCTGGGCATGGCCGCCCCGACGATCCTCAAGCACGGTACCGACGAGCAGCGCCGCCGGTACCTGCGTCCCCTGTGGACCGGCGAGGAGGTGTGGTGCCAGCTCTTCAGCGAACCCGGGGCGGGCTCCGACCTCGCGGCGGTGGCCACGCGGGCGGTCCGCGACGGGGACGACTGGGTGGTCACCGGGCAGAAGGTCTGGACGTCGATGGCGCATGAGGCGCGGTTCGGGATCCTGCTCGCCCGCACCGACCCGGACGTACCCAAGCACGCCGGCCTGACCTACTTCATCTGCGACATGTCCGCGCCTGGCGTCGAGGTGCGGCCGTTGCGGCAGATCACCGGCGAGGCCGAGTTCAACGAGGTGTTCCTCACCGACGTGCGGCTGGCCGACTCGTACCGGCTGGGCGCGGCCGGCGAGGGCTGGCAGGTGGCGCGGACCACGCTGATGAACGAGCGGGTGGCGATCGGCGGCGGTGCCGTGCCCCGCGAGGCGGGCATGATCGGGGTGGTCGCGGGGGAGTGGCGGGACCGGCCCGAGCTGCGTACCCCCGGCCAGCACGACGCGCTGCTGCGGCTGTGGGTGGCCGCCGAGGCCGCTCGCCTGGCCGCGCAACGCCTGCGCGAGCAGCTCGCCGCCGGGCAGCCCGGCGCGGAGGGCTCCGCCGCCAAGTACGCCTACGCCAAGCTCAACGCCGAGATCTCCGGCTTCGAGCTGGAGTTCCTCGGCGCCGAGGGGCTGCGCTACGACGACTGGAGCACGCGCCGTCCGTCCATCGTGGACTGGGCGGAGCGCTCGCCGGGGTACCGGTACCTGCGCGCCAAGGGCAACTCGATCGAGGGCGGTACCTCCGAGATCCTGGCGAACATCATCGCCGAGCGGGTGCTCGGACTGCCGGCCGAGCCCCGCACCGACACCACTGTCGCGTGGAAGGACCTGCGGCGATGACGCTCCTCTATAGCGATGTCGAGAAGGAGATGCGCTCCTCGGTCCGGCAGCTCCTGGCGAACCGGGCGCCGGCCGCCGCGGTGCTCGCCCGCACGGAGACCGCCGAGCCCTACGACCGGGCGCTCTGGCGGGCGCTGGCCGTCGACATGGGTTGCGCCGGGATCGCGGTACCGGAGAAGTTCGGCGGCGTCGGCGCCTCCTGGCGTGAGCTGGCGACGGTGGCCGAGGAGTTCGGCCGCACGGTGGCGCCGGTGCCCTACCTCGGCGCGGCGATGGCCACCGCGGCGCTGCTGGCCGGCGGCGACGAGGACCTGCTTCCGGCGGTGGCCGCGGGGGAGACCACCGCGGTGCTGGTGACGCCGTTCGGGGCGCCCGCGCCAGCGGACCCGGCGATCTCCGGGGATGCGCTCACCGGCACGGTCACCGGAGTCGCCGACGCGCTGGCCGCGGACCTGTTGCTGGTACCGACGCCGTCCGGCCTGTTCGCCGTCGACGCCGCCGTCGCCCGGCTGACCCCGCTCGTCTCGCTCGACCAGACCCGCGCGCTCGCCGACGTCACCTTCGACGCGAGCCCGGCCCGGCTGGTCGGGCCGGCCGGGCCCGCCTGGGACGCCGCGCTCGCCACCGGCGCCGCGCTGCTGGCCAGCGAGCAGCTCGGCGTCGCGCAGTGGTGCCTGGACACCACCGTCGAGTACCTCAAGACGCGGCACCAGTTCGGCCGGCCGGTCGGCTCGTTCCAGGCGCTGAAGCACCGCCTGGCCGAGCTGTGGGTGGCGGTGACGCAGGCCCGCGCGGTGGCCCGGTACGCGGCCGGCTGCCTCGCCGACGACGACCCGGACCTGCCCGTCGCGGTCGCGCTGGCCCAGGCGCACTGCGGGCCGGTGGCGGTCCGGGCCGCGGAGGAGTGCGTGCAGCTGCACGGCGGGATCGGCTTCACCTGGGAGTACCCGGCCCACCTGTACCTGAAGCGGGCCAAGGCCGACGCGATCGGCCTGGGTACCGCGGAACGGCACCGTGCCATCCTCGCCGAGCTCGTCGACCTCCCGCCCGCCCGTCCCTAGCACGCTGTCCCCCGTACCTTCGCCGGGAGCGTTAGGGCCTGTCAGCCAACAACATGCCCAAGTCAGGGTGGTTGCGATGAGGGAGGCCGCCGGTTCTCCGGCGGCCTCCCTCGACCTGCTGACGGTGCTGCTTCAGTGTCCGAATGTGGCCAGGAAGTTGGCGCTCGGTGTCCCGAGGCCGGTTACGTTGTCCCAGCCGGGGCCGGTGTGCTGTGAGGGCGAGCCGGAGTAGTCGTCGAAGGTGCGCAGGAAGTCCGAGGTTCCCGCGCTGGCGTCGACGCTGTTGTTGAAGTTGCGACGCGCGACGGCCGTCTTGACCGACCCGACGTCGTAGAAGGCACCCGGGTGGGCGTAGAACAGCGGGTTGGCGAAGCCGTGGGGTGCACCCGCGGCCTGGTCGGCGAGCGCCATCAGGCCGGCCATGATGGGGCTCGACAGGCTCGTCCCGCCGATGCGGTACTCGTCGTAGTAGGTGCCGTCGGGGAAGGTCTGCGTCTGCCCGACGAGGAATCCCGTCTGCGGGTCGCCGAGCGCCGCGATGTCGGGAACCGCGCGACCGGTTGTCGACAGGCCGTAGCTGGTCTGGTACGACGGCCTGCCGAAGAGCTGGCTCACGCCGCCGCCGGCGCCGTAGAGCCAGCCGCTGCGGGTACATGCCAGGGTGGTCGTGTTGCACGCGTAGGACGAGGTGCCCCAGCCGGTTTCCAGTGCCCGCGTGTTCGCCTGGTCGATGCCCACGCTGGTGCCGCCGACGGAGGTGACCCATGGGCTCGACGCCGGCCAGTCGGTGGTCGGGAAGCCGAAGCGTGCGCTCTCGTCGCCGTTGTCGCCGGAGGAGAAGTAGATGCCGACGCCTTCGATCGCCCCCTGGATTAACGTCTGCTCCATAGGAGTCACGAAGCCGCGTGGCAGCAGCTCGGTCGCGAAGCCGTAGGAGTTGGTGACGATCTGGGCCAGGTGCCGGTCGACGACGTGGTTCATCGCCGCGTCCAGATCCTGGTAGTTGTTCGGTGCGCCGACGTAGACGATGTTGGCTGCCGGGGCCATGCCGTGCACGGCCTCCACGTCGAGGGTCTCCTCGCCGGACCAGCCCTGCGGGTCCTGCACCGGGTTCTCCGACCGCTTGAAGATGCCTGGCGGCACGACCTGGGAGAACTGCCCGGCGGTCATGGTCGGCAGGCCGCGGTTGGTCGACCACTGGTTGACGTCCGCGAGGATGGTCGGCGACGCGTAGGCGTCGATGATCGCCACGGTCTGCCCGGCGCCGGTGTAGCCGCTGATGCCGTAGGCACCCTTGATCTGGGCCGGGGTGTAGCCGCGGACGGTCCACGAAGCGGTGGCCGGGTTGGTCACGGCGGTGAAGCCCGCCGGGTAGGCGTAGGGCGAGGTCAGCTGCGCCCAGTAGTCGGACAGCGGCGGCGCGTTGCGGAAGCCTCCCGGTGGTGGCGCGTTGCGGTCCACCCGGACGTTCGAGTGGACGAACTCGTAGCTCTGGTCGATCCCGACCGCGCCGGAGACGAGGCCAGCGATCGACGCCGGCACGTTGAGGTCGCTTGCCGGGGCCCGCAGCTGCTTGCCGTCAACCCTGTAGAGGTTGAGGCTGGTGCCGAACGCCGCCTCGATCTGGGCGACGGTGCCCTGCGCCGCGACGAAGTGGTTGTTGGCGGGCACGTAGTCGACCTTGAGGCCGCTGGCCCGAAGCCACTGCTGGACCGCGGCGACGTCGCTGCCCGTGGGGGCGAAACGCTGCCGGAACTCGGCCGGTGACAGGAACTGGCGGTAGGAAGCGCTCCGCGGATCCGACACCGCACCCGCAAGCGATTGCGCGGCGTCCGCGTTGCGCCACCCAAGATATAAACGGAACCCGACCGTCTGACTGGGATCGGCGTGCCGCACCAGATTCGCCGCCCTGGCCCACGACGGCTTCGTGCCGGACACGGCCGCCCCGGGACTGCCGTAGGCCGCCCCGGCGGCCAGGATCGAGCCGAGCACCACCGCGGCGGAGATTGCCGCCGCGACCGACCGTCGATTTCTCATGATATGTTCCACCTTCTTCACCATGCGGGCAGGCGCCTTAATGATTCTCTCGCAGAAGGCGGCATGGAAGAACCGCGAGTTCATTGGCACCGGACCGACTGCCGTCGCCGCCCACCAGTGGCTTGAGCAGGCCACTGCTTGATCCGACCGCCGTGCGGGACGCCACCGCCGCCAGCTTCGCCGCCGACCGTGGCTGCTGCGGTCTCGGCGGAGATCGCACCCGTCGTGCGGTCATTGTCATGGATGAAATAGTGAGGTCATGCTGAGGACCCTCAGTCAGCAACATGCTCGAGTCAGGGTGATTTCGCGGGCCTGAGGGTGTAGTTCCACTCGCCGTGGAACTGGTGGGGTCGGGCTCGCGGTCGGACCGGCGGACACGGAGTTTCCCATCGCGTTGCTCGCGGCGGTCGGCGAGGCGCCGCTTCCCTGACGGGCTGACGTCAGTAGCCGTCCTGCCCGTCGAGGACCCAGGTGAGTCCCTGCTCCGGATCTTCCATGGCCAGGTGCACGTAGAGGAGCCGGTCGCGCGGCTCCCGCCAGCCGACGCAGCGCAGGCGTTCGACGAGCGCACCGATCGGCTCGGGGCCGGCCGGCCGGGTCGATCCTGCCATCGCGGCGAGCGCGCGCCAGACCGCCGCCCGGCCGAGCGCCTGCCCGGTTCCGCGGGCGTCGGCCAGCACGCCCGTGGCCAGGTGCACCAGGCTCGGGTAGGCGGCGGCGAAGGAGAACTGCGCGCCCCGGCGGACCACACGATGGGCGGCCACGGCGGACGCCGCTTCCCAGGCGGTCCCGTGGAACGTGTACGCCCGCGTCATCCGCGACAGCCCGGCCAGGGTGGGTAGCGCACCGTGTCGCCCCGGCCGTACCGCCGCCGCGGGGAAGGGGAAGGGAAAGGGGCGAGGATCGACCAGCCGGGCCGGAAAGATCGGCAGGGTCGTGCCCCCGGCGCTGCTCCGCCCGTACCCGGGAACGTCCAGCTCGATGTCCCAGCGGGTGGCCTCCCACGGCTGCAGGCACGACGGTGCGCCGAGCAACTCGGGATCCAGGTCGGGTGCGGACCGCAGGTCCTCACCGCGCAGTACCCGGGTGTGGGCGACCAGGTGCCGGATCCGGGGGTTACGCAGATGGGGCGACAACTCCCGCCACGGGCGGTGGGCGACCACCTCCCACAGCGGACCCAGGTACCCCTCGTCGTCGTCGGCGAACTCGTCGAGCACCGCCGCGGCGATCTTGGCCGGCGCCTCCAGCGCGACGACGTGGGCCACCTCGCGCCGCTCCTCCGCGGTGGCGACATCGGCCGCGGCGGCAAGTTCCAGGAGGTCGCGCCACCGTCCCTCGTCGGCCAGGAGGTTGAGGTTGCGGTACGACACGGTCGGCAACATCACCGGTCATTCTGGTGCCCGGGCGGGATCGGCACCGCCCGGGGGTGCCCACGCCGGCCACGCCACCGGCAGCCCGGGCTAGGCACGTAGGTCGACGACGGCGATCGCGGGCTCGACGAGGCTGCCCAGGTAGAGCCGGCCGGCGTGCTCGCGTACCCCGGTCACCATGTGGTATCCGGGGTGCCCGCCCTGCACGTCGTGCACCACCACGCCGTCGGCGTCGACGGCCATGACCCACACCGTGCGCTGTTCGGGGACCAGCCGCTGGGGCACCGCCCACAGCATCCGGCGCAGCACCGGGTGGCGCGGGTGCAGCAGGTCCAGGCGGAGGTCGCGGGGGCTCGCCAGGGCCACCCAGATCAGCCCGTCCGCGCCGGTGGAGAGGTTGTCCGGGAAGCCCGGCAGGTTGTCCACCAGCAGGTCGTCGCGCCCGGCCCGGTCGCCGTGCAGCCAGACGCGGCGCAGCCGGTACGCCCCGGTCTCGGCGACCACCACGAACTCCTCGTCGGCGGACAGGGCCACCCCGTTGGCGAACTGCAGCCCGTCGAGCACGACGTCGACCGACCCGCCCGGGTCGCGGCGCAGCAGCCGGCCGGTGCCGGAGTGCTCCAGCAGGTCAGCCCGCCAGTGGTCGATGCCGAAGCGGCGGGAGGTGTCGGAGAAGAAGACGGTACCGTCCCGGGCGACCGCCGCGTTGTTGCAGAACGACAGGGGCGTGACCAGCACCTCGACCGTGCCGGTCGCCGGTGCGACCGCGAGCAGCCCACGGCGCGCGTCGCAGACCAGCAGCCGCCCGTCAGGCAGCAGCTCGACGCCGAGCGGCCGGCCGCCGGTACTGCCGAGCGGCTCGACGAGCCCGGTGCGCGGGTCGATCCGCAGCAGCCGCCCGTCTGCCACGCCGGTCACCACCCAGCCGTCGTGGTCCACCACGACGTCCTCCGGCCCGGTGCCGCCCACCTCGATCAGCCGCAGCGGCGGCAGCGGCTCCGCTCCGGACCGCGCGCGGGCGCGCGGCGAGGCCGGCGGCGGCCGCCACACCACCGGACGGATCGACGGGCGTCGCATGCCGCCAACCTACGCGCCGGGTCCGTTCCCGCGGGCGGAACGGCCTGCCATCCGACTGGTAGACGGGTTCCCTACTGGCCGGTCAGGACCGACAATCTCGGAACATCAGATGAACCGACGTCCTGGGGGATAGGTGGGCAGACGGGAACAACCGCTGGATCTGGCGGCGGGGGCGCTCCCCGAGTTCGCCCGCGGCCTTCGGGAGCTGCGCCGCGCGGCGGGCAACCCGGGGTACCGGTCGCTCGCCCGGCGGGCGGGCTACTCGGCGTCGGCGCTGTCCGCCGCGGCCAGCGGCCGGGTGCTGCCCTCGCTCGCGGTGACCCTGGCCTACGTGGGGGCGTGCGCCGGCGACACGCGGGAATGGGAGCGGCGTTGGACGGAGCTGGCCGCGACGGTGGCGGCGGCGCAGCCGGCCGGGGGCGGCGTCGCGGTGCCGGCCGGGGGCGGCGTCGCGGTGCCGCGCCAACTACCCGCGGACACGTACGGCTTCACCGGGCGGGCGGCCGAGCTGGCCAGCCTGGACGCGCTGCTCGACGCCGCCGGCCGCGAGCCGTCCGCGGTGGTGATCTCGGCCGTCGCGGGTACCGGCGGGGTCGGCAAGACCGCGCTCGCCGTGCACTGGGCGCACCGGGTGGTCGACCGGTTCCCCGACGGGCAGCTCTACGTCGACCTGCGCGGGTACGACCCGGACCAGCCGCTCGACCCGGCCGACGTGCTGGCCGGGTTCCTGTGCGCCCTCGGGGTACCCGGCGAGCAGGTGCCGTACGACACCGCCGAGCGCGCCGCCCGGTACCGCACCCTGGTCGCCGGGCGCCGGATGCTCGTGGTGCTCGACAACGCGTACTCCGCCGACCAGGTGCGCCCGCTCCTGCCCGGTACCCCCGCGTGTTTCGTCCTGGTCACCAGCCGGGACAGCCTGGCTGGCCTGGTGGCGCGGCACGGGGCCCGGCGGCTGGACCTCGACCTGCTCGCCGCGGACGAGGCGGCGGCGTTGCTGCGTACCCTCGTCGGCGCCCGCATCGACGCGGAGCCGGCGGCCGCCGCGGCGGAGCGGTCGGGCCGACCTGGCCCGGGAGGCGTGGCAGCGGCCGGCTAACCGGCCGCCCAGAGGCTGCGGAGGGTGACGAAGGTGTACCCGCGCGCCCGCAGGCCGGTGATCACGGCCGGCAGCGCGTCGGCGTCGAGGGTGGAGTGGTCGGTCGGGTGCGAGCCGACGTGCATGAGCACGATCATGCCCGGGGTCACCGCCGCCAGGACCCGGTCGATGGTGTACGCCACGGTGCGGGTGCCGTTCATGGTGCCCTGCCAGCCGGCGGCGTCGACGGTCCAGCGCACCGCCACGTAGCCCAGGCCGTTGACCGTGGTCACCGCACGGGCGTCCTTGCTGCCGAACGGGAACCGGAACAGCGGCCGGGGATCCACCCCGGTCACGCCGTGGATGCTCTGCGCGGCACCGGTGATCTCGGCGCGGACCCGCGCCACCGCCAGGCCGGCGAACGGGGGGTGGGTGGCCGAGTGGTTCCCGATGGGGTGCCCGGCGCGCGCGATCTGCCGGGCCGCGTCGGCGTACCGGGCGACGAAGTCGCCGGTGAGGAAGAACGTGGCGGTGATGTGCTCCCGGGCGAGCGTGGCCAGGATCGGCGGTACCGCGTCGGCGTTGGCGCCGGCGTCGAAGGTCAGCGCCGCCACCTTCCGGTCGGTCGGCAACCGTTCGATGTCCTTGCCGGCCAGCCCCGGGGGGAGGGTGGCGGGCGGGGGAGCGTTGCGCCGGGGCGGACCGGTGGCGGTAGGCGCGGCCTCCGTCGGCGCGGGCGCCGGTGCGGCCGTCCCGGCCGGCAGGGTCCCCGCCGGCGGTGGCGGCGCCGGGGCGCCGGCCGGCTGGTCGGTGCAGCCGCCCGCCGCCAGGGCCGCCACGAGGGCGACGACCGTGATGAGCGTCTTCCCGGTGGGCACCGGCACCTCCCGCGCGTGGCTGGGCTCCACGTCGAGCAGGAGAACCGTATCGTGTCGACGGCGTGATCGGCGGGGTGTGCTGCGGCCGGGGCACCCGGACGGCGGCATGGACGGGGCCGGGAAGGGTAGGGCACGGTCATGGACTTCGGGGTGGGGTACTTCCCGACACACGACGGCATGGGACCCGGCGCGGTGGCCCGGCTGGTCGAGGAGCACGGCCAGGACGCGCTGTTCTTCGCCGAGCACACGCACATCCCCGCCGACGCGCCGCGGCGCGACGACGGGCAGCCGCTGCCGCCCAAGTACTGGCACTGCTACGACCTGTTCGTGGCGCTGACCGCGGCGGCCGCGGCCACCACGCGGCTGCGCGTGGGCAGCGGGATCTGCCTGATCGTCGAACGCGACCCGATCGCCACGGCCAAGGCGGTGGCCAGCGTGGACCACCTGTCCGGCGGGCGGCTGGAGTTCGGCGTGGGCGCCGGCTGGCACCGTGGGGAGATGGCCAACCACGGCACCGACCCGCGTACCCGCATGGCCCTGATGCGGGAACGGGTCGAGGCGATGCGGGCGATCTGGACCCAGGCGGAGGCGAGCTACCACGGCAAGTACGTCAGCTTCGACCGGATCCTGTCCTACCCGAAGCCGGTCCAGCGCCCGCACCCGCCGGTGCTCGTCGGGGGGGACGGGCCGGGCGTGCTGGACCGGGTCCTGGCGTTCGGCGACGGATGGTTCCCCAACCTGCGGCACGGGACCCTGGCCCGGGTACGGGAGCTGCGCGCGCGGGCGAAGCGTCCGGTGGAGGTCCAGCTCATCAGCGTGCCGGCCGACCCGGCGGAGCTGGAGCGGGCGCAGGTGGCCGGGGTACGGCGGGTGTCGCACTGGCTGCCGTCCGGTCCGCGGCCCCGGGTGGAGCGGGCGCTGGAGCGCTGGGAGAACGCGGTCGCCGAGTTCACCGGCGGGTGACGCGATGACCGGGGAGCAGGCCCGCACGCGCTTCGCCGCCGCCCGCGTGGCCCGGCTGGCGACCGTGGACGCGCACGGGCGCCCGCACCTGGTACCGGTCGTCTTCGCGGTGGTCGGGGCGACCATCTACTCCGCGGTCGACGCCAAGCCCAAGCGCACCACGGCACTGCGCCGGCTGGCCAACGTCGCGGCCAACCCGCACGTCGCGCTGCTCGTCGACCATTACTCCGACGACTGGGACGCGTTGTGGTGGGTCCGGGCGGACGGGGTGGGCCGGGTCCTCGACGCCGCGCTGCCGGAGGCGCGCGCCGGGCTGGCGCGCCTCGCCGAGCGGTACCCCCAGTACATGCGGCGGCCGCCGGCCGGCCCGGTGCTGGCGGTCGACGTGACCCGGTGGTCGGGCTGGTCCGCCGCCGGCGACTAGGTCTCGCGTCGGCGGGGTCTATCCCTGACTTCGTCAACTGAGCAGTCACACTGTGCCGATGACCGAGCACGCGAGTACCGACGCCTGCCCCGCCTGCCAGTCGATGGACCGAGCCGACGGGGTTGAGGACGGCTGGCTGGTACCCAAGCTCCAGCACAAGGTCAAGAACGAGAACACGCTCGCCGCGTCGATCCGGCGCACCCAGGACCGGATCGCCGACCGGATCACCGGCTTCGCCGGGTCGCTGAACTTCATCTACCTGCATTCGGTGTGGTTCGGCGGCTGGATCGTGCTCAACCTCGGCCTGGTCGGGGCCGCGCTGATGTTTGACCGGTACCCGTTCGGCCTGCTCACCATGATCGTGAGCCTGGAGGCGATCTTCCTGTCCACGTTCGTGATGGTGAGCCAGAACCGCCAGGCGATGCGCACCGAGGTCCGCAGCCAACTGGACTTCGAGGCCAACCTGCGGTCGGAGGTCTGGGCCACGCACATCGGCCAGCGACTCGGCATCGACCCCAACCACGTCGAGGCAGTGGTCGCCAAGGTGATCGCGCAGGCCAACCAGGACCAGGACGGCACATGACGGTTGCGCTCGTCGTAGGTCTGGAGCATGCCCGGCAAGTTACCCGGGCGGCCGGCCTCGGGCCCGTTGGGCGTGCCGGCGGGCCTTGGCCCGGTTGCCGCAGAGCGCCATGGAGCACCAGCGCCGGCGCCCGGTCGGGTTGGGGAACAGCCACCCGCAGTCGTGGCTCGGGCAGGCGTCCACGGCGCGCGCGGCCGGCGTGGTCAGGAACCGCGCGGCCGCCCAGACCACGGCGAACAGCGGCCGGTCCAGATCGGTGCCGGTCAGCCCCCACGTGGCCAGCGCCGCCCCCGGATCGGGGTCCAGCCGGACGGCCGCCCCGGCGTGGCGGATCTCGGTGTTGACCGTGGCCCAGTCGGCCGCTCCCGCCGGCCCGACCAGGAGGGCGTAGAGCGCCGACCGGAACCGCACCGCCCGGTCGACGACCGCCATCCCGGCACCGGCCGACCGTTCGCCCGCCCGGCGTAGCCCGGCCACCTCGGCGGGCGGGACCAGCCCGTTGGCGCCGGCCCACACGGTCAGGTGCGCGTGGCTGCGCAGGTACTCCTTCGGTACCGGCGCGGTCCACGCGGCCCGGGTGTTGCAGAAGTCGAGGACCGGGTGCCCGGCCAGGGACACCGGGATCACGAGCCCGTCGACCACCGTCGACGCCATTGCTCGATGCTAACCTGATATTCTCGGTTTAGTGGTTAGCTCGCCGTGACTGGTCAGCTCGTATTACTGATCAGCGAGGAGGTCGGGTGCGCGCCGTGTTGTTCCTCGCCTGGGCCCGGTTGCGGTACCGGCCGGCCCGCCTGCTGCTCGTCACGCTCGGCGTGGCCGTGGCGACCGCGCTTCCGGTGCTGAGCCGGGCGAGCGCGACGATCGTGGCCGCCCAGGCGCTCGGGCACGGCGTCGACGCGCTGCCGCCCGGCCAGCGCAGCCTGATCGTGTCCTTCAGCGGCACCAGGCTCACCGGCGCAGAGCTGGACACCCTCGACCGGCACGCCCGCGCCCGCCTCGCCGACCTGTCCACCCACCCGGCGCGCCGCCAGGTGCTGTACCACCAGCTCGCCGACGCGGCCGGCGGCACGTTCTACCTCGGCGCGGCCGACGACCTCGCCCAGGCGGTACGGGTGACCGCGGGCCGGGCGCCGGCGTCGTGCCGGCCGGAGCGGTGCGAGGTGGTCGTGGTCGGCACCGGCACGCCCACGCTGGACCCGGCGCTCGGACTCGTGCCGGTCGGCCGCGCCGAGCGGACCGACCCGATCCTGCTCGGCGGCACCTTCCAGCCGGCGCACGAGGCGCCGCTGCTGCTCGCCGACGGGGTCGAGGCGGCGACCGCGCTGACCGCGCTGGCCGCGTTTCCCCGGGCGTACGGCTGGACCGCGCCGCTGGATCTCGACCGGGTACGCCAGCTCGGCGTCGCCGGGTACCTGGCGCGCAGTGCCCGGGCCCCGGCCGACTGGCCGTCCGGACTGGCCCTCACCGCGCCCGACGACGTGCTGCGGGCGCAGGACGCGCGAGCGCGCCGTTCGGCGGGCCGGTTCGCGCTGCTCGGCGGCGCGGCGGTCGCGCTGCTGCTGGGGTTCGCCGCGATCGGCGCGATCGGCCTGCGGCGCGACCACTCGGCCGTCGTCGATCTGCTGCGCCGGCGCGGCGGGCGCCGGTCGGGGGTGGCGCTGCTCGCGTCCGTGCAGTCGGCGGTACCCGTCCTGGCCGGTACCCTTGCCGGGCTCGCGGCCGGCGGCTGCCTCGCCGGGCTCCGGGCGGCCGCCGCGGGCCTGCCCGGCTGGCCCGCCGCCAGGGACGCGCTCACCGGCACCGCGGTACCGGTCGCCGCCGGTGCGCTCGCCGCCGGCGGCCTGGTGGCCGCCACCCTGTCCGCTCGCGCGGGAGCGTCGGGCGCGGCGGTCCGGCGCGCCCTGGACCTGACCGTGCTCGCCGGGCTCGGCGCGGCCGCCCTGGCGCTCGGGCGCGGCACGGTCGCCGCCGGCGAGGCCGACCCGCTCCTGCTGGTCCTGCCGATCATCGGCGTGGTCTGCGGCGGGCTGGCCACCGCGCGGCTGTGGCCGCCGCTGCTCACCCCGGTGGCGCGCCGCCTGCCGCGGCGCTGGCTCGGCCCGCGCCTGGGCCTGCTCGCCGTGCTGCGCCGCCCGCTGCGACCGGTCGCGACGGTGGCGTTCGTCGCCGCGGCCGTCGCGATCGTGGTCTTCGCCGGGGCGTACCGGGCGACGCTGGCCCAGGGCGCCGTCGACCAGGCCGCGTTCGCCGTGCCGCTCGACGCCCGCGTCGGCATCGGGCCCGGCGCCGACCGGCCGCTCGACGTCGCCGGTACCGCCGCGTTCGCCGGTACCGCGCCGGGCGTGACGGTCCACCCGGTGCTGCGGGCAGCGGCGGGGGTCCGGGTGTCGGCGGCCGAGTCGCAGCCCGCCGAGCTGCTCGGGGTGGACCCCGCCGCGCTGACCCGGATGCGGTCATGGGACGCCGGCGTCGGCGCGCCCGACCCCGCCCACGCCGCCCGGAGCATCACCGCCCCCGACGCCACCCCGCCCGGCACGGTGCTGCCGGCCGGCGCCCGTACCGTCGGCTTCGACGCGGCCGGCGACCTGGACCGGGCCCAGATCGTCGCGTGGCTGCGCACCGGCGACGGGCGGGACGTCGGCCTGCAGCTCCGGCCCGGCCCGGGCCGGCTCACCGCGGACCTGCCACCCGGGCTGGTCGCGCCCACCCGGCTGTTCGCTCTGGCGCTGGCCGAGCCCCCCGACTACGCCACCCGTCACCTGCACCACCTCGGGGAGGGCGGCAGCGCGGTGGCGCTCCTGTCCGGCACGGTCACGCTCGGGGTACCCGCGCCCGAGGCGAGCTGGGCCGGCTGGGGGTCCACCGGCGCCCGGGTGACCGCCGACGCCGGGCGGCTGACCATCGCGTTCGAGTTCACCGGGGCCCGGGTCGTGGTGCGGGCGGGGGCGGGTACCCCGGCGCCGATCCCGGTGCTGACCGACCCGGCCACCGCGGCGACCGCCCGCAACGGTGCGCTCCAGCTCGTGGTCGGTGGGGACCGGCTGGTGGCCGCCCGGGTGGCCCGGGTCGTGCCGCGCTTCCCGACCGCCGGCACCCGGTTCGTCGTCGCCGACGTCCGGGCGCTGGCCGACACGCTGGACGCGGTCGAACCGGGTACCGGATCAGTGTCCGAGCTGTGGCTGTGGGCACCCGACGGCCGCGCCGCGCAGCTCGCGAGCGCCCTGGCCGCGTCCCCGTTCGACCGGCTCTCGGTGGACCTGCGCCAGGCCCGGCAGGACCGGCTCGCCGCCGACCCGGTGGCCCGGGGCGCGGAAGGGCTGCTGACGGCGAGCGCCCTCGTCGCCCTGCTCGTGGCCGCGCTGGCGCTGGTGCTGCTCGTAGTCGCCGAGCGGCGCGACGAGTCCGCCGAGCTGTACGCGTGGGAGTCCGACGGGGTGCCGCCCCGGACGCTGCGGGTGGCGCTGTTCGCCCGGGCGGCGGCGGTGGTCGCCGGGGCGGTGCCGGGCGGGCTGCTGGTCGGGCTCGCCCTGTCCCGGGTGACCGCCGCACTGGTCCGGGTGACCGCCGCCGGCACCGCGCCGGTACCGCCGCTGCGCCTGGCCACCGGGCCGGGCTGGGTCGGCGCGGTCCTCGGGCTCGGGCTCGCCACCGGGCTCACGGTCGCGGCGGTGGTGGCCGGGTCGGCGCTGCGCGAACGGCTGCCCCGCCGTCCCGAGGAGGTGCTGCCGTGACAGAAGCCGTCGTCGCCCGCGACGTCTTCCACCTGTATTCGACCGGCCGGGGCCACGTGGCCGCCCTGCGCGGCCTGACTCTCGACGTGGCGGCCGGGGAACGGGTGGTCGTGCACGGCCCGAACGGCTCGGGCAAGACCACGCTGATGCGGGTGCTGGCAGGGGAGTACGAGCCCAGCGCCGGTACCGTGCGGGTCTGCGGCGTCGACCTGGCGGGGGCCGGCGAGCGGGACCGGCGGGTGCTGCGGTCCACCCGGCTGGGCCTGGTCGACCAGCACCACGGCCGGGCGCTGCGCCCTGAGCTGTCCACAGTGGACAACGTGGCGCTGCAGCTCCGGCTGGCCGGGCTGGGGCGGGTACCGGCCCGGCGACGGGCCGGCGAGCTGCTCGACCGGCTGGGCCTCGCGCACCTGGCCGGGCGCCCCCCGGAGACGCTGTCCGGCGGCGAGGCCCAGCAGGTGGCCGTTTGCGCCGCAGTCGCGCACGGGCCGGCCCTGCTGCTCGCCGACGAGCCGACCGGGCAGCTCGACCGGGACACCGCCGACGCGGTATACGACCTGCTGGTGGCGGCCACCCGGGACGCGGCGCTGCTCCTGGTCACCCACGACGTGCAGGCCACCCGCATCGCCGACCGGATCGTGCGCATCCGCGACGGGCGGCTCAGCGAGGAGTGGACGCCGGCCGACGCCGGCGCCGAGTCGCTGGTCGTCGACGACCGGGGCTGGCTGCGGCTGCCCGAGCCGCTGCGCGCCCGGACCGGCGTGACGTCGCGGGTGCGGGCGGATGCCGGTACCGGATCGATCGTGCTGACGCCCACGGCGGCCGCTCCCGACCCCGAGGCGCCGGCCCTGGCGGCGGCCGTGGCCGGGCCGGGACCCGGGGCCGAGGTGGTGGCCCGCGCCGAGGTGACCGTGAGGCGCGGCGGCCGGCGCCTGCTCGACGGCGTGCGCCTGGTGCTGCCCGCCGGCTCGCTCAGCGTGGTCTGGGGCCGGTCGGGCTCGGGGAAGACCACCCTGCTGCGGGTGCTCGCCGGGCTGGAGCGGCCGGACGCCGGGACGGTGGAGATCCTCGGCACCGACCTCGCCGGCCTCGACCGGGCCGGCCTGGCCCGGCTGCGCCAGCGGCGGGTGGCGGTCAGCGCGCAGCACACAGTCCTGCTCGAGACGCTGGACGTGGTGGAAAACCTGGAGCTGGTCCGGCAGGCCCGGGGCCTTTCCACGCCGCCCGAGCTGATGGCGCACTGGCTGGACCTGCTGGGCCTCGCCCCGCTGCGGCACCGGCCGGTCCGGGTGCTCTCCGGCGGAGAACGCCAGCGGGTCGGGGTCGCGCGGGCGCTGGTCGCGCACCCGGCCGTGGCGCTGCTCGACGAGCCGACCTCGCAACAGGACGAGACCAACGTCCACCGCGTGGTGGCGGTGCTGGCCGAGGCGGCCCGGCGGGGTACCGCGGTGGTCGCCGCCACCCACGACCCCGTGCTGGCCGAAGCCGCGCACGCGGTGCTGCGGCTGGCCTGAGGCTCTCCAGCGGCGCGGACTACGCTCGGGCGGCTGCGAACGCCTCGACCGCCCGCTCCAGGTCGGCGCGGTCGTGGGCGGCGCTCATCTGGGTGCGGATCCGGGCGGTACCGATCGGGACCACCGGGTACGAGAAGGCGATCACGTAGACGCCCTCGGCGAGCAGCCGGTCGGCCAGGCGTCCCGCCTCGGCGGCGTCGCCGATCATGATCGGGATGATCGGGTGCTCCCCGGGCAGCACCTCGAACCCGAGCCCGGTCATCCGCTCCCGGAAGAAGGCGGTGTTGTCGCGCAGCCGCTGGCGCGGCTCGGCCGAGCCCTTGAGCAGGTCCAGCACCGCGAGCGAGGCACCCACGACGGCCGGGGCGACGGAGTTGGAGAACAGGTACGGGCGGGAGCGCTGGCGCAGCAGCTCGATGATCTCGGCGCGCCCGCTGGTGTAGCCGCCGCTCGCCCCGCCCAGCGCCTTGCCGAGGGTACCGGTGACGATGTCCACCTTGTCGGTCACGCCGAACAGCTCCGGGGTACCCCGCCCGTGCGGCCCGACGAACCCGACCGCGTGCGAGTCGTCGACCATGACCAGGGCATCGTACCGCTCGGCGAGCGCGCAGATCTGGTCCAGCGGGGCGTAGCTGCCGTCCATCGAGAACACCCCGTCGGTGGCGATCAGCCGGTACCGCGCGTCGGCGGCGGCGCGCAGCTGCTCCTCCAGGTCGGCCATGTCCCGGTTGCGGTAGCGCAGCCGGCGCGCCTTGCACAGCCGGATCCCGTCGATGACGCTCGCGTGGTTGAGCGTGTCGGAGATCACCGCGTCGCGCTCGTCGAGCAGCGTCTCGAACAGGCCGGTGTTGGCGTCGAAGCACGAGCTGTACAGGATGGTGTCGGTGGTGCCGAGGAACTCCGACAGCGCCTCCTCCAGCCGCTTGTGGATCTCCTGGGTACCGCAGATGAACCGCACCGAGGACAGCCCGTACCCCCACCGGTCCAGCGCCGCCTTGGCCGCCTCGACCACCCGGGGATCGTCGGCCAGCCCGAGGTAGTTGTTGGCGCACAGGTTCAGCACGGCCGCGCCGTCCCCGACCGTGATCCGCGCCGCCTGCGGACTGGTGATCACCCGCTCGGCCTTGTAGAGCCCGGCGCCGCGGATCTCGTCCAGCGTGGACCGCAGCTGCTCCCGGATGCTTCCGTACATGGCGCTCCTTCGGTGGTCAGGTAGTCCAGTCCAGGACCACCTTGCCGCACCGGCCGGCCCGTGCCGTGGCGAACGCGGCCGCGTAGTCGGCGGCGCCGAACCGGTGCGTGATCAGCGGCGAGATGTCCAGGCCCTGGGCGACGAACACGGACATCGCGTACCAGGTCTCGAACATCTCCCGGCCGTAGATGCCCTTGAGGGTCAGCGAGTTCAGCACGACCGCGCTCAGGTCGACCGGGAACCGCTCCGCGGGCAGGCCGAGCAGCGCGATCCGGCCGCCGTGGGTCATGTTGTCGATCATGGACTGGAGCGCCGGGCCCTTCCCGGACATCTCCAGCCCGATGTCGAAGCCCTCCTGCATGTCGAGCTGCTTCTGGGCGTCGGCCAGCGAGCTCTGCGCGACGTCGACCGCCAGGGTCACGCCCATCTTGCGGGCCAGGTCCAGCCGGTACTCGTTGACGTCGGTGACCACCACGTACCGGGCGCCGGCGTGCCGGACCACGGCCGCCGCCATCAGGCCGATCGGGCCGGCGCCGGTGATCAGCACGTCCTCGCCCAGCACCGGGAACGCCAGCGCGGTGTGCACGGCGTTGCCGAACGGGTCGAAGACCGCCGCCACGTCCAGGTCGATCCCCGGCCGGTGCTTCCACACGTTGCCCGCCGGTATCGCCAGGTACTCGGCGAACGCGCCGGCGCGGGTGACGCCGACGCTATCGGTACGGGCGCACATGTGGCGCCGGCCGGCGCGGCAGTTGCGGCACTTGCCGCAGACCACGTGCCCCTCGCCGCTGACCAGGTCACCCTCGGCCACGTCGACCACGTCCGACCCGGCGCTGACCACCTCCCCGACGAACTCGTGGCCGATCACCAGCGGGACCGGTACCTGCTTGCTGGCCCAGCCGTCCCAGTCGAGGATGTGCAGGTCGGTGCCGCAGATGCCGGTACGCAGGATGCGGATGAGCACCTCGTCGTCGCCGGGTACCGGCTCGGGCACGTCCCGCAGCCACAGGCCCGGCTCCGCGTACGCCTTCACCAGAGCCCTCATGACCGCAAGCCTGCTGAGCCCGGCCGCGCGCGTCAACCGGTCCGCGCGTAGCGGGCCGGCGCCAGGCCGACCGTGGCGGTGAAGGTCCGTCAACCCGGTTGCGGGCCCGACCCGGGGACCGCACACTTGACGCATGTCGCGAGCGGCCCGTCGATTTCTCCGCCCCCGGATGGCCGGTGGGCGGCGGTTGACGCGCTGACGCGGGCGTACCTCACGGGTACGCGGCACCGCATGAGCCCCCGGCCAGGCCGGGGGCTTCGTCGTGTCCGCCGTTCCCATCCCACCCGTGTGAGGTGCCACCATGACCCCCGACCGACTCGCGCAGGCGCTGGCCCTGCGTGACCTGACCGACCCCGCCGCCGGCGAGCACGCCGTACAGCAGGTCGTGACCGCCATCGAGAATGCGCTCGCCGCCGCATGGCGGGTACCCGTCTTGCGCGACCCCGGTCCGCGCGTCGTCTCCGTCACCGACAACTACGACCGGCTGCGGTACGACCCGGAGGCGGTGACCCGGGACCGCCGGTACAGCCGGTACGTCGGGCCGGACCGGATGTTGCGCTCGCACACCACCGCGCGGATCCCCGCGCTGCTCGACCGGCTGGCCCGGGAGGGGCCGGACGACGTCCTGCTCAGCGTGCCGGGCATCTGCTACCGGCGTGACGTCATCGACCGCCGCCACGTCGGCGAGCCGCACCAGCTCGACCTGTGGCGGATCCGGCGGGGCGGGCCGCCGCTGGGCGAGGCGGAGCTGACCGACATGATCCGGATCGTCCTCAGCACGCTGCTGCCCGGCCTGCCGTGGCAGACCCCGGCGAGCCGCCACCCCTACACGACGGCCGGGCGGGAGATCTACGTCGCGGGCGTGGAGGTCGGCGAGTGCGGCCTGGCCCACCCTGAGGTGCTGCACCCGGGGACCACCGGCCTCGCCATGGGGCTCGGGCTGGACCGGTTGACCATGCTCGTCAAGGGGATCCCGGACATCCGGCTGTTGCGCGCCGAGGATCCGCGCATCGCCGGGCAGATGCGCGACCTGCGCCCGTACCGGCCGGTCTCGGCGCTTCCGCCGGCGCCGCGCGACCTGTCCGTCGCGGTGCCGGACGAGGCGGACGCCGAGCAGCTCGGGGACCGGGTCCGGGAGCTGCTCGGCCCGGACGCCGAGGCGGTCGAGGAGGTGGCGGTCTTGGCGCAGACCCCGCACGACGAGCTGCCCGACTCGGCGCGCCGGCGGATGGGGGTGCGTCCCGGCCAGAAGAACGTGCTGGTCCGCGTGGTCCTGCGCCCACTGACCCGGACGCTGACCTCGGCGCAGGCCAACGCCCTGAGGGACCGGATCTACGCCGGGTTGCACGAAGGGGTGAGCCACGAGTGGAGCACGGGCGCGCGGCCGGCCGGCAGGTAGATTGCGACCGTGACCCGGCTGGTCGAGCAGTACGGCTACCTGGCGGTCGTCGCCGTGGTGTTCGTGGAGAGCTTCGGCCTGCCCGCGCCGGGACAGACGATCATCATCATCGCGGCCGCGTACGCCGGTTCCGGCCACCTCAACGTCGTCGCGGTCGCGCTGTGCGCGTTCGTGGCGGCGGTCACCGGGGACAGCCTCGGTTACCTGATCGGCCGCTCCGGCCTGCACCGGGTGGTGCTGCGGTTCGGCCGGTATGCCGGGCTGACCCACGAGCGGCTGGCCCGGGTCGAGCGGTTCATGGCCCGGCACGGTGCCAAGGTCGTGGGGGTGGCCCGTTTCATCGACGGGCTGCGCCAGCTCAACGGGGTGATCGCCGGCTCGGCGGAGATGCCGTGGCGGCGGTTCGTGGTGTTCAACGCGATCGGCGCGACGGCCTGGGTCGGGGTGTGGGCCACGGCCGGCTACCTGGCCGGCGACCACCTCTCGGAGATCATGAAGGTGGTGCGCCGGTACCAGTGGCTGACCGCGGCCGTGCTGGTGCTCGCGCTGGCCGGGTACGTGGCGGTGCGGGTCATTCGGCGTCGGCGGGCCGCGGCGACGGTCCGCTGAGGTCGTACCCGCGACCCAGCAGCTCGGCCTCGACCGCCGCGCACACCGTCTCCACGACCGTCACCCGGGCCACGCGCTTGTCGTCGCCGGCGACCACGTGCCAGGGCGCCTTCGGGTGGTCGGTACGGGCCAGCATGTCCTCGACGGCGGCCTCGTACTGGGGCCGCCGCTTGCGGTTGCGCCAGTCCTCGTCGGTCAGCTTCCACGAGCGCAGCGGGTCGGCCGCCCGGCTGCGGAACCGGCGCAGCTGCTCCTCCTCGGACACGTGCAGCCAGAACTTGACCAGGATCATGCCCTCGGCGATGAGGGTCCGCTCGAACTCCACGATCTCGTCGTACGCGCGGGACCACTGCTCTTCGGTGGCGAAGCCCTCGACCCGCTCCACCAGCACCCGCCCGTACCAGGACCGGTCCAGCACCGCCATGCCGCCCCAGCCGGGCAGGACCGGCCAGAACCGCCACAGGAAGTGATGGCGCTTCTCGTCGTAGGTGGGCGCGGCGAACTGGGCGACCCGGACGTGCCGCGGGTCCAGCGGGTTGACCAGCCGCTTGATGGCGCCGCCCTTGCCGGAGGCGTCCCAGCCCTCGAACACCACGCACAGCGGCGGCCCGATCCGGTGGTCGCCGAGCTGCCCGCCCAGCACGAGCCGCAGGTGCAGCAGCCGCAGGGTCGCCGCATCCAGCCGCCGGGCCGCCTTCTTCGGCGGGAGCGTCGCCGACAGATCCACCGCGGAGAGCCGGTTCATCTCCTCAGGGTGGCACGCCGCCCGACGGTACCGACAGCTTCCGCGCCACCGCCTCGACCAGCCGCACCGCCCCGGCGACGCAGTCGTAGTCCACGTGCTCGGGGGTGTCGCTGTCGAGGTGGTAGTGCGGGATGAGCTTGCGGTGGTCCACCGACACGATGGTCGCGGTCGGGTACCCGTACCCGTTCGGTACCGCCCCGTCGGTGCTGTTGCGCGAGCGCAGCCCGCGCACCAGCGGGATGCCCGCCGCGTCGGCGCAGCCGGCGACCAGGTCCTTGAACCCGCCGGCGTAGTCGTGCATGCGCACCGGGCCCTCGCCCTCCAGCAGGACAAGCCGGCCCGAGCCGATCGTGTCCAGGTTGACGAACCAGGTGGCGCGCGGCGGCAGCCGCGGGAAGTACCGCGCGGCGAACCCCCGGATGCCCTCCTGCAACGCCTCCTCGGCGCCGGCCGACACGAGCAGGACCCGTAGCCCGGGTACCGGCCGCTCGCGCAGCGCCGCGGCCAGCGCGACGAGCGCGGCGACCCCGCTCAGGTTGTCATTGGCGCCGGGGACCGCCGGGCGCCGGCCGATGTCCGCCATCGCGGCCAGCGCGGTGAGGCTGGCCGCGAGTCCCGCCCGGACCATCCCCCGGCTGCCGACCGCGCTGCCCAGCGACACCAGCGCCGGCCCGCCCACGACCGGCCACCACAGCGGCGGGTTGCTGGTCATCCGGTCGATCAGGTCCGGCCGGTGCGCGGCCAGCCATTCCTGCGCGACCTGCTGGAACACCACCCCGGAGGGGGCCGCGTCGTGGTGCGCCAGCACGCACAGCACCCGCGGCGCGGCCGGGTCGCCCAGCTCGGCCACGACGTTGTACGCGGTGCGGCGCCGGGCCAGCGTGCGCCGGCACACCAGCCACCGGCCGGTGATGTCGTCGACGATGCCGGCGGCGGCCAGGGCACCCCCGACGGTGCCGAGGACCCGGTGACCGCGCAGCGCGGCCAGCGCCGAACCGGCCGCCGCGGCGCACAGCAGCCCGATGGGCCAGGCGTACGAGGCCCGGGCCGGTACCTCCTCGACGCTCGCCCGGGCGCCGAACGCGGCCAGCCGGTCCCGGACCAGCCGGGCGGCCTGCCGTTCCCCGGGCGAGGTGGGCAGCCGGGGGATGGGTGCGAGCTCCTCGACGACCTCGCGCAGCAGCGTGGTGTCCGGCATCCGCTGCCGCCCTCCGTCAACGGCCGGTGGTGAGCGCCTCGTAGAGCCCGGTCGTGTGCAGCTGGGTGACGACGAACGGGCTCGGGTTGCGGACGGTGAGCCGGATGCCGTGGACCCGCGCGGCGCCCGCCGCGGCGGCCAGCGCGCCGAGGCCGGTGGAGTCGATGAACGTCACGTGCAGCAGGTCCACCGTGATCGACACCGGGCGCAGCCGGCGGGCGATGCCGCGCAGGAGCTCGGCGAGCCGGTCGGCGCAGGCGAGATCGACCTCGCCCCGGACCTCGACGACGACGTCGCCGTCCGGACCGTGCAACGTGTTGATCAGCGTCCCACCCACCCGTGCTCCCGGCTCTCCCCATTGCCCACCTGGCCGGAGTACTCCGCCTACCGTACGGCTAATGTCCCGCCGGCGCGAACGCAGGAGCGCGCCGCGTGGACAGCGGTCCCGGCGGCAGCGCGGTCACCCTGACCCTACCGATCGGCCGGGGTGACGACGTTGCCGACCTCGGCGCCCCGGGCGGAGTGGCTCGGCGATGCCGATGAGGCCGGGGTCCAGGCACAGGTACACGTATCACCGGCGCCGCCGGGTGCTCCCACCCACAGGACCACAGCGGTACGGAAGGGAGAGCGGTCATGGTCGACATGGCTCCGGCGGCCGGCAACGGCACCGCCACGACAGGGCGCTACGTGGTGGTGCTCAGCGACGAGGTGCACGGCGACGCGGCGGCCATGGCGCAGACCCTGCGCTCGGTCGGCGCGGTGACGAGCATCGCCAGTACCCGCGACTTCGCGGCCAGCGCGCTGGACGTCGGTCAGGCCCGGGACGCCGACGCGACGGTCTTCGCCGAGCTCGGCATCGCCGTGGTGACCGCCGAGCCGGCGCAGGCGATGCGGGCGGCGGCGGCCACGGATCCGCGCATCGTGGCGGTGGAACCGGAGCGGATCCTGTACGCGATCACCGACACCGCGCTGCCGGCGGAGTACCTGCTGGGGTACCGCGACGCGGCCGCGCATCTGTACGAGCAGGCGCTGGCCGGCGGGCCGCGCGACGCCCAGATCGACCCGACCGCGGTCTTCGCCGACACCTCGGCTTCGACATGGGGCCTGGTGGCCACGAAGGCGCTCGGCTCACCGCGTACCGGCCAGGGCATCTCGGTGGCCGTCCTGGACACCGGCTTCGACCTGGCCCACCCGGACTTCGCCGATCGCGAGATCACCGCGCAGTCGTTCATCCCGGGCGAGGAGGTCCAGGACGGGCACGGGCACGGCACCCACTGCGTCGGTACCTCGTGCGGCCCGGCCGGGCCGGGGGAGGGTCGCCGCTACGGCGTCGCCTCCGGCGCGCACATCCACGTCGGCAAGGTGCTCAGCAACGCGGGCAGCGGCACCGACACCACCATCCTCGCCGGCATGAGCTGGGCCATCGCCAACGGGTGCCGGGTCATCTCGATGTCGCTGGGCGCCGACATCCGCACCGTGTCCGCGGCGTACGAGACGGTCGGCCGCCGGGCGCTGGACGCCGGTACCCTGATCGTCGCCGCCGCCGGCAACAACGCCTCGCGCCGGTTCGGCAACCCAGGGTTCGTCGGCATGCCCGCCAACAGCCCGTCGATCATGGCCGTGGCGGCCGTCGACTCGCGGCTGGCGATCGCCCCGTTCTCGGCCCGCGGCGGGGTCGGCGACGGTGGCAAGGTGGACATCGCCGGCCCAGGAGTGGGCGTGTACTCCGCGTGGCCGATGGCGCAGCGGTACAACACGATCTCCGGGACCAGCATGGCGACGCCGCACGTGGCCGGCATCGCCGCGTTGTGGTCGGAGGCGACCGGCGCCACGGGGGCGCGGCTGTGGACGGCGCTGGCCCAGGCCGCACGGCGGCTGCGCATCCCGCTGGAGGACGCCGGCGCCGGCCTGGCCCAGGCGCCGCATGAGTGAGCCGGTCGTGGTAACCGTCGATCTCGCCCGGCTCGACGAGGTCGTCGCCGGCCTGCGCGCCGCCGGGCTGCGGGTCGACCGGGTCCTGACGCCGGTGGGGGTGGTCACCGGCGCGGTCGACCCGGCCCGCCGGGCCACGCTGTCCGCGGTGCCGGGGGTGGTCGCCGTCGAGGACGACCACGACGTGCGGCTCCCGCCCCCGGGATCCGGGGTCCAGTGAAGCTCAGGCCGCGCCGTGCGCCCCGAACGTGCACCAGTTGACGTACGTGGCGGGTTCGGCGCGGTCCAGGCCGGCCCGGGCCGCGTACAGCGCGTGGGCCAGCGTGTCGCCCCCGATCAGGCGCCGGTGCAGGGCGTAGGCGAGGTCGACCGCGGCCACGTCGGGGATCTCGGCGGTGCTGGCCACGATCCCGGCGCAGCCACGGGCCAGCAGCGCGCTGACGAAGCCCAGTACCTCGTCGCCGGCGAAGCTGACGTCGGCGCCGGACTGGCACGCGGCGAGCACCAGCCGGTGCGGGGCCACGCCGCGGGTCTGCAGCTCCTGCACGGTCAGCGGGCCGTCGGCGAGGATCAGCGCGGAGAACATCGGGTTGTCCGCGCGCAGCCAGCCGTGGCAGGCCAGGTGCGCCAGGGCGGCGCCGTCGAGCAGGCCGGCGACCGTGGCGGCGGTGCTCGACGGCGGGGTGACGACGGTGGCGTCGGGATACAGCGTGCGCAACCGCCGGACCTCGGTGCTCGCGCCGGGCAGGTTCGGGCCGGCGACGAGCACCACCCCACCGCCGTCCGCGCGCTCCCGCGCCGCGATCCGGGTACGGGCCCAGAACGTCGCCGACGGCGCGAGCGAGACCGGGGCGTCGCGCAAGGCCGACCACGGTACCCCGTGCAGCGCGCCGACCGGGACGACCACGATCTCGGCGTCGGGGGCCAGCCCGAGCGGTCGGATGAGCCGGTCGGTCAGGGTGGCCACCCGGGTGTCCGCGCTCAACCGGGCGGCGGCGAGCGCGGCGGGCGGCCGGGTCTGGGTGAGCCGGCGCAGCGCGAAGAACAGCGCCCGAAGCTGCTCCACGACCGCCGACACCGGACCCAGCGGCACCACTCGGCTGCGGCGGGGCTCCAGCACCACCGCCACCAGTTCCGCACCGAGCGTCCCGTACTCGACCAGAACCCGGCCGTCGAGCAGGTGCCGAAGCCGCGGCACGCTGGTGGCCGCACCGGAACGGCCGGCCCCGGAGCGGCGCCGCCAGGTGGCGCGCCGGATCCGGTTCTCGATCGCCAGCTGCTGGGCGAGCAGCGGCGCGGGCGGGGTGACCCGCTGGCCGGGCTGGTGCCCGAGCAGCTCCAGCTCGGCGTGCACCGCCCGCAGGGCCTCCAGGTCGTCGGCGAGCTCACCGGGATCGGGCGGCTCGACGGCCAGCAGCGCCGCGGCCCGGGTGCGCTCCATCCAGTCCAGGACCCGCGCCGGCGCGCCGTCGCGGACCACCACCTCCAGCCCGAGCTGGCCCAGCTCGGCGCCGTGCCCGGAGGCGAGGGTACGCAGCTCGACCGAGGGCAGCGCGGTGCGGTGCCGGGCCAGGTCGGACAGGCCCCGCCGGCACTGCGCGACGACCTCACGGTCCTGCCCGGACAAGTCGGCGGCCAGCGCGGCGGCGACCCGGCCCCGCAGCCGGAGCAGGACCGGCGCATCGCGGACCAGGTCACCCGCGTGCCGCAACGCCTCGACCGCCTCGTGGGTGCGGCCGAGCCGGGCCGCGATCCGGCCGGCGACCAGCCCGGCCTGTACCGCCGTCGCGGAGGTACCCAGCGCCGCCAGCGCGCGCGAGGCCCGGCGCACGGCGCGCAGGTCGGCGGCCGTGGCGGTACCCGACTGCAGCCGCGCCTCGGCGGTGACCAGCACGGCACGGGCCCGCCACGCGGCCCGGCCCTGCCCGCCGAACGCGGTCGCCGCCGCGGTCGCCGCCGCCTCCGCCTCGGCGGGCCGGCCGGCGAGCACCGCCAGCCGGGCCACCTGCAGCTGCGCCTCGGCACGGGTCAGCCCGATCCCGCCCCGGCCGAACTCGTCCACCGCCCGGCGCGCCACGGTCATCGCCTCCGGGATCAGCCGCAGGTCGGTCAGCGCGTCGACGTACTCCACGTAATGCTCGCCCAGCGGCAGGTTGGCCGCCCCGTACGCCTTGGCCGCCTCGTCGAAGAGTTGCAACGCCTCGGCCAGCCGCCCGGACTGCACGGTGGTCCAGGCGCGGCTCTGCGCGACCAGCGCGGCCACCGCCGGCCCGACCCCGGCTGCCGCCCGCGCGGCCTCGGTCAGCCGGCGCTGCGCCTCGGCGTACCGGCCGTGCTGGGCCTCGATCAGCCCGAGGTTGTTGGCGGCCAGGGCCTGGATCCGCAAGGGCGTGTCCGGCTGGCCGAGCAGGTCCCGGTAGATCGGCGCGGCGGCGGTCAGGTGGCCGATGTTCTGGTGCAGCACGGCGCGCTGGAAGGCCAGCTCGCCCGCCCGGTCGGGGCGGACCAGCCGGGCGGCGGCGTCGAGGTCGCGGCGGGCGCTGGCGATGCGGCCCAGCTCGATGTTCACCCCGGCGCGGGTCATCAGCACGTCGGCCAGGGCCCGGCACAGCCGGTACCGGCGGGCGATCCGGGCCGCCTGGTCGAGCAGCCGCTTCGCCGCGACGTCGGACATCCGGGCCCGTTCCGCCCACGCCTGCGCCCGCAGGGCCAGGACCAGCGCCTCGTGGTCGCGGGCCCGGCGCGCCCGGCCGACCAGATCCTCCGCCAGGGGGCCGTACCGGCGCGGATCGGCCACCACTCCGTCATAGATTCGCCGGGCATGTATCACCAGGTCGGTTGAGGCATCTATCTCGGTCACGAGACTGTCTTCCGTCCCACCCGGTGAGCGCGAATACTCGCTGAGTCGGGATGCTATCGCTCGGTCGAGGAAAGCGGGATGGATATGCCATTGGACGACTCGGTGCCCGGCCACCCGTTCCCGGGTGACTATCCCGAGGTGCCGTACGACCAGGCCTGCGGGGAGCTGCAGCAGCGCGTCGCGCGTCAGGCGGTCGAGATGGGGCAGCGGCGCTACGACGAGTCGTTCCGGCGGGCGCTCATCGCGGCACTGCAGAACCGCCGGTCCCGCCGCGACGACCTGGTCCGGGTCGGGGCGCTGCCCCGGGCGGGCGGCTTCGAGACCCTGCTGGCCTGGGGGGAGCTGCTGCTGAACCGGGTTTCGTACGACGACGCCGGGGTCCGCGGCTACCTGGACCTCCTGGGGCTGACCGAGGAGCCGATCGACTGCCCCGAGCTGCGTGACCGGGTGGTCCGGCTGCGCAACCCGCAGCTGCCCGCCGAGCAGCTCGACGACGCCGTCCAGATCCTGCGCCTGCGCGGGGTACCCGCCTCGGTCAACCACGTCGCTCCGCTCGGCCCGATCGGCAAGGGGATCGGCGGCGCCATTCCGGCGCCCGGGCCGGGCGCCTTCCACGGCTACGGCTTCGGCGAGGGCGGCACGGCGGTGCGGATCGGGGTCATCGACGACGGCATCGACGCCGCGAAGCGCTCCGACGGATGGCTCGTGGACGTGCCCCGCGACCCCGACCCGGCGTCCGGCAACGTCGACCCGCTCGACATGATGCCCGGCCCGCCGGACGGGTACCTGGACTTCGACGCCGGCCACGGCACCTTCGTGTCCGGGGTCATCCAGCAGGTCGTGCCGGCCGCGGAGATCCGGATGTACCGGGCGCTGCGCGAGGGCGACGGCGTCGGTACCGAGGTCCAGGTGGCGTGCGCGATGATCCAGGCGGTGCAGGACGGCTGCCAGATCCTCAACCTGTCGCTGGGCGCACAGAACCGCAACGACCTCCCGTCGATCCCGATCGCCGCGGCGCTGGACGTGATCGAGCAGATGGAGGCGGAGCGGGGGGAGAAGGTGGTGATCGTCGCCGCCGCCGGCAACTTCGGCGACACCACGCCGTGCTGGCCCGCCGCGTTCCGCAAGGTGGTCTCGGTCGCCGCGCTCACCCCCGACCTGCGCCCGGCCGCGTGGTCGACCCGGGGCTTCTGGGTCACCTGCTCCGCGGTCGGCCAGGGGGTCCGCTCGACCTACGTGGAGGGGCGCGAGTCCTACGACCTGGACCCGTCCCCGGACCGGTTCCCCGCCGACGCGTGGGCCGCGTGGAGCGGTACGTCATTCGCCGCGCCGCAGGTGGCCGGCGCGGTCGCCCGGCTGACCCAGGAGCTGGCCATCCCGCCCCGCAAGGCGCTCGCCCGGTTGCTGTCCGCCGGCCGTCCGGTGCCGGATTTCGGACAGGCGCTGCGGATTCTCCCCGGGCTGTGAGCGACAGTGGTTGGATCGGCGCTATGGGGGGCGGCCGCCACACGGGGTGGCCGTGACGCACCGGGCTCAGTACGCCGGGCGAAGGGGGATGATGAGCCGATGGCAGAGGTTTCCGACCTGCCAGCGCTCGTCCGGGCTAGCGCCGATGGAGACGAGAAGGCATGGAACGAGCTGGTCCGCCGCTACGCGTACCTGGTGGTGGCGGTGACCCGGCAGTACCGGCTGTCCCCGGTGGACGCCCAGGACGTGAGCCAGACCGTATGGCTGCGGCTGGTGGAGCACCTCGCCGAGATCCGTGAGCCGCGGGCGCTGGCGAGCTGGATCGTCACCACCGCCAAGCACGAGTGCCTGCGGCAGCTGCGCACGGGCAACCGGACGGTACCGGTGGACCCGCTGGCCGGCGGGGAGCTGGACCGTAGCGACCCGGCCGACGTCGACGGCGCCCTGCTGGCGGCCGAGCGCCACCAGGCGTTGCGCGAGGGCCTGGCCGAGCTGGCCCCGCACCAGCGGGAACTGCTGGAACTGCTGGCGGCCGACCCGCCGCAGCCGTACGTGGAGATCAGCCGGCGGCTCGGGATACCCGTCGGCAGCATCGGGCCGACCCGCCGGCGGGTCCTGGAGAAGCTCCGGGCCACGACGGCGATCAGGACCTATCTCGCGGCGACCCGGGAAGCCGCACCGACCGGAGGTGGACGCCATGCCCTCGCCGAACTGGAATGACGACGACGAGCTCATGGGCGACCTGGCCATGGCGCTGCGGGTGCCGCCGGTCGACGAGCGGATCCTGCACGCCGCGCGCGGGGCGTTCGCCTGGCGCACGGTCGACGCCGACCTGGACCGGGCCGCGCTGTTCTACGACTCGGCGCTGGAGGTCGCGGGGGGCGTGCGCGGTCAGCCGTCCGGGGCGCCGCGCACGCTCGCGTTCCAGGGCGAGCGGCTGGGCGTGGAGCTCGAGCTGTCCGACGGCGGCGGGATCGAGGGCCAGCTCATCCCGGCCCAGCCGGGAGAGGTGACGCTGGTGACGCCGGACGGGCAGCGCGTCACGGTGGCGGCGGACGAGGTCGGCTGCTTCTCGTTCCCGACGCTGCCGCGCGGGCCGGTCCGGCTGCAGTGCCGCAGTGACGGCGGCCGGTGCACCACCGAGTGGGTCAGCGCCTGACCCCGGCGTACTGCGCCAGTACCCGGTCGGAGAGCTCCGGCCAGCACCGCGCCGCCCAGTCGCCGAACCGCCGGTTGGTCAGGCACGCGCAGGCCAGGCCAGCCTCTGGGTCGACCCACAGGAACGACCCCGACTGGCCGAAGTGGCCGAACGTGCGGGGCGAGTTGCGCTCCCCGGTCCAGTGCGGGCGCTTGCCGTCGCGGATCTCGAACCCGAGGCCCCAGTCGTTGGGCTCCTGCCGGCCGAAGCCGGGCAGCACCCCGACCAGCCCCGGGAACGCGGTCGTGGTCGCCTCCGGCATCAGGTCCGGTACCAGCGTCGGGGTGAGCAGCTCGCGGCCCAGCGCGACCAGGTCGGCCAGCGGGCCGGTGACGCCGGCGGCGGGCGAGCCGACCAGGCGGGTGTCCGACATGCCCAGCGGGTCGAGGACCGCGCGCCGCGCGTAGTCCGCGAACGGGGCGCCGGCCCGGGTGGCGACGTGCTCGGCGAGCACCTCGAAGCCCCGGTTGGAGTAGATCCGCCGCCGGCCCGGCGGGTTGAGCACGGTGTCGTCGGCCGGCGCCAGGCCGGAGGCGTGTGCCAGCAGGTGCCGCAGCGTCGCGCCGGGCGGGCCGGCGGGGTCGTCCAGGCTCACGGTCCCCTCGCCGGCGGCGACGAGCGTGGCGAGGGCGGTCAGCAGCTTGGTCACCGAGGCCCAGGGCAGGGCGGTGTCCGGCCCGACCGAGGCGCGCACGCCCGAGCCGTCGATCACCGCCACCGCGGCGGTACCCACCGGCCAGTCGGCCACCACGTCGAGCGCTGTCATGGTTCCACGGTAGGCGGTGCGCGGGCGCGCGCGGATCAGGGTGGGCCGGTAGGGTCTCGGGCGTCGGGCGCGGGACGAAGGGGGTGACGTTGGATCGCCGTACGGTGCTCCAGTCCGCCGTCGCGCTCGGCGCGGTACCCCTGGCGGGTTGTGCGCGCGCTACCGAGCCGGCACCGGTCCGGCCGGCCGGCCCGTCCACCCCGGCCACCGACACCCCGGCCGCTGCCACTCCGTCGGCCGGCACGACCCGCGCGGCGCTGCCCGCGGAGCTGACCCACGGCCCGCGCGAGCGGCCGAAGGTCGCGCTCACCTTCCACGGCCAGGGCGAGCCGGCCCAGGTCAAGGCGCTGCTCGGCGAGCTGGAGCGGGCCGGCGCCAAGGTCACGGTGCTCGCCGTCGGCAGCTGGCTGTCCGCCCAGCCGGCGATGGCCCGGCGGATCCTCGACGGCGGGCACGAGCTGGGCAACCACACCCAGAACCACGGCCCGATCGCGAGCATGGACGCGGCCGGCGCGTTCGCCGAGATCGACGGCTGCGCCCAGGTGCTCCGCACGCTGACCGGCTCGATCGGCACCTGGTTCCGGCCCTCGCAGACCCAGTACTCGACCGGGCTGATCCAGGCCCAGGCGGCCCGCGCCGGCTACCCGACCTGCCTGTCCTACGACCTCGACTCGCTGGATTACACCGACCCGGCGCCGGCCGCGATCGTGGCCACCGTCACCGGTGCGGTCCAGAACGGCTCCATCGTGAGCCTGCACTTCGGCCACGCCGCCACGGTGGCCGCGATCCCTCAGGTACTCGACCGGCTGCGCCAGCGCGGGCTGGCCCCGGTCACGATGACGGAGCTGGTGAGCTGATGCCCCCCGCCTCGCGCCGCTACCGGCTGACCGCCACGATCCTCGCCGCCGCGATGATCGGGCTGGTCGGCCTCGCGTCGTGCTCGAAGGACAACCCGCCGGTACCCGGTCCGCCGGCCGGCCTGCCGTCCGGGGGGCCGTCCGATGGCGCGACGGGTGCGGGTACCGTCCCGGCCAACCTGCTGCCCGGCATGCCACCGCCGCTGAGGGCCGACGACCTCTACGCCGCGGACGGGCCGAACATGCTCGCCGACGCGGTCAAGGGCGACCTGTACCGGGTCTACGTGCCCAACAACGGCGGGGACAGCCTGACCGTCATCGACCCGGTCACCTACCAGGTGCTGAGCACCACGGGCGTGCCGCACAGCCCGGAGCACGTGGTGCCCTCGTGGGACCTGCGGACCCTGTGGATCAACAGCGACCAGGGCAACGCGCTGACCCCGATCGACCCGGCGACCGGCAAGATCGGCACACCACTGCCGATCGACGACCCGTACAACCTGTACTTCACGCCGGACGGCAAGTACGCGGTGGTGATGGCCGAGGCGCGCAAGCAGATCGTCTTCCGCGACCCGCGCACCCTGCAGGTGCACGCCACGGTGCCGGTGAGCTGCGACGGGGTCAACCACGCCGACTTCTCCGCGGACGGGCGGTACTTCATCGCCAGCTGCGAGTTCTCCGGGGACCTGATCAAGGTGGACACTGCCCAGCAGAAGGTGGTCGGGCAACTGCACCTGCCGGGCCGGCACCCGATGCCGCAGGACGTGAAGATCTCCCCGGACGGCCGGACCTGGTACGTGGCCGACATGGACTCGGGTGGCGTGTGGGTGCTCGACGGGGACGCGTTCAGCACGCCGACCCTGCTGCCCACCGGTCTGGGCGCGCACGGGCTCTACGTCAGCCGGGACTCGAAGATCCTCTACATCTCCAACCGGGGCGAGGGCTCGGTGTCGCTGCTGGACTTCGCGACCGGCAAGCTCGTGACCACATGGAAGATCCCTGGTGGGGGCAGTCCGGATATGGGCGGGCTCTCCCCGGACGGCAAGGTGCTCTGGCTGTCCGGGCGGTACCACAACGAGGTCTACGTGATCAGTACCGTCGACGGGCACCTGATCACCAGGATCAAGACGCCGGCCAACCCGCATGGGCTCTGCGTGTGGCCGCAGCCGGGCCGGTACTCGCTGGGGCACACCGGCATCCTGCGCTGATCGGGCCGCGCCCCGGCCCGCCTGCGAGATCTTGGACGCCGGTCCCCCTCCGGGGGGCAGGCCTCCAAGATCTCGACGTTTCCGCGTTGCCGAAGGGCAGTGAACCCGGCAGGCCCATTCGTGCGTGTCTATCTCTAGTGGCCTGGGGACGTTCCCCGGACCCGGCATGCCTTCTTCGAGGAGGATCAGCAGATGGCGAAGTCCAAGCTCGTACTGGCGGCAATGACGATGACGGCGGGGCTGACGCTGCTCGCGGCCAGCGTCGCGCAGACGGCCCAGGCCGCCCCGGGATCGGCGCCGGCCGGCGCGGCGGCGCCCGCGGCACCGGTGTTCCTCGCGGCCGAGCTGCGGGGAAGCAACGAGGTACCGGCCGCGGACCCGGACGGCCGCGCGGTCGCGGTGGTCCGCATCCAGGGCTCGCAGGTCTCCTTCGCGCTCGCCTGGCGCAACATCAGCGCCCCTGTCGCGGCACACATCCACATCGGCGCGGCCGGCGTCAACGGCCCGGTCCGGGTCGGCTTCTTCGCCGGCGCCCTGCCGGCCACGCTCACCGCCGTCACCGGCACGGTCACGGTCGCCGATCCGGCGGTGACCGCCGCGATCGTGGCCAACCCGGCCGGCTTCTACGCCAACATCCACACGGCTGACTTCCCCGGCGGGGCGGTGCGCGGTCAGCTGCACGTCCTCAAGCACCCGGTCGACCTGCTGCAGTTCCTGCGGGTCGGGTCGCTCGTCGCGGTGGAGACCGGGGACCAGGAGGTCGCGGGCGGCGACCTCGACGGCCACGCGGTCGCGTTCGTGCGGGCCAGCGGCGGCACGGTCCGCTTCGGCGTCTCCTTCGCCGGGATCGCCCCGCCTTCGGCCGGGCATATCCACCAAGGCGCGGTCGGGGTCGCCGGGCCGGTCGTGGTCGGGTTCTTCGCCGGTGCGCTGCCGGCGTCGATCAACGGCATCGCCGGCACCGTGACCGGTGTCGCACCCGCGCTCGTGCGGGACATCAACCGGAACCCAAGCGGGTTCTACGCAAACCTGCACAACGCGGACTTCCCCGCCGGTGCGGTCCGTGGCCAGCTGTTCCGGGCGAGCGTCCACACCGTCAACGCCGATGACCTGATCGCCGACTGAAACCCATTCACCGGTACCGGCGTCCGTCCACAGTGGACGGGCGCCGGTACCGGTTTGCGTTGCGGCACCCCGCCGGTGGCGCCGGACTTGCTGGGCTGCATCGGTCCATCACGGGGGAGGCGGCATGGACGATCCTCGGCCCGGCGCCGCCGAGCCACGCGGCCAGGAGTACCACGCCGCCGCGACGGGGGTAGAACTGGTGGCATGGCCGAGCCCGAGATGATTCCCGCGATGCGGCACGCCGCCGCCACCCTGCTCGCGCACCTCGACGGTGACCAGGCGGACACGGCCCGCCGGCGCTTCGACGACGAGGCGGCCCGCCGGTGGATCGAGTACCGGCCCCGGCCCCGCCCGGGGGTCAGCCTCGCCACGCTTGACCCGGCCGCCCGTAAGGCGGCGCACCGGCTCCTGGCCAGCGCGCTCAGTACCGCCGCGTTCGCGCAGGCGGCGGCGATCATGGCGCTGGAGGAGGTGCTCGACCACACCGAGGGCGGTGGCCGGGACCGGCGCAGCGACGACTACTGGGTCGTGGTGTTCGGCGACCCGGCGCCGGACGGCCGGTGGGGCTGGCGGTTCGAGGGACACCACGTCTCGGTGAGCGTCACGGTCGCGGGCGGGCAGGTCTCCGCCGGTCCGGTGTTCCTGGGCGCCAACCCGGCCACGGTCAGCTACGCCGGCCGGCCGGTGCTGCGACCGCTGGCACCGGAGGAGGACCTGGCCCGGGCCCTGCTGGACGCGATGGGCCCGGCCGGGCGCGACCGGGCGGTGATCAGCGGTACCGCGCCCGACGACATCATCAGCTACACCCACCCGCGCGCGCCGGAGAGGGCCGAGCCGCTGGGGGTACCGGCCGGGTCGCTGGGACCGACCGCGCGGGCCCTGCTGGACCACCTGCTCGGGCTCTACCTCGACCGGCTGCGTCCCGAGCTGGCCGCCGCGGAGGCCGCCCGGCTGCGCCCCGCCGAGCTGCACTTCGCCTGGGCCGGGCCGCGGCACCCCGGAGCCGGGCACTACTACCGGATCCAGGGCCCGGACCTGCTGATCGAGTACGACAACACGCAGAACGGCGCCAACCACGCGCACACCGTGTTGCGCCGGCCGCGCAGCGACTTCGGCGCCGACGTGCTCGCCGCCCACTACGCCGAGGCCGGCGGGTAGCCGCTACCGCCCCGGCTCGTGCCGGCGCAGCGCCAGGCGCGCGCCCGCCACCAGTACCAGCGTCTGCACACCCAGCAGCCCGATGGCCCGCCACCAGGACGACGCGGTGTGGGCCCACAGCGGGTCGTCGATCTGGGTCATGGTGCGCAGGTCGACGGTACCGGCGCCGGCCGCGAACCCCCACCGGGTCGGCGAGAGCCACGACACCTGCTCCAGCACCGCCTCGCCGTGCAGCTCGAACAGCCCGCCGGAGAGCACGAGCTGCCCCATCACCGCGACCACCAGGACCGGCGTGGTCTGCTCGGTCGTCTTGACCAGCGAGCTGACCAGCAGCCCCAGGGCGGTGCAGGCGAGCGCGACCACGGCCACCGCGGCGGTCACCTCGACCATCGGCGAGTGCAGCACGATGGCCGCAGCCGGCTTGCCGCGCCCAAGCAGGGACAGGTAGACGAACAGCACGCACTGCACGGTGTTGATGAGCGCGAAGACGGCCATCTTGGAGCCCAGGTACGCGCCGGGGGACAGGCCGACCGCGCGTTCCCGCCGGTAGATGGTGGACTCGTTGACGATCTCCCGGATCGCGGTGGCGATGCCGAGGAACGCGGCGCCCACGACGAGCACCACCAGCATCCGCTGCGCCTCCAGGCTGAACAGCGTCTTCGGCGGGGCCAGCCCGTCCTTGCCGGGCACGGTGCGGGTGATCAGCGCCAGGGCGAGCGGGAGGCCGAGCAGGAACAGCGCGTACCCCCGGTCGGCCGCGATGATGGTGAGCATCCGCGCGCACAAGGTGCCGAACTGGCGCAGCGGGGCGGCCGGGTGCAGCGCCCGGTTGCGCAGCGGCAGCCGGCCGAGCTGCGGCCGGTCCGGACCCGTGGGCACGTCCCGCGCGCCGTCCGGGCCGTACCGCATCCGGTCGGCCGCCTCGATCACGTCGAGCACGTAGCGGCGGTACGCGTCGGAGCCGCGGTAGTGCCGGGTCCACCGCTCCGGCTCGTCGGTGACGCTCTTGAAGACCTCGGCGTAGTCCTTGGCACCGAAGAAGTCCAGTACCTCGTCGGGGGGACCGAAGTAGCCCATCGTGCCGCCGGGGCACATGACCATGACCCGGTCGCACACGTCCAGGTGCAGCACGCTGTGGGTGACCACGGTGACGGTACGCCCGCTGTCGGCGATCTCCCGCAGCTCCTGCATGACCTCCTTGTCCAGCGCCGGGTCCAGACCGGAGGTGGGCTCGTCGAGGAAGAGCAGGGACGGCTCGGTGAGCAGCTCCAGCGCGACCGAGGTGCGTTTGCGCTGGCCGCCGGAGAGGATGTCGATGCGCTGCTTGGCGCGCGCGGTCAGGCCCAGCGTGCCGAGCACCTCGTCGACGCGGGCGTGGCGCTGCTTGCGCGGTACGTCGTCGGCGAAGCGCAACGCGGCGGCGAAGCGCAGCGCCCGCCGGACGGTGAGCTGGCGGTGCAGCACGTCGTCCTGGGGTACCACGCCGATCCGGTAGCGCAGCTCGGCGTAGTCGGCGTACAGGTCGCGCCCGTCGTACCGGACCCGCCCGGCCGTCGCCGGCCGCAGCCCGGTCATCGCGCGCACCAGCGTGGACTTGCCGCAGCCGCTCGGCCCGATCACCGCCACCAGGCTGGACGAGGGCAGCGCGAACGTCACGTCGTTGAGCAGCACCTGGTCGCCGATGCGCACCATCAGGTCGTCGGCGACCAGCGACACCGGCCCGTCGTCGACGAACTCCTGCAGGCGCTGCCCGTCGAACACGAACTGGTGCCGGCTGATCGAGATCATGTCGCCTTCCCGCAGCGGCGCCCGGACCACCGGCTGCCCGTTGAGGAAGGTGCCGTTGCTGCTGCCCAGGTCGGCGACCTCGAACCCGCCGCCGGGCACCGGCCGGACCTCCGCGTGCCGGCGCGACACCTGCAGGTCCTTGAGCACGACGTCGTTGTCGGGGCTGCGCCCGATGCGGATCCGCCCGACCGCGGCGTGCTCGGCCATCGGTACCCGCCCGGCCACCGCCGCGACGCCGCGCGCAACGGCCGGCGGCGCCGCACCAGGGACGGCCGTCGTCACGACCGGCCCGGCCGGCGAGGGCGAGGGCGGCGCGGGCCGCGCCACCGTCGCCGCCGCGCCCAGGCGCAGCAGCGGCCCGTCCTCCGCGTCACCCAGGCGTACCCCGACGCCGGTGCCCACGGCGACCGACTCGACCCGCTCGCCGTCGAGGTAGGTGCCGTTGCTGCTGCCCAGGTCGCGCAGCACCCAGCCGCCCTCGGTCCAGGCCACCTCGGCGTGGCGGCGGGACACCTTCGGGTCGTCCACCCGGAGCTGGCACCCCGGGTCACGACCGATCAGGAACGGCTGCCCGGGGCGCGCCGCCACCCGGCGGTCATCCACGGCCACGTCGAGTCCTTTGACGACGGCGGTGGGGAGGTCCTCGGAATCCACGCGCCCCATCTTGGCCGCCGTCCGCAATGCGCGGGTATCGCCGATCCGACTGCGCGGCTCAACTCTTCAGCCAACGGCGCACCTTGCCCCGGCCGGCCTTGCGCCGCGCCTTCGGCAGGTCGTCCAGGCTCCGTTCGGCGGCGTCCTGCTGGCGGGCCCGCAGCACGCCGTAGGTGGACGCGTCCTCGCCCTGCTCCTGCGCCCGCTCGCCGAGCTCGTGCAGCAGCTCGCCGGTCACCACGGCGTCCTGGTGGGCGCCGAGCACGTCCTGCAACCGGGTCAGCGCCTTGACCAGCCGGCGGGCCGGCTTGCCGGCCAGCGGCCCGACCGCCTCGGCCGCGTACCGGGCCCGCTTGTACGCCTTGCGCGCCTCGTGCAGCAGCGGGTCGCGGTCCGGGCCGGTGGCGCCGTCCGCCGCGGCCAGCCGCCGGTCGGCACGGCGCAGCGCCTGGCGCGCCCGGCGCAGCAGCTGCCCGCGCTCCGCCCCGCTTCCGCTGGCGAGCTGGTCCAGCTCGTCGAGAATCCGCTGGTACCGGGGGTTGTCCAGGGCCTCGGTCAGCTCGTCGCGGGCGGCGCCGGTACGGGCGCCGAGACGTGCCGGGATGCGCTGCGCCACCGGCCCCACGATCAGCTCCGGCGGCTCCGCCTCGACGGCGCTCAGGAGCCGGGCGGCCATCACGTCCCCGTCGCGTACCGCCCCGAGCCGCTCCCCGAGCCAGCGCAGCTCGCCGCGCAGCGGCTCGGTCCGCTCGGCGGGCAGCAGCGGCCGGAAGGTGCGCAGCGTGCTGCGCAGCCGCCGGGTGGCCACCCGCATGTCGTGCACCGCCTCGGCATCCCCGGCCCGGACTCCGGCCTCGTTCTCGCGCAGCGCGTCGCGCTGGGCGCCGAGGTACTCGGCGAGCACGTCGGCGTCGCCGTCGGACGGTGCCGCTCCCGGCATGCGCTCCCCGAGCGCGCGAGCCAGCTTCGAGGCCGCCGCGGCCGGCCGGGCGCCGGCCTCGCGCAGCGCCGCGTCGACCTCGTCGAGCAGCTCCCGGCCGCCGTCGACGAGCTCCACCTCGACCTCCCGCCAGCGCTGCAGCACCGCGGGATCGCCGGGCGTTTCGGTGGCCACCGTGTCGTCGGCGACCAGGGCGAGGATCGTGCCGTCGCCGGCCCGCAGCGGGCGCTCCAGCCGGCGGGTGCGCACGTGCGCCACCGGCCCGAGCGGTTCCTCGCCGGTCAGCTCGTGGATCTGCTCGGACAGCTCGGCCGGCACGCCGGCCCCGGGGGCGGTGAGTGGCGCGTGGGTCTCGATCCGGCTGCCCGCGTCGGCGGGGCGCTTGAGGTGCCAGCCCGCGTCGTGACCGCCGCCGCGGCGGCGCAGCGTCACGTGCGCGGCGGCCAGGCGCAGCCCCGGGGTGTCGTAGTAGGTGGCGTCGAGCTTGAGCTCGGCCGGCGGGTCCACGGTCGCCACCGCCGGCAGCCGGCTCAGGTCGGGCAGCGTGAAGTCCGCTGGCACGTCGTACTTGCGCTCCACCTCGGTCGTCGTGGCCATACCGACGCATACCCCCCGCGTCGGTCCGGCTAATCGTCGGTGTGCCGGGCCAGGAACGTCGCGCCCAGCCCCCGCCTCATTCGTACGGGTCGGCCGGCGCCGGTACCGTCTCCAGGCTGGACGCGCGCAGCCGCGGTACCCCATCGGCGGAGGGCTGGAAGGTACCGGTCACGGTGATCCAGGTGTCCAGCCCGGGCGGGTCACCGGTACCGCCGAGCACCCGTACCACCGCCGCCACGGCGTCGGCCGCGCAGCACTGGATCTGGTACCGGGCCAGGCGGAACCCGTCCCCGTCGCGGCTGCGCGCGACGAACCCGGTCAGCCGCACCGGGGTCGCCCCGAAGCTGGCCCCGGCGTGGTCGGCGGCCCGCTGGCCGTACTCCAGCAGCGTCATCGGTACCGGTCCGCCGGCCGGCAGCGGCGCGAACGTCCGCCCGCCCGACGACACCTCCACCACGGTGCTGCGGTCGACGCCGAAGCTGCCCAGCGCCGGTGGGGTGACCATCAGCAGCGCGACGACCGGGGCGAGCAGCAGCCAGCCGACCCGCTCGCCGTGCTGGTGATCGGGCGGATCAGCCGCGCGGGGCCGGGCCAGCGCGGCGGCTACCCCGACCGCGCCGAGGCCGGCGAGCAGCAGCCCGGCGACGAGCAGCCACGGCCCCATCCCGACCCGCACGTACCGGGTGTACGCCCCGCCCAGCGACAGCCGCACGAGCAGCGCCCCCACCAACAGCACCGTCGTCGACCCGACTTCCTGGCTCATAGCAGCCACCAGCCGACCAGACCCGCCGACACGAGCGCGACCGCGAACGTCAGCGGCGCGAACCGCCACGCGAAGCGCGGGCCGAACGTGCCGGCCTGCAGGGCGATCAACTTGACGTCGACCATGGGACCGACCACGAGGAACGCCAGCCGCGCGGTCAGCGAGAACTGCTTGAGCCCGGCCGCCACGAACGCGTCCGCCTCGGAGCATAGCGCCAGCAGCACGGCCAGTACCCCCAGCGCCAGCACGGTCAGCGGGCCGGCGTGCGCGAACGAGTCGACCACCCGGCGCGGTACCAGCGTCTGCAGGGTCGCGGCCGCGCCCGCGCCGACCACCAGGAAGCCGCCCGCCTGGAGGAAGTCGTGCTGCGCGCTGGCCAGGAACGTCCGCAGCCGGGGACCGGCCGGCGGGGTCCAGCGCCGGGCCGGGCGCACCAGGTCGTCGCGGCCCAGCGCGAGCCAGAGCAGGCCGACCACGATCGAGGCGAGCAGGCTGGCCAGCAGCCGGGCCAGCACCATCACCGGCCGGTCGGGGAACGCCACCGCGGTGGCGGTGAGCACGATCGGGTTGATCGCCGGCGCGGAGAGCAGGAAGGCCAGCGCCGCGGCCGGGGTGACCCCGGCGGCGACCAACCGGCCGGCGACCGGCACCGAGCCGCACTCGCAGCCGGGCAGCGCGGCGCCCGCGGTCGCGGCCGCCGGTACCGCCAGGGCCGCCCGGCGGGGCAGCACGCGGGCGATCGCGCCGGGCGGGACGAACGCGGCGATCGCGCCGCTGACCGTCACCCCGAGCACGAGGAACGGCATCGCCTGGATGGTGACCGCGATGAACACCGTGGCCCAGTTGGCGGCGGCCGGGCGCCCGAGCAGCCCGGTCAGCGCCGGCCGTAGCGCGACGGCGGCGAGGATCAGAACCACGACCAGCGCCAGGGCGGCCTCGGCCGGCCACCGGCGGGCCTGTGCGGGGCTGGCCACGGCGACGAATGTAGCTCAGCAGGATATTCACCCGGCGGCTACCTCGGGCCGCGAACGCCGTGTAAGGATGAGCGCTGGTAGATACCTCGATCAGTGGGGGAACCATGATCCGGGCGTTGCTGGGCTCCCGGTTTGTCCGGGGCGGGCTGGTCCTCACCGGGCTGGCCGCCGTCGTCGCGGCGCCACTGGCCGTGGTCGGCGCGACACCGGCCGGCGCGGTCACCATCGCCGGGGCGCAGACGCTGTCCGACACGGTCGCGGTGGACTGGAACCACGGACACCGGCAGCACACGACCGACCTGCACGTGCTGTCGTGGAACGACTTCCACGGCAACCTCGAACCGGCCGGGCTGAACATCTACGGCCGGTTCGCCGGCGGCGCGGCCTACCTGGCCAAGCTGGTCAAGGACCGGCAGGCTCAGTACGGGCACCACCAGGCAACCGTACTGGCCGGCGACAACATCGGCGCCAGCCCGCTGGCCGACGGGCTGTTCTTCGGCGAGCCGGCGACGATCGTCACCAACCTGATGAACGTCAACTTCTCCTCGGTCGGCAACCACGAGTTCGACAAGGGCAAGGACGAGCTCAAGCGGATCCAGGACGGCGGCTGCCGGGCCGACGTCGGCTGCACCGGCGCGCCGTACGCGCTGCGCAACGGGGGCACCACCGACCGGTACCCGGGGGCGGACTTCCAGTACCTGTCGGCCAACGTGGTCGTCAACGACACCGGCCGCACGCTGTTCCCCGCCTTCGGTACCAAGTGGTTCTGGACCGGCTCGGGCCGCCCGGTCGGGCTGGGGTTCATCGGCGAGGTGCTCAAGGACACCCCGACGATCGTGACGCCCACCGGGGTGGCCGGGCTGACCTTCGGCGACGAGGCCGACGCCGCCAACAAGGCGGCGCGCGACCTGGCCCGGCGCGGCATCCGCGTGCCGATCCTGGTGATCCACCAGGGCGGCTTCCAGACCGGGCCGGACACCGCGCTCAACGGCTGCGCCGGCAACCTCGCCGGTACGGACATCGAGAAGATCGTCCAGCGGCTCGACCCGTCGATCAAGGTGATCATCTCCGGGCACACCCACGCCGAGTACCGCTGCACCATCACCACCAACGGGGTGACCCGGCTGATCACCAGCGCCGCCTCGTTCGGCCGGATCCTGAGCGACCTGACCCTGACCGTCGACGACCGGACCGGCGAGCTGGTGGCCGCGAGCGCGACCAACTCGATCGTGGAGAACGCGCTCAACGCCCCCGGTCCCGGCGTGATCCGCCAGGACGACCCGAGCAAGGCCGACCCTCGGGTGGCCGCGGTGGTCAAGCAGTACGTCGACGCCGCCGCGCCGCTGGCCAACAAGGTGATCGGGAAGATCCAGGGCGACCTGACCCGCGCGCCGAGCCCGTTCGGCGAGACCACGCTCGGCGACGTGATCGCCGACGCGCAGCTCAAGGCGACCGCAGACGCGGCGACCGGCGGTGCCCAGGTGGCGTTCATGAACCCGGGCGGCATCCGGGCCGACCTCAGGACCACCGACATCTCCTCCGGCGGCGAGGCGATCGGCGAGGTCACCTACGGCGAGGCATTCAGCGTGCAGCCGTTCGGCAACAGCCTGGTGACCAAGACGATGACCGGCGACCAGATCCGGCGCCTGCTCCAGCAGCAGTTCGTCGGCTGCGGCCAGACCAGCCAGCGGGTCCTGCAGATCTCGGCGACCATGACGTACCAGTCGAACCCGGCCGCGGCCACCTGCGCCGACAAGATCGGTGAGATCAGGATCGGCGGGGTCGTGGTCACCGCGACCACGACGCTGCGGGTGACGATGAACAACTTCCTCGCCTTCGGCGGGGACGGGTTCACCGTGTTCACCGAGGGCACCAACGCGCTGGGTGGGGCGCAGGACATCGACGCGCTGGTCGACTACTTCGCCGCCGCCGGCGCAACCGGGGTGGCCGTACCGCCACTGAACCGGATCACCGCCAAGCCGTAAAACCGGTGTGCTCCAGGATGGCGGGCCGCCATCCTGGAGCGCGTGTCCATCACTCCGATCACGCGGGCGCGCCTCCTGGAAAGGAGCGCGGACCCCGTCACGCTGCTGCCGTTCGCGTTCCACCTCGACGATGGCGACTCGCCCGCCGACGTGCTGGACGCGCTCGCCGTGGCCGCGTTCGCCGACGGCCGGGAGCCGTTCGCGCGGACCGTGCGGCTGGACCGGGTACGGGCCGACGCGACGCTCATCCCGGACGGCGCGCGCCTGGTCCGGTGCGCCGAGGACGACGGCCTGCGGACCGAGCTCGTCACCGGCGACGGCTGGACGTTGCGCGCGATCCGCTGGCGCAACCAGTCGGCCACGGTCACCGTCACCGCGGTCACCGACGAGCTGGCCCGCACGGTCATCCAGGCCGCGACCGGCGGGGCCGAGGAGAAGTCCCCGGTCGACGAGGACGTGGTGACCGTGGGCTTCTGGCACAACTCGGCCGGGCACGCCCGGCGTACCCGGCGCACGATCGGCGCGGCGTCGTGGAGTGACGTGCGGGCCAACTACCCGGCCGGCGCCGCGGAGGCCTTCGACCGGCTGATGATGCTGCAGCCGCAGACCATCGGCGGCCGGCTGATCCTGCTGCACGGCCCGCCCGGTACCGGCAAGACGACCGTGCTGCGGTCGCTGGCGCGGGAGTGGCGTGACTGGTGCCAGCTCGACTGCGTGCTGGACCCGGACCGGCTGTTCCACGACTCGGGGTACCTGATGGACGTCGCGGTCGGATACAGCGACGAGGGCGACGAGGCCAAGCGCCGGTGGCGGCTGCTGTTGCTGGAGGACTGCGACGAGCTGATCCACGGCGCGGCCAAGCGGGTCACCGGACAGGCGCTGTCCCGGCTGCTCAACCTCACCGACGGGCTGCTCGGTCAGGGGCGCGACGTGCTCGTCGCGATCACCACGAACGAGGACCTGGCCAAGCTGCACCCGGCCGTGGTGCGGCCGGGCCGGTGCCTGGCCCGGATCGAGGTCGGCCCACTGCCGTACGAGCAGGCGGTCGCGTGGCTGGGCACCTCGGCCGGCGTCGCCGCCGACGGTGCCACGCTCGCCGAGCTGTACGCGCTGCGCACCGGCTCGGAGCCGGTCGCCGCGGTCAGCCCGCCGGCGCCGGTCGGCTGCTACCTGTGACCGGCCCGCCGGCGCCGGGCCGGCGCCGGCGAGGCCGCTTCTAGAACGCTCCGTAGACCGCGAACTCCTGCAGCGAGTACCCGCCCGGCTGGCAGAGGCGAGCGGGATGACCCGCCGGGCATGGAGCCGGGCAGTAAGCATGAGGGTCGATTTTCCCCGCCCGCTGTCACGGTAACCCCGCGGTTTCCGGGGGGCGGAGGGTGTCCGGAACGGGCCCCGGGCGAGCGGTGGGAGGAGCAGCCGGGCAAGTCCCCGTCGACGATCGCGGCCGAGATCGCCGGGCTAGACCCGTCTTTCGCACATGGGTTTGAGCAACGTGCGTGACGGACGCGTGATCATCTAGTTTTCCGCGTATGGGTATCTCGAAGCAGCCTCGACGTGTGCCGATGCGACCCCGCGCGCAGATCGCGGTCGTGGA